>JGI24740J21852_10001032_pt1 | contig 12486 bp, 31 predicted proteins | sample KBSCornC6_FD_21852 | JGI IMG/M metagenome (IMG submission 21852) | reverse complement strand
CGGTTTGGCGTGGAAGGCTTCTAGTCTGTCGAGAATGGTGCGCAGGTCCGCTGATTTGACGTGGTGCGCAAAGCCTTTGAGCAGCGATCCGTCGTGGCGCGCATCATCCGCGTCGCACGCTGCCCGCAACCTCGCGATCAGGTTCGCAAGCGCTCGATCATCTGTGTTCATGGCTGGGGGCTTTCGGCTGGACGGGTTTGCGCTGAGACGCGGCGCGCATCATCGTCGCAATGAAGTTGGTGACCGGGAGGCAGACGGCGCATGTGCATCGCTCATACTCGTTGCCTCCACACCGATTGTGGTAGAGGAACTGGGTCATTTCGCCGGGCCTTTCCATGCGAAGATATGGGCTCGAACCTCACGACCGAGCGGGGTGAAATCTTCGGCGTACATTCGATTGACGACGAGCCCCTTTCGCTGGAGTGCGCATCGACAGGCTGGCGTGGTTGAGCCTTGGATACGGTCGGGAAACGATCTCTCGAATGCGTACCGTTGGGGCGCCGTCAGGGCAGACGCAATCAGCGAAACGTTCTGTTCCTCGCTCACTTGCTCGCTTCCTTCTGTAGGTGGGTGCGGACGAACGATTTGAGCGGGCGGGCGCCGTCCGGAAGGCGGATCAGTCGCCATTCGTTGTCATCGAACGCCACGTGCTGATACTCTCCAGAACCCTCCCAAGGGTTTGGACGCAGGGCAAAGCCGTCTCGCTGATCCGGCCGGGCAACGAGCACCCAAAGCGCATGCGGCTTGGCTGTGCCCGCTAGGATCGCTGCCTTTGCCTCATCGTATCCAGCGCGCGGCTCTTGTGTCGTCAGCTTGGACGCTATGGTGGGTATGGAGGTCATGGGACTTCCTTCCAGCCAATCGGCGGATCACTCGGCATGCTGTCGGAATTGGCTTCCCAGCACGCGCCATCGTCCCAGCACGGCGGGTGGTTGCCTTCCTCTTGCGCTACCCATCCCCCGCACGCGCGTTCGTCGCTGTCGAGAAAGCCGTCCTGCCATTTCACCGGGAACGTCTTGCCGCTCCATGTGCGGAGCATGATCGCCCGGTCCATCGGGGCGCGGTCCATCGGATTGAAGCCACGCGGCGGAATCTTGGGTACGGTGTCAACCATCGATCATATCCTTATCCATGTCAGGGGAAGGTGAAGGGGGTGTGGCCCACGACATGCGCGACAGAGCAACGCGCTCATCATCGATCGCGGTGGCCGGCAGCCCAAAGTCACCAGGGTGGGCAAGCGGTTGCGGCATGAAGATATCCGCCTCGACCATGCTCTTGTTCGCCGTGAGCCCACGCGCTGCTTGCGATTCCTTTATCTCATCGATCTGTCGCTGGATGCCTTGTGCACCAAGTCCGTCGCCGATGATCACGAGGGCGGTTCGCAGGCCGATCTCCAGCCCGCGCTCGAACGACTTCTGATCGATCACAATCCCTCTCCTATTGCTCGGAGGCTGGCGGCGGTCACCACCCGAACCCCGCTTCGAGGTCGCGATCGTCGGCATCGTCCAGATCGTCGGTGTCGCCAGCGTTGAGCTTCGCGACCTCGGCCGAAACCCAATCGTTGCATTCGTCGCAGATCCCGCCCGACGTCATATTGAGACAACCTGGCGCCGCGCAGATTTCCAGTGGGCACGGCTGCTCAGCCAGGCTTCGTAGCGTTTCCCGGTTAGTCATGCTGCCAGCCTTTCGCGACGGAGGTAGTTAACCCAGCGCCCCTTGGGCTCCGGTCGAACAGCGGGATTACGGGGGCGGCTGATCCGGCTATGCTCACCGCCAGCCGTTTCGCCCTGATATTCGAACCCAGCAGCTCGCAGCGATGCGCCGCCTTCGTCGGGCAACGTGTAGGTCCATGCTTCAGAGTAGCCGAGTTCGCGACCGGCTCGGCAAATCGCCTTGAGCAGCATGGAGCACACGGGCGCCGGGTATTCGTCGCCGTTCTTGCCCACAACTGGCGGAAGGCCCGGTAGCGCTGCGCATCTGGTGATGACGAACCGACCCGTTCCCTGCCAAACACGGGCTGGATTGCCCGCAGTAGCGACACCAACAAGCTCATCGCCACGCTTCACCGACACGGCGAACAGCGCGCCCTGGAGCTTCGGGAGATGGCGATGCGTCTCCGCAATCCACTTAAGAGCCGCCCGACCGGTGATCGGTGCAATGCGGTATTCGACACGCTCACCCACGCGCGCCTCCCTCATTCGAGGGGTTGGGGAGAGAATCAGGTATCCAGCCGACATCGCGAAATGCCGCGACTACGTTCTCGTAGAGGCGGTGGTTCTCATCGTCGTTTAGGAAGCCGCTTGCCCGCAGCGGACCTGACATAAGGTACAGGGCCTCGCCGAGCACATCTAGTTGTCGCTCGATAGTAGCCTGATATTCAGCGGCCCATGCCACATGGAGATCGAATTGCTCGCGCGCTTCGGCCAATAGGAGTTTGTCGCTCATGACAGCCCCTCCCCATCATTCAGGGGGGTGGCGATAGAGAGCGCGCTCATGCTGCTTCTCCGAACAGCTTGCCTTGGCGCTGCGCCTCTTCGATCCGTTCGCACGACATATCGAACCAGCGCTCATCAAGCTCGATGCCGATAAAGGGCAACCCCAGAGCCGCCGCTACTATCCCGCCGGTCCCACTGCCCACGAACGGGTCGCAGACTGTTTCGCCGGGGAGAGCCGCGCGGTCCATCAGCCAGCGCCACCCACCCAACGGCTTTGGGCATGGATGATCCACTTTGGCGGGCCGTTCCGTGACTGTCAGGTGCAGCGGTTGAATGGTCTTGCCGATCCTAGGGTCGCGCCCGTAGAACAGAATTGGCTGCCAAGTCGCACGACCCCAAAAGGACATGCTCGTTGCTGCGGGATGGTAGAACATGCCCACGTCGTCGGCTCTGGGATAGCTTGCAACGTTTAGGCGACCAGGGGTAATCGCCGCGCGCTTAGCCGCCCTGATTGCAGGGGCGATCGCCTCCGCGATTAAGGCATTCAGCGACGCCTGATCGTCAACGAAAGCGCCCCCGTATGCCCCCTTCCCCTTGGGGTTGTTGATGGTGCCGCCCCTGGCCCGTTCGATTCCATAGGGCGGATCGGTGACCAGCACGTCGTACCGGAGCCCCAGGAGAATATCCCTGCAATCGCCATGATATAGCGTGGCGTTGCCGATCCGTTCGACGCGCCCCCTCATTCACACCCTCCCGCATTCAGGGTGTCTGGAATAGGGCGACTGGGGTTGGGCGTCTCGGCTTCGCCGACCGCGCTGGCGTGCTGCGCACCAAGCCCCTGCGGGTCTTGGCCCTCCGGGCGCTCATCGACTGACGCAGAGAATGGCAGATACGGCGTCAGCTTGCCGCCCGTCACGCGAATATGTTCGCCGTCTTCCCACATTCCGATTTTGTAATCGGTGTAGAGATAAGCGCCCTTGCGCAGGTTTCGGGGGGCTTCGCTGTCGAAGGTATCTTCCCAGAAAAACTCGATGCCGAAGTCGTCCCACCCAGGAGAATAATCTAGGATGACGACATCCGTCCGCCCCACTGCGATCAGGACCCATGAAAGGTCCGGCTCAGTCGTGGACAGCAAATGGCCAGCAAATGCTTGTTTGTTCGTCATCGAATCACGCTCCGTTCATCCATCCATCGACGGATTCCTGAGCGTTTCGGCGTGTGTTTCACCCTTCACACGGGTGGGGTCACAGGTTCAATCCCTGTCGCGCCCACCACTGCCGAAACGCAGTGGAATCCTAACGTTTTTCCACTTTCGTTGCAACAAATTTCCCACCTTCCCCGCGACCCGTGGACAGCAGGTGGTCAGCGTCGAAGCGCCGCGCCTCCTTACTGATGCCCTGCCAGATCGTGGTCAGCGCCTTGACGGCTTCCGCCAGGCGACTCGGATCGTACTTAGCGTACAGCTTGGTCGTGCGACTCAGCTTGCCTTCGTGCCCCAGCATCTCGCTTACCTGCCGCTCGGGGACGCTCGGGTCATTGTAGAGCATCGTCGCGATCGTGTGCCGGATGGTCTTGGGGAACACGTCGTCCGACAGCCGAAGCGCCTTGCGCATCATTCGCCATGCCGTCTTGTTCGAATCGACTGGTACGTAATTGTCTTTCTGCCAGCGGCGCAGGACGACTTGCATCGGGCGGATTGCCGGGATGATCGCGTTGCGCTTCTTCGTCCGCGACCGTTCATGCGGCTGGAGGTCGATCAACTTGGTGCGATCGTTATATTGCTCGCGGGGGTCGAAGCGCTTGGCGGCTTCCGGGCGTACGCTAGTGCAGACCTGGAGCGCGACGAACCGGAATAGGGCGGGTGAGTGCCGTCGAGCGTACCATGCGATCATGCCCAGCTCGGCTATTGTCAGCACGCGCTCACGCAAGGGGTTCTTGTACTTCGCCTCGACGCCCTTGATCTTCGGGGCATAGGCGATACGCATGTTGTCGGCCGCATGGTTGATCGCAGCGCGCACGTCGTTGAGGTTGCGGTCAACGGTGTCGCCGGAAACGCCAGTCTCGCTTCTATATGTCGCCGGGCCGTCAACCCAATCGACCTCGAATGCGTGCGGCTTCATCCGCCAGATACGGAAACGGTCGATCGTCGCCGGGATCATATCGGATATGGTCGCGCTCATGCCGACTTCATCCTGATACAGAAAGCCCATGAACGCCTTGAGGCTGCGTTGTGTTTGGTCGGCGTTCGTGAGGTTCTTCCCGCGCTCATTCCAATACAGGAATAGCTGCGGGATGACCAACGCCTCATGCGGATCTTGCCTGGGCTCCTTGGCCCGCAACCCCTCGTCATGGGCATGTATGAACGCCTTGGCCTCATCTATATCTGCCGTGCGAGTGCTGCGATAGCGGACCTGTCGAGTGCTGGCTTCATACCATGCGACCTGCCAAATACCCTTCGCGCGCTTGTCGCGGCGCTGGTCGAGCCAGAAATCTCCGACGACGTATGGGCTGTCTTCGCGGGGCATCCTGCCTGCAACTCCCTGAATTTCTCTAGCTGGACCACCTCAATCACGCCCAATTCCGACAGGCACAACATTTCCTCGACCGACACGGCAAAGCCGGTGCCGTTTCGCAGGGCGCGCTCCATTTTCTTGGCGAGTGAGAGGACGGGCGCTGTCATCCCTGAATGTCCTTGGGTTCATCGGGCATAGGTGCCCAAGCCTTGGGTGAGCAGGGCCATCCGCCGGGCGACGACTGCCAGCCGAATGCGGGGTGGTATCTGGCAGTCACGATCTTGTAGCGGGCTTTCGGGCCGTTCCAGAGCATGACTGTTGTTCCGTCTTTCGGGGCCGAGTGGATAGGTTGCCAGTTCATACGAACACCTGCTCGAAAAGCTGACCATCGACCTTGAGCGATGCCTTCATCGCGGCAACGCGAGCCTCCGCGTCTGCTTCGTCGTAAGCCCAGACCTCTGCGCCATATGCCTTCTCGCCCATCTCGTAGGCGAGCAGGAATAGGTACATCGGCCGTCCATAATTATCCTGGCAGACGAACTCAGGGTCCGGTGCGGCCCGCTTGTTGCGCTCGCCAGTTAGATCGATGATCTCCGTCACAACCCCGCCCTCCGCTTGATCCTCTGTAACCTGGGATATGCTTTTGCTCGACGGAGCCAGCGTTCATTGGCTAGAGGGTCTAGGGCAAGCATCTGACGGCGAACGGCTAGGACGTGGGCTTCATGCTCGAAATTAGCGATGCGGGTGTGGAGGGCGGTCATTGCCTGCTCCCGTTCTGCGCCGGTCGCGAAGTCTCATGCCCGAAAGCATCATCGACGCGATCGAACACCAACACGTAATTCATGATCGGGCGGAGAATGGCTGCGTTCGGATATTTTGAACGTGCAAACTCGGCCGACGTTGTTTCGATACGATGAACTGTCATCTTACAAACCTTTCTGGGCCGGAACACCGGGGGCGATATCCCGGCCCATCTTGGCGCTAGCGGTATTGCTGCGCTTCGAAGTCATGCTGCGAATGCCTCGATGGCTTCGCGTAAATCATTGTCGGCGACCGGCAGCCACCAACGGCGCACGGCAGCGATTGCCTGGTCGTAGAAAGCCTCAAAATCGTCCTGTGCCATGTTCTCGAAAGCGATCGAATCCGGCACGAACACTTCGCGTTCCGCCTTTGGATGCAGCAGCTTCCATGACCCGTAGCCAAGCACGGCCTTGAGCCCGAGCAATGCGTCATCTGCCGATGAGAACTCGTCCCGGTTGTCCGCCAGCAATGCCAGCAGCGCAAACAGCTTCCGGTGATGGGCGGTGTTGCGCGGTCGCCGGCCCTTCAATTCCACGCGCTGGCCAATCTTGGTCTTGGCGTGGAACTCGCGGGCAGCAGTCGACACCGGGACAAAGCCCTGTACCGTCTTGGCGAAGTGAAGCGGGGCGATGCGATCAGACATAGGGGTCATCCAGCTTTTGGCGGTGTGGCGACGCGCGGAAGAACTCTTGCGCCTTGGCGAGCATGTCCAAGCCGTACTTGCGCGAGAACGTCTGTTCGCCACGGTGGCTTTCCGCGTGATGCTCGCGGCAAAGACTGATCGTCATCGCGTCGCTGCTTTTCTCGCCCATGCCGCCGCTCCACGCGCGGCTGACGTGCGCGACCTCGATCGGCATCAGTTGGCAGCCAGGAACGGAGCAATAGTGACCCCTGACCCAATCGCGGTGCGCGGTTGAACGCAGCCGCAGCTTGGGTTTGAAGTGGTCAGCTTTGAGGCGGGCGGGCAGCGGCATCAGGCGGCCCTTCGCTTAAGTCGCTCACGGCGTTCGTCGCTGCGGCAGTAGGCCTTGAAACCAGGCGCATTCAGGTTCTCTTTTTGGGTGCCCCACTTGAGATTGTCTGGACGATTGTTCAGGGCATTTTCGTCGAGGTGCATGACGACTGCCCCTTCGAATGGTGCAGGGCCGTGGAATGCTTCGCACACGGCGCGGTGAACTTTCACATTGCCGTAGTGCTTCACCCACGTTCCGTAGTAAACGTGCCGTGCCTCTTTTGCCGCGCGCCTGACCACGCCGGCAAAGGGCTCCGGCAGATACAAGCGATATCCACCATTCGGCAGCGGCGCGTAGCTGGGGGAAAGAAGAATCCTTCCCTCGCTACTTGCCAGCAAGCCAGGATAGCTTGGCACGGGTTTCCATATCTCAGCCACGACTAAAAAGGCACCGCGTCCGAGTCATCGTCCCAAGAGGACGCAGGCGAAGCATTGCCTTGGCTGTCAGGCTTGCGCTCACCAGCCGGCGCCCAATCCACGTCGGACACTCGAATCTCGTATTGAGGCTTTCCGTCGTATTCGCCGATCGACAGTTCGCCGTTGACGGTGACCTTACTGCCCTTGCGCAGATGATCCGAGATGGTGCGGGCACGCTTGCCCCAGACGGTGCAGCGGAACCAGTTGGTAGAAGCCTTCTGCCCCCAGCCTTGCTGGACACCGACAGAGAACGAGCAAACCTCGTCTCCGCCCTGCGTCGTGCGGTGTTCGGGGTCGCGGCCCAAATTGCCGGTGACGGTCAAAATCTGCATGTTAAGCCGCTTTCGCTGTGGGTGATTTGAGCCAGTCGCGGGCGGGCTCAAGCTCGCCAACGGTGAAGTCTTTCAGAGATGTTTTGCCGTAGTGCTTGCAGAGTTCGGCCACGCCGACAGACGCCTCCGCATGGCCAATCAGCCAGTCGCGTTGCTTGTCGCTGATCTTGTCGGTCGGTTTCGGCCGTTCGGCAGTATTGGTCGGGCCAGAGAAGCCGCGCACCTGATCCCAGGGCGAACCCTTCCATGCCTTCCAATGCTTCTTGCCCGACTTCTCATACGTCTCGCAGGGCGCCCACACCGCAGGGAGGCGATAGAGATAGCGGCCGATGCCCCAAAGCACGGCAGCTCGCTTGAGGCTGTCGCTGATGCCGCCTTTCTCGCCTTCAACGTCGGTATCTCCGGCGCCGTCGGTCTTTCCAACCCATTCGTCGCCGAACTTGATTTCGATGGTAGCTATGACGCGCCCCTTAGGCGTTTCGGTGACGCTGTTGCGCCAGCCAGCCGGGGTGCAGACTTCATCGAGCCTGTCCATCACGTCACGTGCGTCAAGATACGCGAGGGCCAACGCCTTATCGCCATTCGCGGTTAACGTCTGCGCGCGCCAATGAACAGCATCACGCGGGAACTCGGCTGCCAGTGCTGCGAATAGGTCGGTCATGCCGCCCTCCGTTCTTCGTTGATTGCAACGCCGGGGATCGAGCGCGCACCGGCGCTCACGTCGCGTTGGGCCTGTTCGGCCAGCCATGCTTTCAAGGCTTCTGGATGGGTCGCGATGTAATGTTTGAGCGTGGCCATCGGATCGACCAGCTCGGCGACCCAGTAAGACCGCAGACCGATCGCACGGGTTCCTCCAGTGGCGTGCGCCTTGGTCTTCGTTGCCTTGTTCGCCAGCTTCTCAGCATCGCGGGCTATGGCGTCCAGGCGCTCGGCATCCTCTCGCGCCGCCAGATCGGCGACGGGAGCGGCCTGTCGTGCTGCCAGAGCGGCGCTACGGGCTTCTTCGGCGGCTTTGGCTACCCGCGCAGCTTCCTCGCGCTGTGCGGCTTCCTTGGCCGCCAGAAACGGTGCTAGAGCCTTCTTGCATGTGTCGGCCACAAGGTCGCACTTGGCGAGCAACGGGGTCCATGCTGCCTGCACCGCCTTGGCCGCGTCATCATGAGGCTTCTTCTCGACAACGCGCTGTGCGTCGGCATCCTTCTTCGCCTGCCGCGTCATATCGAGCAGCTTGGCGACCATCTCCGCATCGGCGTCCGACTTGACCCCGGCGCCGTCAAGGATGCCCTTGGCTTCGTCGTAGAGGTCATCGATATGCATGCCCATCGCTTCGACGGGCGGGGCGTTCGGGATCATGCTACCCTCCGTGCCAGACGGTACGCCAGCCGCTCGATAGCCTGCTCTGGGGTAGCGCCCGTCTGGAACACTCCGCGATTGACGTGGTAGTCGGTGCGGTTGTCAGGATAGGCGAGGTAGAAGCATCCGCCCGGAAGCGCGGTGTACTCTGCACGCTCTACCGTGAAGCCGGTTGCTTCGTCATGCCAGATGGCTGGCTCGGGGAGGGGGATCATGACCGGCCTTCGGTTTTGGTGGCAGCGATCTTAAGCAGGCGATCGACATTCATCGTCGCCCACATGCCAATCGCGATTGCTGCGGCAGTCCCGTCTTTCGCCGGATCGTTCGCGTAATCGAGAATCTTGTCCCAACGCTTCCTCGCGTCGCGTACGAAATCTTTATCGGTCACAACACTCTCCCATATCCACGGTTGAGCGCCCTATCCGGCGCAAAGAAGGGGAGGGTCATGACAGGGCGCTCCAGAACCGCGCGCGGCGCGCTGTCCATTCCGCGACACCTTCCGCAGTGATGCCCTTTCGAGCGGCAACCTCGGGATATTCGGCAAGCAGCCAATCGGCGTCTTCCCAATCGAAATCCCAAAGACCGATCCAGTCTTCGTTCGACCAAGTATCATGCAACTTGTTGAGCGCGATTTCAGCCGCGCGGCAGTCCACATGATAGGCGAGCGTGCCGAAGCTGCCGTCAGTCGTGCCAGCCCATTTGATTGCGGGCTGTCCGACCTCGACCATCTTGCCGCAAGCATCGCAGCGCTTGGCCTTGCGTACGGCGCCGACTTTCGTTTCGCTGGAAAACCCCATCACAGGTATCCTCGCTCTAGTGTGCGGTTGGGCGCAAAGAAGGGGTCACAGGGCTCAGCACATTCCATTGCGCGAGCATCAGAAGCCCAGGCTTCCTCTGTTTCCTGCCAGAGGGTCAGGTCGATGATGGAGAGGCATTCAAGACACGTTCCGTCTTCAGCCATCTCTGACATTGCTGTGCAGGTGGGACAGTAACGGAGAGCGTTGTGTGCCTTCAGGGTGGTGGGGGCGTTCACCTGTCTTGCTCCCGAGCGATTGCCGCTGCTTCGCGCAGTTTGGCCACGACCTCAGGCTGCGTCCGCTCGGCCCCGTCGTTCCAATCAACGAAATCCGAACCAACAACTTCCCTGAGCAAATCGACCGCAAGGCGTGGGGTTCGCGTCGAAGTGGGCTCAAAGGTCTTCGGGTCCAGCGGGTCGGCACCAGTCACATGAGCAATGGCGCCAAGCCCGCACCAGCAAACAGGATTGCTTGCCGCCAGTTCATCTTCGTCAAGATCAGCGCTGCCGTCAGGGTTGCGGCTGAATGCGCGCTGCGTCCAAGCACCATCCGGCTCGATCAGATCGGCAGCACGGTCCAGCACGTCCGAAACACGCATCGGTTCTTCTACAGGGTGGAAGTGAGCGGTCATGCCGAAGCCTGCTCGGCGAGGTAGCAAAGCGGAGCTTCGCAAGCAGCCTGCTCCATCGCGTCGTCTGGAACGCCGGATTTCAACAGCCAGAGTATGCGGCGCGCTGCGCCGTGAGCGGTGTTATCGACCCACGCCCATGAAGCAGAGAAGCACCACGACCACGCGTCATCTTTGCTGGCAAAGGCGCGATGCGAGTAGGTGTCCCACGTCTCGCCGAATAGCGGCCTTACGCCGGCCAAGGGGCCATGTCCTGCCGCGCACGCTGCCGTTCCACATTCAGGAACGGTCACAAGGTCGCTGGCATCCACGTTCTTAGCATAAGACGCCATTTCGAAATCGGGATATTGAGCCGGAAGCGTCAGCAGGTAGTCTGCGAGCTTTCGGAGGTTGGCCGCTTGCTCCAGCGTAATGCCGAGCTTCACCAGATGAACTGGGTGCCCGCTGCCAACATCCTGAACCATATTCCGCCTCCAACACTCTGATCGTGTTGAAGGGGTTCTAGGCAGGCGTGCCTATGTCGTCAAGCACAAAATAGGCAGGCGTGCATATTTCTGCATGTGCCTCACCTTGGCATCGCGCAGATCACTCACTTCTCGCAGGCAGCTCGCACTTCTTTGACAAGATCGAAGCGTCGAGCCCCCAAGGCGAATGAGCGCGCGGCTTCGCATTTGCCGTCAGCAAGGAGCTTCCCGACGCGGCGGTCTTCACCCTCACGTTGGCCAGCTTGCGCAGCAGCAAAGAACGGGCCGCCAACTGGCTGCTGCCCCGACTCGCACCGCGTAAAGGTGCCATTGCTGTTACAGGTGGTTTCGGTCTGCGCCATGCAGACATTGGGGGCCAGAAGCGCCCCAATCGCGATCAGAGTCGTCTTGCGAACCATACCGGCCTCCCCATGATAGTCGTGTCAGTCTCTTCGATCTCATACGGCGTATAGCGTTCGTTCGCCGAGAAGATGCGATACCAGCCCCGCTTCTGCGGAATTCGCTCGACCAACTTTACCACATAGCCGTCGCCATCAAAGAGGGCGAATGGGCCTGGCTGGCGCGGATCACGATCGCGCTTGTCGATCAGGATTTGGTCGCCGTGCTGGAAGTCGGGTTGCATGCTGTCGCCGCGCACGTCGATCAGTTCGAAGTCAGCCGCTCGGCCACGCAACTCCTCTTCGATCAGCCGACGCGGCAACTTGGCAATCTGCCGGTCACCTTCGCCAGTGCCGCCGCCGCCCATCCCGGCGAACGACGGGAGCACCGGAATATCGACGTATGTCCGCTCATCCAGATCGTCGGGTAGATCTGCATCGATGCGGAAGGCGGGAAACTCCGGGTACTGCTCACGCAGTTTGGCCATCGTGTCACGGTGAAGGCGCGATGTAGCACTGCCATTGGCGAACCGATTGATCGTTGTGTTCGCTGCGCCAATCTTGGCAGCTATGCGAGCTGGGCGCTCGCCGCTCCATTCGACCAGTTCCTGAATCAGAGAAATGTCATCTGCTACGCTCGCCATGATAGGCGGCATAGCAAACCTGCCTATTTTAGCCTCAAAGCAACTCTGCACTTGCATTTAGGCAGGCCTGCCTATAACGTGCCTAAATATGGAACAGGCTGACCCGCTATCGTCGCTCTTCGAACGCGCGAAGGCACATCGCATTCCGATGTCCGAGATTTGCCGACGTGCGGACATCGATCCGACAACGCCTTCCCGATGGAAGCGCAAGAAAAACGGCGCGACGCTCGAAAAGGTGACGCAGCTTAACAGCGCGCTCGCCGACATCATCGCCGAAGCAGCCGCAGCATGAGCGCGCGTAACTACATTGGCGGGATCGTTGGCGCCATCATCGCATCCGCTGGATGCTATGCGATTGGCGCGTTCATCATGTGGGATCGCGATCCGGGTCATTGGGATATCGGCATGCGCGCGATGATCGCTTTTATTGGCGCGGGCGTCGTGATTTTAGGGGCGGCCAACGGCGCAGCGCTCGCGGAAGATGCCGCATGACGCCCGATACCACACGCGAGGTCATCGGACTCGGTGTCGTTCTCGACGACGACGCCATCGAGCGCCTGTTCGCGGAAACTCCCGGCGGGGTGTGCCCACCCCCTTTCCAACACCCCGCCGGTCTTTGTCTCACTCAACATGACGGAGAAGCCTGATGGCTGACTTCTGGAGCCTCGTGATCGGCATCGTCGGCATGGCGG
>JGI24740J21852_10001028_pt1 | contig 12514 bp, 9 predicted proteins | sample KBSCornC6_FD_21852 | JGI IMG/M metagenome (IMG submission 21852) | reverse complement strand
GCATTTAATTTCAGCACCTCCCTTTCTTTATCTGCGTAGTTGTATTTAGCTTCCAGCTCCCTGATCTGTATGCTGCTTTGGCTGGCGGTCAGGCTATCTGCCAGGGCCATATATTGCACCAGCCAGCTGTAAGCAGCCTGGGGATGGTTCAGGGCAGAGTCTGTGCTGGCCAGCTCCCGTAAAACCAGCTTCATGTTCTCCGGCATTTCCCTTACATATGGCCGGTGATAAATGGATAAGAGTATTTGCCTGGCAGTATCCAGCTTATGCTGTGCTTTATACACCTGGTACTGTTCCATCATGATGGTGGTGGCATTGTACTGCCTGTTGAGGCGCTCCGCCATAATCAGTCCCTGCCTGAAGCTGGCCATGGCCCTGGGCAGGTCTTTTGTGCCGTTATAATACCTGCCCTCATTCTGGTAATATGATGGCGCATGTATTGAAGAAGGATAGCGCTGCAGTATGTAACGGGCGCTGTCCAGGAAAGGCTTTGCGGCGGCAAAATCATCCCGGGAAATATAATGCTCCGCCACTTTATTATAACAGTCCAGGAGCAACTCACTACCCGGTTCATACTGCCTGAACACTTCCACGGCTTTCTTTGCGTAGCTGATGGCCTTCTCATAGTCATAAATATTACCAAACACCACGCTAAGGCTCAGGTAATAATTGCCGGTGTGCAGCGTATCGCCTGCCTGCAGCGCCAGCGGGATCACCTTATTGAGCAGGATACCGGCAAACTGCTTTTCATGGCCCTGCCTTTCTTCCAGCGCACCGTAGTTGTGCCAGGCCTTTGACAACAATGCAAAGGCTTTTTGTGTGCCGTTGTGTTGCAGCAATGGTATGGCCAGCATGTATTCCTGCTGTGCGCGGGGGATATCATATTCAAAGAATACATTGCCCAGATAGTAATGCCCCTTTCCTTCACTGAGGTTGTCATGGGGGTTATATTCAAGCGCCTGCAGGGCATACTGCACACCTTTTGCGCTATCCAGATCGGCCCAGTATTGTGACAGCAGGAACAGGTTCTGCGCCCTTTGCTCATTACTAAGGCTTGCCTGCAACACACGCTGCAGGCTATCGGCATAGGGATGGCTGCCGGCATTTTGCCGTGCCGGGCTACTGAATGGAAGCAGCAAGAAGCATATGATCAATTTCCTGGCTATCATCTGAAAACGCCAGCTAAGCTAATAAGATTGACCCGCTTTGCGCTCAGGGTTTTCATGGATATCGTAAAATCCATGTTCCTCCGGATTGCCTGCAAGTACCCTGATGCTGAACTTTGGAAGATAAACTTCCTTATATGAAAAAGCAATTTCCCCGGCTCATATGCCTGGCCATTCTTTGTTCCCTGGCTGCATGCAGTAAAAGCAATACGGATACCGGCAATGGTGGCGGCGCCCGGCTGGGTTCCGGCAGTATCTATTACGACTGGTCTGAAGGGGCCGGGCTTGCCATTACCTATAAGCTGGATCTTAATACCGGCGTACGATCCAAGGCGCTGGCCTATAATGCCGACCGGCATGCGTGGGACATTAGCCGTGATGGCAATACCATGATCCAGTCGGTGGCTGATCCTGATGATTATGATGGTGAAATTTACCGGTTCATTAAGATGAGCAATGGCCAGACAATTGCTGAATTTAAGAAAAAAGGTACTGAGCTAAGCAGCTTCACTGAACCGCTGTTTTCCCCGGACATGACTAAAATAGCGGTGCCGCCTACATTTGACCGGGGACTGCTGATACTGGATATGAATGGTAAGCTACTCAATGAAATTGTGACCATTGGCGGGCGAAAAATTAAGGGGCATATTTCGTGGATGCCGGACAACAGCATTATATGCACGGTTGACAATACCGTATACCGGCTAAACAATACCTATACTTACGGGGATGTGGTGGCCCGGCTGCCTTTCAGTGACTGGAACCATGTAACGGCCAGCAATGACGGCAGCCACATTGCTTTTGCGGGCGGCAAACATATCTGGCTGATGAATGCCGATGGCAGCAATATGGTGCAGGTAACTACCAGCAATAAAGAAGAAGGGTACCCTGTATTTTCCCCTGATGGCAAATACCTGCTTATAGGCACGGAGTATTATGGTGAAGGCAATGCCCTGCAGCACTGGGAGCTGACCATTATTCCGGCAGACGGACAACAGTACAATGTGGAGGATGGCGCTGACAAGCGGGTGGTACAAATTAAACTTCAGGACAGCAACAGTGAGCAGGAAAATTGTAATGATATTATGGAATGGCGGTGATTGGCGTTTATATTTGTGAAAAATTTCAACAATGGAACTAAAAGAACAAATACTGACCGCCTGGAACGACCGTAACCTGCTGGAAGAAATGCAATATAAAGACGCCATCAGGGCCGTAATAGAGGCAGTAGATAAAGGTAAGTTACGTGTAGCAGAGCCTACGGCGGACGGATGGCAGGTAAATGAATGGGTGAAACAGGCCATACTCCTGTATTTCTGCATTCAGCCCATGCAAACCATTAACCTGGCACCCTTTGAGTTCTATGATAAAATGAAGCTGAAAACTAACTTCAAAGAGCTGGGCGTACGCGTGGTACCGCATGCCATTGCCCGTTACGGCGCTTTTATAGCCAAGGGCGCTATCCTGATGCCTTCTTACGTGAACATTGGCGCGTATGTGGATGAAGGCACCATGGTAGATACCTGGGCTACTGTAGGCTCCTGCGCGCAGATAGGCAAACATGTGCACCTGAGCGGCGGCGTAGGTATTGGCGGCGTACTGGAACCATTGCAGGCCAGCCCTGTGATCATTGAAGACGGCTGCTTTATAGGTTCCCGTTGTATTGTAGTGGAAGGCGTACGTGTTGAAAAAGAAGCAGTGTTAGGCGCTAACGTGGTGCTGACCCAATCAACCAAAATCATTGACGTAACGGGCAGCGAGCCTGTGGAGCTTAAAGGCCGTGTGCCGGCACGCAGTGTAGTGATACCCGGTAGTTATACCAAGAAATTCCCGGCCGGCGAATACCAGGTTCCCTGTGCGCTGATCATTGGACAGCGTAAGGAATCAACGGATCTGAAGACGAGCCTGAATGATACGCTGAGAGCGTTTAATGTGGCGGTGTAAGGAGCATATTTTGGAGATGAAGCGGGTGACATTGACGGTGTTGATTGAAAGATCTTTCAGTGATGTTCTTCCTGCTTCGCAGAACGAAAAAGTTTGTGATGGGGATAAAATTTAAGCGGGGTGGGCATTTCAAGTTTTTTGTAAATTTTTTGTTTCAAAAAATTTGGAAGTTTTAAAAAAGTGCCTACCTTTGCCATCCCTTAACACGGAAATGATGCCCGGATGGCGAAATTGGTAGACGCACTGTGTTCAGGTCGCAGCGTTCGCAAGGATGTGCTGGTTCGAATCCAGTTCCGGGCACTTAAAAAGGTAAAACCCGCGCTAGTCGCGGGTTTTGCTATTTAGGCCGATTCACTGTGGTTTATAACTTATTCATATCTAATTTAGTAATATAAGATTAGGTTCGATTCCTGCAAAGGTTAACTATCAATTACACAGCCTTATATTATGTAACATCCTGCTCTTGCAAACCCGCGCAGATTGCACGCTCTACAGTCCAGTTTTGCTATTCATGATACAAATCAGAGATGCTCACAACACCTTTATACTCCTAAACACTTTATACTGCGTTTCTAACACTGCAGCATTAAACCCATGCGCGGCTGTTGGCAATAAAAAGTATTCTTTTTTTGGCGCCTGTAGTTTATTGAAATAATTAGTCGTTTTTTCTTTTGATGTTAAGAGATCGTATTCGCCCTGGATGAAATACACCGGAATTTTAAATTGAAGGTTATTTTCCAGGAAATGAATGGTCGCTCGCATAGATTTAACTCCCAACTGCTTATCACCAACAAAATTTACAAACGAGTAGTCGTCTCCGAGTTCCCTGTTCAGGCTATCCTTTGAATTATTATAGCCAGGAGCCTCAACAAACCAGGTGGATGGTGCAGGTGTTGAATTTGCTTTTTCGTATTTCTTCACAACCTTGAACAACTTACCTACGGAGCGGGCTTTATCATAGGGTGGTAAGCCAAGGTCATCCAGTATCTTTAAAGATTCCTGGTCATTATTTTGCTGCGACAGTTTATATACGTTGTGATAAAGCAACAAGTCATCGTCAGGAGTAACAAGCTGTGAATGCCCAACATAAGCGTAATAAAGGTCAGGGCGTTTTGTAGCCATAGTAACACCAAGTACGGCCCCCCATGAAGTGCCGAAAAGAATAATTTTTTGTTTTCCAAGATGTTTAATCAAATATTCGGACACCTGAATGCCGTCTGATGCCATTTGTTCAACCGTTAATGGGTTAGCTTGTAAATAAGATGGCGTCAATTCATCCGGGGCATGTTGTCCAAAGGTCCTTGCGGCTCCCCGTTGATCCCAATTTACAATGACAAAATCCTTCTCCAACTCTTTGTAAAGATTGTCCGAATAAGGACTCATAACGCTGCCAGGCCCTCCATGTAAGAACAATATGACTGGTTTCGACCGTACCCCTTTAATAGTTATCCATTGTTCCAATCCATTTATGGGAATAAATTGCTCTTCAGAGATCCACTGTGTTGATGTTGTCTCTTTAGTTTGTGCACTGATAGTCAAAGTACATGTAAGCAAAAGGGTGGCAATGGAAAGGGTAAAAAAGATCGTTTTCAATTTTTTTCTCAAGAAAAGAAAAATCTTTAAAATATTATATTATTTAAACTGATCTGTATCCGACCATGCAGGGTTCTTCGCTAATGCCCTCCAAAATAGCTGATCAAGGTCTACTGAGAATTGATCCCGGAGATTGCGGGTGTTGGTAAGAATAACAAAATTATATCCCTGGCTGGTGCGTGCCTGCTCTGTAGCAGAACCCGGCAGACTGCCCTGATGAAAATAATTGCTGCCATTTACTCCCCATCCGCATGAATAGCCACTGTTTGCAGTGGAAGGCGTAAGCATAATAGTTAATGTCTGACTTGTGATGATATCAGGCCGTACAGGGAACCCATCTACATAAACAAGGAATCTTGCCAGATCCTTAGCAGAAGCCAGCCAGCCCCCGTGTGCGTCCATTCTGCGTATGTTATAAGCGTATGGATCCTCGCCGGACTGACCATAGTATTTTACTTCTTTAGGGAGCCTGTCAGCAAGCGTATTTCCACTAATAGTCATATCGGTAATACCAATAGGTGTTAATACCAATGATTTCACAGCGGCTTCGTAAGTTTGTCCGGTAATTTTTTCAATGACCCTGCCTAAAATGCAATAGCCGAAATTGGAGTAGTCGTAGCTGGTGCCAGGTGCATGATCCAGTGGCATATGATCCAGCGTCCATGTTATCAGTGCATCTGTTGTTAAAGAAGGATTGGAAAACATGGGATCATTATTTGAGTTTCCCCAGCCACCGGCAGTATGATGTAATAACTGGCTTACGGTTATTTCCGTGATATGCGGGCCATATGGCGCAGTACCATACTTTGTTCCCAATAAACCATTGGTACCAAATACGGTGGCGTCCATTGAAACCTTTCCTTGTTCCAGTAGTTTCATGATGGCCACAGCAGTCAGCTGTTTTGATAAGCTGGCCAGGCGGTATAAGTTGCTGGTGTCGGCTTTTTGATTCTTTTCTTTGTCGGCCAGACCATAAGCTTTTACATACACCAGCTTTTCGCCTTTGGTGATGGCAATGGATAAAGCGGGTACATTGTAAGCGTCCATGAATACGTTTACCTGACTGTCTACTGCGGCGATGTCCAGCTGAGTTGGCAGATGGGTGGTATCAGTGCCATTGCCATTACCCGTTGTGTCAGTACCGTTACCATTACCGGGTGTGCTGGTACCATCCTTTGAGCAACTGACTGTAATAATAATGTAGCAAAAGCCGATGAGTAACAATTGTGGGGATTTAAACATGCTAAAATTGTATTTGATTTTAAATGGTTTTGGGATCATTGCGCAATGATTGGAATATTTTTAAAAATGTGGCAGCTGCATTTAGTAAATGGCATGTTTCATTGATCAATTGGCTTAATATTTAGGGACAGACCGGGAGCAGCCAGGTCATATGTTTCACTTTGTTGCTATAAATATTACTATGCTATCCACGATGATATAACATTTCCTATTTTTATAAAATGGAGATACTTTACTTATCCGGAGTTATTATAGGCAGCTTTTTATCCTTTGTTTTATTTACTAAACCAGATAAAACGGTCACGGATCATATGCTTGCCAGCTGGCTTGGAACATCCGCTATTATGTTGTTGTCGGTTTACTTGCTTGCATCCGGACAGTACATACATTATCCCATAACAACGATCCAGGGATTATGGATACCATTGGCGCAGGGTCCCTTCCTATACCTGTATATAAAATACCAGACAAGTCCCATTCCATTTCAAAAGAGCGACTTATTGCATTTTTTACCGTTTGCTTTAGGATATCTGCTTTTTTGCCAATTTTACTGGCTTCCTTTTACCGACAAAGTTAACATCCTTAAAAATGATGCCGCCGGCTTTGAGATAGAACATAAATGCCGGATTGTCCTAATTTACCTTTCTGGCGTTATTTATATTCCATTAGCTTGCTATAAGCTCTTTTTTTTTAGAAAAAGTCTTAAACATCAATTTTCAAATATTGAAAAAATAAATTTCCGCTGGCTGCTTTACCTGGCTATAGGGATGGCTGCTATCTGGACCATTGTCTTAATCATCCACAAAGACCAGCTGGTATTTTCGGCTTCCGCAGTATATGTATGGTGGACAGGATATTTTGGCATCAAACAGGCAAACGTATTTAGCCGAAAGAATATCGAAGAAGCAGCTTTTGCCGAAAATGCAGTTACTCCCATAAACACCAAAAATATAAAAGCTGATAAGGATACCTTGCAAGAAGCCGAACCGGTTCAGACTAAATATGCAAACTCCCCTTTGCATATGGACGCAGCAGATATATTATACAAAAAATTGCAATCCGTTCTGTATGAAGAGAAACCCCATCTCAACCCGGAATTAACACTCAACGTGCTCGCCGGGATGGTAGATACACATCCAAATTTGTTATCCCAGGTGATTAATTCCATCGCAAAAAAGAATTTTTACGAATTGATAAACGAAATGCGGGTGGAAGAATTTTTACAACGGGTTGCGCTACCTATCAATAAAAAATATACCCTTCTGACAATTGCTTACGATTGTGGGTTCAACTCCAAAGCCTCTTTTAACAGGAATTTCAAGAAGTATACCGGGAAGTCCCCCCGGGAATACCTCAACACAATTTCATAAACGTATCATTCCATAAACAGGTATCAATAGTCACAATCGTATGTTTTTCAACAGCTTAACAACCCAATAGAAGAAGTATCATCCCATAGGATGCGCCAACATTGTCAATTGCAGTCAGGACTTTTGCATATCGCAAATAAAGTTATATGCAAAAGAAAATTTCCATTTGGATTAAAGGAATAGCTGCCACCATTTTTGCCTTAATAGTTTTACTATTAACAACCGGAGCCTTATTTGAAAACCTGTCCCGTATTAAAGCCGGGAAAATTATCCCCAATGGACAATTCGCCGAACTGGGGCATCATCGGCTTCATTATCTGAAAAAAGGTTCAGGAGGCCCTACAATAGTCTTTGAATCGGCACTAGATCCCGGAGGCCATCTTCAGTGGTATCTTATCCAGGATAAACTGAGCGGATATACGACCACAATTTCTTATGACAGAGCTGGTATACTTTGGAGCGACAGGGGCATGAATCCAAAGACTGGTGATAAGATCGCTGAGGAACTGTACCTGCTGCTTGAAAAAGCCAATGCACCGAAACCATATATTCTTGTAGGGCATTCCCTGGGAGGAATACTGATCCGTTTCTTTGTCGATAAATACCGGCAGGACGTAGCCGGAGTGGTCCTTGTAGACAGCCAGCATCCGGATAATAAAAAATTCCTGTCGGCCGAACTTTATAAATTGGTTGACCAGGGTTTACCGGACGGCTTTTTGAGGTTCGCTAATACTTTTGGACTGGCAAGGCTTCTCTTCAGGAATATGTTTCCTGTCACCGGCCAATATAAATATCAAAATACGATCATGCCAGCACTGCTTTACAAGAGCGCTGATGGCGTCCTGGAAGAGCAGCGACAGATACCATCGATAAAAAATGCGGCTTCAAAAATCACCTCTTTTGGCAACATCCCTTTGTATGTTGTTAGTGCAACGGACACTTCCAGATTTGATACTTTTATTAAAAACCAAAAATTGAAAGTTGAAATGGTAATTGCATGGGACCGCATGCAAAAAAGTCTGTTATCACTTTCTCCTGATAGTAAGCAGATCCTGGTGGCTAATAGTGGTCATTACATCAATCAGGATCAGCCCGGAGTTATCGAAGAAGCGGTAAAAGAAATGCTCTTTCAAACCCGCGCAATACAACTTTAAAAAAAGAGGGAGTATTACTTAACCGCGATGAGCAGCATTGGACCAATAACGACAAACCCTAATGTTTTATAGTCCTTAAGCTCTCACGGTGCAGCGTATATGAAAAATTTTCAGTTGAGTATTGGTGGTATGTCTTATTTTTGAAAGAATATTACTCACCAACCCAATACGGCCAACATGTTTCGCAAAAATTGTTTGTGGATATCCTTATTCCTGTTTCAGGCTTCTGTAGTTTTGGCTCAATCCCAAAACACGTGGAAAATTACGTCTCCTGAAGAACAGGGAATGAGCTCGGTAGTGCTTGCCAATGGTATAAAGCAGATTAAACAGAACGGCACTAATGTACACAGTCTCTTAGTTATCAAGAACAATTATCTTGTTCTTGACGCTTCTTTCTACCCATTTAAAAGCAGCTATGCACATGACCTGGCCTCGGTAACTAAGAGTATTACTTCCCTGTTGATTGGTATTGCAATAGATAAGAAATTCATTAACAGCGAAAATGAACCCATTGTAAATTTTTTTCCTGAATACAAGATCAGCAATGACACGCTGAAATCCGTAAGAATAAAGGATCTGCTCAATATGTCGTCCGGTTTTCAATGCAGCTGGAATGACGGGGAAAAGGAATTGGGCGAGATGAGAAAAACCAGGGACTGGGTTCAATTTATGCTGACCCTGCGGTTTGCCAATATTCCTGATGCGCAATTTTCTTATTGCAGCGGTAATTTTTATTTACTCGCTGAAATTCTGCAGCGGGCTACTAAAATGAGCTGTCATGAATTTGCCAAAAAGTATCTTTTTAAACCGCTGGGGTTTGGAGCATCGTACTGGCTTGCAAATTATAAAGGCGTTAATCACGGCTGGGGCGATCTGCACATTTCAATTTACGACTTTGCAAAAATTGGCTGTCTTATTTTGAATGATGGGGCGTGGAATGGTAAACAGATCATTTCAAAACAATGGCTTGATAAAATACAGCCCTTGCATAAGATCCAAAAGACAGAGTTTTACGGGTATGGCTGGTGGCTGGATGCTGAAAGCCCTGACTTAGTGCAGGCAATAGGCAGAGGCGGGCAACGGTTATTTATTTTTAAAGCCAGGAATCTGGTGATAGCCACAGACGGAGGCGGCGGATATGACAGCGGCAAACTTGACGACATTGCTTTGACGGCGATTGATAAATATGATAAAAATGAAAACAACTATGCATTGCTGCAAAATACAGTTAAAAATGCATCCTTACCTGATACATCCACCGCAATACCAGCGGCTTTCCCGGAAAGTGAATTGAATAATACCTTTTTGCTTGAGGATAATGAGATGGGGTTACGGAGCATGCGTTTTGAAAAGAGAGAAACCGGCTATTATATAATCGTGCGCTTTACTGACAATTCTACAGAGGATCATCCGATCGGAATGAATGATCAATATAGGATCTCGAATGAGCCTGCTTTCGGGTTGCCCATGGCCTTTAAAGGAAAATGGGCAAATGATACCCTCTTTATTGATTACAACAGGTTATGCAGGATTGAGAACTATAAATTTTCCATCATTTTTAAAGAAAATGGCTTAATGGAGATCAGGCTGAGGGAAGCTTCAAAGGGCATCAACCAAATGATACGCGCAAAGAAAATGTAACGCTTCAACGGTTAAACGAATAAATAAAACCCGCGGCTATCACGGGTTTTATTATTTATACAATTTTTCAACTCATTCCTTCACTTTTCCAGGATCATCTGCAGGGTTTACATACGTTACGCCTGAAGGACCATATCCTGTTATTTCAACTATAACGGGCTCACTCCTGGTCATTGCAAAATGGTTCTGATCCGGGATCTCCGAATAAATACTTCCAACAGGCAGCTTCTTTAATTTACCGGCATCAAATACATCACCGTATCCGAAATACCATGTTCCTGCTACTACGGTGCCGATCCTATCATCGGGGTGCAGGTGGGCCGGAATTTTTGTGTTGGCCGCCACCTTTAACAAAATTGTGTAGAGGCCGGGTTTGGAAGGATCTCCATGAATAACGATCACCTGTACCGCGCTTAAGTTGGAAGAACCCGGAGCAGATACCCCGGTTGCTTTTGTACTGATAATTTCCTGCTGCGTCATTCTAAGCTGCCTGCTTGCATCTGATTGTGCGTTTGCTGAAGTAACATATAGCAGTAACAGGAATAATATGTTTAATTTAATTGTGTGCATAAATTTCATTTATTATTGATTAATGGAAGACCGCTGATGTATTTCATTCTTTTGCGAGCAAAAATGCAAGCAGGTCCTGTTGTACCTGCGGGGTATTTTCCTGCACTATCCAGTGCCCGGCTCCTTTAATTATGGATGCTGTTACATGCTCCGCAACCAGCCTGCAATGCTCCGGCAAAAAAGCGCCTCCGTATTCGCTGCCCATTGCCAGCAAAGGCATTTTCAGCTTATGCTTCATAAACTCCCTGTTATCCAAAGCGTCTTCGTTAAAAGCAGCAAACCAATGAAAAGCGCCGTATGTTGATCTTGGGGTACGGTAAGCACGTATAAATTCATCCGTTTCTTCTTTGGTAAATGCATTTTGTACATGTCCTACAACCGGCCAAAAACCTGTAAGGAATTCTTTTTCCTTGCCGGCAACAACCTCCGCTGATGCAGGCAGGGCAAAAAAACCGAACCACCATGCTTTTGCTCTTACTTCGCTCCAGACAGGTTCCACACCAGGCAGCAATGCATCCAGCAATGCTATTTTTTTCACCTCATTACTATACTGTGCAGCATATGCATATGCCACCATCAAACCAATATCATGACCCACTACATCTATGTTATTATAACCAAGCTGTTTAGTAAGCCCATGCAGATCCTGCGCTAATTGTTTTTTTGTATAACCTGTATCGGGCTTATCGCTTTCACCAAGGCCCGGCAGGTCGGGAGCAATAACTGTAAAGTGTTTGGAAAGCTCCGGCAATAAACGGTTCCACATATACCAGTTCTGCCCAAATCCATGGATCAGCAATAATGGCTCACCTGAACCGCCCATAACATAGTGTATCCTGGTACCATTGATATCAGCTGTTGCACTTTTAAAGTTCGCCGGTGGCTGCGCAGGCGGCAGGGTTGCTGTAATTGTGTCTGTATTAACAGCGGCGGCTTTCACATCCGGCTGGGGGTTATTGCATGCCGCAAACAGGAAACCGGCAACAAGAACGATTGATAATTTCATAGCAGAAAATTTTATGCGATTATTAAATTTTTGTCTGAGCGATCTATTTCCCATAGCAATGTCCACGGGTTCGTTCACCTGTCACTACTTTACCTGCTTCCCTATCCATTCAAGAATATAATCAGCATCCTTTTTCCAGGTTGACTGGCCCAGCACAAAGTGATTACGCCCTTCAAACTCCCTGTAATCCGTAACGGAATTACTGTGCCTGTATCTTCTATAATTGGCGTAGTTGAGAGAAGCAGGTATGGTATGATCCGCGCTGCCGGAAGTAAGCAGCAAAGGGGCATGAGGGTTTTCAAACTTTATTCTTGCAGCCTTGGTTATGGTATCTCTCACAATAAGCTTTGATTCCGGTATAGCAAACTTGTAGTAAGCCTCTTTTTGCTCCTCACAGCTCATTCCATTGGTGAATGCATATTGCCACTGCTTAAAAGACATTAAGAATGTTTTCCCGGCTGAAGTAAAAAAGCCAAGCGGGCCCCAGCCGGCTTTTAAAAATGATAATTTAAAAGTAAAGATGCCCTGTGGCGGAACGGAGTGAATAGCAATCCCCAAAGCGCCCAATCCCTCCTGCAATAAAAGCTGCACGATGAGCCCTCCTATCGAGTGCCCGATCAGGATGGGTTTTTCCGGCAATGCTTTTACGATCGAAGCATAATGGTCAATTAATGCGGATAACCTGATAGCAGCTATCTCCTTGTTAGGATGGCTATTGCGCAAAACTTCAGCGGACGCATTTTTATGAGGCCAGGCCGGGGCAATTGTGTTGTACCCATTCTGCCCGTAATAGCGCTGCCATTCATCCCAGCAATTGCTGCTTACAAA
>JGI24740J21852_10001022_pt1 | contig 12536 bp, 8 predicted proteins | sample KBSCornC6_FD_21852 | JGI IMG/M metagenome (IMG submission 21852) | reverse complement strand
GCAATCCTGCAAACGCAGTCGGGTTCAGTCTGCGATGGAGCCGCAGCCGGCCCCGGAATGATGACGTGGAAGTGTGCATCAAGTCGATCCGCGGAAGGATCAGTAACCCGCCGCCGAACCCGCCGAACGATGCGGGTCGGCCGCGCCTTCCAGCATCCCGGTTTTCGGGTTGACGAGAATGGATTCGAGCACGCCGAGGTGACGTTCCTTCAGCGTGTAGCCCATCGCTTCCAGCTGCTGTTTCGATTCGGGCGTCAGCAGGCCCGGCCCGACGTACACCACATCCGGATACCACTGCATGTGGATGTGCGGCGCGTTGACGGCCTGCTGCATGTTCATGCCGAAGTCGACCACGTTGATGATGCTCTGCATCGTGGTCGAGATGATGGTGGCGCTACCGGGGCTGCCGCTCAGCATGAAGGGCTTGCCGTCCTTCAGCACCACGGTCGGTGTCATCGAACTCAACGGACGCTTGCCCGGTTCGACCCCATCGGCCTTGCCCTGCACGAGTCCGGCGCCATTCGTCGCGCCGGGCTTGGCGGTGAAATCGTCCATCTCGTCGTTGAGGTAGAAGCCGGTGTCGCCGGCGATCTGCTTGATGCCGAACAGGAAGTTGATGGTGTAGGTGACAGCCACCGCGTTGCCGTGACCGTCCATCACCGAATAATGCGTGGTGTTGTTGCCTTCGCTGGACGGCAGGAAACTCTTGATCTCGGACGACGGCGTGGCATTGTCGGGCTTGATCGTCGCGCGCAGTGACGCGGCGTAGGACGCCGACATCAGTTTCTGCATCGGGATCTTCACGAAATCCGGATCGCCAAGATAGGTATTGCGGGTCGCGAAGGCGCGGCGCTCGGCTTCGGCGAAGTAATGCACGAACTTCGTCGACGCGTAGCCCCAATCAGCGACCGGGTACGGCTTCAGGATGTTCAGCGCGAGGCACATGGTGGTGCCGCCGGAGCTGGGCGGCGGCGCCGAGAGAATGGTGTAGCCGCGGTACTCGCATTGCAGCGGCTTCTTCCATTCCACGTGGTAGCTGGCGAAATCCTTCATGCTGAGGATACCGCCGTGGGCATCGCTGGCTTTCACCACCGCCTTGGCAATGGAACCCTTGTAGAACGCGTCGGTGCCGCCCCTGGCGATCTTCTCCAGCGTTTTGGCGAGATTCTTCTGCACCACGCGGTCGCCGGCCTTCCACGGCTTGCCGCCGTTGCCGAAGACCGCGGCGGATTCCGGGTATTTGTTGAGCGCTTCGAGGTCGTTGTTGATGATCTTGGCGTCGCCTTCCTCCAGCACGAAGCCGTCGCGGGCCAGCTTGATCGCCGGCTGGATGACTTGCGCGACGCTCATCGTGCCGTACTTCTTCAGCGCGGTGTCGAGGCCCATCACCGTGCCCGGCACGCCGACGCCGAGATACGTGTCGGTGCTGCGGCCTTCGACGACGTTGCCTTGCGCGTCCAGGAACATGTCCGGGGTGGCCTTCAGCGGTGCCTTCTCGCGGAAGTTCAGGAACAGGTTTTCGCCATTGGCAAGGTGGATGGTCATGAAGCCGCCGCCGCCGATGTTGCCGCAACACGGTTGCGTCACCGCCAGCGCGTAACCGACCGCGACCGCCGCGTCGATCGCGTTGCCACCTTCCTTGAGGATCTGCACCCCGGCATCGGTCGCCAGGTGCTGGTCCGAAACCACCATCGCGTGCTTGGCCGTCACCGGCTTGGCCTTGACCAGCATCGCCTGGGTCGCAGCGGGCGCGTGCGAAAAGTCGGGCGCGGCAGGGCGATTGTCGCGCGCGGCCGCGGCGGTGCTGAATGCCGCGATCGCCACCGCGATCGCGGTGCGCGTCCAGGCGGCGCGGCGAAGCGCGTCGGTGCGAGAAGATGGATCGGAAGAATGTCGGGCCGCGTCAGGCTGGAACATCGCTTTCACCTTGTTGGTCATCGAATCGAAAATGGTTGCAGGCGCAAACGGCACCGGTAAAAAACGTTACATGGCATGGCTCGCGATTGTGGGCGACGTGTCGAGGCCACGCCCGTTTCCGTTGCGAAGCTCGCGCTCCAGCGTTCGTCGGGCGGCCCGTTGCTAAGCGCAAGCCGTCAGGGTACCGGCCAAACGTGCTGCGTCTCCCCAGAACCCTGGCGAAGGCGGAGCAAGCANGCCGTCCTGCAGTTTCACGCCGTCGGCGTAATCGTTCGCCAGCCACAGCGGTCCNTCCAGGTCGATGAACTCCGCTTCGCGCGCGATTTCCAGCGCGGGCGCGATGCCCAGCGACGANCCCACCATGCAACCGACCATGATCCGGAAGCCTTGCGTGCGCGCGGCGCGCAGCAGGCGCCAGGCTTCGGTCAGGCCGCCGGTCTTGTCGAGCTTGATGTTGATGGCCTGNTAGCGGTCGAGCAGGCGCGGCAGNTCGGCACAGGTGTGGCAGGCCTCGTCGGCGCAGATCGGGATGCGGCTGGAAAAGTCCGCAAGATCGGCGTCGCCGACCGCCGGCAGGGGCTGTTCGATCAAACTCACGCCGGCGCGTTCGAGCGCGGGCAGGGTGTCGTGCAGGATGTCGAAGGTCCAGCTTTCGTTGGGATCGACGATCAATCGCGCGGACGGTGCTGCGCGCCGGACCGCCTCGATGCGTGACGTCGGGTCATCGGCATCGACCTTGATCTTGATGAGCCTGGCGCCGGTCATGCGCGACGCCGCTTGCTCCATCGCTTCGGGCGTATCGAGGCTGACAGTGAGCGCGGTGACGACCGGAGCGCAGGGCGTCCGCGCCAATTGCGCCCAGACAGGCACGCCCGACAGTCTGGATTCGAGATCCCAAAGCGCGTCATCAATGGCATTGCGCGCGGCGCCGGGGTGCAGCCGCGCTTGCAGTTCATCGCGGCCCATCCCGGCGCAAAGTTCGTTTCGCAGCGCTTCCATTTCATCGAGCACCGAGGCCACGGATTCGCCGTAGCGCGCGTACGGCACGGATTCGCCGCGCCCGACGCAGTTGCCTTGCCGGAGTTCGACGGTGACGACGTCGGCGGCGTGCTTCACGCCGCGCGAGATGCGGAACGGCGAGTGCAGCGGCAGGCTGCAGTGCCGGATGGTCAGTTCGCGCAGCATGCGAGCAGATTGTCGACGATGCCTTCGACGCCCATCGTGACCGGGTCTTCGCAGGGAAGCTGGAAGCGGCCGCTGATTTCGCGGCACATCGCCTTGGCCTCGTGCCCGGGAAGATTGGAAGTATTGAGTGCGATGCCGACCGCCTTGACCGCGGGATTGGTCAGGCGGGCGGCATCGATGTTCGCGTTGAGGCAACGCTCGAGATCGGGGAGCGGGGAATCCGGCAATCCGCGCATGTGCCTGCGGGTCGGTTCGTGGCACAACACCAGCGCGTCGGGTTGTGATCCGTGCAGCAATCCCAGCGATACGCCGGCATAGGAGGGATGGAACAACGAGCCCTGGCCCTCGATCAGATCCCAGCCGCCGTCTTCGCGCGCGGGCGAGATCCATTCCGCCGCGCCGGAAATGAAATCCGCGACCACCGAATCCACGGGAATGCCGCCGCCCGCCACGAAGATGCCGGTCTGGCCGGTGGCACGGAAATCCGCGATCAAGCCGCGCTTGCGCATGCTGCGCTCGAGCGCGAGCGTGGTGTACATCTTGCCGACAGAACAGTCGGTGCCGATGGTCAGCAACCGATGGCCCGCGCGTTTGCGTCCATTGCCGACCGGAAGGTTGCGAGTGAAGTCGCGCGCATCGTACAGCACCCGTCCGTTGCGTCGCGCTGCGGCCACAATATAGGGATTGTCGCGCAGTTTCTGGTGCAGGCCGGCGATCACGTTGAGGCCCGCATTGAGCGCTTCGACGATCTCGGCCACGGTTTCCTGCGCCATCACGCCGCCGGCATTCGCGGTGCCGATCACCATGGTGTTGGCGCCCGCCTCGCGCGCTTCCGCGAAGCCCATGTCTGGCAAGCCCAGCGTGTACCGGCAGTCGGGATGCCGGTGCTGGCCCACGCACCACTCGGGACGCCAGAACGCCAAGCCCCTGGCCGTCTTGATGGCCAGATCGTCGGCGGCTTGGCCGAGATACAAAAGGTAAGGCGGCCCCCACTGGCCGTCGCCGGCCGCTTCGCCATGGTCAGACATGCAATCCTTCCCTTCGGATGTGCGCCAACAGCAGTGCCTGCAGGAGAGTACCCGTGGGCGCACGCCGCCGGCCAATGAAAAGACCGGCACATGGCATAACTGGGAGTTGTGAACGGCGCGCGTGCCGGTCGCTACGGGTTGTGATCGCCGTGCGCTGCGGGATCGACCACGTCGTAGCCGCGCTGGCGCATGAGCTGCAGCACCTCGGCGACGGGCAACCCATCGATGCGGTGATGGTCGCGACCTGTCGTCGTTTCGGCGTGAAACAACGAATTGAGGATCGCTTCCTCGGTCGCCTCGATTGCGGCCATGAACAGCGGCGACATGTCGTCGTTGCGGACAACGGTAATGTGCTGCAGCGGATCACCGGATTGGTACGCGACCCGCGAATCCTTGTCGGTGGAGAACGCGATCGCGTAATCGCCGCTGCCGTTCGACTCGATGCCGCCGGTTTTGCCGAGCCCCAGGATCGCCCGCTTCGCGAGCCGTTCCAGGTTGCGCGAGTCCAGCGGCGCATCCGTCGCCACCACGATCATGCAGGAGCCATCCGGCGAATCGTTCAACTCGTCGCTCAGATAATACTTGTGCAGCAGTTTGCCGACCGGCACGCCATCAATGTCGAGCACGCCGCCGAAGTTCGTCTGCACCAGCACGCCCACGGTGTAGCCCCCGAGCGAACCCGGCAGTTTGCGCGAAGCGGTGCCGATGCCGCCCTTGAATCCGAACGCGACCGTGCCGGTGCCGGCGCCCACGTCGCCCTGCGCGACCGGGCCGGTTTTCGCCGCACGAATCGCGTCCAGCACGTCCCGTTTGGTGACGTGGCGGCCGCGGATGTCATTCAACCAGCCGTCGTTGGTTTCGCCGACGACTGGGTTCACGGAAAGCACGTCGGCGTTCGCGGGAAAGGAAAAGGTGTAATCGATCAATGCGTCGGCCGCGGTCGGCACGCTGAGCGTGTTGGTCAACACGATCGGCGTTTCGATATTGCCCAGCTCCGCGATCTGCGTGGTGCCGGTCAGCTTGCCGAAGCCGTTGCCGACGTACACGGCGGCCGGAACCTTGTTCTGGAAGATGTTGCCCGCGTAGGGCAGGATGGCCGTCACGCCGGTGCGTACGTCGTTGCCTTCGACCAGGCTCTTTTGCCCGACCAGCACGCCCGGCACGTCGGTGATCGCATTCCACTTGCCCGGTTGCAGCACACCGATCCGGACGCCGTAGTCGCGCAGGTTCGCGTGTCCGGCATACGCGGGCAGGCAGGCCAACATCAGGATGGCGACGGTGGCGAGACGCGCGGGCATGGTTGATCCTTGTTGGCGCGAACGGCGCAATGGCGCCCTGGAGTGTACCGGTTCCGATACTTTCGGCCTGGGTGCTCGCGGCGGTGGCATGCGATGATGCGCCCCGACAGCGTCCCGGTGCCGGCGCGGCGCCGGCGGTGCGCAAAGGGCGGGCAACAATCCGCCCGGAAGGGGTGACTCGGCATGCGTTTGCGTTACATCGAATTGTTCCATGCGGTGCTCAACACCGGCAGCCTGACAGGCGCGGCCAAACTGTTGAACATTTCGCAGCCGGCGGCCAGCAAGGCGCTGCAGCACGCCGAGGACCAGCTCGGCTTCGAGCTTTTCAGCCGCGTGCGCGGGCGCCTGCAGCCGACACAGGAAGCGATGCTGCTGCGCGACCGCATCGAAAAGATCATCCAGGACGTGCATGACCTGGAGCGGCTCACCACCAACATGAGCCAGCCGGAAAGCACGCCGTTGCGTGTGACGTGCACGCCGACGCTGGCCATGGGCTTGCTGCCCGAGGCTACCGCGCTGCTGCGCAAGGCATCCCCCCGCACGATCGTGGAGCTGTCCACGCAGCACTCGTTGCAGATGTGCCAATCGCTGACACTGCGCGACGCCGACATCGGCTTGACCCTGCAGGACGTCGGTCACCAGACCCTGCGCCAGAAGGCGTTGTGCCGCGGACGCGTGATGGTGATCGCGCCGCCCGGTTGGTGGCCGGAAACCGAATTGACGCGTCCGCTGCCGATCGGGGCGTTGGCCGGCCAGCCGATGATCGGGATCACGGTGCGCGATGCGCTGGGCAACATGCTGCAAAGCCATCTCACCCAACTCCAGCCGCCGCCGCAGACGCTGGTGTCGGTGCAGACGTACCAGTTGGCCCACGCGCTGGTGGCAAAGGGCGAGGGCCTGGCGCTGATCGATCCGTTCACGGCCCGCGCCGGCGCGCACCACGTGCAGATGCGTCCATTGAAGCCGCACCTCGACGTGGTGCTGTATGCGATGTTCCGCCCCGACAGTCCGTTGAACCCGGTGCAGAAGCGATTCCTCGACCTGATACGGCAACTCGCGCAGCGCATGCTTGCGCAGTGAGGCGATGCGTTCCGCCGCGGCGGCCGCCTCCACAACGTCCAGTTATGCCACGTGCCTTTTTTTTCATTGGCGGCGGTGGCGCGTTTGTGGTTACGCTCGACGTTTGAATGGGGCGCTTCGTATTTCACCAACACAAGGCCACCCGCTGCAATCCTGCGGCGGGCAAAAGCGCGGAGAGAATGCGATGAACAAGCGTGTCAAACGAGTTGTTCCGACCTTGCTGGCGGCATCGGTGATGCTTGCGCTGGCAGGCACTGCCGCTGCCCAGGACACGCAAGCGACAACCGGCACGGATCAGCAACCAACCACGCAGTCATCGAATCAGTCGCGGCAACCTGCGACCTTGTCGACCGTGGTGGTGACGGGCACGCGCGTACTCGGCCGGACGCTCAAGGATTCGCTGCAGCCGGTCGACGTGGTGTCGGGCGACGCACTCAGGCAGACCGGCGCGTTCGATTTCGGCACGGCACTGTCGCGCGCGATTCCCTCGCTGAACTTCCCGATGTCGCCGGCTTCGGACCTCGAAGCGTTCCAGCGTCCTTTCCAGTTGCGCAGCATGCCGCCCGATGAAGTGCTGGTGCTGGTCGACGGCAAGCGCTGGCATCCGGGCGCGCTGGTGATGACGCTCGCCAACATCGGCGTGGGCTCGCAGGGCTACGACCTCAACACGATTCCGCTGTCCGCGGTCGACCACATCGAAGTGCTGCGCGACGGCGCATCGGCCCAGTACGGTTCCGACGCGATCGCGGGCGTCATCAACGTGATCCTGAAAAAAGGCGCGCAGGGCGGCAACGTCACCGCGACCGTCGGACAGTATGCCGCGGGCGATGGCAGGACGTGGCGTGGGGCCGGCAACTTCGGCGTATCGCTCGGCGACAAGGGCTGGATGCGATTCAGTCTCGAGGATGGCAACCAGGATGAAACCAACCGTGCCGAGCCGGATGTCAGGCCCGGCCTTCCGCAGTACGGCACGCTGTTCCACACCGGCGTGGTGCCGTTCAGGGATTCCAACGCGTTGATCAACGGGCAGTACGACCTTACGCCCAACATGCAGTTCTACGCGTACGGCCACTTCGGCCGGCGTGAGGGCACGCCGTACGACTTTTATCGTTACGGCCTGAATACGCCATATCCGAAAAGCCCATGGTTGGCCATCAGTCCTTTCCCGAACGGGTTCCTTCCGCACGAACGCGGCGTCTCGACCGACACCGCGCTGGTCGCCGGATTGCGCGGCGTGCTCGACGGCTGGAATTGGGACGTCAGCGCGAATACCGGCGGCAACCGCGTTTCCTATGCGACGGAAAACACCACCAACTTCGCGATGCTGGCGGATTTCGGCACCAGCCCGACCGAGTTCCACGATGGCATCCTGCGCGCCAAGCAGCAGACGTTCGACGTCGACATTTCCAAGCCGCTGGACGTGAACTGGCTTTCGCATCCGCTGAACGTCGCGTTCGGCACGCAATGGCTGCGGCAGAGCTACAGCGTTGCGGCGGGCGATCTCGGTTCCTACTACATCAGCACGACCCACAATGACGCGACCGGCGGCGCGCAAGGCTTCGCCGGCTGGTCGCCGTCGGATGCCATTTCGGTTGCGCGCCACAGCCTCGCCGAATACGTGCAGCTCGAATCGAACCTCACCGACGCCTTCGACATGTCGTTGGCGGCGCGCCATTCGAACTATTCGGATTTCGGCAGCAACACCTCGTACGCGCTGTCCGGCCGCTATCAATTCTCCCAGGCATTCGCGGTCCGCGGCACCGTGTCGACGGGTTTCCGCGCGCCGACCCTGGGGCAGGAACACTACTTCGAAACCTCCTCGACGGCGTTCGGCGCCGGCAACAACCTCGGCTTGCCGGAAGGCATCTACTTGCGCGGCATCGTGCCCTCGACCATGCCGTTGGCGCGCCTGCTGGGTGGTGAACCGCTGAAGCCGGAGAAGGCCAAGAACTACACCATCGGCGCGGTGTGGACACCCAACAATGCCTTCACCGCGACGCTCGATGTGTACCAGGTCGTCGTGGACAACCGCATCGCGCTGTCCAGCACGATTCCGCTGACCACGCCGGAAGTGCTGGATTACCTTGCGAGCCATGGCGTCACGGCTCCGGGCTACAGCGGTTTCAACTATTTCACCAATGCCGGCACGGTGCGCTCGCAGGGCATCGATATCGTCACCACGTACCGCGCGGATTTCGGCAACGCCGGGACGCTCAACACCACGATCAGCGCCGACTACCACAAGAACAAGGTCACCAAGATCGAGCCGAACCCCGCGATCCTCGATTCGCTGGGGGTCAATTTCCAGCGCCTGAATCGCAACGCGATCAAGGGGCTGATGGCCGACGCCGCGCCGCGCAGCAAGCTGATCTTCGACGAGCGTTACGACGTCGGCAACTGGGAATTCGGCGGCACGCTGACGCGCTACGGCAGCGTCACCAGCTACAGTTCGACCAGCTATATCTTCGACCAGGTCTATTCGCCCGAGTGGATCCTCGACCTCAACGCGAACTACTTCATGGATCGATGGACCTTCACCCTGGGCGGCGACAACGTGCTGAACAACTATCCGGACCGGGTGCGCGAGGGCCAGAACACCAATGGCGTGTTCCCGTATTCGCAGCTCTCGCCATTCGGATTCAGCGGTGCGTATTTCTACGGCAAGATCACGTACCGCTGGTAGGCGTTGTAGGCTGGCGGGTCCGCGCCGTCGCGCGGATTGCGCCATAGGGAGCGTGCCATGAAGCCGATTCGAGTGTTGTTTCCATGCATCGCGCTCGCCTTTGCGGCGAGCGCGTTCGCATCCGGCGCCGCGATCGAGGGNTTCCCGCCCGCGCTGCGGCCCGCCGACCTGGTGTTGCGCGACGCGACCATCGCGACGCTCGATCCGCTGCAGCCGGAAGCGCAGGCGCTCGCGGTCCGCGACGGCAAGATCCTGGCGGTTGGCGGCAACGAATCGATCTCGCGTTACATCGGCAAGCAGACCAGGGTGCTGGACCTGCACGGCGCGTTCGTGACGCCCGGCTTCATCGAGGGCCACGGCCATTTGCTGGATACCGGTGAATCGTTGATGCAGATCAACGTCGGCAAGGCGAAGAACTGGGACGGCGTGGTCGCGATGGTGAAAACCGCCGTGGCCAAGGCCAAGCCCGGCGAATGGATCGTGGGTTTTGGCTGGCTGGAAAGCAAATGGGATCGCGCGCCGCAGCCGAACCTGGATGGCCTGCCGCTGCCGGCGAGCTTGAACGCGGCGTCGCCGGACAATCCGGTACTGCTGACGACCGCCAGCTACCACGGCCTCTACGCCAACGCGTCGGCCCTGAAACTCGCTGGCATCAGCGACAAGACGCCCGACCCCGTGGGCGGCACCATCGTGCGCGACGCGCAGGGCCATGCGATCGGCATGTTGAAGGACACCGCGGCGGATCCGGTGTATGCCGCGTACCGGAAATACCTCAGGGAATTGCCACCGGCCGAACAAAACGCGCGTCGCGAGAGAGCGCTGCGGCTCGCGGTGCAGAACGAGATCAGCAAAGGCATCACCAGTTTCGTCGATCAGGGCGAAAGCTTCGAAACCATCGATTGGCTGAAGCAGCAGGTTGCCAGGGGCGTTGCGGACGGAAGCTTTCCGCTGCGGCTGTACGTCTACGTTGGTGTCACGGACGTTGCGAGCCTCGACAAGAAACTCGCGAAGTACAAGACCATCGGCTACGCCGACAACCACTTCACGGTACGCGGCGTGGGCGAGGATGTTTCCGACGGTGCGCTGGGTACGCGGAGCGCCTGGTTCCTGAAACCTTACAGCGACGCGCCCAACATCACCGGCAAGAACGTCACGCCGATGAGCGACCTCGCGCAGATCGCGCGCATAGCCGCCCGCGACGGCTTCCAGGTCGCCATCCACGCGATCGGCGACCGTGCCAACCGCGAACTGCTGGACATGTACCAGAAGATCTTCGACGAGGATCCGGCCGCGCAAGCACTGCGCTTCCGCATCGAGCATGCGCAGCATCTCGATCCCGCGGATATTCCCCGCTTCGCGCAGATGGGCGTGATCGCGTCGATGCAGTCCATCCATACCTGCTCCGACGCGCCGATGGTGGTGCCGCGCCTCGGCGAGCAGCGCGCGAAGGACGGCGCGTATGTCTGGAAGAAGCTGATCGACAGCGGCGCGATCGTGCTGGACGGCACCGACACGCCGGTCGAAGACACCAATCCGATCCCGGTGTTCTATTGCGGCGTCACCCGTGCCTACGACCACGGCAACAAGACGTTCTTCCCGGCCGAGGCCAAGACGCCGGCGCAGGAACTGAAGTCCTACACCTGGAACAACGCCTACGCGATGTTCCAGGAGCACGAACTGGGTTCGCTCACCCCCGGCAAGCTGGCCGACATCGACGTGTTTTCCGGCGACCTGTTGACGCTGCCGTCGAACGACATCCTGCGCACGCGGGTGCTGTACACGATCATCGGCGGCAAGGTGGTCTATCAGCGGCCGGGCGCGGAGAAATGGCGCAAGGGCGACATGTTCGAGGCGATGCCGGAGTTCGATCACGCGGAGTAAAGGACGCGTGGAGCGTTCCGAGCGATGATCGGGAGCCCTTGATACGAATGAATGCGGATCATCCGTGTTCATCCGCCTTGCCCCGTGTCTGCGTTTCTGAGGAATCCGAAAGCGATGCATGTACTTGTTCTCGGCAGTGGCGTCATCGGCACGAGCAGCGCGTGGTACCTTGCGCGCGCGGGTTTCGAGGTCACCGTTGTCGATCGCGAAGCCGGTCCCGCGCTGGAAACGAGCTTCGCCAATGCCGGCCAGATTTCGCCGGGTTATGCGGCGCCGTGGGCCGCGCCGGGCGTGCCGCTGAAGGCGTTGAAGTGGCTGTTCTCGCGGCACGCGCCGCTGGTGATCAAGCCGGGTCTCGACCCGCGTCAGTACATCTGGCTGCTGCAGATGCTGCGCAATTGCACCGCAGCGCGCTACGCGGTCAACAAGGCGCGCATGCTGCGCCTCGCGCGCTACAGCGCCGAATGCCTCAATGAACTCGCGGACGAACTCGGGATCGATTACGAGGCCCGCAAGCTCGGCACGCTGCAATTGTTCCGCACGCAGTCGCAACTGGATGCCGCCGGCAACGACATCGCCGTGCTCGAGCAATACGGCGTGCCCTATGAGCTGCTCGATCGCGCCGGGATCGTGAAGGTCGAGCCGGCGCTGGCTCAAGTCGCGGGCCAGTTCACCGGTGCACTGCGTTTGCCCGAGGATCAGACCGGCGATTGCGCGCTGTTCACGCGGCTGCTGGCCGAGCGCGCGAAGGCCGCTGGCGTGGCGTTTCGCTTCAACGCCACCGTGGAGGCATTGGATACATCAGGTGACCGCATCACCGGCGTGCGCGTCGACGGCCATGTCGAGCGCGCCGACCGCTACGTGTTGGCGCTGGGCAGTTACACGCCGCGACTGCTGGCACCGCTGGGCATCGAGCTTCCCGTCTATCCGCTCAAGGGCTACTCGTTGACCGTGCCCATCACCGATGCGGTGATGGCGCCAAACTCCACCGTGCTGGATGAAACCTACAAGGTGGCCGTCACCCGTTTCGAACGTCGCATCCGCGCGGGCGGCACTGCCGGCGTGTGCGGATTCGATCTTTCGGAACCGGCGCGGCGCCGCGCCACGCTGGAAAAAGTCGTCGCCAGTCTTTATCCGCGGGGCGGCGATCCGGCGCGTAGCGAGTTCTGGGCCGGGTTGCGTCCGGCCACGCCGGACGGCACGCCGGTGGTCGGCGGCACGCCTTTCAGGAACCTTTGGCTCAACACCGGCCACGGCACGCTGGGTTGGACGATGGCGTGCGGATCGGGGCGTTACCTTGCGGACCTGATGGCCGGCGTGATGCCGCACATCAGCAGCGAGGGGTTGGACATTTCGAGGTACCGACGCGCAAGTAGCGAGGCTGCAAGCGGCGGGAAAATTTCTTTCACCACCCCAGGGCCATCGCCGGTTCATCGGCGATGAAACCCGGGACCCGGTGACTTT
>JGI24740J21852_10001021_pt1 | contig 12536 bp, 10 predicted proteins | sample KBSCornC6_FD_21852 | JGI IMG/M metagenome (IMG submission 21852) | reverse complement strand
GGGCCGCCTGCTGCGGGTCATCTTCCACGATCATGATCTTTACGGGTTGCATAACTTATCCTTTTGCCGGTAAAATAATAGTAACGGTGGTGCCTTTTGCCTGCTCGCTGGTAATATTCAGACGGCCGTTGTTCTTTTCCGTCATGGTTTTGCACAGCCACAAACCTAAGCCCGTGCTTTCATAACCATGCGTATCCTGCTGCACTCTTTTTTTGTTGGGATCAAACAGCGCTTCCAGTGTTTCACTGCTCATACCCAGGCCGGTATCAATGATCTTGATATGGCATTCATCCTGCTGCAGGCAGGCGGAGATGGTAATGTAACCACCCACGGGTGTGAACTTGATAGCATTATCCATGATATTGCGCACAATGATCTTAAAAGAGTGAAGATCAGCCATAAAGATAATCTCTTCAGGGATCACTTGTTTGATCACAATGTTCTTATCTGCTGCCAGGGGTGTTACATCATGGCAAACCAGGCCCACTACTGTGCGCAGGTGCAGCTCTTCCGGGCGGAAGAACAGCTGGTCTGTCTGGCTAAGGGCCCAGTGCAGCAGGTTATCCATGAGGATGTAGGTGCTGCCGGCAATTTTTTCATTACTGGCGGCCAGCGCAGCGGCTTCGGTAATTTCCTGCTGCCAGATGGCTTTTTTCAGCTTGGCCAGGTTGTTCTTAAGACGGTATACGGGCGAGCGCAGATCGTGCGCTACAATGGAGAATAAACGGTCTTTGGTTTGGTTCAATACATTCAGCGCTTCTTTTTGCTTGGTGATGATACGCTTGCTGCGTTTTTGCTGCCGGTAGGCAAACCAGATGGCGGTTCCCAGCAGCAGCAGCGCCAGGGCGGCGAGTAACAGGCTGTTACGCTGCCAGCCCAGCACGTAAATGGTATGTTCCCTTTGCTGCAATGCCAGCTTCCTTTCCTGGCGGGCCAGCTCCCACACATGATCGCGGTTCCAGATGCTGTCCTGCAGGGCTTCGTAGTGCTTACGGTAATCTAACGCCAACGCATATCTTTTCCTGTTCTCTTCCACGGCGGCCATATTCCGGTAGGCATTGCGCGGCACTTCCGGGTTGTTGGAATGTTTGGCGTATTCAAGCCCTTTTTCAAACAGGGGAATAGCCTTATCATCCTGGTACTGCGTATAATACAGGTTGGCCAGGTCCATATAGGAAATAGCCAGGCCGGTGGTATCCTGCAGCTGCTCTTCCAGGCGCAGGCTGCGATTAAAATATTCTTCTGCAGCGGGGTATTGTTTCAGATAAAAATAGGCCAGCGCCTTGTTATGATAGATGGTTTTCAGGGCATACACATCTGAGCGGGGGCCAAAAACCTGCTCCCAGGTGCTTAGCACTTTCAGCGCTTCCTGGGTTTGATCCTGCTCCAGGTAAATTTCTGCCAGGTGGGCGTAGCTGTTGGCCAGCAGCACGGTATCCAGCCCCTTCACGTGAATGATCTGCTGGTAGGTGCGCAATGCTTCGGCATACAATTGTTTACTGTACTGGATCTTGGCTTTCAGGAAAAGCGCCGGTGGAAATAGCGGATGGTTTACATCATTATCAATACCATTCATGGTATTAATGATGTACGTATAGGCGGCATCGGGGTCGTTATCGGCCCAGGCCACATGACTGTTATGATAATTGATCTGGTAAGAGGATCCGTACTGGCCGGACATGATCATCCGTGCAGTATCTGCAGGATGTTCACGGCATATATAGCAGTGCTGCTGCAGCTCATGATACCACGGGCCATGCACCGGTGGCTGAGCTGCAGCAGCAGTTAAAAAAAAAGCGCGGTAATTACTAATATCGTTCTCATCCTGGTTTTCATCTAATGGTTAGCAGATCGGGCCGGCTTTTTTAAGCCCGCATTAGTCTTCTGTAGTGGATCTTTTTACTGTAGTTACCGTACCCCTGGGTGTTTCAGGCGTTTCAGGCCCTCCGGGATTTCCTTCGCCCACATAATTATATAATACCAGTACAGCCTGCGCTTCCGGGCTGGTGCCGTTCAACTGGTATTTCACCTCAATATTCCAGAGGGAATAACTATGCTGCGCACCAAGATCCCAGGGTTCAATGTCCAGGTACACATAACGTGCATCCAGCTCATTTGCATCTGTATCTATAGGCGCAATGAAACTAATATCTTCATCCAGTACGGGTTTGTCCAGATGGTCCGGTAAGTATGTGCTGATAGACAGCTTATAGATCTTTTCTGCTTCGCTCACCGTTACTGCTGCAACCAGCGGTTCCAGAGAAAAGGGTTTTGCAAGGCCGCGAACAGTGCGTTTAGTGTGTGTGTCTAAGATAACTACATCGGAAGAAACTGTCATAGGGAAGGCGAATTTTAGGTGAAGAAAGGAAGTTTAAGGGCAGCAAAGATAATCTTTATATCCATTTTTTATTGTCCATAATAGTAATACTTTTTACACTCATACCCAGGGCCGTACCATTTATGCCATCCAACACACCACTGCTGCCATTGCATCACAAGCCCGTTATTACCTGCCGTACTTTTGGTATTGTAAGGCACGCACAACAACACACCACTAATCAGATCCGGCAAAAACGTTCAGGACTATGACAAACATCTGGCTCAATCTTATTAACAATTCGAGTGACCGAAATAATGATGGCATTGTGATCTTCCAGAAAAATGAAGCCTCCATCAACGAAGCGCCAGTAGCCTGGCGGGTGATCCATAACCTGGGGGCCGGATGGAGCCATCCCTTTACCTACCCTGTGGCGATGGCGGTTGCTGCCAGTGATGGCCTGGGCAATTACAGCCTGCAACTGCCAGCTGCTACCGGGCAGCAATATAAGCTGATTACTGCGGATAGTGGTGATGTGCTGCAACACAACGGGCCTGCTGCCCACGAGGACGAGATCATTATATACAATGCCCAGGCAACCGGTATCATTGACATACATGTGTACCGGGATGGAAAATTGCTTGCCCTGAAAAAGAATGTGGAGCCGGGACAACCGGCGGTATTCCAATTTAAGCCGACCCTTTGGATAGGCGTGGCACACGCAGTAACCGAAGGAGCATTGATTGACAGCGCTTTTACTTCACAGGTGCATACACAGCTCTCTCTATCTGGCATTAGTAGTGCGGACATTATTATGACCGGTGGGGGATTGGGCCCCGACACGACGCCGGTTTTGTTCTCTCTGCAAAACGTCAGATATGCGTGACCGTAACCCCGCCCCGGGATCCTTTCCCTCTGTCCCGGGGTTCTTTTTTTTGATCAATTAGCTTTTAGTATATATGGTTTATCCTACACAACTACCATCCATGCCGTTTGGCATACCGCCAGGCGCCGTGATGGCCTTTTCCGGGAAGATAGCAGATCCTGATGCAGATGGCCCGGCCGATTTTGAAACGCTTATTGAAACGTATGGCTGGATGGTATGCGACGGCCGCCCTTTGCATGCCGAGGACTACCCGCTGCTGTACCAGGTGATAGGCCCACAATACAACAAAGGCCTGGAGCCGGAAGGCGTATTCCGCTTACCGGATTACCGGGGTTACATACTCTGCATGACCGATATGAACAGTGGCAACGATCCGGAAGCCAAGGCCCGCCAACGGGCCAATGGCCGCCCGGGCAGCGATGTGGGCACCATTCAGCAACCGGTAGGGTTAGCGGCTTTGCGTAATGGTATTACTACGCACCCTGGCAATGTATATGTGTATTACATCATTAAGTTCATATAACTATTGTTCCTTTTTGCTTCCCCAAAAAGGAACCAAAAAGGGGCCCGCAACCGGTTACCGCCCGGTTGCGGAGCAGGTACCCTGATGATGCTTTCCTGCTACTGTGGTGCCAGGCTTTTGAGCGCTTTTGCATTGGTAATTATCGGGATTTTCAAGGCCTTCAATCGCTTCAATCCATTCGTAATTGATAATTGATAATTCGTAATTGAACCGAATATGTCCTTTGTAACTTACAACGGGGTAAAACAAACAACCGTGAACAGTTGCGGCGCTTTTTCACTGGCAGCTGCTTTCAGCCACTTTGGGCTGGCACAAATGCCGTATTTGCTGGATACCGGCAATCTTTCCCAGGGCTATACCCTCCCGGGACCAGAGGCCTTTGCGCAGCGCATTTACCAGATCACCGGCAACCTGTCGCTGGATATTATGAAGCGCACAGCTACGTACCGGTACGGTAACCCGGTGAGTGATTTCAATTCATTCTCTTCCTTAACCTATGTAGCTAATTTGTTTGGGATGGAGATGCAACGGTTACGGGTACACTATAATGAAAATGCGGAGAGTGCGCTGAACCTGCTGCAGGTAAGCAATTACAGCCGGTATGGTAAAACAGCCAACTTATTACAGACAGAAATTGACCTGATCACCGGCCCGGCTTATGCCAATGTCACAGGCCCGGCCGGTTATACACAGCTTCCCTTGTTAAATGCAGTGCACCTGCTGGTGGTAGACCAGTTTATGCACTCGGTTGTGATCAACGCCCATGAATGTTATGACCCCGCTACCGGGTATGTGGGGCCTTATAGCACCAATGCTATTACGTCCCTGACCCCGCTTACGCAAATAACTTACCGGCACCAGGGCATGACCTGCCATATGGCGTTCAGCGGGCTTTGGTTACAAATGAACTGAGCACTACAACTGGTACTACACACTGCGCTGTTGATGCACGGCGTAATAGGCGGCTCCCCAAAGGGCCGCCTTATCGTTGCTGATAACATGGATGGGAACAGAGGCCAGCAGCTCTATGAGCCGGTCACCCTGCAGGTAGTGATGGTAAAAGGCATTATCCTGCAACAAAGGGATAATACGGGGCGGAATGCCGCCGCCAACAAACAAACCGCCGGTGGCTTTCATTTTAAATACCAGGTTGGCGGCTTCCCGCGCCAGGTAACGTACAAACAGCTCCATGGTTTTTATGCACACGGAAACTTTCTGTTCTATGGCCTTACCGCTGATCACTGCTGCGGGATCTTTTTTCAGCAGGTCTTCTTCCAGCCAGTCAGGCACATGCATATGCCTTATATCACGAAGGAATTTAAATGTATCATAAATACCGGGGCCGGATACCAGGCGTTCCCAGCTTACGATCTGGTACTTTTCCTGTAAATATTGCAGCAGCTCCATATCCAGCTCATTCCGCGGCGCAAAATCACAGTGCCCGCCCTCAGTGGCAAACGGGGTATAGAGCTCGCCGTCCCAGAACAGCCCTGCCTCCCCCAGCCCGGTACCAGGAGCTATAATGGCCATGTTACCGCCGTTATCGCCTGCGCCGCTGTGCAGCGTTAGCAGGCTATCGTCCTGCAGGGTAGCCAGCCCGTAGGCCGTAGCTTCCAGGTCGTTGATCAGGGAGGTTTCAGCTATACCGGTAGCTTGCTGAATATCAGTTACGTTAAGCTCGCGGGAAAGATTGGTGAGCTCCACTTTCCCCTTAATCACCGGCCCGGCCACGCCAATGCATATACGCTGCGGCTCCCGGCCGGCCTGTTTACCAATAAACTCGTTTACAACATCGGGGAAAGAAGTATACTCACGGGAGGCATACACCTGCTCATCCAGCACCTGCAGCCTGCCTTCGGAAGCCTCAAAAAGCGCCAGCCTGGTTTTGGTGCCGCCCAGGTCGCCGGCCAGCACGTACAGCGGCGCTTTGCCCGACTGGCGGGTCATACGTGCAAAGCGCGGCAGGAACTGTTGAACATTGGTGGTTTGCATATTATAAAAATACGGGAAAAAATGCGGAATGCTAAATGCCGAACGCTGATCAGATATATTAGAACCGGATGTGAATTGTGAATGAACAGCATTTGAAGGTTATTACCGTAACCTCCCGGCCAATCAGCGTTAAGCGTTCCTTGTTCAGTATTCAGCGTTTCTGGAACAGCTTTTGATACTAACAATGAACAATTTCACTAGCACGGGCGTAAAGCATATATAATTAGCTGCATGGAAAGACATACGTATCAGACAGGGATAATCGGGAATTGTGCCTACATAGCACATATACACCGGAATACTAATGTGGAATGGCTTTGCTGGCCGCGGATGGACAGCACCTTTATATTCGGCGGCATGCTGGATAAAGATAAAGGCGGCCAGTTTTCCATACTGCCTGAAGGGGAATACACCTCCCGGCAGTATTACATGGAAAATACCAATGTACTGTGCACGGAGATCACCTGCAGCAATGGTAAATACCTGATCACCGACGTAGCGCCCCGCTTTTTCCAGTACGAACGTTACTTTAAACCCTTAACGCTTATACGTAAAATAGAGCCCCTGGAAGGCAACCCGCGTATATGCGTAAGCTGTAAACCGGTAAGCGATTATGGCGCACAGCCCCTGCACCCGCAGCCGGGCAGCAACCACGTAGAATTTTTAGGCGCCGGCGAGCGTTTGCGTCTTACCACCAATATTCCCGTTAACTATTTGCTGGATGAACAGCATTTTGTGCTGAATGATACGCGCTACCTGCTGCTAAGCTATGGCAACCCGCTGGAAGCGCCGCTGGTAAGCACTGCGGAATCGTTCTTACGGGAAACGGTCAGCTACTGGCGCACCTGGATCAAACATTCCAACATCGCCAATTTTTACCAGCCTTACGTGATCCGCTCCGCCCTTACCCTCAAGATCCACCAGTATGAGGATACCGGCGCTATCATTGCCGCCAGCACCACCAGCCTGCCGGAGTTTCCCAACAGCGGCCGTAACTGGGATTACCGGTACTGCTGGCTGCGGGATACCTATTACGTAATTACTGCCTTAAACCATATTGGCCACTTTGAGGAAATGGAGCGTTATTTTAGCTATGTAACGGATATTTCCCTTTCCGGCGACTACCGCTACCAGCCGCTGTATGGCATTACCGGGCAAAAGCTGCTCACAGAACAGATCCTGCCGGAGCTTTCCGGTTATATGGGCAACCAGCCCGTGCGCATAGGCAACCAGGCCTATGAACACATACAGAATGATATTTACGGGCAGGTGCTTATCTCCATGCTGCCGTTGTATACAGATCACCGTTTTATTTTCTCTGAAAGAAAAGATTCTGCCTGGTGGATAGAATATCTGCTGGGAAAAATAGAGCGTACCATTGATGAAAAAGATGCCGGCATATGGGAGTTCCGGAACATGGCCAACACCCACTGTTACTCCAACCTGTTTCAGTGGACAGGCTGCTGCGCAGCGGAAAAAATGGCCCGCACCATTGGCCACCAGCAGCTGGTAGAAAAGGCTATTGCCCTGAAACAGCGTGCCACCGCGCATATTGAGAACTGTTACGATCCTGTACGGAAAGTATATGCCCACGCTGTAGGCAGCAAACACCTGGATGCCAGTACCCTGCAGCTGATCATGATGAACTACCTGGATCCTTCTTCCCAAAAGGCAAGAGACCACCTGGAAGGACTGGAAAAGGAATTAAAAACACCGCAGGGATTATTTTACCGATACCTGCATGCAGATGATTTTGGCAAGCCCAAAACCACTTTCCTGGTATGCGCTTTCTGGTATGTGGAAGCGCTGGCCTGCGTAGGCCGGCTGGATGATGCCATCCGTGAGTTTGAGAACCTGCTGCAATACTCCAACCATCTGCTGCTGTTCAGCGAAGATGTGGATGAAGAAAATGGCAGCCAGTGGGGCAATTTCCCGCAGGCGTATAGCCATGTGGGTTTGATGAATGCCGCGTACAGGATTGCGATGAAGCTGGATGTGCCGATCTTTCTGTAAAAGTCCATGGTCCATAGTCGATGGTCCATGGCATAGTTCAATTTAACGTTTACTGCAAAAAATAGAAATGGCCTATGCATGTAAAATTTGTATTTACGTGCATAGGCCATTGACTATGGACTGGCAGCTACACCAGCGTAGCCAAAAACTGCCTTACCTCATGAAAATTGCGCAGGTAGTACCGCGCGGCAGATACCTGGCTGCCTACTTTAATGGAAATGGTATCTTCTGACAAGGCTTTGAAAATATCTTCATCGGTATGATCATCGCCAATAGCCATTACAAAATCAAAGTGGCGGTCCTGCAGCCAGTTAATGGCGGCGCGGCCTTTATTGATCTCAACATTCTTTACCTCAATTACTTTATCGCCGGGTAATACCTGCAGCCCTTTATCGTTGGTATAATAACGTAAGGTATTGGCCAGCTCATTGGCGCGCAGCTCTCCCAAACCTTCTTCCACCTTACGGTAGTGCCACACCAGCGAATAGCTTTTTTCTTCAATAAAAGCACCGGGCGTACGGTCGGTATAAGTATCCAGCGTTGAGTAGATCTCCTGTTTCCATTGGTCTGTTAAACCCGGGATCTTTTTCCAGCGTGCGCCCTGCTTCTTGGTCCAGGCGCCATGTTCAGCGATCAGGTCCATGTTCATATTGCCCAGCCACTCTGATAAGGTTTCGTGTTTGCGGCCGCTGATCATGATCACTTCATTACGCGGATCGGCGGTTAACTGCTGCAATAGCTTATACAGCTCCTGGTCCGGTGAGGCCAGGTCAATGTTCACATTAAACCCTACCAGCGTACCATCATAATCTAAAAATATCGCGCGTTTGGCGGCATTCCTGTATTGTTGCTGTACCTGGTGCTGCATATCAGGACTCAGGCGGCGTGCCAGCATGGATTGCTGGATCTGTTTTACTTCCTGTAATCGTGTCATAAAAAGTTTTACCCAGTGTGCAATATTAAATTTGGCCACTACCTGCCGCATTTGTTTCATACGGCGGTATTGTTCCGGTTTGGGCATTACCAGCGCTTCTTCTATAGCACGGGTAATGGCGCCTATGTTATTTGGATTTACGATCAGCGCATCAATTAATTCGCGGGATGCGCCGGCCATTTCACTTAAGATCAAAACGCCGTCATTATTAGTACGGCTGGCCACATACTCCTTACTTACCAGGTTCATGCCATCCCGCATGGGCGTTACCAGGCAAATGTCGGCAAAGTGGTATAAAGCAGATAATGTTTCAATGGGAAAAGAGCGGTAAAAATAATGCACCGGGTGCCAGTTAATGGTACGGAAACGTGCGTTGATGCCGCCTACCAGCTTATCTATTTCATCGCGCAGGTCTTTATACTGGGGCACATTATCACGAGAGGGCACTACGATCATGTACAGCACTATTTTTTCTGTATACTCGGGGTGCAGCTGCAGGAACAGCTCATAGGCCTGCAGACGCTGCAGGATGCCTTTGCTGTAATCCAGCCTGTCAATAGACAGGATCAATTTTATATCATTGAAATTATCTTTTAGCTGTTTCAGCTGGTCCTTCACATCCGGGTTACTTACCATGGATCCGTAACGTTCGTAGTCAATACCCATGGGGAAAGGCTCTGCAATTACCGCACGGTCATTCACCATTAATACGTTGGATGATGCATTGATAGGCAGCAAACGGGTTACGGCGTTAATGAAATGACGGCTGTCATCAAATGTATGAAAGCCCAGCAGATCCGCTCCCAGCATGCCATCCAGCAATTCTGCGCGCCAGGGCAGCAGCCGGAACAGCTCAAAGGACGGGAATGGAATGTGCAGGAAAAAACCGATGGAAATATCCGGCAGCGCAGCGCGTATCATGCCGGGTAATAGTAATAGCTGGTAATCATGGATCCAGATAACGTCGCCCGGTTCTGCTGTTTCCAGGATCACATCCCGGAACTTTTCATTTACGCGGTAATAGCAATCCCAGTAAGACTGCTCATAGCGCGCATAAACGGCCATGTAATGGAACACGGGCCATAAGGTTTCATTGGAAAATCCTTCGTAATAATTATTGATCTCATCCTGTGTTAAATATACCGGCTTCAGGTTCATGGTAGCCAGCTCACGCTGAATATGGTCCTGATCTTTCTGTTCTGTTACTTCCAGTCCGGGCCAGCCGATCCATACATTATGTCCGTCCCTGTAAATGGACCCCAAACCGGTAGCCAATCCTCCCTCACTGGGAGCCAGTATATACTCTCCATCTTTTTCTGTTGTTCTTACGGGCAATCTGTTTGATACAATAATGGTCTTACTCATAGTACGTTAAATGTCGTTTGTCTATCAAAATCTGTTCCTTGCTAAAAAATATTTATACCTGCAGGAATCACCTGCCGGCAATTATGCGTTTGCATTAAATTTTTTTGTTCAAAACTCCCAACCGGCTGCTATGATTGGCGTTCCCTTGGGCCCAGGCGGATAACGGATTATATTGATATGTACGTAAGCAGCACGCAGCGGTCCGCAAAATAGTAATAATTTAAAATATAGGCGTATCCGTTAGTTATGACCATTCATCATATTTCTATCATTAGTAATGGGTTTGCGTAGAGAACGCTGCATTTTTAGCTGGGCATGAGGATAATATCCCCATTTTTTGCCGGGGCCGCTTACCCTTATGTTAGCGGGTTTAATTTATGCTGGTACCTTTTTTGTGGGAAATATTAGATCAAAATTAATATAAGATGGAAAAACGGAAACTAGGCAGATCTGAGCTCACAGTGGCGCCACTGGCATTTGGCGGTAATGTATTTGGCTGGACCCTTGATGAACCTAATTCTTTTAAATTGCTGGATGCCTTTACCGGCGCTGGTTTTAACCTGATAGATACGGCAGATGTATATTCCAAATGGGTAAGCGGCAACAAAGGCGGTGAATCAGAAACCATTATCGGTAACTGGTTAAAACAAAGTGGCAAACGGGAGCAGGTGATCATAGCTACTAAAGTAGGCGGTGAAATGGGACCGCAGCAGAAAGGCACCTCCAAAGCATATATCACCAAAGCAGTGGAAGATTCCCTGCGCCGTTTGCAAACAGACTATATAGACCTGTACCAAACACATTTTGATGAAGAAACCACGCCGGTAGAAGAAACGCTGGCTACCTATGCGGAGCTGATAAAAGCCGGCAAAGTGCGCGTGATAGGTACTTCCAACATGAGCCCGGAAAGGCTCACCTTATCCCTGCACAACAGTGAAGATTATGGTTATCCGCGTTATGAAACCTTACAGCCGGAGTACAACCTGTACGACCGTAAGAAATTTGAAACTTCGTATATGCCTATTTGCGGGGAACATGGTTTAAGCGTACTACCTTATTACGCGCTGGCCAGCGGTTTCCTGACTGGTAAATACCGCTCCAAGGCAGATATTTCCAAAAGCCCGCGCGGGGAAAAAGCATTGAGCTATCTGAATGACCGCGGGATGAAGATCCTGGCTACTTTGGATGAAGTAGCCGCGCGTTATAAAACCAATCCTGCCAGCGTGTCTATTGCCTGGCTGGCGCAACGCCCGGGCATTGCAGCGCCTATTGCCAGCGCTACCACTGTAGCGCAGTTAGAGGAGCTGATGCTGGCCTCCAAACTGGGATTGGACCGGGAGGCGATGGAGCAGCTGAATGAGGCAAGCGCCTTTTAATTAATAATGAAGAATGAATAATTAATAATCGTAAGGCAGTTATATCGCAGTATAGATAGCTATAAAATAAAGAGGAATGATGTTACAGAACAGCCATTCCTCTTTGGTTTATATTCATACGTTTACCTGAACTAACATCCACCGGTATTATTAATTACAAAAAGTAACTTTTGTTGCTGTACAACCGTTCTAGTGGGGATATCCATTTTAATCAATCATCATCATGCCGGTACTATGAAACATTTCTATTCTCTTTTTTTCATTGCCTTTTTATTGATGGCTTGCTCCAAAGACAAATTTGACCTTTCGGACCCAAAGAACGGACAGGAAGTAGAGCTATTCCTGGACCATTACACAACAGGGGGTGATTCCAGGGTATTTCTGAATACAGATAAAAAGGAAGCGGCTTATACCTATGTTGATAAATTTACTGAGCGGGAAATGGGATATACGTATATTATTAAAGCCGTAGTGGTTAAGCCCAAAGAACCCCTGATGGATGGCCCTTCTTACTGGTTTGAGTATAAGAAAACCATTCACCAGGACAAATACCAGGGCCGGGATACCTTTGCCCTACCGCTATTTGCGTCTGCGGGCCCTTTCTCTTTCTTTTGCCTGAGAAAGGAAGCGGAGCAATATTATTATAACGGCGCTCCGCTTACCGTCTTTGACAGCCAGGTGAAGGCTGACTTTGATAAAGCGATTGAACAAGGTCCGCCACTGCTGAACACTGCATCTACAGCCAGATCAACCATGACCCTTCGCGTGCAGCATGACCCTAATAACTACACTAAAGGGTACCTGGTATATAAAGTAACGTTTTAATTAATAATGAATAATTAAGAATTAATAATACCGGAGTTTATAAGCACAATAATAAAGAGGAATGGCGCTACAGACGGCCATTCCTCTTTATTTTATAACTATCTATACTGCGATATAATTGCCTTACGATTATTAATTATTCATTCTTAACTATTAATTACAATAACAGTTTTGCCGGTGGCGCGGCCGGCGCGGCTTTGCTCAATGGCAGCGGGCACTTCCTGCAGCGTGATGGTGTGCCCCACAGGTACCTGCAGCTTGCCATCATCAATTAATTGGGTAAGCTGATCCAGCGAGGTAAGGTT
>JGI24740J21852_10001018_pt1 | contig 12540 bp, 8 predicted proteins | sample KBSCornC6_FD_21852 | JGI IMG/M metagenome (IMG submission 21852) | reverse complement strand
GCCGCGAGCCGATCTTCCCGCCTACGGACGTCTTTTGGCAAGCGGTGGCCCGGATCAGCGGGAGTACGGGACCGCCTGCCGCATGAACGTCCCCAGATCAATGTTGGTGCCGCACACGATCAAGCCGACGCGTTTCCCGTCCAGACGTTCCCGCAGCGGTCCGCACAACGCAGCCGTCGCCGCGGCGCCGGCGGGTTCCACCGCCAATTTCATTTCCGCAAACAGCAGTCCCATCGCGCTTTGCATCGCATCGTCGGAAAGGGTGACGACTTCATCGACGAAGCGCCGCGCCACGCCGAAGCTGTAGGGCAGGGCGTACGGCGCGGCAAGGCTGTCGGCGATGGTGTCGACGCGTTCGAGTTTTTGTGGCGAGCCGGCCGCGAAGCTGCGCGACAGGCTGTCGGCGCCAGCGGGTTCCACGCCGTATACCTTGCAGCGCGGCTGCATCTGCTTGACCGCGCAGGCGACGCCCGCGATCAAGCCACCGCCGCCGACCGGCACGATCACGGCATCGAGGTCATCCACCTGGTTGCAGAGTTCATAACCGACCGTAGCGGTGCCGAGCACCGTCAGTTCGCCTTCGAAGGGGTGGATGAAGGTGCGGCCTTCGTCCTGCTGGATGCGCTCGACTTCCGCGAAGGCCGCGTAGACGTCATCGGCCAGCACGACCTCGGCACCGTAAGTTCGGCACAACGCCACCCGCGCGGGATTCGCGGTTTTCGGCATCACCACTTTGGCGGTGGTGCCGACGCTGCGCGCAGCGAACGCGACGGCGATGGCGTGGTTGCCGGCGCTGACCGCGGTGACGCCGCGCTGCTTCTGGTCGTCCGACAGCGCCAGCGCATTCAACAATGCGCCGCGCGCCTTGAACGTTCCGGTGTACTGCAACAGTTCGAGTTTCAGGAATGCCTGCGTGCCTGCACCGACCGCGCGTTCGACGGCGTCGCCGCGCCACCGCCACGCCGGCGTCTCGCGCACGCGTTCGCCCAGGCGTTGGCGCGCGGCGCGGATGTCCGCGATGGAGGGGAAATCGGCCATCGCGGCACTGTAGCGGGTGGCGATGGCGGAGGAAAGTTGCGGCAGCGCTTCGGCGTGGGCGAATGAATGAGGCTGACGGAAATCGCGCGTCCCCAGGCTTTCGTCAATGCGGCGTGGAAACCCGATCGGCCACCTGTTCCTTCAGCGAGCGCGCGTCGGTTGCCTGCAGGTCGGCTTGCGACAAGATGCCGCACAAATCACCGTTTTCGTCGACGATCGGCATGCGGCGAATGCGGTGCGACGCCATCGCCTGCGCGCAATCTTCCAGCGTGTCGTTCTCGTTGCACGTGACCGCGGGCGCGGTCATGCAATCGCCGGCCGTCACGCTGCGCGCTTCGCGCCCCGCGGCGACCGCGCGCACCACGATGTCACGGTCGGTGACCACGCCCAACAGTTTCCTGGTGCCGTCCTCTTCCACGATCGGCACTTCACCGATGTCCTCGTCGCGCATCAGTTGCGCCACGTCCTGCAGCGTGGCGTTGGCCGGGCGGCAGATGGGATTCAATGTCATGACGTCCTTGATGTTCATGGGTGCTCCTCGCACGTTGCGGAAACGTGGATTCATGAAAACATTCCGCGCGTTTCGGCGGCATGAAGGTGATGCAAAACCGGAGTTCGCCGAACCGGATTGTTCAGCCGGCGTCTTCGTAGTCCGCCGGTACGCTCAAGGCGAGCCCTGCGCCGATTGCGGCCAGCAGCGCGCAACTGCCGAATGCAATCGTGAACCCACGTTGGTGGGGCGTGTTGCTGCCGGCCGCTTTCCGCGATTTCAGGATGGCCGCCGCGATTTGCGCGCCAATGCCGCCGAACAGCGGCCGGTCACGGCGGCCATGATCGGGAATCCGCTCACCAACGGTGCGCTGGAGGTGGTGCTGGCGCCCGGCAACTGTCGCTGCACGTTCGGAAGGACCTGCAGCACGCTGGTTTCCTGGAATGCGAAGCCGCCCACGTTACCCGAGTACGGCGAGCGTGCGCTTCCAGTGCGGCCGATCCGTGGCTTCTTGCATCGTTGCATGCTGAGCCGCACCGCTCATTCGGAGTCCGGGTGGGACGGCGATGCCGGTGATTTCGTCCGTTCGAAATGCAGCGACATCCCGGCCAGCGTCACGCGCGTGGGCTGCTTCAGCGCGTTGACGTCGAAGGTCGNGTAATCGTCGNCGTAGAATTTGTAGCGCCACGTCACATGGAACGTGTTGTCGTGCCACGGCTCGAGGTCGCCCGTGAAATCGGNATTGCCGAGGCGCAGCACGAGATGGCCGTGTTCCAGCGTGACACGAGCATTGCCAGCCAACTTGTCCGAATAGTTCCCGACGTAATCGGCCAGCGGCAGCGGCGGCTTGCTTCCCGGCACGCGGGTGTCCGCCAGTTTCTTTTCCATCGCCGAGCCTTCGGCTTCGTTCTTGTGCGAAGCTGCCAGCAACGCGGGTTCGAGATCATGCTGCGGCAGATTGAGCATCGCCTGCAGCATGCGCGCGACGATCGCGAAGCGCGCGTCGGCGTGGTCCATGTTTTCCATCACCGCGATGCCGACGTGCGCATCGGGTACCAGCACGACGGCGGACGCCATGCCGTCGATGTCGCCCGCGTGCCACACGACCTCGTGACCGCGATCGTCCTGCACGAACAGGCCCATGCCATAGGTGTAGAACGTGCCACCCGGCATCCACGCGCGGATTTCGTCGCCGACACCGGTGCCCGATCGGATCAGCATGTCCGGCGTCATCATGGCGTCGACGACCTTCGGATCCAGCACTGCCTTGCCGTTGTGTTTGCCGTTGGCCAGCAGCATCTGCATCCAACGACCCATGTCGTTCGCACTGGACCAGATGCCGCCGACCGCTGCGAATACGTCCATGTTGTGCGGCCAATAGCGGTGGATCACCGCGGGCTTGTCGTCGATCATTCCGTGCGGCGCGGCGACGTTGCTGGCCGATGCCACGCCGGCTTCGGTGCTGACGGTGCGCGCCATGCCGAGCGGCTCGAACAGATGCGTGGCGACGTAGTCGTTCCAGCTCTGGGCGGTGATGGCCGGGATGAAGCGGCTGGCGGCGAGGTACTGGACGTTGTTGTAGCAGAACGTGGTGCGGAAACCGTATTGCGGTTTCTGGAATCGCATGCGCCGCACAATGTCGGACGCGTCGCTGCTGTACCACGCGGCGCCCGGATCACAGTAGCCCGTTCGATGCGTCAGCAGGTCGCGCAGCGTGACGTTCTGCGCGACGTAAGGACTTTCCAGCTTGAAATCTTTCAACTCGTCCGTGACCGGCGTGTTCCATTCGAGCTTGCCGGCGGAAACCAGCGTGCCCAGCGCGGCGACCGTGAACGCCTTGGAATTGGAACCGATGTCGAACAGCGTGTCCGCGTCGACCTTGCCGGGTTTGCCGAGTTCGCGCACGCCGTAGCCGCGCGCCAGCAGGACCTTGCCGTTCTTGACCACAGTGAGCGCGAGGCCGGGTACATGCCAGTCCTGCATGACCTTTTGCACGTAGGCATCCGGTCCCTGCAGGTTTGTCGGCATGGATGCAGGCTGCGGCGACGCTGCCGACGCCAGCGGTGTCACCAAGACCAGCAAGAGCGAAACCCACGAGTGTGCGCGCATCCTCGTCCCCTGCACGTGATCAAGGCCGCCGCATTGTGACACGGCCGGCGCCATGGGTCGGCGCCGGCACGTGAAGCAATCAGCGCGCGTGCGCAGCGCCAGTCGTGAACGTGTTGTTGGCGCGGTCGACATCCGGCAGCACGGCGTCAGGATCGATGGCGGCGCTCTTGACGCGCTTGCCGCCGGCGACCGCGACGTCGAACTGCGTGTGCTGCATCCACGTCGCGACCGGCACGCGCACGTCGGTCGTGCTGCCATCGTCGAACGTCACGCGCAGCATCGCCGGCATCGCGAACCTGTCGAGATTCGCCACCGTCACCAGCGCGCCCTTGGCAGGGTCATCGTCGACGTATTTCACGCCGGCGACGGCCAGGTCGAGCTTCCAGTTGTGCTGGAACCAGCCGCGCCAGAACCACGACAGGTCTTCGCCCGCGGCGCTGTCCATGGTGCGGAAGAAATCGGACGGCGAGGGATGCTTGAATGCCCAGTCCCGGACGTACTGCTTGAACGCGGCGTCGAAACGTTCGGGCCCGAGGATCTGCTCGCGCAGCAGCGTCAGGCCGTACGAGGTCTTGAAATAGGTGATCGGGTGGCGGAACTTTTCGCGGATCGCATCCGCGCGCGTCAGGATCGGCGGCGCATCCGGCGCATCGAATACCTGCTTGACGATGTCTCTGGCCGGGTCGCCGGTCAGGGGCGCGTATTCGCTGTCCTTCTTGGGCGCGAATTCGCCGCCGCGGACCTTGCCCCAGTTGTCGTGTGCAATCACGTCGACGAAGGTGTTCAAGCCTTCATCCATCCACGCGTTGCGGCGTTCGTCGCTGCCGACGATCATCGGGAACCACGAATGGCCGACCTCGTGCACGGCCAGCAGGAACAGGGTGTAGCCGTTCGCCTTCCACCAGTCGAACACGATGCCCGGATACTCCATGCCGCCGGCGATGCCGGCTTCCGCGATCGCGTTCGGCCACGGGTAATCGAAACCGGTGTACTTCGAGAAAAACTCCACGGTGTACTTCACGTGCTGCGTGGAGTTCTGCCAGCCGTCCTTGCCGATGCTTTCAATCGGATAGGCCGATTGCGCCATCGCGTGCTTGCCGCCTGGCAAGTCGATGCGCGCGGCATCCCACACGTACGCGGCCGACGCGCCGAACGCGACGTCGCGGGTGTTCTGCATCTTGAAGCGCCAGGTCAGGGTGCCGTCTTGCTTCGGACGGCTGGCGGGATCGGTCACCTCGCTGGCGGATCGGATCACCACCGTCTTGTCGGAATGGCGCGCTTGTTCGTACCGCTGCAATTCGGTCTTGGTGAGGACATCTTCGGGGTTCACCAGTTCGCCGGAGCCGACAATGAGCATGTTCGACGGCACGGTGATCGAGTAATCGAAATCGCCGTATTCGAGATAGAACTCGCTGTTGAGGAACGGCGCGGTATCCCAGCCGCGCAGGTCGTCGTACACACACATGCGCGGATACCACTGCGCGATTTCGAAGATGTCGCCGTTCTTCGTGTGGAACCAGTCGGTGCGTCCGCCGAAATCACCCGGAATCGTGTAATGCCACNCGATGCGGACGCGCACCTTGCCGCCGTTCGCCGCGACCGACTGCGGCAGTTCCACGCGCATGCGGGTGTCGCTGACGATGTACGCCNCNTTCACCGTGCCATGGTCGCCGACCACTTCGACCGATGTGACCACGTCGCCATCNGTGTGCTCATCGAACTTCGGCGCGCTGTCGCCCGAAAAATTGCCGCGCGCATCGCTGCGGTACAGGTTCTGGTCGAGTTGCAGCCACAGGTAATCCAGCGCTTGCGGGCTGTTGTTGGTGTAGGTGATCGTCTCGGTGCCGGCGAGGGTTTTTGTTTTGGGGTCCAGCGTTGCGTGGATTTCGTAATCCGCGCGGTTCTGCCAGTAATCCGGGCCGGGCCGTCCGTCGGCGCTGCGGTAGCGATTGACGGGGTGCTGGTAGTCGAACGGCGCAAACAGAGCCTGTGGATCGTATTTCGATGCAACGGACCTGCTTGCGGCTGGCGCCGTCGACGCGAACGAAGGGGATGCAATGAGGCACAGCGCGAGGGCGCATAAACAGACTGTCTTCATGGAATTCCGTCGGCAATGGGCGGATGTGCGCGGCCGGATCCGGCCGCGGATCAAACGCCAAGCATGCCATGCGAATGCTGTGCGGTCACGATGACCAATGGCACACTGATCGACGCTGTTTACCAACGTCGACGTCTCCCTTCGGTAGAAGGGCGCAAAGCGCTGCTCTTGCTCCTGCGCGCAGCGCCGGATGAAGGTACGGTCCGCTCCGGGGGCACCCCTTGCAAGCTTGGATCCTCGCCTGCTCCTGCCGGGGCACCCTCTCCCGGAGGAAGAGGGGAACTGAATCTGCCAGAAAACCCGCGTCAGCCCTTGTGTTTGGCAAGCCGCAGCCAGGTGTCGACCACCGTGTCGGGATTCAGTGACACCGATTCGATGCCCTGGTCCATCAGCCATTCGGCGAGGTCGGCATGGTCGGACGGACCCTGGCCACAGATGCCGACGTACTTGCCCTTGGCGCGCGCGGTCTGGATGGCCATCGACAGCAGTTTCTTCACCGCCGGATTGCGCTCGTCGAACAGCGAAGCCACGATCGACGAATCGCGATCCAGCCCCAGCGTCAATTGGGTGAGGTCGTTCGAGCCGATCGAGAAACCGTCGAAGATGTCGAGAAATTCCTCCGCGAGCAGCGCGTTGGACGGCACCTCGCACATCATGATGACTTTCAATGCTTCGTTGCCGTTGATGCTCTCACCCTGCTTCAAGCCGTTGGCCTTCAATACATCGACGACCTTGCGGCCCTCGTCCAGCGTACGGACGAACGGGATCATCACCCACACGTTGTCGAGGCCCATCGCCTCGCGCACCTTCTTCACCGCCTTGCATTCCAGTCCGAACGCTTCGGCGAAGGAATCGTCGACGTAGCGCGAGGCGCCCCGGAATCCGATCATCGGGTTTTCCTCGTGCGGCTCGTACTTGCCGCCGCCGAGCAGGTTGGCGTATTCGTTGGACTTGAAGTCCGACATGCGCACGATCACGGTCTTCGGGTACACCGAGGCCGCGATGGTGGCGATGCCTTCGGCGAGGCGATCGACATAGAACTCGACCGGGCCCGCGTAGCCGGCGACCCGCTCGTCGATCTTTGCCTTGGTTTCCGCGTCCTGCTGCTCGTACTGCAGCAACGCCTTCGGATGCACGCCGATGTGGCTGGCGATGATCATTTCGAGGCGTGCCAGGCCGATGCCCTGGTTCGGCAGCATCCCGAAATCGAACGCGCGCTCGGGGTTGGCGACGTTCATCATGATCTTGAGTGGCGCGGGCGGCATGTCGCCCAAATCCGCGGTGATGCGTTCGAACTTCAGCTTGCCGTCGTAGATGAACCCGGTGTCGCCCTCGGCACAGGACACGGTGACCGCGCGGCCGTCGGGAATCTTCTGCAGCGCGTCGCCGGTGCCGACCACCGCCGGCACGCCCAGCTCGCGCGCGATGATCGCGGCGTGGCAGGTGCGGCCGCCACGGTTGGTGACGATGGCCGCGGCCTTTTTCATGATCGGCTCCCAGTCGGGATCGGTCATGTCGGCGACCAGCACGTCGCCTTGCTTGAACTCGTGCATCTTGTCCAGCGACTTGATCACGCGTGCAGTGCCGGCGCCGATCTTCTGGCCGATCGAACGGCCTTCGGCCAGCACCTTGCCTTTTTCGTTCAACTGGAAGCGCTCGCGTTGCGTCGCATGCGCGCGCGACTTCACCGTTTCCGGACGCGCCTGCACGATGTAGAGCTTGCCGGTGGCCCCATCCTTCGCCCACTCGATGTCCATCGGGCGCTTGTAATGCTCCTCGATGATCAACGCCTGCTTTGCCAGTGATTCGACGTCGGCGTCGCTGATGCAGAATTTGCGGCGCAGATCGTCGGGCGTCGCCTCGATCCGCACGCGTTCGCCCGGTTTGTCGGAATACACCATGCGCTGCTGCTTGGCGCCGAGGTTGCGGCGCAGCACCGCGTGCTTGCCGGATTTCAGCGTCGGCTTGAAGACGTAGAACTCGTCGGGATTCACCGCGCCCTGCACGACCATTTCACCNAGTCCGTAGCTCGCGGTGACGAACACCACGCCGCGGAAACCGGATTCGGTGTCGAGCGTGAACAGCACGCCCGATGCGCCGATGTCGGAACGCACCATCAACTGCACACCGGCCGAGAGGAATACTTCCTCGTGCTTGAAACCCTGGTGCACGCGGTAGGCGATCGCGCGATCGTTGTAGAGCGAAGCGAAAACTTCCTTGACCTTGTGCAGCACGTCCTCGATGCCGGTGACGTTCAGGAAGGTTTCCTGCTGGCCGGCGAATGATGCATCCGGCAAGTCTTCCGCGGTCGCGGACGAACGCACGGCGACGGGAATGCTGTCGCCGCCCGCGTCCTTGCAAAGTTTCGCGTAGGCATCGCGGATGGCTTGTTCGAGTTCGTCAGGCAACTTGGTATCGACGATCCAGCCGCGGATTTCCTTTCCGGCCGCGGCCAATGCGGTGACATCCTCGACGTTCAACGTCGCGAGCCGCTTCTGGATCCTGTCGGCGAGACCACTCTTTTCCAGATACTCGCGGAACGCTTCGGCCGTGGTGGCGAACCCGCCCGGCACCGACACGCCGAGCTTGGCGAGATTGCCGATCATTTCGCCCAGCGAAGCGTTCTTGCCACCGACCTTGGCAAGGTCGGTCATGCGCAATTGGTCCAGCCACAGGACAAGTTCGGTCACGACGATCTCCATGGGCGGGCGGATGGCCCGTAAACAATCTATTTTCGCCGGCATCCGGAGCGGACACAAGCCGCGCCACGCCACGCGTTCGGCGCGGATACACTCGGCCGATGCTTGGCGTCAGGAGATGGCTTTGAACGGCAATGGCCGCAGGACGGTTTTTTTCGTTTCCGATTCCACTGGTATTACCGCCGAGACCATCGGCAATTCCATCCTTGCGCAGTTCGAGGGCGTGCAGTTCGACGGCCACCGCATCGCGTTCGTGGACACACCCGACAAGGCGCGGGCGGCGGCGTTGCGCATCAAGACCGTGTACGCGCAACACGACGAGCGTCCGATCGTGGTGAACACCGTGGTCGATCCGCAGTTGTGCGAGATCATCGCCGAATCCGGCGCGCTGGTGATCGACGTGCTCGCGCCGTTCATCGGCACGCTGGAACTGGAACTCGGCGCGCGACGTTCCGGCGCGGTCAACCGCGCGCACGGCCTGGTCGACTTCAACCAATACGAGGCGCGCATCGACGCCACCAATTACGCGCTCGCGCATGACGACGGCATCGACATCGATTACAGCCAGGCGGACGTGGTACTGGTGGGCGTGTCGCGGGTCGGCAAAACCCCGACCTGCCTGTACATGGCGTTGCACTATGGCGTCCGGGCGGCAAACTACCCGCTGACCGACGAGGATCTCGAGCGCGACCGCCTGCCCAAGCGCCTGGAAGGTTGCCGCAATCGCCTGTACGGGTTGACCATCGATCCGATCCGCCTCGCGCAGGTGCGCGAGGCGCGGCGCCCCGGCAGCTCCTATGCCAAGCTCGACCGCTGCGGCCACGAACTCGCGGTCGCCGACCGCATCTTCCGCCGCGAAAACATCCCCTCCCTGAACACCACCCACACCTCCATCGAGGAAATCGGCAGCAAGATCATGGCGCACCTCGGGATCGAGAAGCACATGTTCTGATGGCCGGTGTCGCCATCGCGTTAACGGGGTTCGGTGGGAAGGGAATAGGTGCCTACCGCCGGCCCGATCTGGTGTCTTCGAAGTTCATTGAAACGGCGGATTGGCGAGAATATCATCCGGCACGCATGATGCTCGGAGCCGGGGTGGGCTGGGGATTTTCAAGTGTGCAACTGATTGCCGTGCGCCGGGTATGAGGCCCAAAGGGCGACGATGTTGCGTCGCGGGGTTTGTCCGAAAGGGTTTCCGTCTGTTGACGTCGACGGTGGGGACAGGTTTCCCCGATCTTGATTCAAGGGTGAGTGACTTTTGAAAGCCGATTGACGACTGCGATTTGTTTGCGCCGGATGGCCGAATCGCAAGGACGAAAAATTGCCCAGGGGGTCGTGTATGCATCAGAGTCGCAAACGCTCGCTCGCGTTGGCCGTCGCTGTCGCCCTAGCGGTGTACGCACCTGAGATTTTGGCGGCGGCGCCGTCGGACGCCATACCGCTTTCGCGCCTTGACAATGCAGTTGCGCCACCGCTTGACGGATTGAACATCTGGGCGCCCGCTGCGACCGTCAATCGTGGTGGCGATGAAACCCGGTTCGCCATTTCGGAGATTCACGCCACCGACGCCACGTTGTGCACCCTCGCCGCCTTCGCCGCAGGACTGCCATCTACCGCTACGGATTTGTGTCTCGACAATGAGTCGGCGCCGCCGCATGACCTGTTGAGTGGCTCACCGCTGATTTCGGCCAACGTTCCGGTACTGGATAGCACGCGATCCTCCATTTCACCCATCCCGAACGGCGTAGTCGCATCGTTCGCCCACGCGGCTTCCGCTGCAGCGTCGTCGCCACCCAAGCCCGATCTTCGTCCTGACCATCCACCGGTTCCGCGGCCTGTAAGGAATATCTGGGCGCCGCTTTCGGCCAGCGCACCCGGCGGCAGTGGTACCTGGTCGCTTACTTCCGCAACCTGGACCGATGCCAACGGCGACGCTCGTGCAGCGATGTCGCCGCAACCGGGCAATGCCATTTTTCAGGGCGCGCCCGGCACAGTGACCGTGGACAACAGCGCTGGCGCCATCAGCGTCACCGGAATGCAGTTTGCGGTCGATGGTTACACGTTGAGTGGTGGCGCATTGAATCTGGTTGGCAGCGACGGCGACGCGCCCCTCATCGAGGTGGGCGACGGCGGCTCGGGCGGCGCCGGATACGAGGCCGTCATCAACAACGCCCTGTTCGGCGGCGATGGTCTGGTAAAGACGGGGGCAGGCACGCTGGTGCTGACGGGTTTGAACGGTCTTGGCGGCACGACGGAAATCAAAAGCGGCACGTTGTCGTTGATCGGCAATGGCAGCATCGCGAGCTCCAACAGTGCTTACAGCGTTGGAATCGATGACAACGGTACATTGGATATCTCCGGCACGACCAATGGAGCCGCGATAAGGAATTTCTGGGGAAGCGGATCGATTGTGCTGGGGAACAAGAATCTGACGGTCAATGGCTACTCGTCGTTCGGGGGCGTCATCAGTGGTTCGGGCGGCCTTACGGTTTCGAGCGGCTTCCTGACACTGGTCGGCGCGAATACCTACACCGGCCTCACCACGGTCGATCAAGATGCGCAACTGCAATTGGGAGCCATCTACACGGGATCGATCGCGGGCGACATATTGAACAATGGATCATTGTCATTCTTCTTTGACAATGCCAGTCAGACCTACGAAGGCGTGATTTCCGGGAATGGCGGCCTTGATAAGGAGGGTACGGGCACCTTGACGCTGACCGGCGCCAACACCTTTACTGGAGGAGTGTTCGTGATTGGCGATGCGGGCGGCAGCACGCTCGCCGTATCGAGCGACGCCAATCTGGGAGCGCCCGATGGTGCAGTGACTCTGGAAGGAGGAACGTTGGAAGCCACTACATCGTTTACGCTCACACACCCGCTTGTTTTGCTTTCCGCACCGAATCCGTTGCCGTCGACGGTGCGGGTTGATTTCGGAGCAACCCTGACCGTTGCAAATGGAATTGTAGGAGGCGCCTCCGACAGCCTGATCAAGACAGGCCCAGGCACGCTAGTTCTGACTGGAAAAAACAGCTATCGCGGTGACACCACAATCAATGCGGGGGTGCTGCAGTTGGGGAATGGTGGCACCAGCGGTTCGATTTCGGGCGACGTGGTGGACGACGGCTCGCTGGTGTTCAACCAGAGCGGTGCGGTGACTTTCGGTGGAATGATTTCTGGAATTGGCTCGGTGACGCAGGATGGTTTCGGTACGTTGACGCTGGCAGGTTCCAACACCTTTACCGGAGGGGTCAACATAGGCATCAACAGCACTCTGGCGGTTTCGAGTGACGCGAATCTTGGTGCGACCAGTGGTGATGTCAATTTTAATCTGGGTACATTAGAAACAACTGCATCGTTTACGCTTGCACACACGCTGAAGTTTCTTAGTTCTGGCAGTGACATACAAACCGATGCTGGCACGATGCTGACGGTCGCGCACCCGATAATCGGCAGTGGTGTACTGCTCAAAATCGGTGGGGGCGCGCTGGTTCTGCCCAGTAATAATGCTTATCGGGACAAAATCGTAGTTTCTGCCGGCACGTTGACTGTCGATGGCTCGGTGGGGAATGGTCCATCGGTTTCGATGTCTTGGACCGTTGAAACCAACGCCAACGGTACGCTCAACGGTACGGGAACCATCGAAGGAGGCGTAAGCAATGGCGGTACCATCATCAGTCAAGGAACGCAGGCTGGGCAAGTTCTTACCATCGCCGGGGATTTCGAGAATTTCGCGGGCAGCACGACGGCGGTCGCCTTAGGCAATCCGTTAAAGGTGGGTGGTACGGCGAGTATCGCGGGCACGATGAAGATATTGCCCGCTCCGGCTGGCTACATCGTCAATTCCACTGAGAACCTGATCACCGCAGGATTGGTGACGGGTACGTTCGCCAATCTCACTTTTGCTCCCGGTGTGTTTTACACCGGAACGCTGGCGTACACGCCCACGCAGGTCAACGTGAACCTGACGCAGACCAACGTCACCGCGGCCGCGGCGGCGATGGGCATTGTCGATCCGGCGTCGGCCTCGGCGGCGCGACGCGTGCAAACCGGCTTCGAGGCGATCGACGCCACGATGGCATCGGGCGGCACGCCTGCGTCGAACG
>JGI24740J21852_10001011_pt1 | contig 12573 bp, 10 predicted proteins | sample KBSCornC6_FD_21852 | JGI IMG/M metagenome (IMG submission 21852) | reverse complement strand
TTTTTTGAACGGCATCGTCCTTCAGGTCCCGCCATATTCCGGGTTCAAAAGTGGGTTCGGCTGTTTTTAATTCTGTACGCAGCCAGCCCAGCTTATTACTGATCAGCACATCCGAAGGGCTGACCTTTAATTGCTTTAAGGAGCTGCCCAGCGCTTCTAACGCCAGCCCGGCGCCATATTTACCAGCGGAGTCAAATACAGCCGGCTTTGGGGAACATTTTATGCTTTCATTCACAATGGATAGCTTCACTTCATCCGGGAGCGCTACATATAAATTTCCTAATCCGCTGGTGCCAAAAATTACTTTGGGCAATGTTATTTCCTGCATATTAAAGACCACTAATAAACATTTATACGATCGCGCCTTCAATTTTCAGCACAAACGCATTTTTACACGGCGGCTGTTCCGGCAGCTGCACCTTTAGTCCTTCAGCCGTTTGCTGAAAGTTCAGGCTGTCATTTCCCAACAGGCTAACCCGGGCAACTTTCCCTGTCTGATCATTTGCAGCCAGCGTTTTAACCAATGCCGTTTTATTCTCCGGCCAGCCCAGCATAACTGCGTAAAGTGTTTTACCCTTTGCCGTAAACCGGATATCTTCCGCTTCAAACGGTTTGCCCTTTCCTTCGTTAAAACCCTGTGCGCTCAAGGCCACAACTGACTCCATGGCCGGCCCTTCCCCAAATACTTTCCAGGGACGGGTACTGTAAATAGCTTCGCTGTTCACCTGCATCCATGCGGCCACTTCTTCTACTACTGCGCGTTCTTCACTATCAATAGTACCATCGCCACGTACGGGTACATTCAGTAAAAGATTACCGTTCTTGCTTACCACATCGGCCAGGGTATGTACCACTGTTTTAGCGCTTTTATAGCCTTTATTATCGAATATGCGGCGGTCGTAATGCCAGCCACCTATACAGGTATCGGTTTGCCAGGGCAGGGGTTCTATCTGGTTGCTTTGCCCACGCTCAATATCCCATACCATACATTTACGTTGCTGCTCGTTCAGCATCTTACCAAACAAGGCAGCCTGCAATTTTCCGTGCTTTTTTATGCTGGTATTATAGAGATGCGCCGCTATCTTTAATCCGGCATCGCTTACCGGCCAAAGCGGCAGCGCATTGTCATCAAAATAAACAAGCTCAGGGCCATATTTATCAATAAGCTCAAGGGTACGGTTCAGAAATTTATCACAGTAGGCTTTGTCAGGCACGCTGGCGCCATTGCCCCAGTACCAACGCTCGCCCATGCTATTGTCGTTGAGGCTATCCTTGCTCAAAGCATGATCCTGCGCATACAGCTGCTGCGGATCATAACCATTCCACCATTTATTACTGCCACCGGCTTTGGTAAGCTTACCATCGTAAGGCACGCCTGCATACGGGCCGCTTTTATCGGAACGCTGCGCTACCTCATACCAGGTCCAGGCATGGGAGGCATGCACTGTTACCCCAAAAGGCAGCTCCTGTTCTTTTGCTGCTTTTGCCCAGCCTCCAATGATATCTTTTTTGGGACCCAGCTTAGTAGCATTCCAGGGCTGGTATTTACTATTGTACAGGTCAAAATTATCGTGGTGATTGGCCATGGCCATAAAATACCTGGCGCCGGCTTTTTTGTATAAGGCAACTAATTCCTCCGGATTCCAGTTCTCCGCCTTCCATTCGTTTATCACATCCTTAAAGCCAAATTTTGAAGGGTGACCATATTTCTGTAAATGATACTTATACTGATCGCTGCCTTCCTGGTACATGCCCCTGGCATACCAGTCGCCATATTCCGGCTGGCATTGCGGGCCCCAATGCGCCCAGATGCCAAATTTTGCATCCCGGAACCAGTCGGGTACCTGGTACTGCTCCAGCGAATCCCAGGTGGGCCTGAAAGGGCCTGCAGCCATAAGATGGTCCGGCCCGGAGGCTAACAGGTTGCGTGCATAAAGATTAGAAAGATATAAGGAGGACAGACCCGTGGCTAAACCTTTTATCAGTGTTCTTCTTTTCATGGAATTTAGTTTTATTAGTTTCAATACAAGCCGGCAACCGGTACCGCGTCTTTATAACAGCCTGCAGCTTATAATTACGGCCGGCAGATCAAACTTAGCGCTAAATGCGTACTAAACATTTAGCTGAATAGGACTTTTTTTTATACAAAACCGACTATTTTCTCTTTTAAGATCACTCAAGCATCAATACAAATCCACTATTTGCATTCAAGGTAAGATCAAGCTTCTTTTGCTTTGCTGTGTTCAGGACAGTTTTTGAAAACAGCTCACCTTTTGTGCCGTCGGTAAACAGAGTTGCCTGGCTAAGATGAGGATAGGTTCTTTGCCAGCCTCTTGGCAATGTAGCCCCGTGAAAGTTTACGAGCAGCTTATATTTTGCAGTATCATTCAAAATGTCAATGTAGTATTGGATCATGCTCCGGTCGTCTCAAAACGCATATTTTAGGTAAAGCCATACGTTCCCGTAACTTCGCCTGATTTTCCAGGTAAGCATTGATACATAAAACAGGCCCCGGAGCATTACAGCAACGGGGCCTTTTACTGGTCTTTTTATCAATAAGTTGTTTTCTGCTTATACAGTCCGGCAAGTGAACATAGTGTGTATAGGATCACAAGGATTGTCCGGATCAGCAGTAAGTCTTTTCTGGATGGCAACCTTTGGTCCGGATAAGCTGGTAATTTTGATTTTTCCTAATTGCAGTTTTTGTGCTGTTTTCTTTTTCATAAGATGTGATTAAACAGTTAAACAAAGAAGGATAATTGCTGAAGTTACAAAAGGAACCTGTTAACCGCTATCCTGTAAAAAAGGGATATTTTGAAATTTGACAGAATGAGCAAATTGATCAGACTACAATAATATTAATGCAACATGCAGATACAGCTCCGGACAAAGCGTACCGCATACTGTTACATACTGCACATCGGGCTATAACATGGCCTCCGGTTATGTGGGCATAACATCCGATGCCGCAGGGGCGCAGTGGGGAGCGGTGGTGGTATTACTGCTATGCTGCCTGTACCACTGGTGGCTGGCCACAAAAGAACGCGGCTGATATTCCGGGACGTAAAAATGCCCGGTAGTTAGCCGTCTGAAACAGCTTACTACACGGGCCTAGGCAGGTGCTGCTAATTATAATGCCCCATGGCCTGGAACACCTTCCCATCCTCATTGAACACGAAAAATTCCGCCGCTTTCTTTCCCTTCACACTTGTGTAATAAATGATCACTGTATTCATGCATGATAAAACTTCGTGCAGGTCGAAATGAAGGTCAGGGTAGCTCACCATGGCCCTTTCCCAATAATTCCGCACGTTTGCCTTTCCTTTCAGACGGCCATCCGGGCTGATGCTCATCTGCAGTATAAAGGGGCTGCTCATTTCAAAATCTTCCGTATAATGTGCGAGTACCGCATCCAGGTCGTGCGCGTTCCATGCAGCTACCCATTCGTCCGCAAATTGCAGGGCTTGTTCACGTGAGATCATATTCTTTTTTTTAATAAAGGTAGGGCACAGGAATATGAGGGAATAGGACAAAAAGGTCAAATTGCTGCCTGCCCCGGTGTATGGCCAAAGGCCTGCTTGTACCTGCGGATGAAGTAGGATACATCTTCAAACCCGCTGTTATAGCAGGCTTCCTTCACGGATAAACGCTTGTGCTCCAGCAGGTATTTTGCCTGCTGTAAACGTTTTTCGATCATCCATTGGCCAGGACTGCATCCCACTTCCTTTTTGAACCATCGTTTAAAAGTGCTCAGGCTCATGTTGTGCATGCCGGCGTAATATTGCAGCTGCATACGGTCTGCAATGTGGCAGGCCATAGGACTGAGCAAGGTATCCGCGTCGCCCAGCAACAGGTTCAGGCTTACGAAAGGTTCCCGCTTCACGCGGATATCAGAATATAAAATGGAATTTTTCGGAACCAAAAGCGTATCACCGGCTTTCATATCATAGCATTCGCCGTTAAGGAAAATCACTTTCCGGCCTTCGCGTACATACGTAAGCGTGGTATAAGGTATGAAGAATGCATCTTCAGAAGAGCGGCGGTACTGGCAGAAAGCCATTTTCATGCCGCTATCCGCATACAGCAGCTCTACCTTTGCCTTGTGCTGGTTGAAGTTTTCATACAGCCGGATCATAGGCTCCAAATTACAAAGTCTTTGTGGTTTTGTAACAAAAAGCTATATCCGCTCAATATTTATTAAAAAAGCAGCTGCGCAAAATTGAACAGGTTATTCCGCCATACCGGCCAGGTATGGCCACCCGGGTATTCGCTGTATGTGTGCTTTATATTCAGCTCATCCAGCTTTGTAAGCATCAGCTGGCAGTTCCTGTAGGCAATATCTTCTTTTCCGCCCATGGAGATCCACAGCGCTTTTAGATTGCTGTTGATCCTGGCCGCATTGGTTTTCATAAAATCGTACTGGGCCGCTGCAATATCAGCCTGCCTGGACTGTATCCAGCCCGAGCTGAATACGCCTAGGTAGGAAAACAGATCGGTGTTCTTAATACCGGTGTAAAGCGTGTGAATGCCACCCATGGATAAACCGGCTAATGCCCGGTGGCTTGCATCGGTTTCAGCCCGATAACTTTTTTCTACCAGGGGAATAATAATATCCTTCAGCTCGGATTCAAATGTTTTCAGCACAGATTCATCAAAAGCAGCACCGCCCACATTTGCATCCGGCATAACAACCAGCATAGGCTTCGCTTTTTGAGAAGCGATCAGATTATCCAGGATCAGATCCGTTTTACCTTGTGTGGCCCAGCCGGTTTCGTCTTCACCGCCCCCGTGTAAAATGTAGAGCACGGGATATTTTTCGTTTGTATTTGCATCATAACCGGGCGGGGTATAGATATACAGCTGCCGCCATGAACCGATAACCTTTGAAAAATATTTCCTGATGCGGATATCCCCATGCGGCACATCTCTTAATGCGTAATAGCTGCCGCCCGCAAAGGGTATTTCAATACCGCTGGCCATTCTTCCCATACCATAAAAGGTTTCGCTGGCGGGGTCCGCAATGGCCACACCGTCTATCAGCAGGGAATAATAATGAAATCCTTCGCCGATAGAATCTGTTGTTACGGTCCATAAACCACCTGTGTCTTTCACCATATCGTATTTGCGGCCCAGGTCAACCTGCACTTTCTGCGCTTCCGGCGCTTTAACCCGGAAAATAACACGGTGGTCAGCCAGTATCTGCGGATACTTTGCATTGCGGACATTGGTTGCCGCAGGCGCGCCCACCACCGGATATTTTGAGAAGGTAGCAGTATCCACCGGTTTAAAGATCAGCTGAGAGAACATATACAATCCGTTCTTCCACACCTTGAAATCGTGCACGCCCGGCTCAATGTAGTAGATGTGCGGCACATTGTTCTTCTGCAGGTAATCATGTGTGCGTTTGCTAAAGGAAACCAATCCATCACTGGCGCCGCAGGAGATCCAGAGCAGCTTAATCTTTTGCCTTGCTTCAGCCGGATCCGGCACCAGCTGTTCCGGTATTTTAGTGTTTGGCGCGGATGAAAAGCCTCCGATCCAGGCAAACTTGTCAAGGTTACCCAGGCCAAAGTTCAGTGACTGCCCACCTCCCATTGACAGGCCGGCAATGGCCCGGTGCTCCCTGTCCGTATAAACAGGGTATTTTTTTTGTATGTAGGGAATAAGATCGTTCAACAGATCTTTTTCAAAGGTGGCAAACGCCTGTACTTTGTCAGGAGCCATAATATTACCGGTGGCCCGGTCATCTTTCATGGCCCTGCCGTTAGGCATTACAACGATCATAGGCTCAATTTTTCCCTCGGCGTACAGGTTGTCCAGCACTACCTGGGGAGTGCCGCCTTTTAGCCACTCCTTTTCATCGCCGCCTATGCCGTGCAGCAGGTATAACACCGGGTATTTACTCTTTTTGGAAAATCCCGGTGGCGTATATATCAGCGCTTTGCGGGAATTTCCCACTGTTACCGAGTTATAGCTGATCGTATCAATCCGGCCATGTGGTATACCGGCCCGCAGGGAATCAAAACCCGGGGCCGCATGTTCAATAATACCTTGCGCAAAAACCGGTATGGCAAACAACAGAAAAATGGTAAGATTAAAAATTGTTTTTTTCATGTAGCATGGATTTTCCCTTTTATAGATACCGCTGCCGGATCATTGTCATATGGGATAACACATTTATTCCTTCAGGATTCCATTTAATGTCAATCTGACAAATATTCTGCGGACCAAAATAAACTATTTAACAACGTTAAATAGCATTCATAAACGTGGTATTGCCATAGGTGTTGCTACCGGCAGTTCCGGCATTGTAAAGAAATGGAATTTAGCCGTTCAAAAAGTTCAAAAATCACCGCCGTTAATTTTTAGACATTTTCAGGAGACCACCGGACATTGCGGTACCGGGTCCGGCGAATCCCGGGTGAACTGAAACGGCCCTGCCGCCATAAGATGATCAGGCCCGGAGATTAACAGGACTTTTTTTTATACGAAACCGACTATTTGTTTATTATTGCTATGGCGGAAAACCGTAAAACAGGTAAGGATTTTTTCTGATTCTCTTTAATTTATTTCACCGCATGATCAAAAGGACGCTTAAACATACCTTTACATTATTGAACGTTGACCATGTAGAACTTGATTCAAAATGGAACTACAAAAACGTTATCAGTCCCTATTTCAGACTATACTATATTAACGGGGGCGCGGGCGAAATATGGGATGTTTCAACAAAAATCAAACTGGAGCCGGGATTTCTATACATTATACCCAGCTTCACCTTATGTAATCTTTTATGTAAAAGCTACCTTAGCCAGTATTTTGTTCAGTTCTTTGAGGAGTCATCGGACGGCATTTCCTTATTTGCCAATAACAGGTCTATCCTTAAGGTGAAAGCGGCAGAAATTGATATCATGAACTTTGCCCGTTTACTGGAAATAAACCCAGGCAGAGGCATCAACCGCTCCGATAACCCAAGGATATACGAGAAGAACGTTTTTTATAAGGAGTACCAGGAGCTTAATAACCGGCAAAGTATGTCAACATTCACAGAAACACATGGCATTCTTTTACAACTGGTCTCACGGTTTCTGACACCAGAGGTATTTGAAAATAAGGACACCGGTCACGTGCCGGCTAAGATCCTAAGTGCTGTCAGCTATATCCAGCTAAATCTGCACCGTGATCTATCAGTAACCTACCTGGCAAAAAGAGCCAACCTGCATACCGATTATTTTTCCCGTCTTTTCTATCAGCACACCGGAGAAAGGCCTGTAAGGTACATCCATGAAAAAAGGATCGAAAGGGCGCAATACCTGATGGTAACGACCCAGATGACCTATGCTGAAATTGCAACACAGACCGGTTTTGAAAATGTGTTCTATTTTTCTAAAATCTTCAAAAAGATCACTGGTATGTCTCCAGGGAATTATAAAAAACAAATGGATCTTGCAAACTTATAAATTCTGAGTTTTAAGATGATAAGTTAGTTAATGGGTGATCACGTCCAGCTCTGCGTAACCTGCGGCATCGTTCTGTTGGGTATTGCGTAATGCGCGCAGCCTGATATAACGGGCTTTCACCGGCTTAAACTCCTTTACCTGCCACAATGGGTTATTGTTAATATTGGAAAACTCCCCTTCATCCGCTATTTTCCATTCTTCATTATCTTCTGATACATAGAGCTGGTAATGCGTAATGATCCCCTCTGTGCGGCCCTGGCCGGGCAGGTATCTGAAACCGGAGACGTTCTCCATCTTACCCATATCAATATCAAGATCTGCCGGCAGCTTTTTGTCAGGCGCCTGGTACCATGCGGTGGCAGGGTCTCCATCTATTACATGATTAACTTTATCGTCATTAATACCTAATACTTTCCAGTCCTTCCGGGATAGGTCAAATTTCTCCGCTGCTATAGCGCTGCTTTTTTTAGATACAGGGTCATAAACGATCGCCTTTACATTCACTTTCCCATCAGTTTGTATGGGCCCTTCATACTGCTTTGCCGCTTTTGTGGGCTGGCTGCCATCCAGTGTATAATAAATAACGGATCCCTTATCGGCGGGCGTAATATGCACCGCCCCGGACTGATCCCTGATAATTTCAGGGGCCATCAAAACAGGGGGTGCATTATAAACCCCGATATTGGAAATGAGCGGGCAGCTTTTTGCAGCTGTAATGGTAAATCGTAGCTGCGTAGCCGTTACAGCCGGGAAAAGCAGGATACGTTTGTAACCAATGGTGGTGCCATTAGCCAGCTCCTTCCAATTGCCATCTATTAAGCCCTCTACCTTAAAAGCTTTTACCCGCTGGCCTAACCTTATATATTCCTGCGCAAGAAAACGGTTAAAGGTGGTTGGTTTGCCAAAGTCTATAGTCAGTGAGGCGTCCGTTATTGCATCATCGGTTGCCCAATAGGTATTCTTATTCCCGTCCACTGCCATGCCTGCGCTGAATGCATTTGCATTACCACGCACATTTGAAGCGCTCACTTTTTTCTTTTCAGCAAGGTTCACTGCAAATGCTTCTTTTACGGCTTTTGCCAGGCCCAGCGCCGCCTTCACATCGGTTTCGTGGATCAGGCCTCTCCTGTCAACCGGAAAATTCAGCAGCAGGGTGCCGTTACGTCCAAAAGAACTGTAGTAGGTGTTCAGCAGATCGGGCAGGGATTTTACCCGGCTGTCTTCATAGGCATGATAGAACCATCCGGGCCGGATGGAGGTATTAACCTCAGCAGGCACCCAGGAATCGCCGTTCTCCACGCCATGGTGTAACATATCGTACGGTACATCGCCGGTAGCATTCAGCAGGCTCCAGTTCGTTTCCCCCACGGAACCACCCTCTGTCCCTACCCAGCGGAGGTCACCACGATCTCCGCCGTCGTTCCATATAACGATCTTTGGCTGCAGCTGGCGTATGAGCTTATAAGTGTTCTTCCAGTCATAATAGGTAGTACGGTCTATTTTGCGGGTTTCTTTGGCGCCACCGTAGTAACCGGAACCACCGTTAGCTCCGTCAAACCATATTTCAAAAATATCCCCATAATTTGTGAGCAGCTCTTTCAGCTGGTTCCTGAAGTAAGTAATGTATTCAGGGGTTCCATACACCGCGCTGTTACGGTCCCAGGGCGATAAATAAATGCCCAGCTTCAGACCGTATTCTTTACACGCATTTGCCAGATCCCGAACAATATCTCCTTTGCCGCCGCGCCAGGAAGAGTTCTTAACCGAGTACTCCGTGTACTTAGAAGGCCATAAACAAAATCCCGAATGATGTTTGGCAGTGAGAATGATCCCTTTCATACCGGCTTCTTTACAAACACGGGCCCATTGACGGCAATCCAGGTTAACCGGGTTAAAGATCTTAGGATCGTCTTCGCCGTATCCCCACTCCTGGTCTGTAAAAGTATTGGTAGATAAATGGATGAATGCATAATATTCCATTTCCTGCCATCTCATCTGGTTTTCAGAGGGAACCGGACCGCAGGGAGCGGGGGCCTTGGTTTGCGCATAACCATTTACTGCCAAACATGCTACAACCATTATTACACTATAAATTCTTCGAATCATACATTATGGTTTTATCCGGTGCGGACTATTCGCCTCTAATTTACCTTAATAATCTTAGACGTTTTTAACCAACAAAAGTAAAATGATTTTTCTACTCATTGTTTTTGTTTTTACTAATTGTTTGCAATTGATATCATTACAGTTTGATAATGTTTAAAAAGAAAACATCATTCTCACGGATCTCCAGCTCTTTGGCAAAAGGGGCTCCGGCTTTTATAGTAACAATTTCCCTTGCAATGGGCGAACCATCGTTTTGCTTCTTTATTTGTTCAACTTCCTGCCTGGTAAGCTGTGCCGGTTTTCCCATGGAGAGATAAGTGGAATAAGCATCATTGCTGTGGTATCCTACTTTATATATTTCAAGTGCATAGTTACCGTCAGGCGCATTTGCAATATCGATCTTCAATTTTCCTTTCGGTTTTGAAGGAAGATCACGGATATAGTATTGCTGATTATGCACGGAATCTCCGGGATGTGTATTGGTAAAATCCCATACCAGGGCCTGTATATTTCCTGTTGAATCCCTGCAAATCCATGAAGTGGAATCAGCATTTGCCAATTCAATATTTCCCAACCGGTTCAAAAACTGGTATGCATAGAATACCGGCTTATTAATGCCCTGGGTGTTCAGCATTCCGAAGCCTCCGTGAAAAGGCGTAAAGCGGGGCCCGGGTTCTTCAAAAATATCAGTGAATACCCAATATGACATTGAGTTGGCGGCATTACCAACCTGTTTCAGTTTTTGCAGCACGTATGCCGCTTCGTGATAGCTGTCGTGAATAGGATCAGCCGGGGTATAGGATGCGCTCCATTCGGTATAATGGAGCTCCAGATCAGGCATTGCCGAACCGGTAATTTCCTTTCTTGATTGAAGCACATCACCGCTCACGCTCATAGGATTTTTATCGAGCACTGTACCTGAATTGCCAAATTCGTCGAGATATCCCTGCTTTACCCCATAGGCATGGGTGCTTATAAAATCTATGGGTACATTATTCTTCCGGCAGTATGCAATCATTTCGGGTTCCCAGGCAGCTCCGGCAGTCCCCGGCCCACCTACGCGATAAGACGGGTTAACACTCTTAATCGCCTTAGCGCTGTAAGTATATAATTTGAAATAGTCTGCCTGGCTCCCTGCCCAGAATCCATCCAGGTTAGGCTCGTTCCAAACTTCAAAATACCAGGTTTTAACTTCGTTGGCGCCGTAACGTTCCGTAAAATGCCGGGTAAGATCCTTCACCAATGCTCCCCATTTATTGTAATCCCTGGGAGGTGTTACGTTACCCCGCCACCAGAAGATCGTTTTGGAACCACTGGCCAGCGCTGAAGGCATAAAGCCCAGCTCCACGAAGGGTTTCATTCCAATACTTTGTAAGAAATCGAATAAAACATCAATGTACATATAGTTATACACCGGGTTACCTTTACTATCCCCTGTATATACCGCCATATCATCTGTTAAAAGACCGTGCATACGGATATACCTGAAGCCACATTCCTTTCTTACATATGCAAGCTGCTGCTGCCAGTCGGCCCGTAACCCTTCATTGGCACGGCCTGCGCCCACACATTCATTAAACATGGCGTTGAGCTTCCCTGCCGTTTTGTTGAAGTCAATATTGATGACCCGTTCAGGAATAGCTGGTTTCTTCTCTTTTATCTTTTGTGCAACCAATGTCTCTGCAACGGCAGAAAGCAGGATCAGCAAAAAAATGACAACTTTTTTCATCTTTAATATATTTACCTTTCTTACAACCGTTTAAAAATATGCTGGGAAAACAGATACAGGTTGCGATCCCACTCAATATTATCATGTCCGTTAGTGTCTACATTCCAGACGTGAGGCAGGCCTATTTCGTTAAGGTACTGATGGGCACTTTTACTGATCCCGAAAAGGCCATCTTTATTACCACATCCTACCCATAACAGCTTCAACTTTTCCCGGGCAGCTTTCATATCCGGAACAAATGGAACATCTGTATGTATACCACCAAACTTATTCGTATTAGGCGCTGAAGAAAAGCCACCTATATAAGCAAATGTTTCCAGGTGATGCAAACCTATATTTAACGACTGCCCGCCGCCCATTGACAAACCGGCTAATGCACGATGTTCACCGTCACTGATAGTGGAATAATGTGAATCGATGTAAGGAATTATATCTTTCAACAGATCCTCTTCAAAGGGCTTTCCATAACCTTCAAAACCATCTGCTCTCCCGGAACGGCCGGCTGACGATGTATCTGTTACAGTTAACCTGGTATCACAATTGGGAAACACCATCACCACAGGTTGAATTTTACCATCTGCGATCAGATTATCTATAATGTTATCTGCCTCGCACCATTCAATCCATTGACGATAGTCTTGCCCTAAACCATGCAACAGATATAGCACAGGATATTTCTTATCAGAGGCATATCCCGGAGGCGTATATACACTCATTTCCCGAAGTTTTCCGAGTGTTTTTGAGTGGTACTGAACCACTGCTAATTTTCCGTGGGGTACATTATTACGCTGCACATTAAACCCGGCAGGCGGATCAGGGAAAGTGGGTACAGTATCCACTTTAAAAGGAACCTTATCTGTTTGTGCCTGGCAGATATGACCGGCAATAATAAATACGATCGAAATCAATAAATACCTGTTACTCATGCTATTCTTTATAACGTTATTTTATTCGCTCCAGACCAATACTCCGCCGGGTTTCAATTCTTTTTCACCTACAAGAATGCTGGCTGTTCCAGGCATGTTCATGGTATAATTATCAGAGGAATAATTCACCGCCACATAAAAACCATCCCGCCAATAAACATATACGCCAGGCGGGTAACTCTCCGTGGCAGCTCCTGCACCGGTATAAATGCTGCGTAGCACATCCGTTTCCAGTTTAGCATCATCTGTATCCACGCCGATATAGGTTACCGTGCCTTTACCAAGCTTATGTTTTACGACCGCTGCTTTTCCTTTATAAAACTGGTTATCAAATACAGCAAGGGTTTCCGTA
>JGI24740J21852_10001010_pt1 | contig 12579 bp, 15 predicted proteins | sample KBSCornC6_FD_21852 | JGI IMG/M metagenome (IMG submission 21852) | reverse complement strand
GATCCGCATCATGCTCGGCATCGCGATCCTCGGTAATGCCGTCAACCTTCTGCTGTTCACGGCCGGCCGGGTCACGCCCGAAGTGCCGCCGATCATTCAGAAAGGCGTGGCCACGCTCGATCTTGCAGCCGCCAATCCGCTGCCGCAGGCCTTGATCCTGACCGCGATTGTCATCTCCTTCTCGTTCCTGGCTTTTCTGCTTGTCCTGACCTATCGGGCCTATCAGGCCTTGAAAACCGACGACACGGACGAAATGCGGCTCGCCGAACCGGAGGAGCGGCCGCTGCCGCCCTTGGGGTACTGACGCCATGGCCGGACCCACGGATACCGCAGTTGATCTCTCCCAAGCGCTGGTTGCCGCGCCGATACCGATGGGACATTGGCTAGTCATTTCGCCGATCGTCTTGTGCATCGGGCTCGGTGCGATCCTTCTGATGCTGCGCAATCGCACCGAATGGCAGGCGGCGGTCGCCATTCCCGGCCTTGTGCTGCTGGTTCTGATCGATGCCGCCTTGCTCTATAGGGTTGTCAGCGACGGCGCCGTGACCATGGTCATGGGGCGATGGCTGCCGCCCTTCGGCATTGCCTTCACCGTCGATATTTTCGGCGCGCTCATGGCCTTGACGGCGGCGGTCGTCGCGCTCGCGGCAAGTTTCTATTCGCTTAGCGAAATCACCGGGAGCAGCCGGCGATATGGCTTCTTTCCATTCCTGATGCTGCTGCTGGCCGGCGTCAGTGGCGCCTTTCTGACAGGCGACGTCTTCAATCTCTACGTATGGTTCGAGGTCCTCCTGATCTCTTCCTTCGGCCTGCTGATCCTCGGCTCGGAGCCGGAGCAGATCGACGGCGCGCTGAAATATGCCGTATTGAACCTCATCGCGACCACGCTCTTCCTCGTTTCCGTGGGTTATCTCTACGCTGTTTTCGGCACGCTCAACATGGCCGATATCGCGGTGAAGGTGCGAGCGGGTGACAGTAACGCGCCGCTGATGACGCTCGCCGGCCTGTTCCTGCTGGCTTTCGGCATGAAGGCCGCCGCCTTCCCGGTCAATTTCTGGCTTCCGGCCTCCTACCACACCCCGCGCATCACCGTTTCGGCTTTGTTTGCCGGCTTGCTGACCAAGGTGGGCATCTATGCGCTGATCCGGATTCTGGTCATGCTGTTGCCTGTCGAGCGGGCAGGGCTCGGCCCGCTTGTTACGATCATCGCCATCGTGACCATGCTTGTCGGGGTGATGGGTGCGCTGGGTGCAAATGATATCCGCCGAATGCTGGGCTACATCGTCATATCCGGCATCGGCACGATGCTGGCGGGCGTGGCTCTCGGCAGTGTCGACGGTCTCAGCGGAACGATCTTCTACGCCTTGCATTCGATGGTGTTGATGACGGCGCTTTACCTGATTGCCGGGCAGGCGGCGCATCTCGGCGGAGGCTTTTCATTGACAGTTCTTGGCGGCCTCTATCGCCAAAACGGCTGGTTTGCCGGCCTCTCGCTGGTCCTGTTCTTCGCCATTAGCGGCCTGCCGCCATTTTCAGGCTTCTGGCCTAAGGTCGTACTCGTCAAGGCGGCGTTTGCGGCAGGGGCCTGGTGGCTCGCCGCGGCAATCCTTCTGGTTGGATTCCTGACGACCATCGTTTTCGGGCGGGTGTTTCTGCTTGCCTATTGGCGTTCCGCCGCAGCCAGCGCCACGGCGGAGCGGATGAAATGGCATGCCACGCTGCCGCTTCTTGGTCTGACCCTGCTTGTCGTGGGCTTCGGCTTGTTTCCGGAATGGCTCCTGCGCTTGACGCATGCGGCCGCTCTCGGCCTCGAGCAGCCGACGGCCTATCTGCAATCCGTCTTTCCGGCGGCGGGAGGCGCTCAATGATCCTGTTTATCTTCAACCTGCTGCTTGCCATTGTTTGGGTGGCCATCACTGGCAGCGCCTCTTTCCTCAACCTCCTGTTCGGCTTCGTCCTTGCGGCAGTTGCCCTATCGATCGTCCGGGCGTCCTATGGAGGCGGACTCTATCTGGGCCGTGTGCGCAAGATAGTTTCGCTGCTGCTGCTGTTTCTGAGCGAGCTCGCCAAATCGGCCTGGGCGGTCGCCGTGGCGGTCATGAGCCCGAAGATGGACGTGAAGCCTGGGATCTTTGCATTTCCGCTGACGGTCGACCGCGATTTCGAAATCACTCTCCTTGCCAATCTGATCACGCTGACGCCCGGCACCCTATCCGTCGATGTTTCCAACGACCGTAAGATACTCTACGTGCACGCGCTCGATTGCTCCGATCCGGAGGCCATCCGGCGCAGTATCGCGGATGGTTTCGAACGCCGGATCATGGAGGCTTTCCGATGATCGCCGCATCCGTTGTTTCGGCCGGTGCCATGGTGGCGCTCGGCATTCTGAGCGTGGCGTTCCTGCTGACCGTCTATCGTGTCGTTGCCGGCCCGACATTGCCGGACAGGGTCCTGGCACTCGACATGCTGGTCGCGATCGCCATCGGCTTCATCGCTGTCATTGCCATCAAGACGGGGTTCACGCTGTATATCGATATCGCCATTTCGCTCGGTCTTGTCGGCTTTCTCGCCACCGTCGCCTTCGCGCGGTTTATCCTGACGCAGGCACAATCGAATGCGGCCGAACGGGTCGGCGCTGGGCAGAATGCCGACGTCATTGCTGAGCGCTGGAAGATACGAAAACATAAGCGAAAGAAGGGAGGCCGATAGTGGATATGCTTTGGGCCGTCATAGTAACGGCGCTTCTACTTTCGGGTGCGTTGTTCTCGCTTATCGCGGCGATTGGCATCGTGCGCCTCCCCGATCTCTACAGTCGCATGCATGCCGCGTCGAAGGCGGGCACCGTCGGCTCCGGCCTGTTGTTACTTGCCGTCGGCGTCCACTCGCAGGACATGTCTATTCTGGCGCGGGCATTGGCCGGGTTTGTTTTTTTCATCTTGACGGCGCCCATTGCGGCGCATCTTCTCGCGCGTGCGGCACACAAGGCAGGCCATCGGCTAACGCCGCCTTCGGTAAGGGATGAACTCCTCGCAAGAGAGCAAATCGCAGTACGAGGGTATAGAAAAAAGGGCTAACAAACGCGGAAATTGTTCTATTAGGAATAACTTTTCGCGTTATTAGTTACCTGCTTTTTAATAGATGAATTTTTTGCAAAGAAATGTAGGGATTAAAAACTGGACATTTGGGTAAAGAGTGCTAATTCAGATTCAAGTAGAGTTCTGATGTTAAGTTAGTCTCGACCGGGTTTAAGCTCTCGATGCTTTTATCTTTCTTTGATGAAACGCTGAGCAAAACTTTCTTCCGGTAAGCGATTAAAGATCACTATCGCGGGTCACTAATTTTGATATCAGGCGGCAAGGGGCGGTTTTCTCTCGCATGAGGTCTAGGGGTGGATTTCATGCTGCGGGAAATTTGGCTTTATCCACCGTTTTCTTGCTGTCGACTGCTACGAATACGGGCAGTGCGTTCGCGCGGATTGCTCGGCGCTGGGAGATAGCGAAATCAACAGATTTCTTTAGCCAGGCGCAAAATCATTTTAGCAACGTTGCGTCCTGCGTGCTCTTCGTAGGCGTGGACGCAGCAGGCAAGCCGATGAACAGGAGAACACAATGACAGATGCGGCCCTCGGCAACGGGCAGGAGTTACTGGTTGAACTGACTGCCGACATTGTTGCGGCCTATGTCAGTAACCATGTCGTACCGGTCAGCGACCTTCCGAATTTGATTTCCGACGTACATTCCGCCTTGAGCAGCACCTCGGCTCCGGCACCTGCCGTAACCGTGGTCGAAAAGCAGAAGCCGGCCGTATCCGTTCGTAAATCCGTACAGGACGACCAGATTACCTGCCTCGAATGTGGCGGCAGCTTCAAGTCCCTGAAGCGCCATCTCATGACTCATCACGGCCTCTCGCCGGAAGAATATCGTGAAAAGTGGGATCTCGCTGCCGATTACCCGATGGTAGCACCGGCTTATGCGGAAGCCCGTTCACGCCTTGCAAAGGAAATGGGCCTCGGCCAGCGCCGTAAGCGCGGCGCCCGCTAAGGTCTTCATGACAGACAGAAGATAATCCGGCTTTCGGGCCGGGTTATCCGCAATGATTGCTGGAAATCCAACCTACGCCGCGGTCCTGACCCGAGCCTCTTCGCGAATACGCTTGATCATCGAGCGCAATCCATTGGCGCGTTGCGAGGAGAGATGCTCCACCAAGCCGATCTTGCCGAAGACGTCGAGTGCGTCGAGAGCGGCGATTTCCGAAGCCGGCTTTCCGGAATAGGTTGCGAGCACGATCGCCACCAATCCCCGTACGATATGCGCGTCTGAATCGCCTTCAAAGGTCAATATCGGATTGTCTGGATCGCCAGACGCATGCGTGACGAGCCAGACCTGGCTCGCGCAACCCTGGACCTTGTTTTCAAGCGTCCGCTTTTCCTCCGGCAGATCAGGCAAAGCCTTGCCGAGCTCGATCACAAAGCGATAGCGGTCCTCCCATTCGTCCAGGAAGGAAAAGTCTTCGATGATCTTCTCAAGCGGTGTCATTGCAGCAGTCCAGATTGTCCATTGTCTTGGATATAGGCGAAACGGTGCCCGATTTGAACCCAGCACGACAAAGAACGCCACCGACCATAGGGATCGGCGGCGCTGAAGTTGGGGCCAATGGAAGAAATGTCAGATATGTGGGCGCGGCATCGGCAGCGGAATGGAGGACGGCAGCTTGACCGTGCCGGTAACGACGACGTCAGCCGTTTCTGTACCAGTGATGCGCTTGGCCGGCATCGGCTGCGCCATGGCGGCAACCTGATCGGTGCCCGTGTGAGCCGTGGCGGCAGCTGCCTGCGGATTTGCGGCTTGATCCTTGAAGTGACGGCCGAGCATGTCGTAGGCGACGCGAGCGCCGTCGCCAACCTGATAGCCGAGCGCCGTCAGTGTTTCGCCGCCCTTGACGCAGACATCCGGCTTCTCATTGCACATGGCGCCGACATATTGCACGACACCGGAGGCGGCTGAAATCGCATCGGAAACCTGTAGCGTCGTTTCACCTGCCGGCCGGGGAGCACCCTCGGGCTTTGCAAAGATCGGCAGGAACATGAGAACCAGCGAAAACCAGAACCCTGCTCTAATCAGAAACCACATCGCCTAGCCCATCCTCTCTGTCGATCGGCTCGATCGCCGATTCGGACTTGCCCGCCCGATCTGGTTCGAACCTACCCGGCAGAGGACAACAGCGCTTTTCAAAACTCGGCAGCATTTTCTGCAATTTTGATTCAAATTTTAGCTTTCCGACTTTGAAGAACACTTTGGTTCAAATTGTAGCAATTGATGTTAAGCATGTCTCGCCCGATGCCGTTGATATGCAGGGCTTTGCGGAGGCCGGCCTCGTCACAAAAGTTAACGCGCAGCGGAAATATGAATAAAATCCGTTGCTTACCTGCTGTTAACCACAAAAAGCAAAGGTCGCTCGTTCTGCGCCAAAACGGGATTTTGAAGGCTTTTCGGCCGCCTGGCCCGTTCCTTCTTTATTCTTTCCTTAAGCCGGCGGAGCCTATTGTTCAGTCCGATAAGTGACCGTTTTGACGGGTTGTAGCGTGCGCGTATTGAGTGACATTTCTGTCGGGGCTGAAGCTCTCGTGGACCGGGTAGGCCGAAGCTGGCTCTCCCGGACGAGCGGGAATGGCGAAGTCCGTGGGCAGGAGTTGGCGATCCTGCGCCGGCTTGCGCTTGCCTCTTCCGTCGCGCTGTTTGCTGTTCCGGCCGGCCTTTCCTTTATTACCAGCCCGGCCGTGGCGCTGCCTGCCGGTGTGGCCACAGTCTGCGCGGCCTTCCTCTTCTCGGCCGTCGGCAGCATCGCGCTGTCGCGCCAGCGGCCCGAATCTCGTCCGGCCGAGGCCGTTGTCGTCGAGCACCGCGATCTGATGCTGGAGTCGGCCTTCGGTCTCGTCCTGCTCTTCGATTCCCAAGGCAATGTGACGACGGTCGGCGGTCGGGACCGTGCAGAGTTCCTGAGCTGGATGCGCGATCCCACAGGGCGTGGTTTCGTCGAGCAGATTCATGTCTCGGACAGAATCGTCTTCCTGCAGGCAATCGATGTGCTGCGCCAGGGCAGGGATGCCCATGGCGCCGATTTGCGGCTGGAGCGCTCCGCGGTCGTGGGTGGCGATCAACAGTTCGTTCATGTGCGGATGGAATTGAGTGCACGCCGAGACGCCGAAGGGCATCTGACGGCGATCATCGGGCAATTGCGCGATATCTCGCAGGACCAGCAGCTTCGCGATGATGCGGCGCGCAAGGCGGCCGAAGCGGAATCCGCCAACGACGCCAAGTCACGCTTCCTCGCTGCCGTCAGCCACGAGCTGCGCACCCCGCTCAACGCCATCCTGGGCTTCTCCGATATTCTGAGCGGCGAATATTTCGGCAAACTGGAAAATGACCGCCAGCGCGAATATGTCGGCTTGATCCGACAGTCGGGCGCCCATCTTCTGTCGGTCGTCAATACCATGCTCGACATGAGCAAGATCGAGGCCGGCCGCTACGAACTGCTGCTCGAATCCTTCGCGATCGAGGACACCATTGCGACGTGCGAAGCAATGCTGGGGCTGCAGGCGAAGGAGAAGGGGTTGACGCTGACAAGCCGTATCCAGCGCGGTCTCGGCGAGATCGTCGCTGACCAGCGGGCGATCCAGCAGATCCTCATCAACCTCGTCGGCAACGCCATCAAGTTTACCGATGCCGGCGGCGCGATCACCATTGACGCGGCGATGGCCGATGGCATGCTGAAATTGTCGATCGGAGACACGGGCATCGGCATTGCCAGCGAGCGCCTTGCCTCGCTCGGTCAGCCCTTCGTGCAGATCCAGAACGATTACACCCGTCGTTACGCCGGCACCGGCCTCGGTCTGTCGCTGGTCAAGGGCCTCGTCGGCCTGCACGGCGGAAACTTCTCGATCGCCAGCGCGCCGGGCGAGGGCACAGTCATTACCATCCTCATTCCGTTCGACGGCTCTGGTGCCGTGACGATGCAGCAGCCTGTGGATGTCAATCGCCCTGTCGATTTTCCGCCGCGCCTGAAACATATTGTGGAGATAGATGAAGGGCGAAATAAGGAACTGATGAATGGCCCCGCAAAAGCGAAAATCGCCTAAGGGAAGGGGGAAGGGCAGGCGCAAGCAGCCCGGCCTGGCTTCCCGTGGTGCGGTTGCCCTTGGCAGCCTGAGCCTGCGCGGCAGCACCGCGCTGGGCGGCCTTGGCCTTCGCGGTGCGGGTGCGCTCGCCGCTCTGATCGGCAGTGCAGTCGGCCGTCATCCCGCCATTGCTGGCGGCGTCGCGCTCTTCTTCGGGGTTTTCGGTTTCGTCACCGCCAACGCGCTCTGGTATCAGACGGGCGCGCATCCATCGCCCATATTGCGGACCCGTGATCCGGCGTCGCCCTATCAGATCCCCGGCCGCAAATCCTTTTTGCATGCACAGCAGGCCGACGCAGGCAATGTCACCACCTTCCGGATCGAGCGGCAGGATTCGGCGTCCGATCTCGCCCCGCCGTCGTCAACCGACCAGGTCGCAGCACAATCGTCCAGCGCGCCGTCGAAACTCATTGCCGATATCCAGGGCGAACTTATCCGACACGGCCTTTATGACGGCGCCGTCGATGGAAAGCCGGGATCGCGCACGACATCGGCCATCCTTTTCTTCCAGGAGGCGTCGGGCCTCTCACAGACCGGCACGCCGACGCCGGAACTTCTCGCCGCCCTTAAGGCCAGCAATGCCGCCAACGCCCAGGCTGCAAGCTACAAGACGAATACGACAGCTGTTGTTCCCGCCGCACGCCCTGTCAATATTTCCGCTACGGCGGATGCGATCGACCCGGTCGCCGCCGCCATCCAGAATGCCGAGAAGAACATTAAGACCGGCGCCGTCGCGGCCAAGGCGACGCCCAGCGATGCGGTCAACACGGTCAACATGGTCATGCAGATACAGAAGGGCCTGAGCAACATCGCCTATAGCAACGTCAGCATCGACGGTGTTGCCGGAGAGCAGACGAAGGCAGCTATCCGGCGTTTCCAGAAGCACTATCGCTTGCCGGAGACCGGGGAGCCGAACATGGCGGTCCTTAAGAAGCTGCAGGATATCGGCGCGCTTTGAGCGTGTCGTCCGAACGCTTATCCCTCGAGTTGGCACAATCGGGTAGGGGACGGCTTCGATTGCCTTGGCGGCCCCTCGTCGTTATAGCTCCCCTATGAGATTGCGCAGCGACATCTTTGTTTCCGCTCTTGTCCGCCGCCTGTTCGCCAGGGGCGATTTTGCTGCTGTAGAGCGCAAGGGCGAGGAGCAGGCAGGCGCGATCTTCATCCGCCAGCGTTTCCGCGACGGATTAGAGACCCTCTACGCGCCGGCACCGCAGAGCCTCTTCGATGAGGAGGAGAGCGGCACGCGGCTTTTCGAAATCCGCGTCGACCGCAGGGAGCCGCAGGAAATCCGCGAAACCCTTGATCGCGAGCTGAAGTTCGATCCCGATTTGTGGATCGTCGAGCTTGAGACGGACGATATCGGCGATATCGTCCCCTTGGCCGGTTTCCGCGCCAATCCGTTGGATTGAGCCGTCCTTATCGACGGTTCGCCACGCGTAACGCACGCGTGGACGCCGAATTCGGCCCGAACAGCGGTGTTGCGGGACGCTGGGAAGGTTTTTCCTGTGGCAGGTAGGTGTAGCTGTCGGCGCGGCGCCAGGCCTCGACGCGTGCCTGACTTTCCTCCGCATCGATATCATCGAGCACCAGCCATGCCCGGCTGACGCTGCCGTGCCGTTCGGCCAGGTGCGGATAGAAGCGCTCGAGCGAATAGACGGCATCGGCAATGCCCATGCCGAGGCTGACGAGCGTGACGGCGAGTTGTTGCCCCGAAGTGTCGAGCAGGATGCGTTCGGCGAGCCAATAGCTGGAGGAAAGGGCATCGGCGAGCGTCGTTGCGAACTGCACCGCATCGCGCTCGCGCGCAAAGCGGACGAGGAGTGCCTCCTGCGTCTCGCTGAGGCTGCGCAGACCGAGCCGGTCGCTGTCGTCGCGGGTCAGATGGCGCGCAGCCTGTTTGATCTGCTGGCGCAGGATTTCCTCACGCGATTGCCGTTCGGTTTCCGACGTCTGGGCCTGCGATGAAACCATATCAACTGGTCGCTCCGCCACTGTCATACCACGTTCCGGCTCGGCCTGATGCAGACCGACGAGCGCGTCTATGACTTTCGGGGACAGGGACGAGCGGCGGACGATCGCGCGCGCATGGGCGGCCCCTTGCGTGCGGGCAATGGTGATGAGCGTTTCGTCATCGATCGCTTGCGAGCTTGTCAGGAAGGGAGCGGCGATCGCGATCGGCTGACAGCCGATGAACAGGGCAACGGCCTGCGGCACCGTTTCGCATTGGGAAAGGGCGGCAACTGCCTGTCGCTTCGCTTCGTCGGAGGATGCCTGGAAAACGGGGGTGAAAAGCTCCGCGAACTGTCGAAGCTCCGATTTGGACGGATGGCCCATGCCCTCGAAGCTGGTGATCGTCGCCATCAGAACCACGTCCTTCTTGCGGACAGTCGCAGGCTCTTCAAGGTCTCGAAACCGATCACGCACGCCAACACCCATACTGATACGCCGAACAAAAAAGCAGGGAGCCCCAAGATCGACCATGGCTTCCGCTTCAATTCACTCCAGTCGAACCGGACGACTCTTTCGATAAAGAGGGCGTTCTCGGCGATGACTGTCGAAACGGGTATGGACACGGTCGTCCTTATCTGGCTTTCGCGAAAGATTAAGGCCGGCAGGGTTAATGGTTCGTGAAAACTTTATTAAAATCCGAATAAAAATTGCGCGTTAAGCTTGCGCGAGGAGTGCAGCGGCATTTTGTCCGCATGGACGGCAGTTTGGGCGCAAGCGGGCCTGTGGAAAACCTTTCTCAGTATAGGCGCCCATAGCGAAATTCAACCTATGAGTGCTTCCGTTGCCGAGATAGTCAAAAGCATGTCACTCGCTGCAAAAGCGGAGATCCGGCCTCTTGATGCTGATGGATTCTTTAGATGCCCTTATGCTCGCGCAAGGCCGCGAGCAGCTTTTCCGAGGTGTTGTAGCCGGATTGAAAAAGGCCGATTGCCGCCGTGGCCGCGAACTGGGCTTCCGTACTTTTAATATCGATCCGCTTTTCCAGGCACCACCCGTCCAGCGCATTACGCAGGACCGTGACATCCTCCGGTGAAAAGACGGAACTGCCCGTCGCAAACATTGATTGCCCTCGAATTTCAATTCTTACATTACGTTAATTTTTCGTGAGCGCAAATAATATTTGTGTGACGCTTTTCTGCAACGCGATGCCTCTCGTTCTATTGCGTGGAAGCGCAGCGTCACAGTTAAGTATGTAATATTATTAAACTTTATTGGGAAGTTGGCTGTTGGAATTTTTCCGCTGGTGATGAAACCAAAACTGTCGCCGGAGCGTTAATAGGGCATGACGAACGATACCGGAAATGACACGCGACGCGAATTAGCATTCTGTTAACTGCGATATGTATGAATTCCGATTGACAGCAGCCATTGGCAGAATGTGATCGAGTATAAAAACAGCATGGGAGCCAAAAATCGGTGCTCATGCCACGGTGTAAGGGAAATGCCGTGAGAAGGCGTAGATGCCTCCATCGAAGCCCTAGCAGAGAGGCTGGATGGGAGGGTAGCGCTAGCCCGCTTCAGCAGCGGGCAGGGTGAAATCCAGTCGCAGGTTCATCCGTCTCGAGACGTTAATGGAGACGAGAATGGCAAAGATCATATCTCTTTCGGATTGGCGTTTGCGTCTGCCGCCGCGCGCCCAGAAGGAACCGGTGGAGGCGAGAATACTCTTGTTCACCGGCGTGCGTTACGAACATCTTGATACGCCAACGCATCGGCCCGGCGCGGGACCGAAGCGGGCAAAAGGGAAATAATCACTTCAAACGAGCAAGTGCGCAGTGCATTCGCGCGCACTTGCCGGCTGCGGCCGCAATCAGCTGTTCCGCGCTCATACCGGCAGTTATCCCGGATCAACCTAGCTCCAGCCGCTTAATTGATGGCCTTCGGTTCCAGGAATATCTCAGCCCCATTATCGAATTCATCGCACCCGGCTTGGGAGAGAAATTCTCTGGCCGCATCGTCGAAGCTTGCCTGCGGCGCCATCGTGCGTAGGACCGCATAGCCTTGAGACCGGGGCACTTCCACCAGGATCGATTGGGCAAGGGCGGGCGGTAGTGCCTTGCGTATGCCCGTCAGCTGAACGGGCGATGCTAGCAGCAAGTCGAGCGCTCCGCCGACCGATGTGCGGTCGCTCATGCTGAACACTTCATTGGATGCCGCGTCATAGATGGCAAGCGACCAGAACGGCACTTTGCCCTTCGCGGTCAGGTGAACGGGTGTATCCTCGATGTCGAAGGCGCAGACGGCCGTGCGGATGTAGGGATCAGTGTTGGAAAGTCCCGCGTCATCGTCCTTGTTGTCGAGCATATAGAAATGGTTCTCGTCACCTTCGTCCGACACACGTGTATAGGCGTCACGATCGGAGAAGTGCGGCAGCGACAGAATGATGATGATATGCAGCAGTACCGCACCGAATAGGCCGGTCAGAATCGCAAAGACGAATCTAAACATTGCCGCATCCGATCTTCTCGAGTTTCGGCATACCGAGATCGATCAGGCCGGAATTGCTGGCCGCCGGCGAATCCAGAAGTGTCCATACCAGACGGAAATTCCCGGCCGTCGGCAAGGCAAGCCAGTTGCCCGCCTGCGCAGAGGATGAAACGGTGATGTTAAAAGTTGAATCCGGCTTGCGCAGCACCACCCAGGAATTGATTGTGGAGGGACGGCCGGCAGCATCCTCGATCGGCCGGCCGTCATTGCCGGCGATGAAGAGGGTCCATAGTCTCGCCGGCGGCGTCTGGCCGCTGATGCGGTAGGTGCAATTTGCGGTCAGCCGCGCTTTGCCGTCATCGTCGGAGGCAGTAAACACCAGCCCCTCGGCAGTACCGTAAAGCAGCCTTCCCGCACGTGCTCGATGCGATTTCGCATAAGGGTCCGCATCCGCCGTCTGCATTTCGGGGAAAGCCTGCCAGGCGCCAAGCTTGATCGCGCCAAAGCCGGAGGTGGCATCCAGCGCCAGAAGCGTGAATACGATCCCGCCGCCAAAGGCGATGACAAGCGAAAGCGCAACAAGAAGGGGAACTCGGAACACCTAGGATCGTCCTCGTGACAAATCAGTGCCGATTTATTCCTGATTCTGGCGGTAGGGGGAAGGGCAAGCCACTATTTACGGCTGTCTTGAGAACAATGGCGAAGATCGGGAATAGCAGCGGACATGCAAAACACCGGCCTCCATCCTTCAGTTCGACCGCGGGTTTGCCACTGTCATCTGCGTCGCGCCGCGGCGCATTTTCTGGGGGAACTGGTCATTCAGGCGCTGTCGTGTTGCGATGCTCCGCCGTCGCCACCTTCTGCGCCCCGAGTGGTGTTGCGGCCTTCAGCCTTTCGCCGATATCGCGCAGGATGCTCGTGGAGTCGACCGAAAGCGAGCGCGGACGCACCAATGGCGGCAGGCC
>JGI24740J21852_10001004_pt1 | contig 12616 bp, 11 predicted proteins | sample KBSCornC6_FD_21852 | JGI IMG/M metagenome (IMG submission 21852) | reverse complement strand
GGAACATACGCCGGCGAGCGCGGCACCGGTCAGTGCACGCGCCCGCAAGCTTCGCATGAAGGCAGCGCGGCGGCCGCCAACCGTTGGGGTATTGGCCGCGGCGCCCGCGGCATACGCCATGCGGGGCAGGCCGACGCCGAAACAGAAAACGCCGACGAGCGCGGCACCGGTCAGTGCACGCGCCCGCAAGCGTCGCGTGAAGGCAGCGCGGCGGCCGCCATCACGCGAGCGGCGCGCAAGACGACGCGCCGCCAGCGCATCAGGCATCCACGTCCCCCACCTCCTCGGCGCGGTGACACGACACCAGACGGCCATCCACTTCACGCAGCTTCGGCTCCTCGCTGCGGCAGCGGTCGATCACATACGGGCAGCGCAGATGGAACGTGCAACCCGACGGCGGATTCAGCGGCGAAGGCATTTCGCCTTGCAGCTTGATCTTGATCGTGCGATCCGCCTCGAAGATCGACGGCGTGGCCGACATCAACGCCCGCGTGTACGGATGCCGCGGCTTCGAGAAAATGCGCTTCTTGTCGCCGAGTTCCGCGATGCCGCCGAAGTACATCACCATCACATCGTCAGCGATATGCTCGACCACTGACAGATTGTGCGAGATGAACACGTAGCTGGTCTTGAACTGCTGCTGCAGATCCATGAACAGATTCAGAATCTGAGCCTGGATCGACACGTCAAGAGCCGACACCGGTTCATCGGCGACCACGATTTGCGGATCGAGAATCATCGCGCGCGCAATCGCCACACGCTGACGCTGACCGCCCGAGAACATATGCGGATAACGCTTCGCGTGTTCGGGGCGCAGGCCGACGGTGCGCATCATTTGCGCGATGCGTTCGGCGCGTTCCGTCGCGCTCAGTTGCGTGTTGATGGCGAGCGGTTCACCGAGCGTCTGCTCGACGGTCTTGCGCGGATTCAGCGACGCAAACGGATTCTGGAACACCATCTGCACGCGCCGCCGCAGCGCGGCGATTTTCGCGTGATCGGCGCCGGCCACATCTTCGCCGTCGATCAGCAAGCGGCCCGCGCTAGGCGATTCGATCATGGTGAGCTGGCGCGCAAGCGTCGACTTGCCGCAGCCGGATTCGCCGACCACGGCGAGCGTCTTGCCGCGCTCGAGCGCAAACGACACGCCGTTGAGCGCCTTCACCGTGCCCGTCGCGAACATGCCGCGCTTGACCGTGTAGTAACGCGCGAGCTTGTCGGCGACGAGCACGTGATCGCCCGCATGGTCCGACTGGCGCCGCGTTTCGGGTACTGCATTCATCGTGCGCCTCCATGTGTGTGAACGTTCGCGTCGCCGACCAGATTCAGCGGCTTGATGCAGCGCACGCGCGCCACTGCCGCGTGACCTTGCATGGCCTCCAGCGGTGGTCGCGCCTTGTTGCAGTCGTCCACCATGTACTTGCAGCGCGGCGCGAAGAGACATCCTTTCGGACGATCGTCGCGGCCCGGCACCATGCCCGGCAAAGCAGCGAGCCGCACTGCGCCCACGTTGTGCTCGGGAATCGCGGCCAGCAATGCTTCCGTATACGGATGATGAGGCGCGGCGAAAATGTCCGGCACCTTGTTGGTTTCGATCACTTCGCCAGCGTACATGACCGCGACGCGCTGCGCGACCTCGGACACCACCGCGAGATCGTGCGAGATCAGCACGAGCGCCATGCCGCGCTCCTTCTGCAGGCGCATCAGCAGTTCCATGATCTGCGCCTGGATCGTGACGTCGAGCGCGGTGGTCGGCTCGTCGGCGATCAGCAGCTTCGGGTTGCAGGCAATCGCCATCGCGATCATCACGCGCTGGTTCATGCCGCCCGACATCTGATGCGGAAACGACGTGATGCGATTCTTCGCGTCCGGAATGCCGACCTGATCGAGCAGTTCGAGCGCGCGTTTGTCGAGCGCGCTGCCGCGCAGGCCTTCGTGCAGCTTCAGCACTTCCTTGATCTGGTAGCCGACCGTGTAGCTCGGGTTCAGACTCGTGAGCGCGTCCTGGAACACCATCGCGATGTCCTTGCCGATGATCTTGCGGCGTTCCTTCGCCGATGCCTTCAGCAGATCGCGTCCGTTGAACGTGATTTCATCCGCGGTGACTTTGCCCGGCGCGTCGATCAGGCCCATCAGCGCCATCATCGTGACGCTTTTGCCCGAGCCCGATTCGCCGACGACCCCCAGCACTTCGCCCGGCGCGACGTCGAGATTGATACGGTCGACAGCGGGCAAGCCGTTGAAGTTCACCGCCAGATTGCGGATGGTCAGTAGGTTATTGCTCATTTATGCCATCCGTTTTAGTTTCGGATCGAGTGCGTCGCGCAGCCCGTCGCCGAGCAGATTGATCGCGAGCACCGAGATCAGGATGGACAAACCAGGCATCGTGACGATCCACCATGCACTGTCGATGTAATCGCGCGCCGAGGCCAGCATCGCGCCCCACTCCGCCGATGGCGGTTGCACGCCGAGCCCGAGAAAACCGAGCGCGGCCGCATCGAGAATCGCCGACGAAAAACCGAGCGTGGCCTGCACGATCAGCGGTGCGGTGCAGTTCGGCAGCACTTGCGAAAACATCAGGCGCAAGGTGCCGGCGCCCGCCACACGCGAAGCCGTCACGTATTCCTTCTGCAACTCGCCTTGCGCAGACGCGCGCGTCAAACGCACATAGCCCGGCAACGCGACGATCGCAATTGCGAGCATCGTATTGACGAGACCCGGACCGATGATCGCGACGACCGCCACCGCGAGCAGCAGCGACGGCAGCGCGAGCAGCACGTCCATGATGCGCATGATCGGCGTGTCGGCCCACTTGTCGAAGAACGCCGCGATGAGGCCGAGCACGATGCCCGGAATCAATGCAAGCACGACCGACACGAAGCCGATCCAGAACGACAGCCGCGCGCCGTACATGAGACGCGAGAGGATGTCGCGGCCGGCTTCGTCGGTGCCGAGAACGAAGCGCCAGTTGCCGCCTTCGAGCCACGCGGGCGGAATTTTCACGAAGTCGCGATACTGTTCGATCGGGCTATGCGGCGCGAGAAGCGGCGCGAAAATCGCCACGACGATCAGCAGCAACACGATGATGCCGGCGCCAACCGCGCCGCGATTACGCGAGAAATTCGCCCAGAATTCGCGGGCGGCGATAGCGCGGCCGCTGGGCGGAGTTACTGCTGTGGGAACTGTGTTTTGGATGTCTGCCATCGTCATGCCTCCCGCGGAGCCGCCTCAAGGGAGGCATGCGCCCCCTCGGGGGGCAGCGAACGAATGTGAGCGTGGGGGTTCATGTCTTACCTCGTATGGCGAATGCGCGGATTCAACACGCCGTACAACAGATCGACGACGAGGTTCACAAAGATAACCAGTGTGGCGATCATCAGGATACCGCCCTGCACGACCGGATAATCGCGGCGGCCAATCGCGTCGATCAGCCACTTGCCGATGCCCGGCCACGAGAACAGCGTCTCCGTCAGCACCGCGCCCGCAAGCAGCGTACCGACCTGCAGACCGATCACGGTCACCACCGGGATCAACGCATTGCGCAATGCATGAACGACGATCACGCGCCCAGGCGACAACCCCTTCGCGCGCGCCGTGCGGATATAGTCCTCGCGCAGCACTTCAAGCATCGACGAACGCGTCATGCGTGCGACGACCGCGAGCGGAATCGTGCCGAGCACGATGGCCGGCAAAATCAGATGGCTCAACGCGGATTTGAACGCGCCTTCGTCGGTGGACATCATCGCGTCGATCAGCATGAAGCCGGTCACGTGCGGAATGTCGTATTCGACGGCGATGCGGCCCGACACCGGCGTCCAGCCGAGCTTCACCGAGAACACCATGATGAGGATCAAGCCCCACCAGAAGATCGGCATCGAATAGCCGGTGAGCGCCGTGCCCATCACGCCGTGATCGACCGCCGTGCCGCGCCGGAGCGCAGCAAACACGCCCGCGGGCAAGCCGACTATCAGCGCGAACAGCATCGCGCAAATCGACAGTTCGACGGTGGCGGGGAAACGGGCGAGGAATTCGCCCATGACGCTGGTGTTCGTGATGATGGAGGTGCCGAGGTCGCCGTGAAGCGCGCGGCCGATGTAGTGGACGTACTGCATCGGCAGAGGTTCGTCGAGTCCCAGCCGGTGCATCGCTGCGGCGTGCATGGCCGGATCGACGCCGCGCTCGCCCATCATCACTTCGATGGGATCGCCCGGTATCAGGTGAATCAGCGCGAATGCAAGGATCGTGATGCCGATGAACGTCGGTATCACCATGCCTATGCGGCGCAAAACAAAGCGGAACATGGTTCGTCCCTATGGTCTTGATGAAGAAAAAACGCAACCGGCGACGAGGGCTCGTGACCCCGGTCGCCGGACCATTTCGACCAGTTTTCTAACCGTGCGAAAAGCGTACTGCGCGAATTTTACGACTTGCCCGACAGGTTGGCGGGCGCCTTACTTGACGCTCACGCCGTCGAAGCGCGCATAGCCGAGCGGCTCGATGCGCATGTCGTTCACCTTCTTGCTGACAGGCTGATAGACCGTCGAGTGAGCGATCGGCGAGAACGGCAGTTGTTGCGCGAAGATTTCCTGCGCCTTCGTGTAGGCCGCCGTGCGCGCGCCCTGATCGGACGTTGCGCGGCCCTTCTGGATCAACTCTTCGAAAGGCTTGTGGCACCACTTCGAGAAGTTGTTGCCGTTCACCGCGTCGCAGCCGAGCAGCGTGCCGAGCCAGTTGTCCGGATCGCCATTGTCGCCCGTCCAGCCGATCAGCATCGTGTCGTCTTCACCAGCGTGCGCGCGCTTGATGTACTCGCCCCATTCGTAGGTGACGATCTTCGCCTTCACGCCGATCTTGGCCCAGTCGGCCTGGATCATTTCCGCCATCAGGCGGGCGTTCGGGTTGTACGCGCGTTGCACGGGCATGGCCCACAACGTGATGTCGAAGCCGTTCGGATAACCGGCCTTCGCGAGCAGCGCCTTGGCCTTGTCCGCATCGTACGATGCGCCCTTCAGGTTCTTGTCATAGGACCATTGCGTCGGCGGCATCGGATTCGTGGCGGCCTGGCCTGCGCCTTGATACACCGAGTCGATGATCGCCTTCTTGTTGATCGCCATGTCGAGCGCCTGACGCACTTCGACCTTGTCGACCGGCTTGTGCGTCACGTTGTACGCGAGATAGCCGAGGTTGAAGCCCGGCTGCGACGGCATCGCAAGGCTCGATTCAGCCTTCAGCGGCGCGATGTCGGCGGGACGCGGATAGCTCATCACCTGGCATTCGTCGCGCTTGAGCTTCTGCACGCGCACACCGGCGTCCGGCGTGATCGAGAAGATCAGCTTCGAGATCTTGACTGCGTTCGGCTTCCAGTAATCCGGATTGCCGTCGAAGCGGATCGTCGCGTCTTTCGTATAGCTGCGGAAGATGAACGGACCGGTGCCGACCGGGAACTGGTTGATGTCCGCGGCCTTGCCGGCCTTCAGCAACTGGTCGCCATATTCGGCCGAGAGAATCGACGCGTATTCCATCGCCATGTTCTGGATGAACGGCGCGTTGACTTCCTTCAGCGTGAACTTGACCGTGTACGGATCGACCTTCTCGACCTTCGTGATCAGCTTGTCGAGGCCCATGTCCGTGAAGTACGGAAACTGCACGGAGTAGGCCTTGCGGAACGGCTGATTGGTGTCGAGCATGCGCTCGAACGTGAACAGGACGTCGTCCGCGTTGAATTCGCGCGTCGGCTTGAAGAACGACGTGGTCTGGAACTTCACGCCGTGACGCAGATGGAACGTGTACGTCTTGCCGTCCGCGGAGACATCCCACTTTTCGGCGAGGCCCGGCTCGACCTTCGTGCCGCCGCGCTCGAATTCGACGAGGCGGTTATAGACGGTGAACGTATTGGCCGTGAAATCGGTGCCCGTGGTGTACTGGGCCGGATCGAAACCCGCGGGGCTGCCTTCTGAGCAGTAGACGAGTGTCTTGTTCGGAATCTCGGCGCGCGCGCTGTTTGCGCCCACCAGCGATGCCGCTGCAGCTGCGACGAGCGTCGTAACACGCGCGGCGCGCAACAGATTGTTTTGCTTCATGTTTCCTCCAGGTTCGGGGCTGGCTGACGCCAGCGTAGCGCGATATTACTGAGCTTTCCCCGGTGTCACAAGCAGAGGAAATTATCGGCGATGCCGCCGCTGGCGCGCCCCGGCGGATATTTGCAGCGCTCTTTCGAATGACTTTCAGAGTAGGTGATTGGGGCGGTTTTGGGGGAATCGTTTGAGTGTTCTGCCGCAGGGCTCGGAAAAACACGGGAAGAAAAATGTCCGCGAGACGCGCCGCGCGTCATTCGCGCGGCGGTCTGCGGAGGACCAACGGAAGCGATAACCGTTGGTTGTTCGACGCTCAGCCCTTCAACCGCTCGCAAATCGCCTTGGTCGCCGCCGCCCCGTTCAGCGTATAAAAATGCAAACCGGGCACCTTGGCATCGACCAAACGCTTGCACAGGTCCGTCACCACGTCGAGGCCGAATGCGCGGATCGACTCGCGGTCGTCGCCGAAACTCTCCAGCCGGCGCGCGATCCAGCGCGGCACTTCCGCGCCGCACATCTCCGAAAAGCGCATCAGTTGCGAGAAGTTCGTGATCGGCATGATGCCCGGCACGATCGGCACATCGACGCCGAGCTTGCGTGCGTCGTCGACGAAACGGAAGTACGCGTCCGCGTTGAAGAAGTACTGCGTGATCGCGGAATTTGCGCCGGCCTTCACCTTGCGGGCGAAGTTTTCCAGATCGTGACGCGGCGAGCGCGACTGCGGATGATATTCCGGATAGCCGGCCACCTCGATCCAGAACCAGTCGCCGAACTCGGCGCGGATAAAGCTCACCAGTTCCGACGCATAACGCAACTCGCCGACTTCGCCCATGCCCGAAGGCAGGTCGCCGCGCAGCGCGACGATATGGCGAATCCCATGCGCGCGGTACTGGTTGAGAATCGCGCGCAGGCTCTCTTTGGACGAGCCGATGCACGACAGATGCGGTGCCGCCTCGAGCCCTTCCTTCGCCATATCGACGACGGTATCGAGCGTGCCCTGCTGCGTCGAGCCGCCGGCGCCGAACGTGACGGACACGAACTTGGGCTTGAGCGCCGCGAGCTGCGCACGCGTGGCGCGCAGTTTGTCGACGCCTTCCTGCGTCTTCGGCGGGAAGAATTCGAATGAAAGTTCGATCGGGTTCATGATCAGTATGTCAACCGAGACTGCGGTTGCCGAAAATAAGCGCGGACAGCAGCCATGAAACGATGCTGTACAGAATCGAGCCGAAGAACGCCGACCAGAATCCCGAGACCTCGAAACCCTTCAGCAGCGACGCGCACAGCCAGAAGCACAGCGCATTGACCACCAGAATGAAGAGCCCCAGCGTCACGATCGTGACGGGCAGCGTCAACAGGATCAGCACCGGGCGCAGGACCGTGTTGATCAGTCCGAGCACGACCGCGACGATCAGCGCGGTGCCGAAGCTGCGGATATGAATCGACGGAACGAGATAGGTGATGATCAGGAGCGCCAGCGCATTGATCAGCCAGGTCAGCAGCACGGTCATGTCAAGCTCCTTGCAGGCAGAATGTCCGTTAATCGATGGGAAGCGGGCATGGTGAACAAAGCGGCGCATGCGCGCCGCTCCGTCGTCATACCGTCATGTTTTGCAGCGCGAAGGCGCACCGCAACGCACGTGCTTAGTAGCGGTAGTGATTCGGCTTGAACGGACCGTTCTTGTCGACGCCGATGTAACCGGCCTGATCGTCGGACAGCACGGTCAGCGTTGCGCCGATGCGCGCCAGATGCAGGCGTGCGACCTTCTCGTCCAGATGCTTCGGCAGCACGTACACGCGGTTCTCGTACTTGTCGCCTTGCGTGAACAGTTCGATCTGCGCGAGCGTCTGGTTCGTGAACGAGTTGGACATCACGAACGACGGGTGGCCCGTCGCGCAGCCCAGGTTCACGAGACGCCCTTCGGCCAGCAGGATCACGCGCTTGCCGTCCGGGAAAATGATGTGGTCGACTTGCGGCTTGATGTTGTCCCACTGGTACTGACGCGTCGACGCGACGTCGATTTCCGAATCGAAGTGACCGATGTTGCAGACAATCGCGTTGTGGCGCATCGCCTTCATGTGATCGTGGTTGATCACGTGATAGTTGCCGGTTGCNGTCACGAAGATGTCGGCCTTGTCGGCTGCGTATTCCATCGTCACGACGCGGTAGCCTTCCATCGCCGCTTGCAACGCGCAGATCGGATCGATTTCCGTGACCCACACGGTCGCGCCGAGACCGCGCAGCGATTGCGCGCAGCCCTTGCCCACGTCGCCGTAACCGGCCACGACCGCGATCTTGCCCGCGATCATCACGTCGGTCGCGCGCTTGATGCCGTCGACCAGCGACTCACGGCAGCCATACAGATTGTCGAACTTCGACTTGGTGACCGAGTCGTTGACGTTGATCGCCGGGAACGGCAGGCGGCCTTCCTTTTCCATCTGATACAGACGATGCACGCCCGTCGTGGTTTCTTCCGTCACGCCCTTGATGTGCGCGAGGCGCGTGGAGTACCACGTCGGATCGGCGTCCAGATGACGTTCGATCGACTTGTACAGCGCGACTTCTTCCTCGTTGGTCGGCTTGGCGATCACCGAGCGGTCTTTCTCNGCCTTCGAGCCGAGGATCAGCAGCAACGTCGCGTCGCCGCCGTCGTCGAGAATCATGTTGGCGAACTCGCCGTTCGGCCATTCGAAGATGCGGTGCGAGAACTCCCAGTATTCGTCGAGCGACTCGCCCTTGAACGCGAACACCGGCGTGCCGGCCTTGGCGATGGCGGCGGCGGCGTGATCCTGCGTCGAGAAGATATTGCACGAGGCCCAGCGCACGTCCGCGCCGAGCGCCGTCAGCGTTTCGATCAGCACGCCGGTCTGGATGGTCATGTGCAGCGAACCGGCGATGCGCGCGCCCTTCAGCGGCTGCTGCGCCTTGTACTCGTCGCGCGTTTGCATGAGNCCGGGCATTTCNGTCTCTGCAATGGTGAGTTCCTTGCGGCCCCAGTCGGCGAGCGACAGGTCGGCAACGATGTANTCCTGGGAAGCCTGGGAATCGATAACTGCGGCGTTCATCACGCCCTCCTTTCTAAATAGTGACTAGAAATTTGACGTGAGCGCGGTTCGATGCGGTGGATAGGACAGCGCAATTGCGCATCCGGGCCCTCCGATTGAAGCCTTCGAGCCTGGCGGGCGGCCGGCGAATATATGCTGATTCGCGGTACCCGTCGCAACGCTCCTCGAAGACGAACGGCGATTGTAGCAAATTGGGATGGGTGTGGGGCGTGGGGCGGAGGCGCTTGTGGGTCGGCGGATGAAGGGCGCGAAGCGGCGGCGGCTTGTGACTTCAGGCTCGTGTTTGTTTGACTGCGGCGCCGTCGGGCCGCTGCTAAGGCTCAGGCCACAGCTTGGTTGCCGGCGCAGTTACAGACAGACGCCGCCCCACCTAACCGCGCAACTTCACGACGGCTTTCCTCCCGCCGTGGCAGCGGCCTCGCCCGCCGCCGGCGTCGTGGCCTCGGCGGCGAGATCCGCGCCGCGCAACTGCGCGATGCCCGCTTGCGCCCTCTCGAGAAAGCGCAGCGAAAAAGAGAACGCGTCGGTCACGTCGGCGGGCGACGGCGTCAACCAGCCAAACGCAATGCGGAAATACCGCTCGGCGTGAATGCCCGCGTGGTAATGCATGCGCACGCGCTTCGCGTCCGGCAGCCGCGGATTGCCGAACATCTCCCGCAGCGCCCACGAGAACGCGCCATCCTCGCCGCCGATACGGCGAAACGCGTCATCCATCGGAAAGCCGCCGAGCGCCGCGTACACCGCACGGCGCACCACGAGACTGCTCGGCACCGTGTTGCTGAGCGTCGCCGCGTGCTGCGCAAAATCGGGGTGGCCGGTGATGTCGGCGGGGAAATCGACGTACTCGACGTCGAGCCGCACCGACACCTGCTTCGGATAGTGCGCGAGAAACCCGCTTGCCGCAGTCAGCGCGCCGGGCAGATATTCGTCGTCGGCATCGAGAAAGGCGAGCAGATCGTGCGACGCGTGCAGCGCGCCCCAGTTGCGCGCCCGCGCAGCGCCGCCGTTGCCCGGCATGCGCAGCAGTTGCACGCGCGGGTCGATGTTTGCGTATTGCTGGACCAACTCCGCGGACGCATCGGTCGAACCATCGTCCACCACGATGATCTGCGCGGTCTCCGGCTGAATGCGGCAGCTATCGAGCGCGCGAGCGAGCGTCGACGCGCCGTTGTAGCAGGGAATAACGATGCAGATAGCAGAAGCGGGCGTCATGGGGAAGCGGCGGCAGCCGGTCGCGTCAAAGGTGGCAATCGTAGCTCGCGGTTCGCACCGCACGTCTCAATATTAGGCGCGCGTTGCAAGGCCGAGCGATTGTCGAAGCCGCCCTCGCCGTCATAAATGCCATGACTTACAATCGCCCGATTCATTCCAATATGGAATCGGGAGCCCGACCGTGGAACTGCGTGCGCTGCGCTATTTCGTCGAAGTCGTTCGTCAGCAGAGCTTCACCGTCGCCGCCGAGCAGATGTTCGTCACCCAGCCCACCATCAGCAAGATGGTGAAGTCGCTCGAAGACGAGATCGGCTCGCCGCTGCTGCTGCGCGACGGCCGGCAGATGGTGCTCACCGACGCCGGCCGCATCGTCTATCAGCGCGGTCAGGAGGTGCTCGCCGCGCACGCGCAGTTGCAGGCCGAACTGAACGATCTCGGCACGCTCGGGCGCGGCGAACTCACCATCGGTATTCCGCCGATGGGCGGCTCGCTCTTCACGCCCGCGATTGCCACGTTCCGCCAGCGCTACCCGAAGATCGAGCTGAAGCTGTTCGAGCAGGGCTCGCGCGCCATCGAGACGGCGCTCATCAACGGCGAGCTGGAACTCGGCGGCGTGCTGCAGCCGGTGGACCCCGCCAATATCGACGTGCTGCCGATCACTCGTCAATTGCTCTGGCTCGTCGCGCGCACCGCTCGCCCTGGGACGAATTGCGCGAAGTGCCGCTCGCACAGCTCGCGAACGAGCCGTTCGTGTTCTACGGCGAGAGCCTGGCGCTCAACGACGTCGTGCTAAACGCGTGCCGCGTCGCCGGATTCGCGCCGACTATCGTCGGACGCAGCGGACACTGGGATTTCATGGCGGCGCTGGTGCTTGCCGGCGTCGGCATCGCGCTGCTGCCCGCGCCTTATTGCCGGCGGCTCGATCCCGCGCAGTTCACCTGCCTGCCGGTGGTCGAGCCGGAGATTCCATGGGAAATGGCGATGGGCTGGCGCCGCGACGGCTATCTGTCGCACGCGGCGCGCGCCTGGCTGGAGGTGGCCCGCGAAACGCTGCCCGGCCGCGCCGGCGACGACCTGATGCTCGGCCTGACGGGCATCGCCGCGCCGCTTCAGGCGCCGCGCGCGGAATGACCATGCCGCCCGGCGGGAGCCGGGCGGGCATGGTGGTTGGGATTGAGCGTCGCCCGCCTTGCTGCAGCCGGTGACGCGCCACCGGCATTACTGCTCCGCGTGAAGCGCGACCGGCCTTCTTGCTGCGCATGAGGCGCCCGCCGGGCATGCTGCTGCGCGCCGAGCGCCAGCGGCCTTTACTGCTGCCCGTGATTCAGCGCCGCCATCGCTGCTGTGCGCCGGACGGCACCGCCTTACGGCTGCGGCTCACGCGCCCTCGCCCTCACTGCTGCGCGCTGAACTCAATGCGGCGATTGGCGAAGCGTCCGCTAGCCGTGTCGTTGCCGGCGATCGGGTGCGCCTGGCCATAACCCTGCGCGCGAAGCGAGTCGCCCGGTACGCCGGCTTTGACCAGATACGAGCGAACCGCTTCCGCGCGTTCCTTCGACAGTTGCAGATTGGCCTGCTCGCCGCCGACGTTGTCCGAATAGCCCGCCACTTCGAGCTTTGCGACGCGCCCGTTGCGCGCGCAGGCGTTCAGCACGCGCGCCGACTGGCCCAGGTCTTCGTTAGCCGTCGCCGGCACACGCGCGCTCGAGCTTCCGAAGTTGATCACCTGCAGGTTGAGCACTTTGGCGATATCGGCCGCGACGCACGTCGGGTTGCCCGTCAACAGAGCCTTGACCGCGCTGCGAAAATTCGCCGTTGCCTGTTCGACGGCGTGTTCGGGGTCGAACGCGCCGACGTCGTACGAGGCGCCGAATAGCGACTTCAGCGCGTTCTGCCAGCCCAGTTTGGCGTTGGCAGCCGCGCCGCTCAATTCGATCCGCGTGCCGTCCAGTTTCAGTTCCGCGCCGGGCACGCTCATCAGCGGCACGAGGCCGTCGAGGCGCGTGAGCCAGTCGGCCGGCTTGGTGGCCGGGTCGACGGTGATGTTCGCGCTGTAGTTGTTTTGGCCGAGGCGCTTGGTCAACTCGTCGATGAGCTGCGTCTTTTCGGCCTCGCTGCCGACCGTCGCGGTGAACGTCGGCTTACCCGCTTCGTTCACGCTGAACGCGAACTGGCTGTTTTTGGACGGCGCCGCGGCGACGCCCGGCTGATGCGCGTCGCTTGCGCCGTTGGCGCGAGCCGCGCCGTTGGCGGCATTTGCGGCGCTCGTG
>JGI24740J21852_10001003_pt1 | contig 12633 bp, 11 predicted proteins | sample KBSCornC6_FD_21852 | JGI IMG/M metagenome (IMG submission 21852) | reverse complement strand
CCACCAGGATCTCTTTTAAAGTGATATGGTTGGCAGCATCTATTTGCATAGTATAAGGCCCGCCTGCCTTCATGGCCGGCATTAACAGGCGCCATTTACCTTCGGAGGTAGCCACTGCCCGGAAGCGTTTATTATTAAACCGTACGCTCACCTTTTCACCCGGCGCAGCCCAGCCCCAGATAGTAATATCCTGGTTCCTCTGCAGCACCATACTGTCCCGGATCAGCCGTGGAAGCCTTACCTGGGCCTTCAGGCATTGACAGATGGAAAGTGTGAGCACAAAGAGCAGGAGTAGTTTTTTCATACAACAGTTTACGAAAAATGTTTTATTCAATACGTGGTCCTTACCGGTTAAGGGTAATCTTATCGCCTATACGAAAGAAGTCGAAATCTACAAACCCTCCGGGACTTTTGGTAGCATAATTGAATAATCCAAAGCGGTAACCCATAAAATGCGGTATGGTATAGGACATTTGCAGGGCTGCGCCGATCTTTGTCCAGGATGTGCCATCTAAAGAGAAATAAAAATAGCCTTTATCAGTCCGGTCCTTAAAGTCGCAGTCAGCTTTCAGGTACACCCTGCCTTGCGTAAGCGGGATACTTTGCAGCTCCACTGGCCGGCCGGATTCCGCGCTTACCATCACCACCGACCTGGCGCCTCCTGCAGCCTTTACACCTATCCACCCATACTTTTGCTGTAATAACATCAACCCGGCGCAATCACCATCCTTCATGTTCAATACATCAAGGGCTGTTACGCCGGATGAAAAGGGCCCGAATGTTCTTTGCGTAAGCGTATTGCGGGCCAGCAGCAGCGATGTATCCACCCTGCCGGTAGTAAGCCGCAGGTAACCCGGGCGCCGGCTCAGCGACCAACGGCTGTTATCAGGATTATGGTTCCACTGCCAAACCAGCGGCAGCGGGGCTTCTCCCGGTTTCCGGCTAAACTCATCTGAGGCTACAATGCCCGGATCCAGGCCTTTGCTTTCGGGGAGGTTTAAAGAATCGGGCACTTTGCCATCAATGCCCAGCACGGGCCACCCATCCTGCCATTTCACAGGCACCCAGTAAGGAATACGCCCCACAGCGCCAAAGTCACGGAACAGGTAGGCATACCAATCCCCTGCTGGTGTACTGATAAGGCCTCCCTGCGCCACGCCTTTGTCCTGCAGGGCAACACGGCCTTCATAAGGGCCGGTAATTTTATCCGCCCGGTGAATGGTCACGGTGCGCATACCGCCCCTTGGCCAGCAGATATTGAACAGGTAATACTTCCCATTTACCTTGAACAGCTGTGATCCTTCTCCGGGCAAGCCTTTTTCCGCAGCGGCAGGGGCGCCGGCATTTTCGATGATCACCTGGCCGGCGGCGCCCGGCTTAAGTCCCGTGAGGTCGCTGTTCAGCTCTACCAGCGTTATTTTGCCAACGCCATACAACATGTATACATGGCCATCATCATCAAAAAACAGGGAATGATCATGCAGGGAAGGTTTGAATGAAACGGCTTTCCAGGGACCTTTTTCAATATCCCTGGTGGAATAGATATAGGTTTTACCCGTGGTGCCGGCAAAAGTGCTTACATAATAAACACCATTATGGTAACGCAGGCTGCTGGCCCAGGATCCCATGCCATAGGTGCTTTTACCATTGGCAAGGTTCAGCTCATCCACATCATCCAGCACATCATAGGCATAGCTAACAATTTGCCAGTTAACCAGGTCTTTGGACTTCATAATAGGCACGCCCGGGCTCATGTGCATGGTGGTGCTGCTCATGTAATAAGTGTCACCAACACGGATCATGGACAGATCAGGTACATCTGCATAAATGATGGGATTTTGTGCCTGCCGGGCCTGCAGGCACTGGCAGATGGAAAGCGTGAGCACAAAGAGTGTGGCAATTTTTTTCATATAACCGTTTACGTGAAATGTTTTTAGCTATACTTACTTCTTTTTCCTGACCCGGATAACGGTCAGGGACATAGGTGGAGCGTTGTATTCAAACGTTTTGGCTGCATTGAATGCGGATGTTACCGGAACCACCGCTGCTGCGCTGCCAAATACGTTTGCCGCTTCTGCGCTGCCGCTCAATACTGTTCTTGCTGCATCCGCATCCAGCTTTCCAAAGGCGGAGAGGTTTATTTTCATGCTGCCGGGCTCCGGCCCTGCATTTACAAGCTTCAGGATAATATCGCCGGTTTTGCTGTCCTGCACACAGGAGGCAGCCAGCGTGGAATCAGCAGGGTTCTTTGCAACAACGTTTTCAAAATAAGTATCCCCCTGGTTCACGGAGAACAGTTTCTGCACGTAGTAATTCACCGTTGGGTAAACGGAGGTGTTGTCAAAATAGATCATGTTGGGATTCCATTGAGTGAACCCGGATTTGGCCAGCAGGGGCGCATATGAAGCCATACTTACCACATCGCCATTACGTTCAATAGCCGTCATGTAAGCGGCTTCGGAGAGGGCGTTCTTCATTTTGTTGCCCCAGGAAGCGTATTCACCTATGTAAACTTTGGTAGCATTGCGTTTATAGGCATCATAACGGTATTGGTTGGATATAAACCATGCGGGCTGGCTATAGTAATGTTCATCCACCACAGGCACCTGCAGCGCATTGGCCAGCTTCCAGCCTTTTTCAAAATCTTCTCCTTCCGGGAAGGGGCCAACGGTTCCGACAACCGTGATCTCAGGATGTTTGGCTTTTACCGCATCATAGATCATTTTAAAGCGCTGCTCAAATTCAGGCGTGATCTTATCCTCATTACCTATACCCACGTATTGCAGGTTAAACGGTGCAGGATGACCCGCTGCGGCACGTTTGGCGCCCCAGGCAGAGGTGGCGGGACCGTTGGCCCATTCAACTAGGTCAAGCACTTCCTGGATATAATCCTGCATATCGCTCATGTCAATTGCTTTTTGCCCCGTGCCACCAATGCGCCAGGTGCCGCCGGAATTCTGGCAGCTAACGGCGGCAGGCAGTATAGGCAATGGTTTGGCGCCTATATCTTCACAAAACTGGAAATACTCGTAATACCCCAATCCGGCGGTTTGATGATAGCCCCAGATGTTTTTTTGCTCCACCCTTTGCTCGATGGGCCCAATCGTGTTTTTCCAGCGGTACATGTTCCCCAGTCCATCGCCGTGCGACAGGCAGCCACCGGGAAAGCGGATAAATTTTGGATGAATATCAGCAAGCAGCTGGGCCAGATCGGCCCGCAAGCCATTCGGGCGGTGCTTAAAAGTATTGTCCGGAAAAAGCGACACCACATCCAACGCCAGCCTGCCCCTGGTAGTGGCCAACACCACCAGTGTTGCGCTATCATTGCCAACAGGCGCCAGCAGGTCGGCCGTATATTGCTGCCAGTTAGAAGATGATACAGTGATCTTACTTTCCGCCAGCGTTCCTCCTTCCGGATTCTGAAGGCTTACCACTACGCTGATGGGCGCCTGCGAAAGCAATTTTGCAAACACGGAAAAATGATACTTCTCACCTGCCTTCACAGGTATTTTAGCAAATCCCTGGTTCCGGAGCCCTACCCCACTGTCGCCAACATGCTCAATGTTCAGCACTGCATAGTGGGGATTGTTGGGATGCAGTGGCGCAGTGGTTTCTATATTCAATGAGCCGTAGGAATATCCGGGGGTTATATATTGCCAGAATGAGAAAGAATGCCATTCACGCCTGTCAGTAGGGCTGTACTCAAAGGAGCGGTTCTGCACAAGCTCACCGTATAGCCCTCCATCTGCCGAATAGTTGATGTCTTCAAAGAACAGACCGAAGAGGTCCGGGCTTATTTTTTTACCTGCCTGTATTTTGCTTGCTTTTAGGCCCTGGGCCGATGCGCAAGCGCATACCAGCACATTCATTACCATCAGGGTTATTAGCCTTATTCCGGCATACACGTAGTGGCGATAATTTTGGTCCTTGAGTATTTTCATAACAGATTGATTTATTCCATGGCCGATGGTCCATAGTCCATGGAATACATCGCAGGAAAGTTTTTCGCAGACAGATAGTATGTAGTCAAATGCGTACCTGGTTACGTTGGCCGCAAGCAGCAGGACGGCATAGTCCATACGTGGATTAATAATCATTTGCCGCACCGGTGTTCCGGAATTTCACAGGCAGGAAGGCTGCCGCGGCGTAACAATTGTAAATTTGACAATTAATATCTGAAACGTCAAATTTTTTCACTAATATTTTTTTTTCTGTTCTTTGGAGGTGCAGACGGGGGATGCGGCAGGCGCACGGCTATTTGGTCCTGGTATCCTTCAACTGTACCGGCGGGGCTGTTTTGTGCCTCAGCTTAAGGTTAAGGATCTCCACAAAAACAGAGAAGGCCATGGCAAAATAAATATAACCCTTGGGGATATGCTGCTCAAAACCTTCTGCAATAAGCGATACCCCTATCAGGAGCAGGAATGACAGGGCCAGCATTTTTACGGTAGGGTGCCGGTTTACAAAATTGCTGATACCGGATGAGGAAAGCATCATTACTATTACCGCTATCATTACTGCTGCAATCATCACGGCTATTTCATTCGCCATGCCCACCGCTGTAATAACAGAATCCAGCGAAAACACAATATCCAGCAACAGGATCTGTATAATGACCCCGGTAAATGAATATTGTTTTACGGCTACTGCTTTATGCTCATCCCCTTCCAGCTTCTCATGGATCTCCGTGGTGCTTTTATAAATGAGGAACAGGCCGCCCAGGAGCAGGATCAGGTCCCTGCCTGAAATGGCCAGCTTTTCCAGCCATCCCTTGTTATTAATACCCACCCAGTCGCCTATGTTAAAGATCGGGGCCGTTAATGTCATGATCCAGTTTAATGAAAGCAGCAGCAATATGCGGGTGAGCATGGCAAGTCCAAGCCCCAGCTGCCTGGCTTTTTTCTGTTGATCCTGCCGCAGCTTGCCTGCAAGTATGGAAATGAAGATGATATTATCAATTCCCAATACTATTTCAAGCAAAGTGAGTGTAAGCAAAGACACCCAGGTTTCCGGGTTGGTAAGCAGCTCCATATATTAAAATTTAGACAAGAGATCGGGTAACCATTTTCTAAGTTATCAAATACATTGCCGTTTTAGGCATAATGCTGAATAAAAAAATCCCGGCTGCATTTAAGCAACCGGGACCTGTTATACCACGCGAGCGGCTGAGCTTTAGACGAAGTACGCAAACAATCGTGAAAAGCAGCCAGGTTTTTTCAATTAGAAAACATAGAATATACTGGCCTGAATATTATTGTTCTTAAAGTCATTCGTTATACCAGAAATATCAAAATCGCTCACTTTGGACAAGCCATAAATATACCTGGCGCCAATACCCAAACCGATCTTTGTCTGGAACCCAATGCCTCCGGCAGCTGCCAGGTCCACCTTTTTAGCAAAGTCGCCGGTGCTGAGGCCTGCAACTTTTTCACTGGCTTTCATACCAAACTGGGGGCCTGCTTCCACATAAAACCCGGAGTTGGTGCGGTATTTAAACAGAAAGGGCACGGAAATATAATTCAGCTTAAGATCCTGGTCTTCCAGCGCCCCGCCTTTGATCTTTGCACCCTGTGTGGAGAATAAGAATTCTTCCTGTATTAAGAAGTTGTCCGTGATCTTGAAAGCCACTGTTGCACCGGCATGAAAGCCCACCAACGGATCCGTAGGAAAATTTGCATTTGTGAAATTGCTGTAATTGGCGCCGGCTTTCAGTCCAAATTCAAAACGTTTAAAAATGCTCTGGCTGAAACCCTTTGTAGAAGCCAGCACAAGACAGATTAAGATTAGCTTTTTCATGATTTTTTTAGTTTGTGATATTATATGCTAATGAATGGCATTCATTAATTGTTGATGCAAAGTTGAGCTTTCCGTTTGCGGGATGGAAGCAAAAGGTAACCGAAGCGGACAAAGTGCATCCGGAAGCGACATAATGAGGTTTAAAAGAAAACGGAAAGTATGCCTGGGCTACAAAACAGGGGTAACAAACGTAATTAAAAGCATGCCGGGAAGCGCCTTACAATAAGGGATCATTGCATTCATCAATGATCACTGTATTCATCATTTAACAGCTTAATACCTACTGAGAAGGTGTGGGGATCTTCTTTAATAATAACCTTATCTCCCGACAACAGCCGGTAACGTTCTGCAAGGTTAGCCAGGCCATGATTGGCTGAAACAACGTTCCAAGTCCTTTTCTGGAGATTATTGCGGACAGTGATCCATCCGTCGGCATAACTGATACAAACCTTTAACGGCGCCTCCTCTGTAAGCTCATTATGCTTAATAGCATTTTCCAGCAGCGGCTGCAGGGAAAAAGAAGGCAAATAATAAGCTTTCAGTATTTCCGGAGGTAAAGCAACATTACATTCCAATGCAGCGCCAAAGCGGATCTTCTGCATTTCCAGGTAGTCGCATAAAAGGGCCAGCTCGTCCTCCACTTTTGAAAGTTTGGATGCGTGGCTAAAAACAGAAGCCCTCAAAAAATTGGCTAAATGAACAATGTAAATATCTCCTGCACGGGGATCTTTGCGGTATAGGGATTTTACCGTATTCAACGCATTGAAAAGAAAATGGGGATGCACCTGTTGTTTCAGCAGCAGGTTGGCTGCTTCGGCATGCGCGGCCTTCATTTTGGCAAACTCCATCTCCGCCTGCGCTTTACTGTTTTGCAGGATAACAAAATCCTGAAAAAAGATGGTCATGGTATTGATGATCACACCCGCAGAACTAAACATGGCCACAAACATTCCCAGGGAATATTTATCCCATGTAAAGTAGCCAAATACCGGCGACAAGCCCAGGTAAATAGCGACCGCGCCTGCATAAGAAGCTATATAGCGATACCACTTAAACTTTTTGGATTCAATACTATACCTGCGGGCAAGCATAACCAGGATCCCTATATTGGCATACCCTACCAGGCCAATCCCGATAGCTGTTAATGCTGTATAAAAAAACTTGTGCAGCTCAGATTCTTCAAGCAGGAAAAAGAAGAACAGGAATACGATTGCGCTGGAAGTTGAGATTAACAGCCAGTTAAGACGCTGCAGGTTTTTGACGGGTATTTGTACCTCCATAAAACAAAACTAGGTAAACTGTACTACCAAGTATACTAAAATTCACCCAGGCGGACAAAACCGGCCCTGAACTTCCATCCTTAAAAAATAAAAAGTGCTACATAGAAATGCAGCACTTATTTATATACTCAAAATTAGCATTATATACCTAAGTTTAATAGGTATAGAAAGAAAAGTAAATATATCGTGATGGAATCGAAGGAATATAGATAAAACCTATATGGATCCGCTGCCTGCCCGGATATTCTCAGAAATAATCCGCTCTGCAACAAGCATGCTTTGCCAGAAGGGAGCAGTGAAGGTACTGTTTATGGGTTATTGAGATTTAAACCTGGTATTTGCCGTTTCATATCAAATATCAGCCATTTATGGTATAGTGTGGGTAACATTCTGTACATTTTTCTGTAGTCAATTTGTCCGGCGGCAGCCTTCCTTAAATCTGTGAGGGGTTGTTCCTACCCATTTTTTAAACGTCCGGATGAAATTGCTTTTATCCTGGAATCCAAGCTGAATGGCTATTTCCATAAGCGCAATGTTGTTCTGCAGCAGTAACTTTGCTTTTTCGATCTTCTGCGCAACGATAAAGGAACGGACGCCAATTTTACCGGAAACCAGGAATATTTCATATAACCGCGTTCTGCTAATGCCAAACTTCCTGCAGAGCTCCGGTATCTTAATTGTTTCATCGGTCCGGGCAATGATAAACTCCCGGATATCTTCGAAAAGCGCATCCCCCTGGACATGCTGTTGATATTCCTGCTGCTCGTATTGCCGGAAGGTGGAAATACTGGTATGAAGCAGATCTTTCACTGCCGCCTCAACGCCTACCAATGCAATAGGCTCCTCCCATTCATTATTCAGTATCTTATCTATTAGTAAATGGGCCTTCATATTTATACTCAACGACAGTCCTTTGAACATAAAGGGATCTTCTTCCCATGCCTTGCCATCATATAAAAATGGCGTTCCGGTTAGTAATTTACGGGCGCCGGGTGGGGTAAACTCCAGTTGAACAAAGCGATATTCTCCACGCTGGTAAAATGTTTCTACGTCTCCTCCTTCCGAACGCTGAAATTGAAACTGGCCCTTCCGGAAAGGCGGAGGCGGTGTGGACGTTTTATCTGTGTCAAAGGGGGAGGCTAAAACAAAATTAAACAGCAATACGGGGTCAGGGTAATGATTACAGAGTGTCACATCCTTCTTAATTTGCAGCACGTAATAGGTAAGCCTGCAAATGTCATAGCGGATCTCCTGTTTGATAATAACGCCGAAGGTGGAAGCAATTGTAAGCGGCTCAGCATTTGAAATAGCATGTTTAATGTGCTGTGGAAACAGATGAGGCAAAACAACCGAACCGGAGGCCTGAGTTGGATCATAAATGTTCATACTTTGCAGCTTGTATGTGCTGTAATAACCGCCCGGCAACTACGCCATGCCTGTACCTCAGCCACTTTGAGGACTAATAGCTGAGCCTGTCTCTTTCTTGCGCCTGACACGGAATGATCAATGATACTTTTGCAAGGTAGGTCAAAAAGAGATCGCGGAACGTTTGTAGCTATTTCGGACTAGAATTTTTAAAGATCCTCTGTGGCGCCGGCATGATCCCTGTTTATAAATCATCATTGGTTGCCGAATACACCTGCAATATTTCGTTTTTAATTTCAATCTGTTTTTCAAACTGAAAGCCCAGCTTTTTCAAGAGCCGTATGGAGCTGCTATTGTGGGGAAAGGTTGTAGCCAGCAGCTGTGCATGGGCCGGATCCTGCATGATCTTTAGCTTAACTTCACCAGCCGCTTCATAGGCATAACCCAATCCCATATACTGTGGCAGGAATGCAAAACCTAAATCGTGATGCAGCAGGTAGTCCCGTTTTATAAATGATATGATGCCAATAGGGATATTCCCGTCTGTCAGTCTCACCACCCAATAGGAAAGATTGGGGGTAGCCAATATTTTGTTTATGTAATTCACCGCATCCTCTTTGGAATGCACATTCCTTTCTCCAATAAATTCAAGCCAGCCCTTTGAATTAAGCAGCTCAAATATAAAGTCGTTGTCATTGATGGATAGCGCGCCTATGGAAAGCCTGCTGGTAGTAACTGGAAGCTGCATTTTCAACGGATATTTTTTTCAATTCCTGCTGCCATCTGAATCTGCAGTCAGGCATTGCGATAACAAGGTAATCTGATCTTCTTTTGCTAAGATAATATTTACGGTTTAATTATTAGCACCAGGCCATGAGGCCTGGTGCACAACGATTAGAACGGGTAGCGGCGCATGCCGCCATCTACCACAGCCACGGTGCCGGTGATATACCGTGCCCGCGGCGATACCAGGAAAGCAGCCATGTTGGCCACATCCTGTGGCTCACCGAAATCGCCCAGCGCAATTTCGCGCCCGGCAAATTCCCTGCGCTCATTGCCCGGAAAAAAACGGCGGATGTTGTCCGTGTCTATAAGGCCCGGCTGCAGGCAGTTGATCCTGATGCCATGCTGTCCCAGCTGCATGGAAAGCTGCTTGGACCATACCACTATGCTTGCTTTTGCTACGGCCGAAGCATTCACCTCCCGTAACTCATACGTACTGGATATGTTCAGGATAGCGCCTTGCTTACGCGTTATAAAATGGGGCAACAGCTGCTGCGTTAATTGCCGGTGACGGTCAAAGTCCAGCGTCATGGATTCCGCCCATGCTTCTTCCGCCCCTATGAGATCCAATGGCTGGCTACGGCCCGCGTTGTTGATAAGAATATCCACCTGTCCCAGGCGGGAGAGGGCTGCAGCTGCAATCTTCTGCGGCCCGTCCGGCGCCACAAAATCCTGTACAAACGTTAGCGGCTCTACGCCGCCCGCCGCAAGCACTTCTTCCCTGAGGCTGTTCAGCAATGCTTCTTTTCTTGCAGTGGCCAGCACTGTTACGCCTTCCATCGCCAGCTCCTTTGCAATGGCCCGGCCCATTCCCTGGCTGGCGCCTGTTACTACTGCCGTTTTTCCTTTTAAATACAGATCCATAATCCTTCTCCTGATTTGGTTTTGAAAATTTCTTTCCAAAAGTAGCAGGTAGTGCCCTAATTTTGCGGGGGTGTAATCAATTGTATGGTCCCTACAAATTTGTAAGTAATGGCAGCCAGAAAGCAAAACTCCACTTATACGCGTAATGAAACCTCCCTTGGTGAGTGTGATCTCAGCTATGCTGTTAATAAGATCGGTGGAAGATGGAAGCTACAGATCCTTAGTATGCTCAACAACAAAAAGCTGCGGTTCACCGAGCTTAAAAAAGAGTTTTCCTTTATCACAGAACGCATGCTCAGCCTGCAATTGCGGGCATTAGAGCAGGATGGCCTGGTGAAGCGCAGCGTTTATGCTGAAGTTCCCCCCAGAGTAGAATATGAGCTTACTGAAATGGCATTGGAGCTGTGGCCAATTTTAGACCAGCTGAGCAGCTGGGGCGGCAAACAGCGGAATTTAGCCAAGCAGCTTTTAAGTGAATAAAAAAAAGGCCAACCTTAGCGGTTAGCCTTTTGCTTAAAGAGATCTAAAGTTATGATGCGTCTCTCAACGCTTTAATATGATCATGTGCAGCCTGGAGTGTTTGAGCCTGCTCAGCTACTACCTGCAGCACTTCAGGTGCTAATTCATCTTCAGACAGCACCTCTTTATAGGCTTTCTTTATGGCATCTTCTCCCCTTTCTGCTTCAGCAAGAATGCTGGCCCGGTCACTGCCGCCAAATAATGATTTAACATCTATCCAGGCACGGTGTAGGGTGCCGCTGGCACTGGTGCCGGTTTCAATATCGTCTGAATAACGGGCTACCAACGCGGTTAATTCCTGGCTAAATTCACGGCTCTGCGTAGCATATTCCTGGAACAATGTTTTCAGGTCTATGTTCTCAGGTTTTATATCTGCAATTACCTTTTCAAAACCAGCTACGCGGTCGTTATTCAGTTCAATCAGGTCATTTAGTATGTCTACTGATTTTTCTGTTGTGTACATGATATTAATAGTTTAAGGTAAATGAATAGTTTAGGGTAGTCTTTCAACTAATATGCCACATTGACCCAGCGAACAGGAGCGTGAAACGGCCTCCTATAAGGAACGGAATAACCTTAGCTGTCTGATGATCTGCAGCGTATGGAATAGCGCACAATTAGTAGAATATTCTCAACACACAATCCCGTTTGCGCCGCTTAATACCAGCTATGGCTGCTTTTATGGGAGGAGGGGCGCCGGCAAAAAATAGATCGTACAATGTACCCGCGAATATTTATTTTTATCTAAAAGAAAAGATCTATGAGCACTGAAAAGGCGATACTGGCCGGAGGTTGTTTCTGGGGTGTGGAAGAGCTGATCCGCAACCTTCCCGGCGTAAGCTCCACCGTTGTTGGTTACACCGGCGGGGATGTACGGAATGCTACTTACCGTAACCACGGCACACACGCTGAAGGAATCGAAATTACTTTTGACCCGGAGAAATTATCATACCGTACCCTGCTTGAATTTTTCTTCCAGATCCATGATCCAACCACGCTTAACAGGCAGGGGAATGACAGGGGTACCTCTTACCGTTCCGCTATTTTCTATTTAAGCGAAGCGCAAAAAGAAACCGCCCATGCATTAATTGCGGAAATGACTGCTTCCAAAAAGTGGCCCGGGCCTATTGTTACGGAAGTAGTGCCTGCCTCTGATTTCTGGAATGCAGAAGAGGAGCACCAGGACTACCTGCAAAAAAATCCGTACGGATATACCTGCCACTTTATAAGACCTGACTGGAAATTGAAGTAGTATTTACCGCAGGGAAAATGTTTAACACAAAAAGATCCGCACGCAGCAATGCATGCGGATCTTTTTAATGAATATCAGTACGCTTTTACTTGGTAACAGCGTTTGCGGCTGTTATAATAACTTTTGCTACAGCTTCAGGCTGCGACATAAAGATCACATGGCTGCCTTTAACTTCGGTTATCTTAGTGTTAGACCGTTTGTACATATTGCGCTCTATTTCCGGCGCAATGCTTTTATCTTCTGTGGCTACTATCCCATAAGCGGGTTTTGTACGCCAGGCCGCCTGGGTAATGGGCGTGGCAAATCCTTTGGCATAAAAAGCGCCCTGGGAGGCATACATAAAATCTGCTTCTGCTTTGGGGATGTCTGCGCAGAAACCTCCATGGAACTTAGCCTTATCGTAGTATACGATCCCTTTATCGTCCGGCGGCTGTATGCCATTCTCAGGAGCCGGGGGCGCGGTTTGAATCCATTGCAGCGCTGATTCGCCTTTGTCGGGCTGGAAGGCAGCTACATATACCAATGCAGCTACGTTGGGATGGTTACCGGCTTCCGTGATCACGGCGCCGCCCCATGAATGGCCTACCAGTATAGTGGGGCCATCCTGTTTATCCAGCACCACCTTTGTGGCGGCTGCATCATCTTCCAGGGAGCTTAAGGGGTTTTGAACAACCGTTACGTTGTATCCTTTTTTTGTAAGTATTTCATAAAGCGCCTTCCACCCGGATCCATCAGCAAAAGCGCCATGTACCAATACTACATTCTTTACGGCTT
>JGI24740J21852_10001001_pt1 | contig 12648 bp, 9 predicted proteins | sample KBSCornC6_FD_21852 | JGI IMG/M metagenome (IMG submission 21852) | reverse complement strand
ACGAAGGCGGTAGTGAACAAGATCGAGTGGACCAATCCGCATGCTTATATCTTTTTCGATGCGGCTGATGAACAAGGGCACCCAGCGACACTGGCGATCGAGTGCGGAAGCATAAGCCTGTTGAGCCGGAAGGGATGGAAGGTCAATTCCCTGCGGGTCGGCGATGCTGTGTCTATCACGTATCATCCGCTCAGAAGCGGAAAGATGGGCGGTATGCTGGTCTCTGTTGAGCTGCCGGGCGGCGTGGTGCTCCGAGGTTGATGCGTCAGCATAACGGCCTGCTATGTGCTTGAAGCAGGAGCAAGGATTGGACGGCAGCCGCTCCAGGTCTGTATCGTGAGAATGCGCCAATGACTGTCCATCTGGCTGATCCTGTGACGCTTGATGCGAAGGAGGGTTCCAGCCGACTCCTTGAGGAGGCGCGCGTCCTACGAGAGGAGATCGATTGGGGTCGTTCCGATACGATGTTGCGGCTGTTCGACTATCTCCTCGAAGCCTCTTCCCTCGGCTATGCCCCCAAGGAAATCGAGATATTCCACGCGATATTCGCTGGACCTTGCCATGATGCGGCGGGCCAGGATTCTACGGTTCGAGTCTATATTCATCGATTACGCAAGAAGCTCAGCGACTTTTATGCCGGGCATGCGGGCGCTCGGTTGTCGATCCCGAAGGGTGAATACCGCGTCATCCTGGTTGACGCTCCCGAGAATGAGGACTGCCAAGGCGGAGAAGCTGAGATTGTGGGATCGCCGGAGCGGACCCATCGGTTCGCTTTGTTCATCCTCGCCGTGACCGGCTTCGCTATGCTCAATATCTCGATTTGGGCGCTGGTTGCGCCGGGGAATGGAAAACGCGCGATGCCGGAAGGCGCCGGCACGTTCCTCTGGCAGCCATTTGCGAAAGATACGCGGTCGGTTCTCATCGTGACCGGAGATTATTATCTCATCGGGAGCGCGCCCGACGGCAAGGAGGTGACGCACCTGGTCAGGGACTTCGCCATCAATTCAAGGGATGATCTCGAACTTTATCTCATGAACCATCCGGAAGACTTGGGCCGATATGTGGACGTCAACCTTTCATACTTGCCGATCAGCACGGCGGCCGCGTTAGCTGCAGTCATACCTATCACGAATTCAACGAATGCAAATAAGCCGCATCCTTCAACGCTGGTCACCATGTCCCGCTTGACGCCCGATGCGCTCAGGAAGTCGAACATCGTCTATGTCGGTTTCCTTAGCGGGCTCGGGCTATTGCGTGAACCGCTATTCCAGGCGTCCGGTTTCTCGGTCGGTNCCAGCTATGACGAGTTGATCGATCGGACATCCGGCCGACATTACCTCGCCAGCAGAGGAATGTTCGACGGCGACAACACGNCGCAAAGCGACTTTGGCTATATCGCGAGTTTGCCCGGGCCGGCAGGAAATCGCGTGCTTGTCATTGCGGGAACTCGCGATGCAGCTGTAGCGCAGATGGCCGAGATGGTTTCGGACCCAGCGCAGGTCGCGGCGCTATCCCGTCGTGTTTCCAGGGGCGGATATTTCGAGGCCTTGTTTCAGGTGCGTTCGATTGGGAATACGAACCTCAGTGGTTCGCTACTTATCGCACGCCCCTTGAGGGCGACAAATATCTGGAACGGGGGAGAATTGAACCAGCAGTTTCCGGATTCCGATCCCAAGGAAGCCCATCTTGGAAAACAATCCTGAATTGATCTTAATATAGAGCTAAACTGGGTGTAAGCATCTACTGAGAAGACAATATCGTTCGTGGTTCCTCGACGATTTGCAATTGTCAGATAGGAATACATATTTTCCAATTAATCGGATTTGCCGCATGAAATGTTTTCGCACCAAGCAAGCGAATGTCGCTATATTGGAGGCGGAGCCGGGCGTCGCTATCAGCGAAAGCCTGGCAGCCGGCGTACTAGAGGAATTATACGGCTTGACTGGCTCGCTCAGCCTCTTGACCGGCGAGCGTGATCAGAATTTCCGATTGGCGGCGGCGGGACGCGACGGCTTCATATTCAAGGTATGGGGGCTGTCGCAGCCGGCCGACGAAGCCGAGTTGCTGGCCGCGACATTGGCGTTCCTCGAGCCGCGGCTCGTGCCGAGCCGCGACGGACGAAGCATCATCACGTTCATGGATCATTTGGGCAATGAGCGGCGCGCGATCGCCTACACATTTCTGCCGGGCCTGTCGTTGTCGGGGGTTGAGCGAACCATATCGCAGCATTGCCAGTGCGGCACGATGTTGGCCGAGCTGGCGATCACACTGGCGAATTTCTCGCACCCGGCAATGTACCGAACCCTGATCTGGGATCTGCGGCATCTTCCCCGCTTGCAGATGTTGGTGCCGCAGATCGTCGACCTGCCGTTTCGCGAATTCGTGCAGCGCTTCCTGAACGCGTTCGAGAGAGGTGTGATGAACCACCTGGCGCGCGTACCGCACCAGTTCGTTCATAACGATTTCAATGCCCGCAATATCATCGTCAATGCGGATGACCCTTCGCGCATTGCAGGCATCATCGACTTCGGGGATGCAGTCCACACTGCCCGCGTGATCGATGTCGCGGTCGGCATCATCGGCCAGCTGTCTACCTACGGAGCGGCCGAGCTTGCAATGGGTGAATTTGTCGAAGCATATGCGACGGTATCACCTTTGAGCGGCGAGGAACGCGCGTTGCTTCCTTCGCTGGTTGCTGCCCGGATCGTGCAGAATGTGGTGATGACATCGTGGTATAGGTCGCGGCAGCCTTCAGACGGGCATTTCGCCGCCTTCGACCCTGAATATTTCGAATGGCGCATCGATTTCGCGCGAGGCCTCGCCTCCGGGATGGCGATGTAAATGCGTGCCGCGGCGCGGGATAATCAAATGCAGGAAAGCGGATTATAATGGGCGTTACCGAAAATTACCAAGCACTGCTCGCGCGCCGCGACCGTGTTCTCTCGCCAAGCTATCGATTGTTCTACGAAGAGCCGCTTCACATCGTTCGCGCCGAAGGCGTGTGGATCTATGACGCTGACGGCCGCCGTTATCTCGACGCTTACAACAATATCCCTGTGGCAGGCCATTGCCACCCATATATCGTCGAGGAGCTTGCCAAGCAGGCGATGCTCCTTAACACGCATACGCGCTATCTGAACGAACGCCCCGTGGAGCTTGCCGAGCGCCTGCTGGCGACCATGCCTTCGGCTATGGGCTCGGTCATTCTCACAAATTCAGGCAGCGAAGCCAATGATCTCGCCGTTCGCATCAGCCGGATGGTGACGGGGGGCACCGGTGTTATCGTCACTGATTGCGCGTATCATGGCACGTCAGACCTCCTGCAAGGCATGTCGCCCGTCACCGGCCTGCCGACCGGCCCGGATATATTCACCATCGAGGTGCCGCTCGTCATGCGCGATGCTGGAGAGTTCGCCGCCATTGTAGAAGGCGCGCTCGATCGGATGCGCGAAGAGGGCGTCAAACCGGCGGCGTTGCTGGTCGATACTATTTTCGGCAGCGATGGCGCGATCGCCGAGCCAGCTGGCTTCCTCAAGGGCGCCATCGCGGCAATCCATCGCGAAGGCGGCTTGTTCATCGCTGATGAGGTGCAGCCTGGATTCGGCCGCACGGGCGCCGGCATGTGGGGCTTTCAGCGGCACGGCATCGTTCCTGATTTCGTAACAATGGGTAAGCCAATGGGGAACGGCTATCCCGTCGCTTCGCTTGTCACCCGGCGGGAGATCGCGGAGGCGTTCGCGCGTCGCCAGCGATATTTCAATACGTTCGGCGGGAGCACGGTTTCCTGCGCGGCTGCGCTGGCGACACTGGACGTGATCGAACGAGAGGGCCTCATCGAGAACGCCGCGAAGACCGGGGCTTATCTCAGCGAACGCCTGCAGTCGCTGGTCGATCGCTACGACGTCCTTACCGGCCTTCGTGGTGCCGGCCTGTTCCAGGGTGTCCAGACGCGTTCAGGCGAGATCGCGGGGCGCATCATCAACGGCCTGCGCAGGGCTGGCGTCCTGATCGGCGGTGCAGGGCGTGGCAACGCCGCACTCAAGGTGCGTCCCCCCCTGCCGATCACACCTGCTGATGTCGATCTTCTGATCCACAGCTTCGATCAGGTTTTGCAGGGCGAATTCAATAACTGAGGAAAATACGCAGATGTTACCCGCCATAGCGAGTTCGAAAGCGCAAGGCTTTGAACTTCTGGCCAATGTTGTGGACGCTAGCCAATCACAGTGCGGTGCGGATCATTGCTCGACGCGTGATCGAGGATTTGACGGCTGCGTCTTGACCGTTCGCTGGCGCAGCCGTTCACGCCAACCCGGTTACGGTTGCGTAACCCCGGCGGATAGCTACCGAACCGTCCGTTACTTGTCGGCGAAGCTTATCTCCAACAAGCCTGTCCAGACCCGATCTGCGGGGAATGGATATTTGGGAAGAGCAAACGGTTCATGCGATATTTCCGGAGGGCGGTTGCAGCCTTGTTATGCGCCACGGCGGTCGCTGGGCATGCGGAAGAAGCCAGGCCGCCGGAAGCGCGCTTCGCCGCGGACACGGCGTCACCGCAGGATATCCTCGTGTTCGGCAGGGGCGAAGCCAAGATCGGCACCGCTGTCGCGGCGAGCGAAGGGACTGTTACCGGAGCGGACCTCCTGGTGCGGCCGCTACTGCGGGTGGCAGAGCTTCTGGAGGCAGTGCCGGGCATGATCGCCGCCCAACATTCCGGCAGCGGCAAGGCCAATCAATATTTCCTGCGCGGGTTCAACCTGGATCACGGATCGGACTTCACAAGCTATATCGATGATGTGCAGATGAACTTCCGCACCCATGGGCACGGCCAGGGTTATCTGGACCTCAATGGCTTGATCCCGGAAATCGTCGGACGGGAGGATTTCCGCAAGGGGCCTTATCGCGCCGATGGGGGCGACTTTGCGCTGGCGGGCGCGGCCTATATGCGGACGATCGAGCGATTCAATACGCCCTGGGTATCGGCTGAGATCGGCTCTTATGGTTCGCGACGGCTCGCGGCCGGCGGATCGGCGAAGCTAGGGGTAGGCGAGCTGACCCTGGTCGGCCAAGGCAAGGTCTATGATGGCCCCTGGCAGGAAGCCGAACATCTCCGTCACCTCTCCGGCTTCGCGAAATATGCGGTTCCCACCGGCCCGGGTGAATTGGAGCTGACGCTGCACGGTTACTACGGCACGTGGCGTCCTACCGAACAGATTCCGGAGCGGATCATCGGCTCCGCGGTCTGCCCGAATGTTTTCTGCTCACCCGATCCCAGCGCACGCGGCAAGACCGCCCGGTTCATCGGCAATGTCCGGCTCAGCGGCGACGGCTACAGGGCCAATGCCTACGCGCAATATTATAATTGGTGGATGTATTCGAACCCGGCCTACGCCAGTGCCGATCCGGCGAGCTATGGCAGGAGCGCGCAGATCCGTCAGTTCGACAAGCGTTGGATCTTCGGCTTGAAAGGCGAGAAGAACTGGAAGCTGGGCGATGCATTGAAGCTGACCCTCGGCACCGAGAATCGCTATGACGATATTGGCGACGTCGGCGTTTATCACACCGAAGATCGCGTATTTGTGAGCAGCTTCGGCGCCTATGCCGTCAAGGAAGCATCGGCCTCGCTCTATGGGGAGGCATCGCTGGAGCCCGTGCAAGGGCTTCGCCTGACCGGCGGATTGCGCGGCGACTATTATAGCTATGACGTCGTGGCGAAGGACGTCCAAGCTGCGGCCTTGGGCGAAGGCCAGGGCCACGACGCGATCCTGTCACCGAAGGCGGCAGTGGCCTACCGGCTGTCCCCAGCGTTTGAAGTGTACGGAAACTGGGGCAGAGGCTTCCATTCCAATGACGTCCGAGGCGCTGTCACCGCCACGCCGGTGCCTGTACTCGTGCGCGGAGAGGGCAAGGAACTGGGGGTGCGCTTCCAGCGGCCGGGTTTAACCTTCACGGTCACCCATTGGTGGCTCGGTCTTGGCAGCGAGCTCAAGTTCGTCGGTGATTCCAATGCGGTCGAGCCGACCGGCGCGTCGCGGCGGCGCGGCTATGAATTCGTTGCTTTCTGGCGGCCGCTGCGGTGGCTCGCCGTCGACGCCAATTATACGACGAGCCACGCACGCTATGACAATGGAGACCATATTCCGAATGCCTTCGAGAATGCCGGTCAGATCGGGATTTCCGCCGTCTTTCCGGAATTCGAGGGTAGCGTCCGCTTCCGGCATCTGGGCCCCTATCCGCTGATAGAGGACAATAGCCAGCGCGATAAAGGCAGCAACATCGTCAACGTCCGCGCGGCGTGGAAACCCAAGCCCTTCGAGCTTTATGCCGAGATGCTCAATCTCTTCGACAGCCGGGATAAAGACATGACCTATTATTACGAATCCTACATCCCGGCATTTGATGCCTCGCCGGTTGAGGGACGCCTCAGCAGGGTTGTCGAGCCACGGACGTTGCGGGCGGGCATGAAATACAGCTTCTAGACACAGATCCGACAGACCATGGCATCCGCTCTCATCCCGATTTGCCCGTCACCGCTACAGGATTCAAAGATATGATCCTCGGTCCACTTTTCCGTTCGCTGTTGGCCGACGCATCGTCCCAGTCAGCCACCACGTTAAATCTGTGCGCACGCTCCGCTGTCGCCTTAGCGAACGGTTTCAAACTATGCGGTCGTCGCGGATTGTTTTGTCCGCTGTCACGGTCTGAGGGTCAACTACCATCGATGTTCGCCCGAGCACCACATTCGCGCCGGCATCGGCAGATTATTAGTGGTGTGCCAATCCAACAGGAGGAACAGTAGGATGTCCGTCCAAGACTTCGGCAACTGGCTTTACGAAACCCCGCTCAGTACGTTCATTCGCGATGTCACCTGGCTCATTCCGGCAGTTCAGAGCATCCACATTCTTGCGATCGCGGTGGTGGTCGGATCGGCGCTCGTCTCCGATCTGCGCCTTGCGGGCGTGCTCGCAATCGAAGAAACTCCGGCCACGGTCGTTCGTCGTTATTTGCCATGGATGTGGGCCGCGCTGGTCGTACTTCTGCTCACAGGCCTCGTCCTGGTGTTGGCGGAGCCGGACCGCACGATCGCCAACGCTGTCTTCTGGACCAAGATGAGCCTGGTTCTGACGGCGTTTGCACTCACCTTATTCTTCAGGAAACCGTTGTTGAGTCCGCATTTCCGGGTGGAGCATGCGAGGTGGTGGGCAGCGACGAAGCCCGCTGCCTGGATTTCCCTGGCGGTCTGGGTTGCGGTCATCTTCTGCGGCCGCTGGATCGCCTATTCCTAATCGACCGTTTGTTTCGATCGCTCAATCCTCAAAAAGGGGGACTGCCATGTCTTTGGAAACCCTGTTTCAGCAACTTTATGACTCCCCGTTTTCTGCCTCGATCCGTGAGAATAATGAGGCGTTTCCATGGATCGAGTCCTTGCACGTTCTCGCGCTTACGCTCGTCTTCGGCACGATCAGCATCGTCGACCTTCGCCTGATCGGCTACCCCTCGCATCGGCGCGGCGCCCGACAGCTTATCATAGACCTTCTGCCTTTTACCTGGGCCGCCTTCGCGATGGCCGTCGTGACCGGCAGCTTGCTGTTCGCATCCAATGCTGTGGCCTATTCGCACAACAGCCAGTTTCAGTGGAAAATGCTTGCGATCGTTGCGGCTGGGGCCAACATGGCGTTTTTCCACCTGACGGCCTACCGCCGGATTGTCGATTGGGACGACGCGCTCCCTCCGCCGCTGGCCGCCCGCATCGCCGGTCTGACATCATTGGGGTTATGGATGTTGGTGATCTTTCTGGGCCGCTGGATCGGCTTCACCTTGTCGGTATTCTCATGAAAAGGGCCGTAGCCATCGTCGCTGCAAGCGCCGGGCGCCGCCTGTTTGCGGCAAGCCTTTTTGCGTTGATTGCGATATCACTCCAGGGCTGCGGCTCCAACCCCACACCAGCCGCCAATATCTCTCCCGATATAGCCAGCCCCCCGTTTAAACCGGTGGCGAGCATCAGGGAATTAATGGATTCGACGGTCGATCCGGCAGCCGACGGTCTCTGGGATGCGGTCAGCACGACCGTCACCTATGCCGGTGTCGACAAACGCGAACCACGCACGGACGAGGAATGGCGCGTTGTTCGCCGCCATGCCATCACTTTGGTTGAGGCGATGAATCTCGTGATCATGGATGGTCGTCATGCCGCGCCGCCTGGCACCAAGGCCGGGCTGGGCGAGCTTACGCCTGCACAAATCGACGCAAAGATAGCTGCCAATCGGACCGAATTCTATACGTTCGCAGGAGGGGTGCGGGATAATGCGCTCCAAGCTCTCCAGGCGATCGACCGCAAGGACGCCAAGACGCTGTTCAAAATTGGCGGCGACATCGACGCGACGTGCGAGGGGTGCCATGTCACTTTCTGGTATCCCAACTCCCCGCGCCCTGCTAACTGACCATTCTCGCCAGGGGCTCGACAGCACATGATTGGCTCGCGAAGCCGTCGTCCGGCTGGATGCTGACGCAGGCGTCAGAGCCTGCTTGAAAGAGGCGGCATCGGCCCGCTCCCCCGCCTTTGAAAAAAAGCGCGATAGAGCGCTTTTTCAAACAGGTTCTCAGCGTTCTATAAAATGCGCAGGGATTTACACGGATTCCACTTCAGCGAGCCACCGATCTGCCTCTTCATAGGTACCGAAAATCTCGCAGACATCGAAGTCAACTAGCGTTCTGCGAACCTGCATACGAAGTAGCACACTGAGAATGATCATTGCGTTCCGCCTTATTGGAAAATCGCGACAGATAGTCACAAACTGGTTGGCAATCTCCGCTACCTCTTGTGATTGAGTTGGCCAATCAGCGCAGTCATCGAGCAACGTAAACGGCCCTCCCACGCTGGCGCTTTCCAGTGCCGAACGAAAGGCTTTCAGACCCTCACGCGCGATTTGCTCGCTCCAAAAACCGGTGTAACGGATGTGAANCCGGCGCCGATCTGCGTCGAAATCATGTCTGAAAAAGGGGGGCAGGTCTCCCGCCCCACCCTGGCGAGAAAACGGGTCTGGATTTCCGCTGGTCATTGATGGCCCATGCCCTGGCTGCAGATGAACTCAAACAATTTCAATGTCGGCGCATATAAACGCCGCGCGTTTCGGGCATGATGCCGTCGTTGGCGTTGGGCGGATCAGATTTAACATCTCCTTTAGGTGGAAAGCGTCCGTAAAAAGACTCCAGAATACGCAGTCGATGTGGTGAAGGAAGGCCGCATCGTCGAAGTGAAGCGTCGGCAGGCCACTATTGAACAACGACCCGGAAACCTTGCGCGTTCCGGGCTATTGTGGGCGGGGATTTTAGCGGCCACCGACAGGCACGCGCAGGGTTAGTCCGTAGGTCGCAGGCGGGCCGTAGATTGAAGTCACGCCGAGGATGCCAAGGTTCAGGGCATAGGCGCGGTACGCTTTGTTGAACACATTGCGTCCCCAGGCGGTCAGCGAAATCCCGGTCGCTTCGTGACGGTAAGTCAGCGATGTGTTGGTTACGTTATAGGCTTTCTGGAGGGAGCCCAGTCCATTGGTTACTTCGAGGAACTGGTCATCATACCAGACGCCATCGACCTGCGCTGCGACGTTGCCGCCGCCGATGTCGAAATTGTAGCGCAGCAGGTAGTTGAAGCTGAACCGCGGCGCATTGGGGAACTTTGCGTTTTTGATCGTGGTCTGCGGGAAGGTGCAGGTGAACACGCCCCCATTGTTCTGACAATATTGGGAGTCCGGTGCGCCCGGGAACACTTCTGGCGCCGTCTGCTGCAATGTGGCGGGGATGCTGTCGACCTTCGAAGTCTGCCACGTAGCGCCGAAAACAGAGTCAAAGTTCTTCGAGGGCGACCAGAATGCTTCCAGTTCCGCTCCGGTCGAGGTGGCGTTGCTGTTGAACACGTGCGGAACCCCGCCGGCCAGCGAAAACGCCTGATAATCGTCGTAGATATAGTGAAATACCGTGCCGTTGAGCCGCAAGCTACGGCCGAGCAGGGTGCTCTTGAAGCCCGCCTCGAAGCTGTTGAGCGTTTCCGGCCGGTGCTGGAAGTCCCGTGGATCGATGTTCGACGACAGTGACCAGTTGCCGCCTTTGATGCCACGATTCCACGAAGCGAACAGCAGCGTATCGGGAGTGGCCTGATAATTGAGGGAAACGCGGGCGGCCCAGTCGCCATAATGTTCCCGGTTCACACCTGGAACCACTGCGGCAAGATCCTTGTCGGTGAATAAGACTACCGGGTCGGGTTGCGGCGCAAAGGTGGGATCGCTCAGCACGTTTACATAGTCGATCGACTTGTTGTCCTTGGAATAACGCCCGCCAAGCGTCAGCGAGAGCTTGTCGGTAAGCTGAACGTCTCCCTGAGCGAAAACCGACCAGTTCTTGGACTTGATCTTGTAGAGCTGATCCACGGTCGGCACGGAGAAGCCGCCGTTGCCGGCAATGGCCAGATCAACGATTGGCGCCCCGGTAACGGCGTGATGACCATCATATTTCATGTCGAGATAATATGCCCCGGCCTGCCATTTGAGTTTGTCCGTCTCGCCGGACAGCCGAAGCTCCTGGGAGAATTGATGGAATTTGACTCCGGTATCGACGTTGACGATCAGCAAGGGCAGGGCGTCGCCGTCCTCGGAATAGGACTTGTCCATCGTCAGATAATTGGTGATCGCCGTCAGTTTGGCCACACCCAGATTCCAGTCCAGCTGGCCCTGGTAACTATTCATCACGCGATCGAGATTGCCGCGCCGTTCGCCGAAGTGCTCCCAGGGCGAAGCCGCCGCGCCGGTAATTCCGTTGATCACGCCGTTCTGAGCGTCGCTCAAACCCGCTGCGTTGGTGTCGCAGAAGCCATTGGCGAGGAAATTGCAGTTCTCGAACACATAGCCGCCGGTTGCGACATGGTTGTCTTCGGAATGCTTGTACCAGAGGCTGAGCGTCGCTTCGGTCGAGAGGTCTGCCTGCAGGTTGAGGCGCGCGGCCCAGCCATTCTTGCCGCCAAGGTCTTGCCCGCTCCCTGGTAGGATGCCGAAGCCCAGCGCTGTCGCATCGGTATCGCGCGACTTGATATATCCGTCAGCCTTCTCCACCCGCGCGGCGGCGCGGAAGCGGATGCCTTCGGCCAACTGCCCGCCGAGCGCGCCTTCGAGCGACCAGTCGTTGAAGCGGCCATATTCGCCCTGCGCATATCCGTTAAACTCGTCCTTGCTGGCGTCCTCGCTCAGATAATGAATAAGGCCGCCGGTCGCGTTCCGGCCGAACAACGTGCCTTGCGGACCGCGCAGCACCTCGACCCGCTTGATGTCGAAGAGCTGCCCGGAAATGGCGTTCATCGAAGCGACATAGGCGTTGTCCTGATAGACAGCGACGGGTGCTTCCAGGTTATCGGTGAAGTTGCTCTGCGAAATGCCGCGCAGGCTGAAGATGGTCAGATTGGGCGACCAGGCATTGACCCGCAAGGACGGGATTTGCTGCGTGATCTGGGTCGTATCGGTGATGCCGAGGCGGTCGATTTGTTCGCCGCTGAAGGCAGTCATGGAAATCGGTACCTTCTGCAGGCTTTCGTTACGCTTGTTGGCGGTGACTACAATTTCCCCGAGCGGAGCTTCGTCAGCCGGCTGTCCTGTAGCGGCAGGTTCGGCCTCCTGCACAGCACCCAGCGCAGGAAAGCTGATCGCCGTTGTGGCGAGCAACAAGCCAATATGCCCCATCGCGCGGTAACCGACTCGCATTTTTGTAACTCCCCAAACCGTGAGACCCCCTATTGCGCTCCCCGTTCGATATCCCGCAGGAGCACTTGTCAGCGGGTTATCTCACAGTTTACAGTGATTGACAATATTGCTATATTGTTGCTAAATAACAACAGTCTCTACAACGTGGAGCAGCGGGAATTGCAGCCCGGCCCTGTGATGATTTTGTCCATCAAGGCATTGATAAAAAATACTAATATAGAAGGGTCGCTATCCACATTGTGGACGTATGCAAAACAGATATGCCTTAAATGGCAGCATTGTTTAGTTTTCGTGAGAAAGATAAATTGGCCGGGCGCCCGTTGGCTGATTCGCGAGAACAAAGGGAGAATTGATGTCTGAGATTGCGAACCCGGTTTCCTTTCCCCGCTCCACAGGCGCTCTATCCCTCGTGACGCCTCATGAGTTGGCCGCGCGCGCGCGCGCGATGGTTCAGATCCTGCGCGAGCGCGAAGCGGCAGCTGTTGCGGCCCGTCAAATATCTCGAGAAACCATTGCCGATCTGCAGGAGGCGGGGTTCTTCAAGGTGCTCCAGCCCAAACGTCACGGCGGCTATGAGATGTCTCCGGCGGTCTATTGCGAAATCGCCCGGACGCTTGCCGAAGGCTGCATGGGGACGGCCTGGGTTTACGGCGTGGTCGCCGTTCATAACTGGCAGCTGGCTTTGTTCGATCCGCAAGCGGCGGAGGATGTCTGGGGCGACGATCCTTCGGTGCTGATCAGTTCATCCTACATGCCGACGGGTAAGGCCACCAAGGTTGAAGGCGGATATCGTTTCAGCGGCCGCTGGGCCTTCTCAAGCGGTTCCGAACATTGCCAATGGGTGATATTGGGCGGCAACATGGTTGCCGAGGATGGCGACGGGCAGCCCGAACCCTACAACTTCCTG
>JGI24740J21852_10000999_pt1 | contig 12655 bp, 5 predicted proteins | sample KBSCornC6_FD_21852 | JGI IMG/M metagenome (IMG submission 21852) | reverse complement strand
ACATTACGGAAGCAGACCTTTTCAGCATATTGGCGCTCCTGAATATTCCGCCGGCAGCTACTCCCATTTACGAACTGTCGCTGGCTAACCTGAGCCACTTATACCGCTACAGCACCTTAGCTGCCGCATTGAACATCAGCGTAAAAGAGCTGCTGGTTTTCACAAGCCTGCAGGGCGTGGTAAAACCATTTGACAGTCCCGATAGTACCCTGCAGTTCATTCAGCAGTTTGAAACGCTGCAGGCCACCGGCATCACCATACCGGAAGCGCAAACCCTGCTGAAATATTATCCCGCATCGCCATTAGCGCCTGCAGATAGTGTGATCACTGACCTCATTAACGGCTATCGTACCAGCATACGCATTATTAAAACAGAAGCGCAGCTGGCAGGCACCGCGCCTGCAGATGTGAAGCTAAAAGTAGAGAACCAGATCACGCAATCCATCTCCGACTGGTTCACCATTGAAGTGCCGGTGTTGAAGAAAGTTTTGTCCGGCTTAAAGCTGAGCGGCGCAAACAAGCTGCTGCTGGATATTTTGAACGATGACCGCCTGACCGCACCGCTGCCCGCCGATCCTAAAAAGTTCCAGTTTGAAACCAACAAGACCAACTTTGCAGACGTATACAAAACACTGTACCTGCTGTACAAGATCGGTTTCCTGATCAGCAAGCTGCGGTTGAATGTGCGGGAAATGGAATGGCTGCTGGCCAATGCCGCCACCTTTAACCTGATGCCGCTCAGCGACCTGCCGGTAGCAGACGGTCAAACAACAGGCATCGACAAGCTGTTTAACATCAGCACCATCATAGGGTATAACAAGCTGTTTGCCCAGCAGGACCAGCTGGACTTTTTACAGGTGCTTTCCGGCGCCACTGCAAACCCGCTGGATGTGCCGGCCTGGCTGGATGGCTTAGCATTGCTTACCGGCTGGGATAAGGCAGCCATTACAAAGCTGAACACCTTACTGAAATTTGTGAACGCCGATTTCATAAAACCCGCTTACTATCAAACCTTATACAAAGTATTCAGCTGGGTAAGGATTGCCGGTGTAGGGCCTGATAAGCTGGCGGAATGGTCCAAAGCGCAGGACCTGCGTAAGGAAGATGCACAGGCCATTAAGCTGGCTGTAAAAGCCAAATACAGCAATGCACAATGGTTAACCATTACCCAGCCCATACAGGATGTGCTGCGGGAACAAAAGCGCGATGCGCTGTGCGCTTACATGCTGGCCAACCTGGTTACCCCAGCCAATAACTGGAAAACAAAAGACGACCTGTATGCCTGGTACCTGGTGGATGTGGAGATGAGCTCCTGTCAGCTCACATCGCGTATGGTGCAGGCCAATGGCTCTATACAGCTGTTTGTGCAGCGCGGTTTTATGAACCTGGAAGCCAATAACAAAGTGATCATCGACAGTGAAAAAGATCCGCAATGGAACCAGTGGAAGTGGATGAAGAACTACCGTATATGGGAAGCTAACCGCAAAGTGTTCCTCTACCCGGAGAACTGGATAGAACCGGAGCTGCGTGATAATAAGACCCCCTTTTTCCAGGAGCTGGAAAATGACCTGCAGCAGAATGAGATCACCAATGAATCTGTGGAAACAGCTTTCATGAACTATCTTGAAAAGCTGGAAGCAGTATCGCGCCTGGATATTTGCGGTATGTTTGAGCAGCAGAAAGGCCCGCAAAGTATTATGTATGTAGTGGGAAGGACCAAAGGTATTCCGCATAACTACTACATGCGCAAGTTCCTGAACGGCGACCGATGGACAGCCTGGGAAAAAATTGATGCAGACATCACAGGCGAACATATTATGCCCGTAATGTTCAACAATAAGCTGCATGTGTTCTGGCCCGTGTTCATGGGTGAGCCCAAACCCAATATGACCATACCGCCCGCCGCGGCAGGCGCATTACCCGCTGCGCAGCCGGACAAATTCTGGAAGATCCAGATCGCATGGACGGTATTTAAAAATGGTAAATGGCAGCCGAAGAAAATATCCAAGGAAATACTGCCCACCATCCACTACCGCCCGGATTACAGCTATCACCTGAAAACCACCAACTATGACAATGCAGGTGAGCTGCGTTTACATTTGTACTACAGCGTATCGCCGGAGTTTGATAATCAGTCGCCCATAGGTAAGCAGCTGCGGCATATATCTGAATTTGTTTTTAACGGTCTTACGTTTGAGCTGTTTAAAACAGATACTGCCAATACAGATATTTACGGTGAGCTGGGCCGGCAGGTGCAAACCCTGCCCATTGACTTTAAGCAGCCGGATTTTATTTTGCCCACAGGCGTGCATCATAAGTACAACGACCTGGTGAACGATGCCTATGGCAAACAACCCGTAGTAGCAAAAATTGCAGACGGCAACCGCCTGGATGATGGCGTGGTATTTAAAACCTCCCGCACACCGTTCTCACTGGTCATCCGTCACCAGGACAGCCAGTTTGATTCTCTGCATCCTTTTGTGTTCAAAGACCGCAAGCGCAGCTTCTTCATCAGGCCCACCGTGTATTATAAGAACGGTTCACAGTTCACGGTAACCCGGCCGGTAAGCAGCACTGCCGTGCAATATAGGGTAGGGTATGAGTGCTTTGCTTTTTATCATCCTATGGTGGAGCTGTTCATGCAAAAGCTGGCAGGTTTAGGGGTAGATGGTATCTTAAACCGCGCTACCCAACTGGCAAATACGGGTTTTGATTTTAAAACGGAATACGGTGCATCTTCCCTCGTTACAGGCTTGTATCCCAGGGAAACTGTTGACTTTAACATGAGCGGTCCTTATGCTATTTATAACTGGGAACTGTTTTTCCATATTCCATATTTCATAGCCAACAAGCTAAGCCAGAATCAGCGTTTTGATGAAGCATACCGTTGGTACAATTACATCTTTAACCCGGCCGGCACTTATCATACGGATCCTGTTACGCATGCAGAAATACCAACCCCGCAACGGTACTGGATCACGCGGCCGTTCTACGAAACTACTTCCGCACAATATTATCAGCAGCAGATAGAGAACCTGATGCTGCAGATCTCCAAAACAAATTCTGAGCTGGAAAAGCAGATAGATGAATGGCGCGATAATCCTTTTAACCCGCACCTGCTGGCGCAATACCGCACCGTAGCTTATCAGAAGAATATTGTAATGAAGTTCATTGATAACTTACTGAGCTGGGCAGATAATTTGTTCAGCCAGGATTCAATGGAATCTGTGAACGAAGCTACGCAGCTGTATGTAATGGCAGCCGTGCTGTTAGGCCCCAGGCCCAAGATCATTCCGTCCAAAGCTCCGCTGTTTGAAGAAACATATGAATCGCTGGAACCCAACCTGGACGAATTTTCCAATGCGCTGGTAGAAACAGAGAACTTTGTACCCGTAAATAAAACGGGCGCCGTAGTAGATTCACAGCGTGTAAACCTGCCGGATGTGGATACCTTGTATTTCTGCATACCGCATAACGATAAGCTGCTGGATTACTGGGATAAAGTAGGGGACCGTTTGTATAAGATCAGGCATTGCCTGAACATAGAAGGCGTGTTCCGTCAGCTGGCACTGTTCCAGCCGCCTATTGATCCTGCTCTGCTGGTAAAAGCTGCAGCTGCAGGTATTGACCTGGGCAGTGTAATGGAAGATGCCGGTGTAAATGCGCCTATTTACCGTTTTAACATCATCTTATCTAAAGCGCAGGAACTGTGTAATGATGTAAAAGCATTAGGCGGCGCACTGTTATCTGTGCTGGAAAAGAAAGATGCAGAAGGCCTGGCTCTGCTGCGTGCTACGCAGGAAATAAAAGTGCTGGAAGCCAATCAGTACATCCGCAAGCAGCAGATCAGCGAAGTGAAGGAGCAGATAGAAGGGCTGAACCGCAGTAAGATAACGATAGAGGCCCGCCGCGATTATTTTGCGAGCCGCAGTAAAGTATTGCCACAGGAACAATTGAACATTGATAAGCTGAACGAAGCGCAAACCTTCCAGGAAGCTGCGCAGGGCGTGCAGCTGGCCGCATCGCTCATAGCCCTTATCCCGGATATTGACCTGGGGGTATCCGGCTTTGGTGGCAGCCCGCTGGCCAAGTTCAAGTTTGGCGGCTTAAACCTGGCGCAGGCCGCAAAGGCTTCCAGTGATGTACTGTCATTCCTGTCGCTCATGAGCCAGCATTCCTCTAACATGGCCGGTATCAAAGCGGGCCATGAAAGGCGCTGGGAAGAATGGCAGCACCAGATAGACATGGCTAATAAAGAGCTGAACCAGATAGAAAGCCAGATCACAGCAGCGGAAATACGCCTGAACATTGCCACCCGCGAATTGGATAACCTGGGGCTGCAGATCAGCAATGCGCATGCAACGGATGAATACATGCGGGGTAAATACACCAACCAGCAGTTATATGATTGGATGATCACGCAGATCTCTGCCACTTATTTCCAGAGCTATAAAATGGCTTATGAAGTAGCCAAGAAAGCTGAAAAGGCTTACCGCTTTGAATTAGGCCTGCAGGATTCTGATTTCATCAGCTTTGGTTATTGGGATAGTTTGAAGAAAGGATTGCTGTCCGGTGAAAAGCTGCACTATGATCTGAAACGTCTGGACATTGCTTACCTGGATCAGAACAAACGTCAGTATGAGCTCACCAAGCACATTTCACTGGCTAACCTGGCCCCACAAAAGCTGGCGGACCTGAAGAACAAAGGCACCTGTGAAATACCGTTGGCCGAAATGCTCTTTGACCTGGATTATCCCGGTCATTATATGCGGCGCATTAAATCCGTAAGCATTTCCATTCCTTGTGTAACAGGGCCGTACACCAGCATTAATGCAACGCTTACCTTGCTCACCAATAGCTTCCGTACTAAAACAGATCTGCAGCCGGCCAGCCTGGTGCAGGACTTTGCAGCCATACAATCCATCGCTACCAGCGGCGCGCAGAACGATAGCGGTCTGTTTGAGCTGAACTTCCGCGACGAACGTTTTCTGCCGTTTGAAGGCGCAGGCGCTATCAGCACCTGGCGTTTGGATATGCCAAAAGAATGTAACCAGTTTGACTTTAACACCATTGCAGATGTGATCATTCACCTGAAATACCAGTCACGCGAAGGCGGTAGCGCTTTCAAACAAACCGTGATGCAGCAGGTGGTGACTAAATTGCCGAAAGAAGGTTACCTGCTGCTGGATGCCAAGCATGAATATGCAAGCGCCTGGTATAAATTCCTGCACCCTGAAAATAATGCAGATCAGCAGCTGGACATTGCGCTCACCAAAGACCGCTTCCCATTCTTTACCCGCAGCCTGAATGTGAAGATCAGTAACATTACCTGTTACGGATATATGGATAATATGGATGAATACAAGATCCAGGTGAAACCTTTGTTTGGCGATGCAGATACCGATCTGCTCACCGCCGCAAGGGTAGCAGGGGAGCAGTGGCATATTGCGGATAAAGCGTTGCCCGCGCCCGCCGTATTGGCCCCGCTGCAAATTAAGATCAGGAAAACAGCCTCTGCTACTTACAAATTATTAACGGAAGATGAGATCAAGGAAATGTTGATCGTGATCAAATACCAGGTGAATAGTTAACGTATGATCGATAGCTTTATAGACACCATTACCAACCGCCTGATACAGCGTTATGATCCGGATAAGATCTACTTATTCGGATCATACGCCAAAGGCGTGCAAACCAGTAAAAGTGATATAGATATACTGGTGATCAAACACAGCGATCTGCCCAAACACCTGCGGGGACTGGATATCCGGCGTACGTTCTATTCTTCCGTAACAAGGGTGGACTGTTTGTTTTATACACCGGAAGAGGTTGCAAATGAGCTACGCACGCCGCATTCATTCATCGCAGTTATTTTAAGATCAGGAAAAGTTTTGTACGAAAAAAAGTTGTGAGTAATAATAAATGTAGTATCTTTGAATTACTACAAAAGGACAGCGTGGTTGCTGTGATAAAGCCCCCCAAAAGGTTCTTATTTCAAAGGGTTCAAATCCCTGAAGTCCTCAGCTTTTGACAAACAAACAAGACAAGCATTTTTTAATTTTATTGCATTTTTTTTCATTTTATTTTTAGTTGTACACATTCGTCCCCGTTCTCACAAGAGTGCGGGGGCTTTTTTTTGCGCGCTATCATGCTGTTGTGATTTGGTAATTGAATGAGCAACGAGCAGCTGCAAAAATTACTTTTTGGATTAATTTAATTTGGTTTGTCGTTTATCTTTAAAAACAGGCAAGCCGCGTAAATCTTAGAATTTATGCGGCTTTGTAAGTCTTGAAGGTCGTTGTTGTGATCACTTAGGCTTGCAGAATATAGCGTTTTAAATGCGGCTACAATTTATACATAATAAATCCTTTTCGTTTCCAAAAACTCCTGACGCTTCACTTGTATTTGATCTTGGCTCATTGGCCCATTTGTGGCTTCATACTTAAGGTTTTGCCATTCGAAGATAAGCACCTGTTGGGTATATAGGAACATTCTTCGTATTGTATCTTCTATTTGCATACCATTATTTCCTTTTGAGCCAGCAGATAAGCGTATAGCCTGAAGATAATATGCGAGTTGTTTATCAATAGCGTTTTCTTCATTAAGAAATAATGAAGTTTGACCATGTTTTAGATCAAGTTCTCTGATTAACTGCCGCTTCTGCGCAGGATCAACAGCTTCTCCGTCCCAGGTTGCCCTATTTAGTTCGAGAGCCAAGGATGCGAACTCTGAAACATGCTGACGCAAGTTTTGAATATACCTTTCGCGAAGGGGAGTGATTTCTTTAATATAAGCCCCCTTTTTCATCATCCGTTTATTACTAACCAGCGCAATGAGTGAAATGATAAAGGTCGCCAAGATACCAAAACCTTTCAGTACATTACCTAGTCCGGAATTAAAAAACTCTTGTAGTATTTCCATTTTACATTATTAAAACAATTCAGGAATTGCAGGAAGATATCTATAGATAATTTGAACCGAATCCTTGATTCCAAATTGGCTTTCTATATATTACAGATAATCAATTCGTCTCGAGCTATGCTCGTATTCATTCTAGTTATTTTGTCCTTCCTACTAAATTTTGTGACATCTTTTCTCAAAGGGCTTGCAATGACTAATCAATTTTAGGCATCATTATGGCTGATTTTTGACATGTCAGAAGACATGGCAACGGAGTTAGAGCCATATGCGAGACTGGCGAGGGTTTAAGGGTGATTTATGACAGTTTAAAGTGTCCCACGACTTTCTGTTTTAGCTCTGGTGGGGATTGGTCGACGCCTGCGGCTTGGCAAAGAATGTCCAAGATTAATCCTAGAACATTGTCCACCTCTGTAGGACCGGTTACCAGGAAAAGAGGAAATCTTAATTGGTCATTTTTGATTTGGCCCAGTGCCTTACCGTTCACACCCACCGCGCTAACAGTACCGGGAGTATCTAGTATAAGGCTAAGATAAAAACCAGGTGAAATGCCTGCACGCTCATAATATGCAAAGGCACCTTCGATCGATCGCACCAGCGAATCCATGAGATTAGTAATCCATAAGGTTCCATTATATATCCAGTTGGACGGATTATCCGAGAAAACAGTGCTGATAAAAGTTTCAATGATTCCATTACGAAACACCAGGGTTCCGTCTGAATAGTCGTTATATTCGGTCCGGTTTAACTTAGCCAACAAGTAAAGCCCCTCAAACCCAAATGCGTATTGTCGTCTTACGTCATATGCATTCGAATCAAAATGCAATTGGGCAAAGCTTCGGAAGTCAGGCTCAAAAAAGGTATCTAGGGCTACATTTTGGGTATAATCAGTGTGGATGAGATGGTAAACGGCCTTTGGAGCCACTTTGTGTTCCAGAAAATAAGGGCTATGGACTTGCTCCAATCGCTTGTCAACAAAATCTTCCACCTCCTTTCTTTCTGTATTATGTCGCAAAAAGGTATTGTATAATTCCATAGTATCCATAGGGTATTTCTGGCTATGATTACGACGGTAAAAAGAATTGACTTCATTTTTGGTGACCATCGCCGGCAGGCTGTTGTTCTTGGGTATACCGAGCCCGAGGATCTGGTGGCCGGATACCTCCAGCAGCTCACTGAAATAAACAGTATTGACTGGAGGGTTAATGCCTGTTCTAATACATGAAAGAATATCTAGTTTGGTTTGGTCCAGGCTTTTCTTTATTACCAATCCGGTAACCGGTGGCACTGGCAGTTGAGGGATGCCGGTATTGGAGCCACTTGATTTTACTTCTTGGAGCCCGTAGAGAATTACCCCACCCTGACTGTTGTAAAAAGAGCTGATATCTTTTAAGAACTCCGTTTTATCCTTATCCGTATCCCAGGATAGTTTCAGCTTGTAGTCCAGCTGCAGGTTTTCGGACACCTTGCTATCGATCAAAAGGCGTATATCCTGTTCTGTTAAGGATTTTACTTTTTTAACATCAGTTAAAAATTCAAACATGGTCTAGGTTATATACTAAAGTACGCAATTTTAGTATGATGGCTGTAGTAAGCTATAGGGAAATCTCGATCTCTCCATGAGCCGTTTCTCTTCCTTGACCCTTTCTAGGTCTATCACCTGGTGCTTTGGTGAGGCCCATTCTTTCTTACCGGACCAGGCTTCTACCGGATTTAAACGCTTCTTAAAATTTAATAAAGCTTAAAACCTTTTATCGAATATGTTTTAAGCTTTATTTGTTAGTATCTGTTTGTTGTTAACTGATTTCTGAAATATCCGGGCCAATTTCTCTAACTTGATTCCCAGATTTAAGAAAGTATAAGACATCGTTTATGTCAATTTTTATCATATCAGCACTTAATATACCTTTTTCAACCAATTCGGAAAGCATTTGAATTGCTTTAATTTTTTCTTGAGTAATTTCAACTTTCTGCTTTTCGTTATCTAGCATTTTCTTTTCCATTTCCAATGCTCTCTCTAACTTTACATCTGTACTTGCCGGCATTGCGTCCAACTCTTTTATCAACTTATCATTTTCAAGTTTAATCTGTTTAATTTCTTGCCTACTTTTTTTTACCTCTGCATAAGAAATATCACCACCTGATAGTTTTTGGACAGCTAATTCCTTCGCGGTATCAAGTACTGCTTTAACTTCTTCATTGGCTAGCACATCCTTCATCCAAATCTTAATACGAGTATTCAAACTTCCTTTGTAAATTTCATCTATTTCTACTATAACATTTTCTATCTTTTCTAAAGCAGATGTAATTAGCCACAATGGGGTAAGCATTTTTTCCGCAGACCTAACTTCTGTGCCTATCTTAATATCCATGATTAGATAGAAAAATTCTTCATCAACGGTAAACCCTTTTTCTTCTTCATCCCAGATTATATATTTGGCTTTAGCATCATTAGCATATACAATATGCTTAACCGGTATATAAGATGATGTGCTGAGAATACCCAATTCAGCAGCAATATTAGTCTCAAAATTATAGATAATATCTTGATTGTGGGCTGTTTCACCGTTAAAAGTAGTCCCTGCATAAAACTCTTTAGCATCTTCTTCCAATTCTCTAATGTCGATTTCAAATCCCGGGAAATTCTCGCTAAAGTTCCTTTGAATATCTTTAATATTTTTTACTCTCCCTGCTTCATTAATTAAAAAGGTGAAAAATGCAATGAATCTTTTAAACGCATAAAAAATAGGTTCATCGCGGAACCCCTTTGCTTTAAAAATAGTTAGGAAATTTCCCAGTGTTCTATTTAAATATTTATAATAAACCTCCGCCGTGTACTCATTTACTTCATTATTAAACTGTTGATATGCTATGTCAAAATTTGATATAATGTCATAAAAATCACCTAAGGGGAAATACTTCTCACTACTCAATCGATGTCGTTCAAGAAGTTCAGATATTTCTTCAAAAATATTCTTTTCACCTAGATCTTGGTGGTGTGAAATGTGATGGTGTGACATAATTTTTTGGTTAGAGGTAATATGTTTTGGGGAATAAAATTTACTCAAATCAAGATAGAGAAACGAGATGGTTAAGAAATAAGTTTAACAAGATAAATTAACTTAGCTCCAGACAGATTTCTCGGCCCTAAAATTAAGCTAATTATTGACAGTCTTTAATAATTTTGGCGCGAAATATGCTCATGATTTAGTTTAAGGGAATTAAAGATATTTGAAGAGGAAACAATAGTTGAAAAATTGTCCATTAAGTTAGATAAATCTAAAGCTTTTTATTAATTATTTTGTAAGTAAACATATTTTTCATACTTTAATTAAAAGTAAAAGGATAAATATCCCCGGGGCAGATACTTTACTCCTAATGCCTGCAGCCCTGTTCAAAAGAAAAGCGGGAAAACAAAAACTCAGTTTATAATTGATCGAAGATACGGCGGCTTATTTTGGCACTTCCAAAACCGCTATGTTTTTGCGATACCGAGAGTATGGCGATTTTCCTGTAATGATTCTTTTTATTGAAAATGGTATTATTAAATGGGAACAGACATCTACAGATTTTTCCTATAAGTACCTCAGCTTAAATAGTGCTGGTCCTTCTTACACAGTGGCTGGTAATGGACATTGTCGTGGTGTAGAAGAAAAGACACCAGAAAAGGTAGAAGCCATAGAATGGTTCCTCAAGGACTATGTAGCAAAGCAAGAGGCACACAGACAATTATGGAATAATGTTTCCTATTACTGAGGAGAGCATGATAACCTGTATCTGTACAACGTGAAATATGCCGCATCGTAAATGGTGCCCAGGTAAGCGTTTTTCAGCATGTTTTGGAGTAAAAGCAGTGCCCAGGTCTTCAGCAAGTTTATAATACCGGTAAGACTAGTTCACACTTTCCATTTATTTTTTTGTTTTCCTCAGAATATTTGTAGTTTTAAATCACGTTCGGAATTGCTACCCCAATAGACAGGCCAACACTGAATACCCCAAATTCTCCATTTATTTAATCAAGGACACCATGACGGAACCCCAATTAACGTCGTTGCTGGAAGGCATTACCGGCCATTTGCAGGCTGCAACACCGGAGCAGGAAAAAGCATTGCAACAGGCCCGCCAGCGCATAGCCGCATCCCTTGTGCATAGTGATGATACCGGAAGTGAGCAGCTCTTTGCCAACTCAGATCTTTATGGCCGGGAAAAGATCAGCGCTGCCAGTCTTGATAACATTGCTGCCATCGCCAAACAGGCATCCCAACAACAAACAGATGATGGCTTACGCGTGTATGTACGCACCGTACCGGTACGTAGCGCCCAGCTGTCGGGCAGTGTGCCGGAATGGGCTGCAGGCGCAAAAGCCGTTGATACCATGGGCCCTTTCCTGAATAATGAAGGCAGGGAAATATGGATTGATGTGTACCGCGTAGTAAAGCTCATTACATTATACATGGGCACACAGCCGGTATTATTGTTCTCCGCATCCGTAGGCCGTGTGGTGCCTATTGGTACCGCTGCCAGTAACTATACCATTGTAGCCGGCAGCATGTGGATCAATGCAAGGCTGCTTTCCTCCACCGCACCGGTAGATAGGTTTGTGGGTGTAAAGGTTAAAGGCGGTACGCTAAAACTAAGCCTGGCGCCCACAATACAAAATGGTAAGATCACGCTGAACCCCAACACCAGTATGGACTTTGCCCTGCAGCTGGTGCAGGATGCCGATGATGGCGCAGCAGGAACATCCGCCTACGGCAGTGATGCGCGTGAAGCTAAATACCAGCTGCCGGATACCTGGAACTTTACCTGGAACGGTACTACAAAACGCATTTCCACCATGACCATTGGCAGTGCTGTATGTGAGCTGTATGGTACCTCCCTTAAATTTGATTACCAGCCGGTACCTAATCCGGCCCTCATTTATAACGATACCTTTCACCAGATACTGGTACCCTGGAAGGCCAGTGTAGCAGAGCTTTCTATTAAATCCAGCAAAAGCCCCTTTGTTACTTTTTCCGGTACAGCGCCCATCCTGAATAGTTACTGGAGCCTGCCGGCAGCGGTGCTGGATGTAAATAATCCCCTGGAAGCAGAAGGCAACGGCGGCCTGCTGTTACAATGTGATGCCGGCCTGCGTGCCGTATGGACCAATCTGCAGGAGGAAGATGTTCGTTTAACCCAGCCCGTTATAGCAGGCGCGCCGGGCGCTATTGTGATCATTGACCTGTTATCCGATATCACCGGGGCATCCCAGCACCTGGACCTCTGGAAAGATGCGCAGCACCCGCACCGTTCTTCCGTTGACCTGACCTTTACCGCCAATTCCCCTTTCTTTTACAGCAGCAACAGCCCGCAGGCACAGGAGTTTGTAAGCACCGTATGCAACAGCGATTTTAAAACAGACCGGCCGGTAAAGGTGAATGGGGAAGTGTTTGATATCCGTTCCCGCTCATCGCTGCTGATGCTGGGCGCCAGCGATACCCGCCGTTTAATTTATTTGTACGATGATAACATTATTGCCGATAATACCATCACCACCGCAACCGCAGCGCCGGTTATAAAACCGGTGGCCATTGCGCTGGAAAATGCCGTGTTCACCGTATCCCCGGTGAATGCGTGTTTGTTATTCGGTGAGTGTAATGAAACCTGGCAACAGGTAACCCGTGCCAACTTTTTTCTTGCGTTTGTGCTATACCGTTACCTGCCCACCTTACCCGATCCCTACGTGGGCAACCTG
>JGI24740J21852_10000998_pt1 | contig 12656 bp, 10 predicted proteins | sample KBSCornC6_FD_21852 | JGI IMG/M metagenome (IMG submission 21852) | reverse complement strand
GTGCCCGAGGCCGCGACGTGTGGCGCGGCATCCGAAAGGGCGCAGTGTCGGCACCGCGCAAGCCAAACGCAAGGGGCGAAATTTCCCCGGCCGGCGTGGATTCAGCCTTGCGCAAGCGCGCTCCGCACGCCACGCTTGCGGCATGCCGCGNCGCCCATCCATTTCCGTCCGGCAGGCTATGCCTGCCGACCTCGATGCCCTGCTCGCGCTGGAACGAGCCAGCTTCGAGGGCGACCGCATCAGCCGCGCGCAATGGCGACGGCACATCGGGAGCGCGACCGCCGCCGTGCTGGTGGTCGGTGATGCAGCCGCCGNCATCGACGCGGCAGCGGTGGTGTTTTATCGACGCAATTCGCGAACCGCCCGGTTGTATTCGCTGGCCGTCGCCATGCATGCACGCGGCGCGGGATTGGGCCGCACGTTGCTGGCCGCCTCCGAAGCGGACGCCCGTGTACGCGGATGCGAATCGATGCGCCTCGAAGTGCGGGTCGACAATGCCCCCGCCATCGCGCTGTACGAACGGCACGGTTACGTGCGCGGCAGTCGGATCCCCGGGTTCTACGAAGATGGCGCGGACGCGTGGCGGTACCTGAAACGCCTGACAACTGTCAGCCACGAATAGATGACATCCAGGACATGTAGGCCGGCTCGGCAAGCCTCATCCTCGGCTCATCACCGCCGTTTGGCGCACGACTTTGGCTGCAGGTCGTCACCGGCGGAACGTGCAAGGTGACGCGCCACAGAGCCCACGGCCCAAGGCGGATCATTGACCGGTTTGGCGTCGGAATCGCGAGCCACGCTGCGGTTCCAAAGCGTAGCTTTATACTCACCGGCGACTCGCCACCCCCGGATCGCCTGCATGCGCCGTCGCATCGTGATTTCTGCTTTGCTGTTGCTGTGCGGCGCCGCGCTGCTGGCCGGTTGCGGGCAGAAGGGACCGCTTTTCCTACCGACCAAGTCCGCGGTCCCGGCTTCCGCTTCAAGTGTCCCGCCGGCGCCGACGTCCACCGCCCGACCCGCGTCCGCCTCGACGGCCGCCGTGCCGGCAGCGGGTTCGTCCGGCGGCCATTGACGCGCGCCGGACATGGCCATCCGTTTCACCAAGATGCACGGCCTCGGCAACGACTTCGTCGTGCTGGATGCACGTGATGCGTCGCTGCGCGTGGATCCGACCATGATCCGGGCCATGGCCGATCGCCATACCGGCATCGGTTTCGACCAGCTGCTGATCATCGAACGCGCGCGTGACCCGGCATGCGCCGCCGCATATTCGATACGCAACGCCGACGGCTCGCATTCCGAACAGTGCGGCAATGGCGCACGCTGCATCGGTGCCTGGCTGCACCGTGCAGGCGCGGTTGCAACGGGCGAATCCATGAAGCTGGAGAGCCCCGCTGGCATCATCGGGATGCGCCTGACGGATCCGGCCACCGTCGCGGTGGAAATGAGCGAGCCCGAATTCGAGCCTGCACGCATTCCGTTCGATGCACCGGCAGCGGCGAACACCTATTCGCTCGACGTCAACGCCGAACGCATCGACATCGCCGCGGTATCGATGGGCAATCCCCACGCCGTGCTGGAAGTGCATGACCTCACCGATCCGCGCATCGATCGGCTCGGTCCGGCAATCACCACACATCCGCGTTTCCCGCGTGGCGCGAATGCGGGCTTCGTCCAGGTATTGGATGATCAGCACGTGAAACTGCGGGTGCACGAACGCGGCGCCGGCTGGACGCAAGCCTGTGGCACGGGCGCCTGCGCCGCGGTGGCAGCGTTGCATCGCCGGGGACGGGTCGCGGACGCAGTTCGCGTCGAACTGCCGGGCGGTACGCTCGAAATCGCATGGCAAGGGCGCGGGTACACGCTATGGATGACCGGTCCGGCGGCATTCGTCTTCGATGGCGAGTGGCTTGGACTCGACTCCGAACGGTCGTGAAGAACATTCGACGCGGACAAAAGCGGTTGATCACGGTGGGGCAGCGCGCGAACCCGCGTTGTTCCGACTTCATCCGTGTCCAAAGTGTCGCCAGCATTTGCGTTCGCGTCGGCGAACGCCCAAACTTCGCGGCAACCCAACCGGTTGGACACGCATGGCCGATTTGACCCTGAAGCAAAGCCTCGAGGCAATGGACATCGCCGAGTACCTGCGCCAGCACCCCCGATTTCTCGAAAACTTTCCGGACGTGGCCACGGAGCTGGTGATGCCGCGCGAAAACGGCCCCGCCGCCTCGCTGGCGGCGTACCAGCTCGAAGCGTTGCGTGCGCGCAACCACGAACTCAACGAACGGCTGGCGGAACTCGTCGCGATCGCGGGCGACAACGAGCAGTTGATGGTGCGCGTGCACACGCTCACCGTCGGGCTGCTGCGCGACGACAACCTTGCCGATGTCCTGAAAAGTTTCGTCGGCGCACTCAACGAGGACTTCCACACCGACCTGGTCCGCGTGGTGCTGTTCCGCGATGCCGCCGACCTGCCGCGCACGGATTGGCTGGTCTGCGTGCCGGGAGGCGCCGGCGCGCTGCCAACATTCGCCGACTTCCTCGCACGCGGTGATGCCGCCTGTGGACGCCTTGCGCAGGACAAGCTCGATCGCCTGTTCGGCAATGACGTCGGTCGCGTGCAATCCACCGCGCTGCTGAAGATCGGCGAGGCCGGGATGCTGGCGATCGGCAGCGACGATCCGAACCGCTTCCATCCCGGCATCGGCACCCTGTTCCTGAAGCTGATCGCGCAGGCGCTGGANGCCGCGATCGCGCGCTTCGCAACNGAATGAACCCGGCCGCGTGAGGCGTGAATGTCCGGCTTGGCTGTCGACACCACAAGGTTCCTCGAATACCTGAAGGTCGAGCGGCATTATTCGCCGGGTACGCTGCGCAATTACACGCACGCGCTGGAGACGCTGGCGCTTTTCGCCGACAGCCTTTCGCTCGCCGCGTGGAGTGACCTCCGCGGCGAACAACTGCAGACGCTGGTTGCCAACGAACACCGCCGTGGGCTGGAGCCGCCATCACTGCGGGCGATGCTGTCGGCGTATCGCAGTTTCTTCCGGTTCCTCGCGCGCGAAGGCAAGATCCAGAACAACCCCGCCGCCGGCGTGCGCTCGCCGAAAATGCGCCGCAAGCTTCCGGAAGTGCTGGACGTGGATGAAGCTGCGGCGCTGGTGGAAGTGACGGCCAATGACCCGCTGGCGCGACGCGATCGCGCGATGCTGGAGCTTCTGTATTCCAGTGGCGTGCGCGTGTCGGAATTGTGCGGCGTGCGCTGGTGCGACCTGGATGTCGAGCAGGGACTGCTTCGCGTCACCGGCAAGGGCCGCAAGACCCGCATCGTGCCGGTCGGGCGGATGGCCCTGGATGCCTTGTCCGCACTGCGTGACTCGCAACCCGCCGGCGAAGATGATCCGGTCCTGCGCGGCCGCGGCGATCGGGCGCTGACGCCCGGTGCGGTGCGCGCGGCGATCAAGCGTCGTGCGCGATCCCAAGGCGTGTGGCGGCGCGTGTATCCGCACCTGATGCGGCACTCCTGCGCGTCGCACCTGCTGGAATCGTCCGGCAACCTTCGCGCGGTGCAGGAACTGCTGGGTCACGCCGACATCGGCACCACCCAGATCTACACGCATCTCGATTTCCAGCACCTCGCGAAGGTCTACGACGCCGCGCATCCGCGTGCGAAGCGGAAATAATCGCTTCTTCCCCTCCCCCCTTTGGGAGAGGGTCCGAAGGGCGGGTGAGGGCTCGGAAATCCGGCAACATCGGAATCTCGTTCAAGCTTGTGATGCGCGGAACTTCCGAACCCTCATCCGGCGCTGCACGCAAACGAAAAAGCGGCGTTTCACGCTCCTTCTCCCAGAGGGAGAAGGGAATCTTCGGGTCACGTCGTGTAACCGAAGCGCTCGATCCACGGACGCAGCGCCGGCAGCACCAGCTCGAACTGCTCGCGGTAGTGCATCCAGCGCCCCACCGCTGCCGTGCTCACCGGTTGCGTGACCTGCGCATAGCTTGGCGTGGCAATGAACTGTTTGCGCCGCGCGCTGGCCGCGAAATCCATCATGGCTGAAGCATCCGCAACTTCCAGAAAATCGCCGAGCCTGGCCACGGCCGCTCCGGGATCGGCAACGACCGATTCATACCGCCACTCCAGGACACGCGGCTTGAACACCTCGATGTGCCCGCAGCACTGTTCGAACGCCTCGGTGTATCCCTGCGCCAACCGGGGCAGCGAGGCACACATCGTCCTGAACGCCGGTGAGCGGAACGCCTGCATGCTGCAACTCAACAGCACGTCGCAGGGGTGCCGGATGCACAGGATGATGCGCGCATCCGGGAACAGGCGCAGGGTCATCGGCAGGCACAGCATGTTCAATGGATTCTTGTCGACCAGCCGACGCTGTCCGAGATCAGGCAGCGTGCGTTCGACCAGACGCCAGTAGACCGCGCGCAGCTGATCCGCTTCGACTGGGGTAAGTGTGGCGAGGTCGGCCGGATAGCGCTGTCCCGCTTGCTCCATCCGCTCGATCAGTTGATAGACGTAGCCGCGCTCGTCCATCGAACGGAAATCCGGATGCGCGTCCAACATCTGCTCCAGCAGTGTCGTCCCCGAACGCGGAAAGCCGATCACGAACACGGGGCTGCGCAGCATGGAAGGGCCAGGCACGGGTTTCCAGGTCCCATACGCAGCCGCGTCCACCGAACGGGTCACCATCGGCAGAGGCTGTCCGTTCGTCCCGGACAACTTCGGGGCCGCCTGCCGGGCGATTTCCATTTGCGCTGCGTGGGCAATTTCGAGTGCATTCCATGCATCGCGGTACAGCGATTGCCGGTCGCACGCCGAGGCGAGGCCGAACGCGGCGCTCGACACGACCTCCGGATCCGTGGCTACGTCCAATACGCGTTGGTAAAGCTCGGCCGCGTCGGCATGCCGATGCTCGCGCATCGCCATCACCGCGTGCGCGCGCCACACGTCGATGCGTGCGTCGATCTCGTCTGTCTCCAGGTCGTCTAGGGAGACCAACGACAACTGTTGCAGTTCCCGTCGCGCCTGATCGATCAGATTGTTCCGTTCGTACAATGCAACGCGCTGCGCCGTGATGCGAAACCGCATGGCTTCGGCTGCCAGCCCATCGGGCAGGCGCGCTTGCGCCAAGACTTTCAGCGCGATCTCCAAACGTCCCAGCACGGACAAGATGGAAGCGAGCACCAACGCCTGCCCGGCTGGCTGCGATGGCCAGTCGGCCGAGCCTTCCAGCATGGCCTCCTCGCCCTCCAGATCGCCGCAGACGTGGCAGGCATGGGCCGCTTCCAAACGCGCTTCGACAAACCGCGGCGCGAGTTGTACCGCATCCAGCAACACGCCGCGCGCCAGCGACCAGCGCTGTTGCCGGATATACAGCAGGCCGAGGTTGTAGTGCACGTCGGCATCGCCGGGCGCCAGCGACCTGGCCTTCAACAGCGCGCGTTCCGCGGCCGGCAGGTCACCCGCTTGCCGGCACGCTTCGCCGAAGTTGTTCCACCACGCCGGAATGTCCGGCCGAATACGCGTCAATCGTTCGAAGGTCTGCGCGGCCCGCGGGTATTCGCCTGTCTGCTGTTGCGCCATGCCAAGCAGCGCAAGGAACGCCTCGTTGCCAGCCTCGGCATCGGGAACCTGCGCCGCCAGCACCAGCACGCGTTGCATGTCGCCCGCATTCCATGCGGTGGCCATGGATTCGACAATGGCGGTGACCGACGCGGTCATGTGAAGACGATCCTGCAAGATGGCGCCACTCTAGCGGATGCAAAAAGGGCACCGCTTGCGCGGTGCCCTTGCTCAACCCTGCGGTCGTACCGTGGCTGCGGACGATCAGAACTTCAGCGTCGCACGCGCCCAGTAGTAGCGGCCCATCATGTCGTAGGTGGCGGAATCGGTGTTGCCCTGCCCGTTCTGGTAGATCAGCGGCGGCCGCTTGTCGAACAGGTTGTCCACGCCGAGGTCGAAGCGGGTGTGGATGGTCGGCACCGCCACGCCGAACTGGACGTCGCTGTACACCACGGAAGCCACCGGCAAGTTGGCGTGGGTGGCAGCGTCCGCACTGAGCGCGGTCACTGAACTGATGTAACGCGTCCGCCACTGGGCGTCCCAGTCGCCACGGTTCCAGCCGATCGTTGCCGTCCCGCGCCACCGCGAGGTGTTGCCGAACTGTGCGTTCCAGGTGCCGGCGAGCTTGTCGACCGTGGAGCCCGGCGTCCCCGGCGTTGCATTGTTGTTGAAGGTGGCAAGGTAGCTGGTGGCCAGTCCGAGCTTGAAGTCGCCCGGGTTGAAGCCTCCCAAGTCGAAGTGTGGGAGCTTGTAATTGGCCGTGAAGTCGATGCCGCTGGTGCTCAAGCTGCCCAAGTTGTACACCGGCCCGTCGACGTAGTTGATCTGCCCCGGAACTTGGGTGGTGTTGTCGTAGCGATGGATGAACGGGCAGAGCGGGCTCGCATTGTTGTTGAAGCACGAGTACACCACCGTGGTGGGTGAGATCGGCACCAGGGTGTCGTACAGATAGATGTGCCAGAAGTCTAGGCTGGTATTCAATCCCGGTGCCCAGCTCGGGTTGTAGACCAGGCCGAAGTCGACCGATTTACCGTGCTCGGGCTTGAGGCCTCCGCCCAAGATGTTGCTGCCCGAGTAGTACGAGTTGACCTGCTGGCCACTCGCCATGTAACCCGGAGGCGCGTACTGGCACGCATTGGCGTGCTGCGCCAATTCCGCTGCGTTCAAGCCATTGCAGGGATCGTTGAAGTTCGGCTGCGATATCGAGCGTCCGTCGTAAAGCTGGTCGAGGTTGGGCGCCCTGAACACTTGCGAGATGGTTCCGCGAACCAGCAGATCCTGGATCGGACGCCACTCGATCGCGACCTTGGCGTTGGTGGTGGAACCCGCGCTGTCGTAGTCGGAGTAGCGCACGCCCAAGTCGAGGTTAAGCGAGTACGCACCGGGTACCTCCTTCAACAGCGGCACCAAGGTTTCGGCGAAGGCTTCCTTGACGTTGTCGTCGCCGGCACCCGGCGAACCGCAGGCCTCTCCCGAGATTTGGCATGTACCGGTAGCCGGAACGAGCAGGGCGAGCGGATTGATCGTGTAGTTCAGGCTTTGCTTGCGATACAACGCGCCAACCGCCAACTGCACGTCCCCGGCTGGCAACGAGAACAGATTGCCGTTGGCGCCGGCGGAGATCTGCCGCATGATTTCGCGCTTCCGGTAAATGGCATCAAGCGCGCCCGCGGAAAGCGCCTCGCCGTTGTTGGCCTGATCGAAGATGTTGGCGCCGGCATCGATGGCAGCCTGCAACGCCGGGATATACAACTCGTTCTTGTCGATTTGCGTACGCGAGGTATGACCGTAGTCAAGCGTGACGTTCCAGTTCCAGCTGCTCTGGCCGACCGCGCCACGCAAACCGGCGATCAACTGCCCGGTGCTGGTGGTATAGGGGTGGATGCGCGTACCTACACCGGTAAGGCGGGTCTGGAAACTGAAGCCGTTGTCCGGGGCGGCGGGCAAAACACCCGGCAGGTTGAACGTCACGCCGAACGGATTGAATGACGCACTGGCTGGAATGATCAAGCCATCGCCCGTGCCGACCGGAATCGACGCGTCCTGGCCAGCCGACTCGGTATGGTTGTAGAAGGCATCGACGAAGGCCGTGATGTTGTCGGTCAGGTTGAAGCTGCCCAGCACGAAGCCATCGGTGCGTTGCTGCGCAACCTGGATGTAGTTGTAGGCCGCGTAATTGAACCGGTCTTGTGGCGTGTTGGTGAAGCAGCGGTAGTCACCCAGGCTGGTACCGTTGCCGCTAGCCAACGTGGCATAGCCCGTTGCGCAGTCCGACAAACCCGGGAGCCCCGAGGGCAACAGAATCTTGCCGGTCGGGATCGACGACGATCCGGATACGGTGACTTGGCCGTCGGACAGGTACAACTGGTGTGCCGCGAAATCGCGCCGCGAGTTGGGCACCGCGTCGTACTTGTTGTAATCGATGCCGCCGACGATGTTGTACCTGTCGCCGGTGTGGCCCATGCTCAGGCTGATGCCGTGCCGTTGGCCATCACCCTGGTCGGATATACCATCGTTGAGGCTCATCTCGACGCCGTCGAAATCGTGGCGCAGGATGATGTTGACGACACCACCCACAGCGTCGGAACCGTAAGTGGTCGAGGCGCCCTCGGCCAGCACGTCGATCCGCTGCACCATGTTCTGCGGAACCAGGTTCATGTCGGCGTTCAACATACGCTGACCGTCGATCAGCACCAGCGTGCGGCCGGTGCCGAGGCCACGCAGCGAAACGCGCGAAGCGCCGTCGCCGCCCTCGGTCAACGGCGAAGCGACGCCGCCGCCGTTGGAGTTGTTCTGCGGATTGGTGGCATTACCCGCGACGCTGGGCAATTGCTGCAGCACGTCGCCGAGTGTCGGTTTGCCGGAATTGGTGATGTTCTGGCGATCGATGATGGTGACCGGGCTGGCCGTTTCGGTATCCACGCGCCGGATCAGCGATCCGGTCACCACCACGGTTTGCAGCGTCTTGGGTTGATCCGTGGTGTTGCCCTGGTCTTGTGCAGGCTGCTGCGCCTGGGCCAAGCCGGCGGCTGCAACCAGACCCGCGGTCAAGCCGACGCGGACCGCGAGCGACAGGCGTTTCATTTGGTGGTTCATGGTCTCTCCAGCTGAAATCGAACAATGCCATCGCGTGCACCGCGTCCCGCCGGATTCCCCGGCGTGGTGTGTCGCTGTGCCGCGTACCTCCCCTTGGGGTTCAGCTAACCGCGATTTAACGATACTCGCTGCGAAAAAAACGCGCAATGGAGGCCTGTGGCATCGATCGCCCGCCGGCTGCGGCCACGCGCGATTGCCCCGGGCGGCGGAAGGCGTCCGCCCGGCCGCACGCTTGCCATCGGCGCCGCATGCCCCCACCTTTGCGGCATCCCCGAGAACGAGAGCGCCATGGAATCCTTCCACGCCACCACCATCCTGTCCGTGCGCAAGAACGGCAAGGTCGTCCTGGGCGGCGATGGCCAGGTCACGCTGGGCAATACCGTGGTCAAGGCCAATGCGCGCAAGATCCGGCGNCTGGGCAAGAATTCCGACGTGCTGGCCGGNTTCGCCGGCGCAACCGCGGACGCTTTCACACTGTTCGAGCTGTTCGAGGACAAGCTGGCCAAGCACAACGGCCAGTTGACCCGNGCNGCGGTGGAACTGGCCAAGGAATGGCGCACCGACCGGCGGTTGGGTCGACTCGAGGCGATGCTGGCGGTGGCCGACAAGGANGCTTCACTTTTGATTTCCGGCAACGGCGACGTGCTGGANCCCGAGCACGGCCTGATCGCGATCGGCTCGGGCGGTCCGTACGCGCAAGCCGCGGCCAAGGCGCTGCTGGACAACTCCGACCTGGAGGCACGCCAGATCGTCGAGAAGGCGCTCGGGATCGCCGGCGACATCTGCATCTACACCAACCACAACGTCACGATCGAAGAGCTGGGAGTCGAGAATCGGGATAGAGAATCGGCAAAAAGCCCGCTGACTGCCGATTGACTCACCCAAGCCACCGCTCTTTCCGATCCCCATCACATTCCCGATTCTCGTACTCATGTCCGAATTGACCCCCCGCGAAATCGTCAACGAACTCGATCGCTTCATCATCGGCCAGCACAACGCCAAACGCGCGGTCGCGATCGCGCTGCGCGACCGCTGGCGCCGGATGCAGCTCGATCCCGCGTTCCGCAACGAAGTCACGCCCAAGAACATCCTGATGATCGGGCCGACCGGCGTCGGCAAGACCGAGATCGCGCGACGCCTGGCGACGCTCGCAAAAGCGCCGTTCGTGAAAGTGGAAGCGACCAAGTTCACCGAGGTCGGTTACGTCGGCAAGGACGTCGATTCGATCGTGCGCGACCTTGCCGACGTCGCCTACAAGCTCACCCGCGACCAGGCCAAGGAGCGCGTGCGCTCGCAGGCCGAGGAGCACGCCGACGAGCGCATCCTCGACGCATTGCTGCCGCGCCGCGAAGCAAGCGGCGGCTGGGATCAGGAAAGCGACCAGCAGCAGGTCGAATCCGACACTTCCACACGCGGGAAGCTGCGCAAGCAGTTGCGCGAGGGCGCGCTGGACGAGCGTGAAATTGAACTCGAGTTTTCCATGAACGTGGGCGTTGAAATCATGGCGCCGCCGGGCATGGAGGAGATGTCGCAGCAACTGCGTTCGATGTTTCAGAGCATGGGCGGCGGCAAGACCCAGAAACGCAAACTCAAGATCAAGGCCGCGCGCCCGATGCTGATCGACGAAGAAGCGGGCAAGCTCCTCAACGACGACGAANTGCGCGCGCAGGCGATCGAGAACTGCGAGCAGAACGGCATCGTGTTCATCGACGANATCGACAAAGTCGCCCAGCGCAGCGATTGGGGCGGCGCGGGCGTGTCGCGCGAAGGCGTGCAGCGCGACCTGCTGCCGCTGGTCGAAGGCTCGACCGTGTCCACCAAGTACGGCCCGGTCAAGACCGACCACGTGCTGTTCATTGCCTCGGGCGCGTTCTCGATGGCCAAGCCTTCGGACCTCATCCCGGAATTGCAGGGCCGCCTGCCGATCCGGGTGGAGCTGTCGGCGCTGTCGGTGAAGGATTTCGAGCGAATTCTTTCCGAACCCCACAACGCACTGACCAAGCAGTACGCCGCAATGCTGAACACCGAGGGCGTGAAGCTGGAGTTCACCGGCGATGGCATCGCCAAGCTGGCCGAAGTGGCCTTCAAGGTCAACGAGAGCACCGAAAACATCGGCGCCCGCCGACTGCAGACGGTCATGGAGCGGCTGCTGGAATCGATCTCGTTCGAGGCCGCGGACAAAAGTGGCGAAAAGTACTCGATCGACGCCGAATACGTCGACAAAAACCTCAAAGACCTGGCTTCGAACGAAGATCTCTCCCGCTATATCCTGTGAGACCGGCATCCCGGGCAGTCTCGGCCCGGTCCGGCTAGAATGACGTCATGGGCAAGGTTCTGAAATTCCAGTCCGCCAGCCCGCGCCCCAAGCTGCGGGGCGCTTTGCAACGCGGCGAACTGGTGCGCGTGTGGCGCAGCGATCTCGAAGACGGCAGCTTCTGTGGCTACCTCGCCGGCATGGGCAAGGAGTGGCTACTGATGTGGGTGGTCGGCGACCAGATCAGCTTCGATGGACTATATGCGCTGCGGCTGGCGGACATCAGTGAAGTCGAGGCGCCGGACGGTCATCACGTCTTCATCGAGAAGGCACTGGCGATCCGCGACATCCACCCGCGCCTGCCGCGCAACTTCCCGCTGGACGACATCACCCAGGTGGTGCGCGCCGCAGCCGAATACGCGGCGGTGATGTGCGTGCACGTGGATACCGAGGACGAACACGAGGTCTGCTATATCGGGCGCCCGCTGGGCATCGAGGACGATGGCTTCACCCTGCAGGAAATCACGCCCGACGCCGAGTGGCTGCGCGAGCCGTCGTTCTTCGGCTGGGACGAAATCTCCACCGTCAGCTTCGACGAACCGTACGCGCAGGTGCTGCTCGATGTCGCCGGCCAGCCGCCGCGGATCGACTTTGCGGGCTCGGGCTTCGGCAGCGTGCATTAGTGCTTCATGCGTGATTGACCGGCATCAGTCCCACGGTGTCGTGCGCCGATAAAATCACCGGATGACCACGCCCCGACCCACCGACATCACCCTCCACAAGAAATCGCGCACGCTGGAAGTCGTGTTCGACTCCGGCGAACATTTCGTGCTGCCTGCCGAGTACCTGCGGGTGTACTCACCGTCCGCCGAAGTCCAGGGCCACGGCCCCGGGCAGCAGGTACTGGTCGCCGGCAAGCGCGAGGTCGGGATCATGGAACTGCAGCCGGTCGGCAATTACGCTGTCTCGCTGCACTTTACCGACGGCCACGCCACCGGCATCTATTCATGGGAGACGCTGCACGACCTCGGCAGCAACCAGGACAAGAACTGGAAGTCCTACCTCGAGGCGCTGGAAAAGAACAATCTTTCGCGTGATCCGGCGTCGCTGTACGGCCACGCGGTGCCGATGCGCGGGCCCAAACCCAAATAACCGCGGAAATAATCGCTCTTGTAGGTTGGGCTGAACGCAATGAAGCCCAACGCGAGTCACGATGTTGGGGCTTTCGCCGACAGAGCTGCCTCAACCCGACTACGTCGAAGCCTTTGCGACCACCGCCGCACGCCTTTCAAGGCTTTCCTTCGGCCAATACATCTCGCGGTCGTAATACTCGCGCATGACCGGCACGCCTTCCGGCAGGATCACCCAGGGCTGCTTCGACGTCGTGAAGATGTGGATGTCCGGCGGGAACCGGTCTGGATCATCGAGCGTGCCAACACGCACGAAGGCAAACTTCGGGCCCGCACCGGGGTAATGGCTCCATAGCGCGACGCGGCAATGCGGGCAACGCGCTATGTTCTGGCCCTTGCCGCTCGCCGAAGGCGTCATCACCATGTCGGGCGCGCCGTCCAGCAGTGCCACGCATTCGGTTTCGATCAGCGCATTCACCACGAATGCGCTGCCGGTTTCGCGCTGGCACCAGCGGCAGTGGCAGCAGTGCACGAACAATGGCGTGCGGGCGAGGCGATAGCGGACGAACCGGCAATCGCACTCGCCTTCGAATTTTTCGGC
>JGI24740J21852_10000997_pt1 | contig 12657 bp, 7 predicted proteins | sample KBSCornC6_FD_21852 | JGI IMG/M metagenome (IMG submission 21852) | reverse complement strand
GAAGAGCCGGAATTCTGGGCCAGGGCAGGTTACAGCGCAGTGTTCAAAAAAGAGTGGCAGGATTATTACGGCTTCCCCTGGAGGCCGCAGCATGAATCGCCAGAGAACACCTACCTCTCCAACAAGCTGAAATACCATATGTATTACAATGCTATCAAAGAAGTATCTGATTATGCAAAGGCATATGGTAAAAGCAAAGGGATGAATGTGAAAGTGTACATCCCCACACACTCACTGGTGAATTACTCCTCCTGGAAAATAGTTAGCCCGGAAGCCAGCCTGGCATCCCTGCCCGGCATTGACGGGTATATAGCGCAGGTATGGACCGGCACATCACGGGAACCGGTCTATTATAACGGTGTGCAGAAGGAAAGGGTATTTGAGAATGCTTTCCTGGAATACGGTTCCATGGTATCCATGACAGCGCCTACCGGCAGAAAGCTGTTCTTTCTTACAGACCCCATAGAAGACTGGCCGCGTGACTGGAGCGATTACAAGCGGAACTATGAAGCCACTTTTACCGCGGAGCTGTTATATCCCATGGTAGCGGATTACGAAGTAATGCCCTGGCCGGAGCGCATCTATACCCGGCCATACAAAGTAGCCAACAGCGACAGCAGCGTATTGATACCCCGGTATTATTCCACGCAAATGCAGATCATGGTGAATGCATTGAACGACATGCCTTTGTCAGACAACCGCGTTTCCGGCGTGAACGGCATTGGGGTGCTGATGGGCAACTCCCTGATGTTCCAGCGCTTCCCTACGCACAACGGATTTGAGGACCCACAGTTCTCTAACTTCTACGGACAAACGTTGCCCTTATTAAAGCTGGGCATACCTGTGCAAACCGTGCATATGGAAAACCTTGCCTATGCTGCATCATTGAAGGACATTAAAGTGCTGGTCATGAGCTATTCAAATATGAAACCTATGTCGCCGGATGTGCATGAGCACCTGGCAGCCTGGGTGAAAAAGGGCGGCGTGCTGGTTTATTGCGGTAGTGACGATGATCCTTACCAGTCAGTAATGGAATGGTGGAATACCAAAGGCAATCAATACAAAGCGCCTTCAGAACATTTGTTCAAACTGTTAGGTATAAAGGCAGCTGCCGGCGGCTCCTTCAAAGCAGGAAAGGGAATGGTGTATGTGATACGGCAGCGTCCCAAAGAATTTGTGATGGAGGCCGGCGCCGGCAGCCGCTATGTAAACCTGGTAAAAGAAGCATATGAGAAAGGCGCTGCAGCGGGTACGCTTGCAATGAAGAATAACCTGTACGTGGAAAGAGGCCCCTATGACATCGTAGCCGTAATGGATGAAAGCACGGACACGGCGCCTTATAAAGTGAAAGGCCCTGTGATTGATCTGTTCAACCCTGCGCTGCCCGTGCTGAAAGAGAAAGTGATAACGCCCGGCACACAAGCATTGTTGTATGACCTGAACAGAGTTGCAAACAGGAAACAACCCAAAGTGCTGGCCGCTGCTGCACGGATCTATAACGTGCAGGCTACAGCCGGCAGCTACAGCTTTGTGGCCAAAAGCCCTGTAAAGACCTTAAATGCCATGCGGGTACTGCTACCGGCAGCGCCGCTGGCTGGCGGAACTGTTGTGAAAAACAGCGCAGGAGAAACATTGAAAGATGTAAAAGCCGAATGGGACGCAGATTCCGGAACCTATTTTATGGAATTTGAGAACAGCCCGGAAGGCATCAGCGTGCAGATAAAGTGGTAGAGAGAACATACACGTTCTCTCCCGCTTTCAATGCATACTTTTTCGTTTTCCATATAAACGTACCCGTAGTTTTTGCGGGCAAAACGATCTTTACTTTCCACTTGTCTCCGTCCAAAGAATATGCAACGGCAACTTTTCCGTTTGGATGCGGGAGCTCGCCACTTACATTGGTCAGGTTTCCCAGCTGCGGTGCTATTTTTAATTTCCGGAAGCCAGGTGCATCGCTGTCAATACCCAGCACGGTTCTGAAGAATTCAATATTGGGACTGGCTCCCCAGGCATGGCAATCGGAACGGCTGTTTGGCAGATCGGATATTTCAGCCCAGGTGGTTAACCCCATTTTAATATTATCCCGCCACACATCCAGCCATTTGAGGTAATCATTTCCAAGGCCGCCTTTTACCAGCGCCTGGTGCAGGTAATACTTAAAATAAATGGTGCACTGGGTCAGGGAATGATCGTTTAAAAGATGCTTGCATACTTCTGGCAGCTCCTGTTGATTTACCAGGCCGGCTAATATGGCCAGCGAATTGGCATGCTGTGAATACACGTCTTTTTCATTCGTATCCGCATATAATTTCCTGGATAGATTCCAATATTTGGCCTGGATGGTTTGTTTCAGCTGCCCTGCTTTTTGCCGGTAGAGCGCAGCATATGCCGGCATGCCCATGCTGGATTCCAGCTCAGCTGCCCACTGATAGGCCATCAGCAATTGCAGGTCCAGGATGGCCGATGCGCCATCGGTACCTTTTGGCGGCATGGCAAAATCCCATCCTTTCCCTCCTACCCAATCTATAAAATTCCAGTAAGGCGTGCCTCTTAACGAACCATCTGCCCCCTGGTATTTGCTGAAAAAATCCAGCACCGCGCGTTCGCCGGTCAGCTTGTCCTTTATAAAACTGCTGTCTGACCTGTACATCCAGTAATCATGCAGCATACCAATATACCATAAGGAAAAGGTGGATATGATCTGCGTACTATGTGTAGGCCACCGGCTTTGCGTAGCGCCTTCCGTTATACGGGAATGGTCCATCAGGTTGATGGCATTGCGCGCCAGCCGGTCGTCGCCGCTATTGTAGTAGCTGATCATGGCCTGTATGCGCGTATCCCCTATGTACTGCAATTGCTCATAGTAAGGGCAATCCCAATAGGTTTCCATGGCACAGAGGCGGGCGGTCCGCCATCCTATTTCCAGGATCTTTTTTATTTCAGTATTGTCCGTATTAAAGGCGGCGGTAAACTTAAAAGGATAGCCGGTAAATACGCCGGAAAGATCATCTATCACCAATGGCTCCTTTTGGGTATGCACTGTTACCAGGATATAACGGAAGCTCCGCCAGTAAAGGGTTGTATAAGATTGTCCGGTGCTGCCATCGGAGATCAGGCTGTCCTTCCGTCCTTTAAAATCTTTGCCATCCACATCGTTCCGGTTGCCTTTACGGTCACCGTACTTTTTTACATCATCAAAAAGCGATTCCGCATACCGCATGGAAATACCGGCATCCCTGCCTTTGCTAAAGTTTAAGTTGATGTATGCGTTGGTCAGGTAGGTTTGATCCAGCAGGAAAGAAACAGTAGTATCTGCCGGAATGGTAATAGCTGTTTTCTCCGCCGGGAATGTAGGAGGCAGGGTGATACCGCTTGCTTTACGCACAACGGGCAGCCGCTGGTAAGTGAGCTCCATCTGGGGCAAGGAGGAAGGCACCAGCATCCAGCCATAACCATCACCCCCACCCTTTAAACGGCCCCCGAATAAATTGGCTGCCATCGGCCAGCTGCTATCATCAAAATCAACAGCCATCCAGCCATGAACAGATTGCCGCATATCCACCTGCTCACCCGTGCTGGCGGCAAAAAAGCCCCAAACAGGCTGGTATCCCTTATCCCGGATACATTTCCAGGTATTATTGGTATTCAGGATCTCTTCATTGGAAGCGTTTCCCTGTACAATGAACGCGGTCCTAACCGTGATCTGCGCCTCCGGGCGGTATTCAGCCTCGTTATACACCAGCGCTGCCACTGTATTTTTACCTGCAACAAGGTAGGGCGCCAGGTCCACCGTTTCATAATTCCAGTAATAGGTATCTCCGCGCGCCGGTCCTAACGATACCAGTGTGCCATTCACATACAATTTATAACGGTTATCCGCTGATACATGGATGATAAAGCTGGCAGGTTTAGCGGCGAGATCAATATTTTTCCGGAAGTAATAAACCCCATACCCATTGCCCGGATCATTGGGGGCCGCAATCCAATTGGCATTCCATGGCCTGCTCATCGGAACAACAGATTGAGCGTAGCTGATTTGAGTCAGTAAAAAACTGCAAAGCGTGAGTACCGCAGAAAAAAATCTATTCATTAATGCGTGGAATTAGAATGAATGCTCAATATAGTGGCGGGTCCTATACTATGCATCCTATACTATCCTGCTACGGTAAAACACAGTTTTGGTTCAGCAGTTAACCGTTACCTTTAAAAAAGTAGCCGGAATGGATGTAGTATCCCCTGTGGCGCTTTTATTCTGACTGTTAAACAACGCTTCTAATTCCTGTTGCAGATCTGCGGCCTTCCCATTTTTTTCAGCAGCTTCAAAAGCATTCATAGTAGGCCCGTAATAGTCCCTGAAATTTTTAACAAATGCCGCAGGTGAATAGGGGCCATTGAACGTAAAAGTTTCCTTAGAAAAGCTAATGTTCTCTTTTGCTATACCAGCGGTGTTAAAACGCTCGATCACATTGCTCTCCACCCCCCATAGCATGGGACTTACAAAGCCCTCTGGTGGCGGCGGCGTATAAGCGGAGCTGATCTTTAAGATCTGTGCTACCAGCGTAGGATCGCCCGGGATCCAGTTTCCCATCACTATTCTTCCGCCCGGGCGTGTAACACGCACCATTTCCCTGGCAACGTCGAATGGTTTTGGCGCGAACATAGCGCCAAAAAAGCTGATGACCAGATCAAAACTATGATCTGCCAGCATATGCAGGTCGGTTGCATCGCCTTCCTGGATGCTGCAATTAGTAAGCCCTTCGTTCTTAATCCGGTTGTTTCCTGCATCAACAAGGTTCTTTGCAATGTCAACGCCTGTAACCTGGGCGCCCAGTCTTGCTGCCGGCAGCGCCGTAGTCCCATCTCCACAACCGAGATCAAGCACGTTAAGCCCCGGTTTAATTCCCAGGCCGGCTACCAGCGCATCACCGCTTTCACGCATGGTTTCAGCTATACGGGTAAAATCACCCTTTTCCCACAAAGTTTTGTTTGGATTCATTGTAATGTAATTTTTGGAGTTAATAATTCTGGGGTTCTATAAAATTTATCAGCAAGTACGGAATTTGTCCCTTATTTAGTAGCTATAACCGCGACACACACATGCGCTGTGCTTCACACAGTCTAAATTATGCCTTTAAATTAATATAAATCAGTGAATTTTAGATAGGAAATAGTATAAAATCTGATATTTAAGCAGCGCCTCTCCACACAGACAGGCAGATAGCATGATGACAGATTATATTGCCGGCTATCAGTAACTAACAGCTTTGCATAAATGATTTTAATCTATATATTGCGAGCTCCAAACTATTTATTTACCATATGCTCACTTTACAGGAATTTTCACAAAATTTTGGAGGCAACCCTGTTCCTCATGCGTTAGCCCAGCTACTTGAATTTCAGAACGAAACAGGTTTTGAATATTATTCGGAAGGATTTGGCCTGCTACGGGATGACAAATCCGGGCTTCACCATGGATGGTCAGCAGAACCCGCCTTCCTGGATAAACTAATGCCCTTTGCGCAGGCAAACGGTTCCGGTTCTTTTTATGCTTTATGGCAGCATGATGCTACTACAGACCTGGCAGCATTACCTGTAGTGGTTTTCGGAGATGAAGGCGGAGAATTTGTTGTTGCGGAAAACATAGCAGGTTTATTACAATTGCTTACTATAGATGCTGAGCCTATGATCTTTGACGACGTTAGCTTCTATAAAGACCCGGAGCAGGACCCTAGTGACTATGCTGAAGATTATAAGAGCTGGCTGATGGAGCAGTTTAAACTGGCGCCCATTGAGGAAGCAGAGGACATCATGATTCCTGCACAGGAAAAATATCAGGCTGCTTTTGATGAATGGAAAGCTCCGTTCTTTGGATAATATAGCGGCCGGTGGTGCCATGAGATGTTAAAAAATCTTTAAAAGTGGTACAGCTGAACCTTAAAATTACCTTATAACTTTCACAGCAAACCTATAAAAACAAGGCTTTATGTAACTTCCCGCTTTAATTCAGGCGTGTTATGGCGAATGGAAGCAAATCACCACATATCCTCAATACATCTACGAACCTGCTGGGCTTTTGTTTAATAGTGCTCACCTCTATCAAAGTCATGCATTTTAATAATGGCACCCTCATTGATGATAGTACCGGCGTTGCCGCGCTGTTATTAATGGCCAGCTGTTTTCTTTCGTTCCTGTCCATGCGTGCAGGTCAGGACCGGAAGAGCGAACAGCTGGAAAGGGTAGCAGATTATGTTTTCCTGGTAGGGCTGATCTGTGTCAGTGTTACAACCGTGCTGGTATCCTTTAACCTGATCTCATAGATCTTAGCGGCAGCCCCTCTCCTGCTTATTCTTTGGTGATCTTCAGCTTCCTTTCACAGATCACGGGTCAACTCCCTCATCCCGGAAATTAATAGCAGGCGTTTGAATATGGTTTGTATAAGAAAGAACACGGTTCGTATAATAAGCCAAATGCCGATCCCCCCAGCGGCTACTTTTGGCCCGTCTAACTAAAACAACCGCTATTTCAGCGGTTGTAAAAGTAAGATGAGCAAGAAGATTATATGAACAAGAAAATCATTGTACTATTCTTATTCAGTTGTGCATTAAAGGCTAATGCCCAGGATAACTGGACATTAAAACAATGCATTGATTATGGCCTGAAGAATAACCGTAACAACGCCATTTATGCCAATGAAAAACGGGCTGCCGACGCCAAGGCAAAGGAAGCACTGGCCGATTATCTGCCGCGTGTAAGCCTCACCTCCACGCTGGACGACAATCTTAAGCTACAGCAAACAGTGATCCCTGCCGGCATCTTCGGGCCTAACGATGTAAAGGTGTCTTTAAGCAAGCAGTATAGCTCCAACGCCACCGCGCAGCTGGACCAGGTGCTCTATGACCAGACGCTGCTTACCGGTCTGAAAGCCAATAAATATAACCGGCAGCAGGCGGAGCTTAACATACAGCAAAGCCAGGAAGCCATCATCTATAACATCAGCACTGCCTGGTTCCAGATCTTCGTGTACCGGCAACAGTTAGCGCTGCTGCAGGAGAACAAAGACACGTATGAAAAGCAGATAGCAATATACCGTTTGCAGGTAAGCAAGGGCACTGCACTACAAAAAGACCAGGACAAGGTTACCGTTGACTATAACAATACCATTTCACAGATCCGTGTAGCCGAAAGCAACCTGCAGCTGGCGCAAAATGAGCTGAAATATGAAATGGGTTACCCTATCAATGAGCCGCTTGCAGTGAACACTTCAGCAGGTGTGGCAATTCCCGCAGCGCTCCCTGAAGATAGTGCCGGGGCTTTTTCCCCAACAGCACGGGTTGATTACAGGCTCTCCCAGATCAATATAAAGGCGTTGCAAATAGAGCAGGCCCGTATAAGGGCAGAGGCGCTCCCTAAACTAACTGCCTATGCCCGCTATGGTGCAGTTGGTTTTGGCAATAACCTGAAGGAATCCTATAGTACACTGCTGCCGTTTTCTGCCGTAGGGTTGAAACTAACCATTCCCATTCTCGATTTCTATAAACGGAATGCCCAATACAAGCAGGCAGAGATTAACCGCATTAATGCGGAAGAAAAGCTGAAGCTGGCCGAAGGACAGTATACAATGGAATATGAGAACAACCGGACCAAGCTCCTGCAGGCGCAGGCCAACGTGGAAAATGACCAGCGGAATATTACCCTGGCAGAATCAGTGCTTAAGGTCACCGATATCCAGTTCCAGAAGGGCATCACTGATCTTACTGATTGGCTGAATACGCAGCACTCGCTCAGGGAAGCACAGAACAGCTACCTGAGCTCACTATACAATTATTACCTGGCTAAGATTGACCTTGAAAAGGCAGCAGGAACATTGAAAACCTTTTATAATTCACTTTAAAGCGCCATGAAACAAAAACTTATAATCACCTTAGTATGTATCGGATTGATCGGTTTGATCGTACTCAAACTGTTTTCCAATAAAAGGAAGATCAATGAGAAGAACCAGCCGGCCTCCGCTGAAAATATCCGTATACCCGTAACAGTTGCAGCCGTTACGGACAGTATACAACAGATAGGTATCGTGAAAACCGGTATGCTGGCCCCTTTTAAGGAGGCAAAGGTGTTATCGGTAAGCAGCGGAAATGTGCAGCGCCTGCTCTTTAACCTGGGCGACAATGCACATCAGGGCCAGACGCTGGCGGTGATTGATACCCGGCTGCTGCAGCTGGACCTGCAGAAATCAGTATCCAATGTATCCAAGCTTCGCAAAGATCTGCTAACCTATTCGGAATTGCTGACAGGTAATGCCGCAACCCGGGAAAAAGTGGATGAGATCCGCCAGAACTATAATGATGCAGTGAACCAGGAAGCGCAGCTGGAAAGGCAGATAGCTGACGCCAGTATCAAAGCCCCCACCAGCGGTATTATTGGCGCCAAAAAAGTTGAGGAAGGCATGTATGTAGCAGCCGGTACGGAGATTGCCACTATTGTAAACCTTTCCCAGTTAAAAGTGCAGGTAAATCTTACCGAAGCCGAAGTGTACCAGGTGGCGCTGGGTCAAAAGATCAGGCTCACAACAGACGTATACCCGGACAGCTCATTTTCAGGTACGGTCACCTTTATCAGTCCGCAGGCCAACGAAGCCTATAACTACCAGGTGGAGATCACCGCAGCCAATGATACAAAGGCCCCTTTGCGTTCCGGCACTTTTGTTTATGCCGACTTTTCAAGAAAAACGTCTCAAAAGGTCCTGCTGATCCCGCGTGAAGCATTGAACGCAAGCACCCAGGACGCTTCCGTGTACGTAGTAAAAGATGGGAAGGCCGTTTTACGCAAAATAAAAGCTGGTGCGGAATACGGCAGCAATATCCAGGTTATTGACGGCCTGCAGCCCGGTGAGCAGGTGATCACATCCGGGCAGATCAATCTTAAAGATGGTTCGTTAATCAATGTTTCAAAATAAAGATCAGGAGTATGTCATTAACCGAAATTGCTATTAAAAGGCCATTATTACTCATAGTTATATTTACAGTCCTGGTTCTTTTCGGGGTGCAGTGCTACCTTAGCCTGAACTATAACCTGCTTCCCAAAATAGAAGTACCTACCGTTTCTGTGAGTACTATCTATCCCGGCGCTTCAGCGGTAGAAGTGCAGACAACGGTCACTAAAAAGCTGGAAGATGCCTTTTCCGCTGTAGAAGGGCTTGACCAGATCAGCTCCACTTCACAGGAAAGCGTTTCCATCATCACCATCTCTTTTAAAAGCGGTACGGACATCAACAAGGCGGAGCGCGATGTGCAGCGCAAGGCAGACCAGGCCGTTAACGACCTGCCGGATGATGCGGAAAGACCACAGGTTAACAAGGTGAACCCGGAAGAAACCCCTGTTATAAAAGCCGGGGTAACCGCTAACATGAGCCCCCGCAACCTGTACGATTTTGTTGATAATCAGCTCAGGCCCCTGCTGCAAAATGTAGCCGGTGTGGGCAAGGTGAATATTATTGGCGGCGATGAACGCGAGATCCAGGTGAACATTAACCAGGAAAAATTGCTTTCCTATGGCCTCTCTATTACACAAATAACACAGGCCGTTAGTAATGCAAACCTTTCATTTCCCGCAGGCAGCATTGAAACAGAGCGCCAGCAGCTCTCCATACGCTATGACGCCAATGTTAGCTCAATGGATCAGCTGCGCAACCTGATCGTAAAGCAAGTTCCCGGGCAGGGAGCTATCTATCTCAGGGATATTGCGGAAGTGGTGGATGCTACGGCCAAAACCACGGCCATCAACCATATTAATGGTATCCCCTCCATCGGTATACAGATCATCAAACAAACAGATGCCAATGCGGTTGATGTGAGCGCCCGGGTTAAAAAAACATTTACAAGGATAGAGGAACAATATAAAGCCCAGCAACTGGAATTTAATATTTCTTCAGACCAGAGCATATACACACTTCACTCTGCAAACGCCGTAATAGAAGACCTGGTGCTTGCCATTGTAATTGTAGGAATTGTAATGCTGGCTTTCCTGCATAGCATGAGAAGCTCCATGTTTGTACTATTGGCCTTACCTTCATCTATTGTCCCCACCTTTATTGCAATGTACCTGCTGGGTTTTTCCCTGAACCTCATGACGCTGATGGCCATGTCTTTAGTGGTGGGCATCCTGGTAGATGATTCTATTGTAGTATTGGAAAATATCTACCGCCACATGGAAATGGGTGCAGATAAGCGTAAAGCGGCGCTGGAAGGCCGTAATGAAATAGGCTTTACCGCTCTTTCCATAACCCTGGTGGATGTGGTGGTGTTCCTGCCGCTGGCGCTGGCCGGGGGCATGATCGGCTCCATACTCCGGGAGTTTTCCCTGGTGGTTGTATTCTCAACCCTTATGAGCCTCTTTGTTTCATTTACCATCACGCCCCTGCTGGTTAGCCGTTTCGGCAAGCTGGAAGCCTTGAAGAAAAACACGCTCTGGGGAAAGCTCAATCTTGGTTTTGAGTACTTTCTTAATACTTTGAAAGAGAGTTATGGGAACCTGCTGCAAAAAGTGCTTCATAAGAAAAGATGGCTATTGTCAGGTACTTTGCTGCTGATCATTGGGTCCATAGCGTTGATCCCAACAGGTTTTATAGGCGCCTCATTTATCCCGAAAACAGACCAGAGTGACCTGGTCATCAATATGGAGCTGGAACCAACGGCCACCATCTATAAAACCAATATGCTGGTGCAGCAGGCTGAGAAAATAATCATGCAACAGCCCGAAGTGGAGAAAGTATTTTCCAGCATCGGGTTTGTGAGCGGAAGCGTAGCCGGCACCAGCAGCAATGCCAACCTTGCAGAGCTTACCTTAACGCTGGTTGACAAGAAGAAACGTAGCTTATCGTCAGAAGAATTTGGTACGCTCATTCAGCAAAAACTGAGCGCCGCCATAACTGGTGTCAAGATCACAGCAGCCGCTACCTCCATAACGGGCAATGTGAGCAGCGCGCCCATACAGGTGGCCATAAAAGGCGTGAACATCAAAGAGGTACGTCAGGTTGCAGAGGCCTATCAGAAAATAATAGCAGCAGTGCCGGGCACACAGTTCGTGAAGTTATCCGTTAAGGACAAAAAACCAGAAGTGGATATTAAACTCAACCGGGAAAAAATGAGTATGCTGGGCCTCAATGCCAGCCAGGTAGGCGCCATGCTCCAAAATTCCTTCAGCGGGAATAATGAAAGCCAGTACAAACAGGAAGGCAATGAGTACGACATTCTTGTTAGCCTGGACCAGTTTAACCGCTCTGATATTAATAACGTTGGCAATCTCCCTTTTGTTAACGCCAACGGGCAAACGATATTATTAAGCCAGTTTGCAGAGATAAGGGAAGCGCTTGGGGAGACAACCCTGCAGCGTATAGACCGCCTGGGTTCCATTACCGTACAGGCCAATGTGGCAGGGCGGCCAACAGGAACCGTTACCAGTGAGATCAAGGAAAAAGCCAGATCTGTAAAAATTCCGGACGGCATTAGTGTAGCCTACCTGGGTGATTCCAAGAACCAGGGCGATGCCTTTGGCAGCCTGGGGCTGGCGCTCCTTACGGCTATTATCCTGGTGTATCTTATTATGGTGGCGCTCTACGAAAATGCCGTGTATCCTTTTGTGGTACTATTCTCCATACCGGTAGCCCTTGTCGGGGCGTTATTGGCCCTGGCGCTGACTATGGAAACCCTGAACATTTTTACCATTATCGGGATTATTATGCTGTTGGGGCTTGTTTCAAAAAATGCCATCCTGATCGTGGACTTTACCAATAAGCTGAAAGAGGAAGGTTATAGTGTAAAAGAAGCCCTGGTAGAAGCAGGCAAAGAACGGTTACGCCCTATCTTAATGACCACCCTTGCCATGGTATTTGGTATGCTGCCGATAGCCATTGCAAGCGGCGCTGCATCTGAGATCAAGAACGGCATGGCCTGGGTAATTATCGGCGGCCTTACCAGCTCCATGATCCTCACGCTGTTTGTAGTGCCCAGCATGTATCTCATTATAGATAGCCTGCTTGCAAAAAGCAGAAAACCAGCTAAAGAATTAATAATGAAGAATTAATGATTAATATAACGAAGCGGATAAATACCAAAAAGCAGAAAGTCATTTTAATGGCTTTCTGCTTTACGCTCTACTTATTAATTATTAATTCTTAATCATTAATTATTCTTCCGGGTTAAGTGAGCCTCCTGAATAGATCGCAAAAAAATCCTTTCTATATACATCGCCTAAAGGAATTTCAGTTGCCCCGAGATAGATATTGCGATGGTCAAATGAATCTATATAGTTTACATTCACCACATACGACTTACTTACCCGCAGAAAAAGGCGGGCTGGCATCTTTTGGTGAATGGTTTTTAAATTCATGGCAGTAATAAGCTTCTGGTTATCGGTATAGATCACCACATAATCTTTGAGTCCTTCTATAAACCTGATATCGCCAAAGTTGATCCTGTGAAACCGCCGGTCTGATTTAACCAATAAAAAGTCGGCCGTATTAGCCTCTATAATATTTTTTTCCGTATCATCTGAAAGCAGCTTTTTGTAGACCTCTGCTTTATGGATCGCTTTTTCCAGGCGGGCTTTTTCTATGGGTTTCAGGAGGTAGTCGATAGCATCCAGCTCGTAGCTTTTTAA
>JGI24740J21852_10000991_pt1 | contig 12692 bp, 14 predicted proteins | sample KBSCornC6_FD_21852 | JGI IMG/M metagenome (IMG submission 21852) | reverse complement strand
GAAACTCCCGCTGGCGACAACCGTCGATGACTACGCCGCGCTCTTGCCGTGGGCCATGGCTGCGACACGCTGAGAGGCGTCGTTTAAAGACTGCTTACGAATGATCCATCAGGGCGCGAGAGCCGACGAGTCAGCGGAATACTCAGCGCCCCGCCACGCAATCGAGAGGCAAAGGGATCGCCAACATAGAGCCCAGCATTCGGATTGTCACGATGCACCTTGAAGTACTGCCGGTCCGAGAAGTTGCCGTGCCTTGGCGAATCGTAGGCGGCATCGATGACGATATTGCCTTGTGCGTCCAATACCAGCATCGACCCCAGATACGTCGCCGTCGCAGCGTGATCGAACAGGGCGAAGCCGCGCAACCGGGGCGACGCGGCCGCCACTTCAGGATCATTCACACGGTCGACGACGGCTTGAAGCGACAGGGAATAGAGTTCGAAATTACGTTCGATATCGCGCTCGGCAAGCAAGGCCAGGCTGCGCGAGGTAGCAGACGCGTGCGCCATCGCGTCCAGCCGGCTCTGGTACAGCACGGTCGCGCAAATCGATACCATCAACAGCGCCACCGCCGCACCCGCAATGACAATCGCACGGGGCGCCGTCAATCTCCGGTAATCCCACTGGCCCAAAAACCATCGCAGCGGGTTGATCTTGTTGCCGTCGGTCACTGTTGCACCCGATTCGTCCGGTCCGATAAGAAGTCCCTAGCAAGCTAGAGCCCTGCGGCAGCAACATTGCACTCGCGGCAACGGTCAACAGCTCAGGTCAGGGCTCGGCATGCACATGTCAGCATTTTCCACATCCTGCTGCCAAGTTGCACACTGTTCTTCAGTCCCGAGCCTGCAGACATTCACCCTAGCCGGCGTCTGAAACCAAGGGGCAGTCCGCTGAGATTCAAGCCGCGCAAGTGTGCGGATTGAGACCACGCCAGAACTCAGCATTTCAGTGAGAGCGATCCGAACTATCAGGATTCGGCCCAGATTGCGCACGCCTGCGCTGCATGGGCCAAGCACATGGCAATCATCGAAGGGCAATCGGAACGTACCGGAGGCTTCATCGCCGGTGCGTCATTCAGCTTGGACGACATTTCGATCGGCCTCTCGGCCAACCACTGTCCTGCCCCTCCCCCTTCACACTTGTCCCAGATGGGCTAGGCGTCTGCTCCTTGCCCGCCGATAGCTGGTTCAACCGCGATCGAAGCGCAAGTCTGCATTCAGGCGTGCCGCATGGCATCTTCGAGCAGCGCCTGAGCCGATTCCCAAGCGTGATTCGCAACATCAGGATCCCCATACGCACGCGCAGCTGCAATCGCCCCATCCAGGAACAATGCGTAGGTTTCGGCCAGTTGCTCTGCCCGGCGATGCGGAAGCAGTGTCCGCAAAATATCGGCCATGCGGCCCTGCAATGTCCGCTTGTAGCCAATGGCTACGTCCGAAATCCCGGTGGCATCTGTACCGAATTCCGAAAGCGCCCGCTCGAACAGGCACCCAGCAAATTCGGGCGTACGAAACCATGCGCCGTACCAGTCGAAGATGCCTTTGATCTTCCCCGCTGGATCGGGAATCGGTTTTAACGTTTGCTCGATGCTGACCAGAATGTCGGTGTACCGCTTCTTGAGGACGGCACGCACGAGGTCGTCCTTGTGTGGGAAGTGGCCATATAACGCCGGCAGCGAAACACCAGACGCATCGATCACCTGGTCGACGCTGACAACGTGAAAACCTCGCTTCGAAAAGAGCTCGGTCGCCTTGATCAAAATCTGGTTGCGCGTTTCCTGGTCCATGCCTATTCCCTAGCCTGCTGTATCCGAATTGCCTTACGACGCGCCAAGCGATGGATGGCAACGGCACGGCCCACCAGTATCACGAAAACAATCCGGCAAAGCTCAAGAATGCTGATGTGGTCTGGCAAACATGCCGCTGTAGGCAAGATCGACAAAGATCCTGCGCAGAGCACTCAACCCTGACGGCTACGCACGCTGCGAGCGCTGTCTGCTGCGGCTTTCGCCTGATCCAGCAGCACCTTGGCCGCCTGCCACGCTTGAGCGGCCGCGCGTGGATCGCCAATGGCGCGCGCGTCTGCCGTTGCGCCACTCAGCAACATCACGTACACGCCGGCGAGCTGACGAGCTCGGCTAGGCGGAATGATCTCGGACAGCAGTTGCTCCATGATGGCCAACAGGTCATCGCGGTAGCGCACCGCCACGTCGGTCGCCTTGGGACAGGTCGCGCCAAACTCAGCCAGCGCGCGTTCGAATAGACAGCCCGCAAACTCGGGGGTACGAAACCAGGCTCCATACCAGTCGAAAATCCCCTTCAAGCGCGCTTCGGCATTTGGCATAGGTTCGAGCTTGGCTGCCAGGCTTTCCATGATGAAGGTGTAGCGCTGTTCCAGCACTTCCTTGATCAGATCTTCCTTGCCCGCGAAGTGGTGATAGAGCGTCATGCGGGCAACGTCCGCCTCGGCGATGATCCAATCGATGCCGACCGGATGAAAGCCGTGGCGGGAAAACAGCTCACTGGCCTTATCCACCACTTGCTGGCGTTTGCTCGCGCGCATGCATCCGTCTCCTGACTATGGGGCGGCATCTTAGCACTGCACCCGCCGACGCAATTCCGCCGCCAAGTCGTGTTAAGCCGCTTCAGTACGTCTTGCTCCAGACCAGAATGGTGTCGCTCCTGAAATTACTGTAGACGTTCCCCGGCACTTGCGGCTCGCGCGTGGCGACATGCGTGCGCATTAACACGCTGACCGTACGCTCGTTCACTTCGATATAGATGTTTGGTCGAACATCTTGCCCCCCAGCCATCGGGGGGTGTCCTCGCGAGCCACACGGTGCGGCACGTGCTCGTCTCTGAATATCTCAGCGAGATCGACCACGGACTCATGCTCGATATCGTCAATCGAGGTCCAGCGCACGCGGGCGGGCGGCGGAAAAGTGGGCGGCCCTGCTCGGTTGATCGGTGGTAGAAGACCCGCCGGAAGGCATGAAGGTATGGGCAGATCGAGAACAACTGCGCTGTGCGTTTGGCAAGCTGGGATAGGGGTTTCATGATCCCCCAATGCCAGGGCGTTTCAGCAAGGCACCCGGCCACCGCCCATCATGCACCAACGCTGCGTCTCTTGTGGTGGTGGCGCATACGGCAATCCAGTCCTCGGATTAATCCCGTCGTATTGATGCGTGGGGTGCCTAGCCCTCCAATCCGCCATCTCCGCATACTGCTGCTCAACCGCAGCGTGCTGTTGAGCAAGATCCGCCTTTTGGGCGTCATCCAGTTTCTTTGTCATGGTGACCAGCCGCGCAAACTTTGGATCGCGCACATCCTGCAAGGGAGGCAGAGGTGCCGCTGGCGGCATGATAAGAAATGGGCCGTTGTACTTCGGTATCGGCAACTTCGATGGCCTCCCCCAGCTTGCTGCCAGATTGATCTCCCACATGGCAGCGTTCATGCCGAGCACAGATTCGTAGTCTCGATTCACGACTGCCAGCGTGGCAGGCCCCGACAGTGGAGGCAACGGCCGCAGAGCAGGCGGCAGCGCCTGCCGAGCCTCGGGATAGACGACGCGAACCCAACTCCCCGCAGCGGCTGAGTACTGCTGAAGAACGGCTTCATACGCTTCCAGTATTTGCGTACGGCTGTAGCTGCCTGGATTCTCGAACATCGGCTTATAGGCCAACACGCTTTGGGCATACCGCGCATTCGCATTCCGCTGCTCCACGACAAACTGCAGTTGCGGATCGACCGGCGCGGGTGTCGATATGGCAGCGCATCCGGAAAGCACACTGACGATGAACACAAGGCCTGCGGTTGCTCGAGCGGCCCGCCCCATATGACGTGAGATGACTGCCACCGCTCCATGCTTTCTCTGTGTGGCACAGCGAGTAGAAGGCTTAACCATCTTGAATAGAGTCCCAGTCATAACTGTGGATACAAAGCGCCGCACTTTGAAACACGCGAAGCCCCATTGCATTGAGATGAACATCAATCCAACACGCACCGCATGAGGATGCCTCGATCGACGAGCAACGCCAGCAACCCCGTATATGTCGGGCATGGCTCGGCAGCGTTGCGTGCCAGCACATCGTCGATTTCAGCGTTGTCACGACGCACGCACGCATACTGCCGCGCCGTAGAGGCGTGCAGCCGCGCAAAGGCGCCGCACACATGCACAAACGCAACAACTTCCTCAAACATTCTCATGTTGATCTCGATGGCGACCATCATCTCGGAGCCGTACCCGCACTCCGCATCGACCTTTGCGGTATAGGCCCGCATGTCATAGGCGGGTAGCCAGTGTGGGCCCAGCCCGTCGAGACACCGGGCGATTTCGTTGATGCTGGCTGCCAGAGTCATGTGAAATGTCGGTCTAAACGGCGCTCAACGGCCTCGCCCACCTGCCGCAACGCGCTAACTTGGGTGAGGCGACGCTGGGTGAAATCAATGTATACCAGTCAGTCTATTTTGACTAGACTCCTGAGCGCACGCTTGGATCACGACCTTGGTTACCAAACGATCATCATCGGAAACTAGATAGATCGGTATAGTTTCATTTCATGAATCCACCGCCGCGCAGCATCGGCACATGCCAGTCGCCAGCCGGCGAAGGCGGTTCCACGATTCATTGAAGGCAGCTCGCATGGCTTGATTGCCATTTGCCCGCGCACGGCAGGGTCGTGCATGCAGGTTCCGTTTGCATTTTTTCAAGGTGAATTCATGAAAACCGCTGCGCTGATCGCAATGACTTGTGTTGCACTCACTGCCTGTGGCGGCGGTGACCAGGCCTCTACGTCAGCGAGCGGCCCAAACACGGGAACGGGCACTGGCTCGGGCTCCAACAGCGGCGGCACGCTCACGCTGCGCTATGAAGCCCTGTCGCCCGCAGCAGATGCAGCGAGCTTCCTGGCGCTACTAAACAGCGAAGGCGCAAAAGGCTTCCGCTACTTGAGCGATCGATTCAACGCGTCGGGCAGCACGACGCCTTCGGTCTTCGTCAACGACGGTACCGCGCAGACATACACATACGAATTGGTTAGCGCACAGAGCGGCGAGTCCGCCTTTCTCGCGCAGGCCAATGCTGAGGGCGCACGCGGTTATCGCTTTGAAGGTCCGCTGACGTATGGAAACCTGTATCGCAGGGATGGTGGGTCATCTGCAACCTATACCTACGCGGCCGTGGCGTGGCCGACCAGCCAGGCCGCGTTCCTTACGCAGGCCAACGGGCAAGGACAGTCGGGCTACTGGCTGGTCGGCCCGATCATGCTCAACTCGACGAGCACAAGCCTGTACATGAAGAACAATGCCTCGAACGCGACCTATGCCTACCATGCGCTGACGCTGCCGACAACATCGAGCGATTTCATTGCGCAGACGAACAGCGAAGGTGCAAATGGCTATCGCGCGAAGGGGGCGCTGGCGTTCGGCACCGACTCCGCGTGGGTCTACGTCAAGGATCAGACTCAATCGCCCTCCTTCACGTACCAGGCGGCGACCATGCAAACGGCAAGCGCAGCGTACATCCAGCAACTGAACGACCTTGGCGCGCAAAGCAACGCATACCTTGGGGACCTCATGCTCGGCACGTCCGCGTCCTACTACTTCAAGGCCAGCAACTGCAGCGGATTCCTCTGCACGACGCTGAATCCGCTGACGCAGAACTAAAGGCCATCCCGTGTCACATCGGATACCCGACGCAGCCTGCGACTGAGTTGGCAGGATAAATGCCCGCTGTGGGTCCACTAAGAATCTCGGGCCCCTGTCCGGGCAGGCACCCCCTCCCTCTTTTCAAGGAGAAACCATGAAGAAAGCCCTGCATTGCACCGCACGAACCGCGCTGGGAATCGCCGTTGCAAGCTTCGTGTTGTCCGCTTGTGGCACGACGCAGATGAACATGGTCGACGTCCAGACCTCGACCGCAAAGACGCTCGGTCTCGCGTCGTCGGACGAGATCACGATCGCGAACGTGCAGTATGGGAAGAAGGACGGGCTGGGCGGTCAGAAAGTGAGTTACGACGCGACGACCGGCAAAGGGCGCCGTTTCAGCTGTACGGTGTTCATGATTCCGGGGCTCACGCCGATCGATCAGCCGACATACAACAACTGGGAATGCCATCCTCGACGCTGATGGCCACGAGATCGACGGCGCCCGTTGCTAGGCGCCCGTCGAACGCTTGGGTGGACGAGCAGCGCCCGACGTCTGGACATGATCGAACTGCTCGATTTCGTGCGGGTATTGGAAACTAACCCTCATCCCTTCATCAACATCCCTCTAGATGCACAGATGACGGCGTTGCCACGCTGCCGGAGCAATCGCGAAGAGCATCCCCCCGTATTAGCGAGGTCTCGTTGACCTCACGCCCCAGCAATCGGCTGACGAAGATGTCGCTGATATGTCTGCCACATATCGAACACACAGAGCGCTCAGCCAACGTATACCAGTCCGTCTACTTTGACTAGAATTCCGCAGAATCAGGGCATACGTGCAAAGAGATGGCAGCCGATTTGTTTCCGTTTCTTAATGTCTCTGAAGTGAACCCGAGCCTCACCCGCATGGCTCGGGCGTCTATGACTTGCTGAAACAGTTCGCGCTCTCGCAATCCCTGCTATGCCGCTTCGCTCTTCCCTATTCGCCTTCGCAACCACTACCGCATCGGACGCCCTCCACGGTGCGGCGCTAGGGCTCAGCCTCGCACTCGCAATACCGGCCGTTGCGCAAACGAATGCGCCTGCGCCACGCGTGGTGTCCGAGTTGAAGGACATCCGCATGAAGGCGCTCACCAACCTGCCCAGGGCAGGCGGCAGTGCAAGCGACCGCGATAGCTGCCCGCAGCTGGTCACCCAGCCGAAGTCGCCGGCCGCGAAACAGATCGCCGCGCAAGGCTGGGCTGTCATGTCGGACGTGCCACTGGGTTCCTACCGCGCTGTCAGCTTTGCAGGCCAGATGGAGGCCGCGACCAGCGGCGCTTGCAACGTCACGCAAGGCAACCTGGCCGTGTTTGACAACAACAGGCTCGTTGCACTGGCCTACGGTAAATCGGCAGAAGACACCGCGATTGGCAGATTGAGCCCGCTCGAAGGGGGCGCCGTGCGCGTATGGGACGGTGACATCTCCCCATTGCCTGTGGGTGACCTGCACGTCGACGACGACGGCACCCTGCGCCTGTCAAAGGTGGCCGACGAAGACAGCGTCTGTCAGGGCCGCGCCAAGGTGCCGAACGTCTACAACATGCCGATCGACAAGGCACGCAAGGCGCTGGCCGCCAAGGGTTGGAAGCCCGTACAGGGCGGCGCCAGCCGTGAGCCGCGTCAGGCTGCACTGGTCAAACGAGGCATCGTCGAGGCCGAGTCCTGCGCAGGCACGGGGTTCGCCTATTGCGATTTCAGTTACGTTGGTCCCGCTGGCAAGCTGGCCTTGACCACCGTCGGTGAAGACGCGCTGCCACATGTCGCGGAGTACAGCGTCAAGTGCCGCTGATGCTCCATCGTTGGCGCCCCACACTCCAAGCCCTAAGCGTGCTTTATGCAACGTCTAGCCATGCGAACCTTGCCCCATGTTCCGTGCGTGCTGTCTGCCTGCGCCCTGCTGGTCTGCCTAAGTGCGTGCGAGCGTAGCGCGCCACCCGCTAGCCAAAGCGCTGGACCTGTCTCCGCTGCGTCCGCCTCTGTAGCAGGAACGCCGGCGAAAACTGCGGCATCCCCCCTGCAAGCGCTGCTGGGTGTATTCGGAGGCCAGACCGCCGCCGGTTGGCCCACGTTCGACAACATAGCCGGCGTGCACTGGGATGACGCGAAGCCGCTCAACAACCCAGACGCCAACTCCCCCGACACCACGCACTACCGCGGCGGCAGCATGCTGCTCACGGGCTTTGGCGAGGTGGACGTGCCTGACGGCAAGGCTGGTGCAGAAGCCGGCATCAAGAAGGACAACGAAGGCCATGTCGGCGTCGTGCTCAACGGCGACGCCACCACCGTCGTGTCGATCGTGCTGCAGAAGTTCTATCCGAGTGATGACACGCAAAGCATCCTGCAGCGGCAGTTCGGCGGCGATGCCACGGTCAAGCCGATCGCCGACACCTGCATGCTCGACTACGGCACGACTGCCCCGAACATGCAAAAGAACGCGTTCTATCAAATCAGCATTGGCAACGCTGCCGTGCCGGTATTTGCGGAAACGTATGTCGATGAAGACGGCGGCAACCAGGGGCCAGGCATGACGAACTTTGTGTTCTATCGCGCCAAGCCGAACCAGCGGATCACGAGCATGCAGTGCAAGAGCGCGAACGCCTGAGCAGAAGAACGCGTGCGGCCCGCTGGCTTGCGACTGCCCCACTGGAACTGCCGATCGAATAGATGGACATCAACATGAAGCAAGCACCAAATGGGAGAAGCTGCATCATGATTTCCGCACGCCTGCGCCTGGCCTTCATTGGGCTGATGCTGAGTCTCGGCTGGCACCACGCCGCGGCTGCGGCTGGCTGCGAGGCCAATTTCAAGAGTGAACCCGACACCGGCTCCGGCGCACGCTTCTCAACCTTCTCTGCGGTGCCGGGCCTGGACGCACGCAACGCCATCGCCCAACTCAAGCAAATTGCTGCGGGTGACGGCTTCCTGATCGGCGACGAAAGCTACACCGGCTCAGCCGGCGAGCTGACAATCCAGCAAAAGCAGAGTGACCGCGCCCGTGGCTTCGCCATTACGCTGACGGCGAATCAAAACACGAAGACCATTTCCGTGGCGACAACGTTGCCCCCGGGGATGAACGCGGCACCAGAGGCCATCCGGGGCGGTATGTGCGGCATGCTCAGCCGCGTCGACATGAGCCGCAACGCAGCAAGCACGAGCGTGGCAGCTACGGCGCCAGCCCCATCGAACGATGCCTTTCTGACGGCACCCACTCTTGCCACCTGCACCTATAACTTCCGGCCCGCGCTGGACGGCGTCACAGGTCGCCACTACACCACCTGGGTACCCATCAAGGCGGTGAAACCGGCTGACGCAGCCTCCCGGCTGACGCAAGCAGCCACAACGGCCAAGTTGAGCGTGCAGTCGAACGAACAACACGGGACGCTGACCAGCGTCACGATTGTCCAGCCGCTCCCAGAGCAAGGGGAAAAGCGCTCCTTCCCGATACGCTTCATGCTGGAGGAAGCGCTGGGTGTTGTCTCCGTTGTCGCGCGGCTGAACCCGAAGCAGGAGATGGACGATCAAACGCTGCGCAAGGAAATCTGTTCGCTCGTCGTGGCCATGGTGGCGGCACCACTGAGCGAATCGAAAGAGCCGCCCGCACTCTCAAACCAGCGCAAGCAGGAAAGCTGGCACACCGGCATCGACTGGCTGATCAACCGCGCCATCGTTGCCGGCAAGGCGCTCGTCGTGGTACCCGCCATCAACCTCGACAAGAAGTACACCGTCGAAGAGGGCGTCACCCAGAAAAAATGGGCGTTCCGTACCGATGTCACGGCGACCACCATCTGGCAAAACAAGAACAACGCCGTTGACGTGATACGCGTGGGGCCAGATGAACCCTTTAACGAAGTGGGCCTGCACGGCTATGTGTCGACCTTTGTGGCAGGCAACGCCCAGTACTTTGTCTACATCGTCAATCCGGGCACGTACACCGTAGCCGGCAACACCTACGAGACAACGTCCGAGGCGATGTCGCAGCTTGGCACCAGTCAGAAGCCAGGCAGTTCCCCGCTGGGGCAGATCGCCTTGCTGCCTAAGAAGAACTCGGACTTCATTCAGTCGCAAGAATGGTTCAACGCCCAGTACCGGGACCGCCAGGTCGAGAACACATACTGCTCATCGATCTATGTCTACGGTGGTGGCTGCGCGTTCTGGGCAACGGAAAAGCGCACGGTCTCGGAAATGACCGAGCCCGCCGGATGGAAGACCGTCACCCGGGAAAAGTCCGTTGATGGGCTGGCGGTCTCGACCAAGCTCAAGCGCGAATTTGCTTCGTTCAGCGTCGCGCCGGGCGAAGCCATCGTGATCGACGGCCTGTACCCGACGCCGCCCAACGCCGACTACAACAAGCAGGCCTGCGAAATTGTAGGCGGCCAGATCCAGTGCGACCTGACACGCTACACGCTCACGCGCATCCCGGCCGATATGGCGCACATACAGGGGCTGGCGTCCGACCCAGGTTTCTACCCACGCGCCACACGCATTCTGTCCAACGCCACGTACCGCCCGCTCAAGCTGCAGGCCAAGGCGGGTGAACTGCGCTCGGTGTACGGGCAGGACTATTCGATCAGCGTGCGCTAAACGCACATTCAGCGCACATCAAGCGCATGCGCCTGCCAACACCCGACTCGGAGTCGCCATGACCGCCAAACTGCGCGTTGCGCACAGCTTGTTCCTGCTGGCTACCTTGTTGCTGGGCGCACAGGCCGCGCATGCCAACAGCGACACGTGCGGCAAACGCGCCGCCGCTATCGTGCGCAAGGCCTACCCCCACGCGAAGCCCAGTGGCGACAACTTCGTCATTGATGACTTGAATATCGTGACGCCTGAAAGCGACATGAATGGCGAGGTCGCCCACGTGATCTGCCGCACCTGGCCCGGCCGGCCCGACACCATGCTGGCGGCAATCCCGTTCACGAAGGACTGGGAAAGCAAGGAACGCGGGGGCCGGCTTGATCTGCTTGTACTCGACAAGCGCACCCTCAACGTGCAGCAACGGTGGCGACTGAACACCAACACGACCAACAGCGGGCTGTCGATCAACGCGATCCGCTTTGACAACACGCGCTATACGCTTGCGCCCGGGCAACCCGCCGTGGGCCTGCTGATGATGCGAGGACGTCAGGTGGACCCCAAATCCTTCTCCGAAGACGTCCTGTGGCTTTATGCCCTCGACGGCGATCAAGTCAAGCCAGTCGTAGACGGCCTGGTCGTGCAGGCCAACACCACCGTGATAGCTGAGCAGTGCTCCACCACATCGGTAGGCGGCCGGCGCACGCTGTCGATGGAACCGACTTCGCACAACGGCTATGCCGACATCGTGGTGACGGAAAAACGGCTCTCCCAGCAGGAGGCAAAGGGCAAGAATGGCATGTGTGAGTTGCGGCCGACCAGGTCAGAGACGGCAACACATCGGCTGGTCTATAGCGGCACGCAGTACGAGCTGCCCAAGGTGCTCCTCCAGCCCTTGGAATAGCCCCGCGCTGCACAACAACAGCCATGAAAAGCCTCGCCCTGCTCGCTCGCGGCAAGCACGAAGCTTCGTCCAACGCCATGGTCACCGCACGAACAAGCGCCATCATCGCCAGGCTCAAATGGGCGTGGGTAGCATGGGGTGTGGTCACTGCGGGGCTGGCCATGTATTGCACCATCGCCTCGGTTGCATCCACGGGCGGGCGGGCCGAGGTTGTACTGGCACCCGGACGCACGGCCCACTTGCCGGTGACGAGTCTATACGGCCATGCCCTGTCCTTTGAGTTGGACTTCGCGCGACACACAGGGGACACACGCGATACTGACCTCGGCAGCTGGACCCGGACGGAAGACGGACCGGGCACGTTGCGCTTCAGCACTCCTGGCGCGCGCGTGGCCGGCACCGTATCGGTCAACAGCGGCACGCCAATTCCGCTGGAAGCCATGCCGGCCAATGGATACGGTACCAACGTCATCTTCCGGGACTTCTCCGAGAGCCTGCCAGTGGCGCCAGGGGAATGGCGCTGGCCGCCGAATTCTGCGAAGGCCCATGCAACGCCCGGCCACAACGACGTGGTCGTCACCATTACCGATGTCGCTCCGGCACTGACCGGCGAGACGGTGGAACTTTGGGCACGCCCGCCGTTGTCGTTCAACGCCACCGCGCCAGACTACGGCTGGCTATGGCCGGCTTACCTGCTAAGACCACTCGGCGTGCCGCTGGTCACCGGCACAGGGTTGTTCCTGTCCTATCTCACGTGGCGCGCGCGCCGTAAAGCGCATCACCACTCACAGGGGTGACACGATGAAACGCGTCGCCTTGATCGCCACCGCGAGCACTCCAGACCGGCACGTCCTTCGACGTACGTTTGCCGTTGCTGCGCTGGCAGGCGGCTGTTGTCTGGCCACGCCGGCGTGCGCCCAATCACGAAGCATCGACATTCACGACAACCCGACCCCGAAGCGGGGATACGAGGTCACGCTGGAAGTCCACCAGCCGCCGGGGCCGTTCGACGGCGCGGCACGTGGCTGGGTGCTCTACCGCGTTGGCAACAGCCGCTGCCTGCCGCTCACACCGTTGGAAGGCGCCACGCTCTTTCCCGAGAAGACCATCGCGTTCAACGTCACGCGCGTGAGTGCCTCTGTGTATCGGGGCACGGTCTTCCTAGACCGCCTGCAAGACCAGGACTACTACGGCCTCGGCATCTGCCACTGGACCATCAACACGCTGGGCATTGAGCTCCTGGGCAATGGCGTCAAGTTCAATACCGCCATGAGCGGCAGCGAGCTGCTTGCCGGAAAGCCGGTCACCACCTACTACGTCGTGGCCGACTATCAAGGCGCGCTCGACCACGCGGATGCCGTCGGATTCACCAACCGTACGCTCTTTCGCACGACGCCGCCTGGCGGCATTTTCGACATGACATTGACAGCGCGGCCATCGCCGTGATGAGGCCGAGCAGTAGCGCTTGGACAGGAATCATCGTCATCACAGCCCAACTCTTTTTCGTCCCACACCCTGACCACATGACC
>JGI24740J21852_10000990_pt1 | contig 12697 bp, 14 predicted proteins | sample KBSCornC6_FD_21852 | JGI IMG/M metagenome (IMG submission 21852) | reverse complement strand
CCGCCGCAGGCGGAGAACCTGCTGCGGCTGCAGAAAGCGCGGATCGAGCTGGGGCTGGCGGGCGCCCGCAGCGTCGAGTTCCGCGGCGGCCGGCTCACCGTCAGCGGGGTCGAGCTCGACTCCACCCAGTCCGGCGTGCTCTCCGAGCAGGTCGAGGGCGCGCTCTACGAATGGCGCGAGCAGGCGGCGTCGATCCGGGTCGACGGCGACCCCGAGGCGCGCTTGGCGGCGGTCCTGGCGCTGGCCGAGGGCCTGCGCGAGGCGAAGCGGGCCGGCGAACCCGCTGCAGCCTAGAAGGGCCAATCCCTTCTGATTAGCCCACGCTTAGGCGTTTTCACTATGCTGCCCGCTGCGTGGGAGCCAAAGACGTGGGGAAGAGCAGGAAAGCCGCCGGACTGCAGCGCTTCGCGCTGGTGGTCTTCGGCGCCCTCTTCGTCGCGCTCTTCGTGATCATCGCGATCGCCGTGGGCCTCGGCGATCCCACGATCCCCGACGGCGACGTGGCGCTGGTCAAGGGCGTTCCCAACGGCAACGTCAGCGAAGCGCAGCTCAACCACGTGACGTTGCAGCAGGCCGCTGCGGGCGGGCTGAAAAAACTCCCCGCTGGCGGTTCGAAACTCGAAGAACTGCGCAACAAAGCGCTGGAAGAAATCCTCAACGCGATCTGGGTCCGCGGCGAGGCGGAAGAACTCGGCATCTCGGTGACGCCTAAACAGGTCGCCAGCGAACTCGCCCAGATCAAAAAACAGAACTTCAAAACCAAAGCCGCCTTCCAGAAATTCCTCAAAACGTCCCACTTCACGCGCAAAGACGTGAACGAACGGGTCGAACTGCAGAAATTCGGAACCGCGATCCAGGAACAGGTCGCGAAAAAGGCGCCGCCGCCCTCGGAAGGCGAAATCAGCGACTACTACGACGAAAGCAAGTCGACGCAGTACACGACCAAACCGACCCGCGACGTCCGCGTGATCGTCACCAAAGACAAAGGCAAGGCCGAAGAAGCGAAGGTCCTGCTGAGCAAAGACGACTCGCCGGCTAACTGGAAAGTGGTCGCGACGAAATTCTCGACCGACCCGACCTCGAAAGCAAAAGGCGGGTTGCAGGAAGGACTCTCCGAAGAAACCCTGCAGGAACCGCTGAAAGCCGCGGTCTTCAAAAACGCGCAGGGCCAGGTGATCGGCCCGGTCCAGTTCCAGAAAAGCTTCGTCGTGCTCGAGGTCGAGAAACTCAATCCCGAAAAAGTGCAGGCGCTGGGCGAAGTCAGCTCGCAGATCAAAGCCCAGCTGACGCAGACGCTGGCCCAGTCGGTCTTCAGCGAATTCCTCAACGACTACCAGAGCAAGTGGCAGTCGCGCACCTTCTGCGCCGACGGCTTCGTGATCGAACGCTGCTCCAACTACAAGGGCTCCGGCCACTCGAGCACGGCCCCGCCGGCCTGCTACGAAGCCAACCCGAAAACGCCGGCGAAAGAATGCCCGGCTCCGGTCGCGCAGGCGAAACCCGCCCTGCCCGGCACGGTGACGATCCTCAAACCGACGGGCGAACAGCTGGCGCAGCGGCCGCGGCCCGAGGGCCTCAAAGAATCGGGCAGCGAAGGCGCCGCCCTGCCTGAAGGCGTCACCCCGGAAACTGCGGCGCCCCCCACCGGCGAATAGCCGGTCGCTGTGAATAGACTGGCGCGCCCGTGAGCGCAATCGCCTCCATCCACGCGCGGCAGATCCTCGACTCGCGCGGCAACCCCACGGTCGAGGTCGAGGTCGTGCTCGAGACCGGCGCCCGCGGCCTCGCCGCGGTCCCCTCGGGCGCCTCCACCGGCGAGTTCGAGGCGGTCGAGCTGCGCGACGGCGGCGACGCCTGGGCCGGCAAGGGCGTCTCCAGGGCGGTCTCCCACGTCAACGGAGAGATCGCCGAGACCTTGACCGGGGCCGCCGCCTCTCAGCAGATCTCGATCGACGAGACGATGATCGGGCTCGACGGCACGCCGAACAAGGGTCGGCTCGGCGCCAACGCGCTGCTGGGCGTCTCCCTGGCGGTTGCGAAGGCCGCCGCGGCGGACTCGCAGCAGCCGCTTTACCGCTACCTGGCCGAGCTCTACGGCGGCGGCGAGCCGAGCGTGCTGCCGGTGCCGATGATGAACGTGCTCAACGGCGGCGCCCACGCCGACAACTCGGTCGACTTCCAGGAGTTCATGATCGTCCCCGCCGGTGCCCCCAGCTTCTCCGAATGCCTGCGCGTCGGGGCCGAGGTCTTCCACGCGCTGAAGCGGTCGCTCTCCTCGCAGGGTCACTCCACGGCTGGCGGCGACGAGGGCGGCTTCGCGCCCAACCTGGAGTCCAACGAGGCGGCCCTGCAGGCCGTAATCGCCGGCATCGAGCTGGCCGGCTACGAGCCCGGCTCCGACGTCTTCATCGCCCTCGACCCCGCTACCAGCGAGGTCTACGAGAACGGCGCCTACGTGCTCGAGCACGAGGGCCGCAGCCTTTCGCCGGAGGAGATGGCCTCCTACTGGGACGACGCCAGCTCGCGCTACCCGATCGTCTCGATCGAGGACGGCATGGACGAGGAGGACTGGGACGGCTGGAAGCTGCTGACCGAGCGCCTCGGCGAGCGCGTGCAGCTGGTCGGCGACGATCTCTTCGTCACCAACCCCGAGCGCCTGCGTCGTGGCATCGAGCTCGGCGTCGGCAACTCGATCCTCGTCAAGGTCAACCAGATCGGCACCCTGACCGAGGCCCTGGAGGCGATCCGCACTGCCCGCGAGGCCGGTTACACCGCGGTGATCTCCCATCGTTCCGGCGAGACCGAGGACACGACGATCGCCGACCTTGCCGTCGCCACCGGCGCCGGCCAGATCAAGACCGGCGCCCCCTCGCGCTCCGATCGCGTCGCCAAGTACAACCGCCTGCTTCGCATCGAGGAGGAATTAGGTTTTCAGGCTGAGTTCCCAGGCTTGCGGGCGTTCGCGCGCACGGCTGGATGACGCGCCTGGCGCTGCGCATCTCGGCGTCCTCGTCCGGCCGTTTCGGTCACGCACTTATCAGTGCGCTCCCTGCATCGGCCGTCCTGCGTCCTTGAGCTGCTTGGCCAGGCACGCCCCCAGCCGCACGCTCACGTTCAATAGTGGACCGCATGCGCTCCCGAAGGAGGAATACGGGGCTCGGCCGCAAAGGACCGGGCATGGCAGCACGCGCTCAGGCCGCCCGCGCCTCCGCCCGGCCCCGCCGCCGCCCCGCTCGGCGCAAACCCGCCGCCCGCCATGGCGCCAGCCGCGTCAAGTGGGACCGGGTCGGCCGCATCGCCCTTACCGTCGTCCTCGCCGCGGTCCTCTACTCCTACCTGAACCCGGCGATCGATTTCGTCAAGACCTACACCGCGACGACCGCGGCCAAAGAAAAGTTCCACGACCTGCTGCGCGAAAACAAGGCGCTGCACCATCGCGTCCAGTCGGCCGACAACCCGATCGTCGTCGACCGCAAGGCCCGCGCGATGGGCATGGTCGGCGAAGCCGAAACCCCGATCGTCATCCGCGGCCTCAACTAGGAGAGGTCTCCTCCGGTGGTTAGCGCCGGGCCGTACCTCCTCGGTGCCCTCCAGCTGGCGCTGGTAATCGCCCCGCTGGCCTGGTCTGCCTACAAGATCAGGAACAGGGTCCTCCCGTCCTGGACCGGCGCCCCCGCCCGACTGGTCGAGTCGATCACGGCGGTAGCACTACTCACTTGGTGGATGGAGCTACTCGGAGTCCTGGGATTGCTCTACGCGGGCACCCTCATAGCGGCCGCCGTCATCACCGCGTGCATTGCCGCCTTCCTCCGGGCGGGTGACCCCGGCGGTGAACTCCCCCGCAGAGCGGGGGAGGCACAGCCGGGGGCAGGACCCGCCCGCCAGGAAGCCCTCATGCACGTAGCCATGCTCGCCGTCGTCGCCATCGTGGTGGGTCACTGGGCAATCACCGCCCACGACGCCCTCGACCGCGGCATCTTCAACTTCGACTCCCTCTGGTACCACATGCCCTTCGCGGCGGACATCGCCCAGAGCCACTCGGTCACCGGCCTTCACTACACCGAGACGGTCTTCACCAACTGGTTCTACCCGCAGAACTCGGAGCTGCTGCACGCCGCCGGGATCCTGCTCACCGGCCGCGACACGCTCTCGCTCTTCGTCAACTTCGGCTGGCTTGCCATCGCCTTCCTCGCCGCCTACTGCATCGGCCGTCCCTATCGTCGCGGGCCGCTCAGCGTCGTCGCCGCGGCGGTCTTGCTCGAGTGCCACACGCTGGTCGTGCGCGAGCCCGGTGCCGCCAAGAACGACGTCATGGCCGCCGCCCTCGTCCTCGCCGCGATCGCGATCCTGATCACGGTCTGGAACGACCGCCGGTCTTACCAGTGGGCGATCGCCGCCGCCGGGCTCGCGGTCGGCCTCGCAGCCGGAACCAAGTTCACCGTGATGGCGATGGCGGCGGCGCTGAGCCTCGCGGTGCTCGTCCTCGCCCCGGCCGGAAGGCGCCGTGCTGTCGCGGCCTGGTGGTTTCTCGCCGCTCTGGCGGGGGGCGGGTTCTGGTACCTGCGCAACCTCATCGTCGCCGGCAACCCGCTGCCGGAGGCCGAACACCTGGGGCCGGTCTCGCTGCCGCACCCCGTGCGCCTGCAGGAAGGCCGACCCGACTTCAGCATCGTCCACTACGCGACCGACACCGGCGTCTGGCGCCACTACTTTGCCCCCGGCCTGCACGAGGCTTTCGGGGCGCTCTGGCCGGTGGTGATCCTGGCGGCGGTCGTGGCAGCCGCCCTGGCACTTCTACGCGGCCGCGACCGCGCCCTGCGCTGGGTCGGCGCCGTCGCCCTCCTCGGCATGCTCGCCTACCTCTTCACCCCGCTCAGCGCGGCCGGGGCCGAGGGGGCCCCGACCGGGTTCGGGATCAACATCCGCTACGCGATCGGCCCGTTGCTGGCCGGGATCGTGCTGCTGCCGCTGCCCCGGTTCTTCGACGACCGTCGCCGCCAGTGGGTGCTGCTGGCCGCGCTCGTCGTCGTCCTCGCGATCACCGACCGGCCCGACGTGCCGTTGCGCGACCCCGCTCGCCCCTTCGCCCTGCTCGTCGTCGTCCTCGCGGTGCTCGCTCCGGCGGCGCTCTGGCTCGCTCGCCGACGCGGTGCTTCGCCGCCCGCGCTCGCCGCCGGCATCGCGGCGCTGGCGCTTGCGGTGGTCGCGATCGGCTACCCGGTCCAGCGCCACTACCTGGAGAGCCGCTTTGCAAACGACGCCGCCGGCGAAGAGATCCCCGGGATGGAACTCGACTCCGCCTACCGCTGGGCCCGTGGTGTCGACCACGCCCGGATCGGGCTGGCCGGAACCACGGCGGGCTTCCTCGAGTACGGCTTCTTCGGTACCGACCTAACCAACCAGGTCCGCTACCTCGGCGAAAAGGGCCCGCATGGGTCCTACGAGCCGATCCCGACCTGCAGTGCCTTCCGCGCTGCGGTCAACGCCGCCGACCTCGACTATCTCGTCACCTCGCCCTTCCTCAACTTCCTCGAGCCAGGTCACCCGACGCCGTCGCCGGAGGCGCGCTGGCTGCGTGGGGAGACGGCTGTGTCACCCGTCCTCCGCAGCGGTCCCGTCACTGTCTGGCGCGTCGAGGGCCGGCTCGACCCCGGTGGCTGTGGGCCGGCCAATGCACCCCTGCGCCAGATTCCCGGCCGTCGCCGATAAGACGCCGTGCCGGGACGCCGATCCGACGCCCCGGCACGACACCAGTAGGGAGGAACCGGAACTGAAGTCGTGCTCCGATTCGAGCCCGACCCTAGGCTCGGCGAGAGCAGCCGTCAAGCTAGCCGGTTTTTCCGGTTTTGCAGGGCAAAATGCATCAACATTCCTTACGGGATTCGGATCCGGCTAATCTCGCCCGATGGCCTATCCGCTCGAGAATGCGCTCTTCCAGTGGGAGCAGGGCTGGCGCGAATTGCAGGCGATCGAGGACTTCCGTGCCCGTCGCCTCGCCGATCGGGTGATCGAGGCGATCCGCGACCAACTGCGCCGCCGGATCGGGCCGACTTTCAGCGCCGCCGAACTGGCCGACCTCTACGGCGAAGGGACCGACTGGGCGCAGCAGGTCGCCCTCGACGTCGCCCCGGCGGCGGAGCCGGACGCTCAGTCGCTGGCGGACGCGGCGTTCTGGGCGTACCTAAGGGGAGCCACGGACTTCGCCGGAGGCCGGCAGCTGCAGGTCTGACGGGTCGCGGCCGAGCCGCTGGCGCTACTCGTCGGAGTCGTCGTCGGCGTCGGAGCCGTTGCCGCCGCCGGCTCCGGGGCGGCGGATCACGATCTGGTCGGCGTCGATGCGCACGGTGACCTCGCGCTGGCCGGCCCAGTGCTCGGCGTAGACGGGGTTGTCCTTGACCGAGGCGTCGAGCCAGAGGCCGTAGCCGTCGTTTTCGCCGTGGTCGAAGGTCGCCTCAAGCTCTTTGCGGCGCCCGCGCCCGCCCCGGCGCCCGCGGCGGCGACGGCGGGGCCGCCGAGCGCCGGCGCCCTCTCCCGACTCGCTCTCCTCGTCGCTCTCGTCCTCGTCGCCTTCGGAGGTCTCAGCCTCGGCCTCCTCCTCGGCGGCGGCAGCCTCGATCTCGGCTTCGATCTCGTCGCGGAGATCGATTTCGCCCGAGCCGGTGTTCTCCTCGTCGGGGGAGAGGTCGTACTGCTTGCGGAACTCGCGCAGCTCGGTGGCGCTGACCTCGAGCTGGTGGGCGATCCAGGCGTCGGTGCGTCCCTGCTGCACCCAGGCGCGGATCTGGTTCAGCTGTGGCTTCAGTGAGCGTCTTGGCATCGGCGCGCGAGTCTATTCAACGAGGAGGGTCGTACGCGGGGCGCTAGGCCATCAGGAAGCCGAGCGCCTCGAACATGGCGACGACGACGATGATCACGGTGACGGTCAGGCAGACGGCGAGAACGCTGAAGCGGACCTTGCCGTGCTGCTCGGTGCGGCTGATCCGGCGCGCCCGCGAGCGGTTCGCAGCGCGGCGGCGCAACTGCTCGCGCCGGCGGCGCTCAAGTGAAGTCTCCTGCTCGAAGGCCGTCTCGAACTGGGAGATGCTCTGTCGCATTCGCATAAAAAGAATGGCCCGAAGGCCGGGGCGCACCGTAGCAAAGCTGCAAGAGAACGTTCAGGGCGGGCATGCACCCCAGAGCCCACGACCGGCCTGCGCGGCGGCCTGCTCTAGGCGCGAAAAATGGCTTGCGAAGCGGGTATTCGGCGCGATTTCGAGGGTCCGGGCAAGACCTCTACGGACGAGTTCCCCATTGACGAAACGGTGCCCGAGATAGACGTAGGCGAGCAGGCGGCCGTAGATGTCACGCCGCTCGACCCCGAAGACGAGCCGGACCGCCTTGCCCTCCATCAGCTGGTGGTTGAAGGCCGAGGCGCGGGGCCCGAAGCACTGCACGGGGGTGCCCGGCTTCACCGTCTCGGGGGTGTCGACGCCGATGTAGCGGACGTCCTCGACCCCGCCGTCGAATCGCGCTTCGATCGTGTCGCCGTCGACGACCCGGGTGACCAGCGCCCGCGCCTCGGCCGGGCCGCTCTCGCCGGCCGCATCGCCTTCCCATGGCCGCAGCACCAGCGCGGCGCCGACCAGCAGCAGCACCGCGCTGCCGAGCCAGCCGCCGCGAAATACGTGGAATCCCATTGGCCGGCAAGGTGAGGAGGAAGCCGATTTCTCCCCGCCTCGCCGGCCGAGGCGGCCGCCCGGCGGTCGTAGACCGTGCAGGCGCCGCCGAAAAGACGCCTAGCCCTGCGCCAGGAAGGTGACGCCGCCGAGCGGGATCGCGCCGGCGCTCGGGTCCGAGGCGACCAGCATGCCGCTGTATTCGTTGCCGCCGAAACCGGCGCCGGTGCCGCCGATCAGGAGGCCACGTTTTTCGGCCGGTTCAAAGGCGACGAACTTCCCTGCCGCGGGCCGGTAGCCGACCGGCAGCTGGAAGAGCAGGCCCGCCGGAGAGCCCGAGGTGCCCGGTTCGATCACGCCTTCGAGGTGGACGATCCCCTCCGTGTCCTTGTAGAAACCGACCGACTGGTACACGGGCCCGCCGGGAACCGTGCCGCGATTGGTCGAGCCGTCGAGGAACTGCGGCTCACCGGTCGCGCCGACGACGTGAATCGGCCCCGCCGGCGGGATGCTGCTGGCGAAGGAGGCGCTGTCCGCGGTCACCGCGTGGTCGGCATCTCCGGCGCTGTCGGCGCTGGTCGCGTGCCCCGCCGTGGTCGCGTGGTCGGCGCTCTCGGCGGATTTCGCCTTGTTGACGGTTTCCGCCACGATCGCCTTGTCGGCGACGTTGGCCCGTTCGGCATTGTTCGCCGAGGGGACGGTGCCGAGGCCGGCGAGGTCGATGTCGCTGCCGGTCAGCGAGCCGTTCTTCACTTTGGCCCCGGTGACCGCATCTTTCTTCAGCTGTTTGGTGCCGACGCTGTTCTTCGGCAGTTGCGTCGCCGCGTAGGCGCTCCCCGCCATCGCCACGATCAGGGCCAGGATCGCCACGACCAGCGCCGGCGAGGGCCGGCGACTCGACGTCTTCGACATCACTCCTCCAGTCAGGACTCGATGGAAACGGACGAGTGCGTAAAAGTAGACGAGCGGCCCGGAGGCCGCTCGTCGAAAGGACAATCCCTCTATGCGGTGAGCGCTACGGGGTCCGGCGCACGTTGGCCAGCAGGGTCTCTTTGATCTGGCCGATGATCTCGATCGCCTCGCTCCACTCGCGCTGCCAGACGTTGCGGCCGAAGATGACCCCGGAGCCGCCCGCCTCCATCACCTCGCGAGTGTTGCGCAGGACGGTCTCGTCGTCGACCTTGGAGCCGCCGGAGAGGACGACCAGGGCGCGACCTGCCGATTCGACGCACTGGCGGATCGCCTCGGTCTGGTCGACCTGGAGCTCGTTGTAGGGCGCCGGGGCGTCCTTGTCCTTGCCGGCGTCGATCTTCGGCATGTTGAGCTTGACGATGTCGGCGCCCATCTCCATTGCCAGGCGCGCCGCGTAGTCGATCGCGTAGAAGGAGTTCGGGCCGCCCTTGCCTTCGACGGCTTCGCCGCGCGGGTAGGACCAGATCACCAGCGGCATCCCGAAACGGTCGCATTCCTGGCGCACCTGACGCAGCTGGGCGAGGTCCTCGTCCTGGCGCGGCGAGCCGACGTAGAGCGTGTAGCCGATCGCGTCGGCGCCGAGGCGGACGCCGTCCTCGACGCTGGCGTTGCAGCTCGAGAACGCCTTCGAGGAGGAGGGGATGTCGGTCTTGGCGTTGACCTTGAGGATCAGCGGCACCCGGCCGGCGTAGTCGGGGTAGTACTTCTCCGCCATGCCGATCTGGCAGGCGAGGGCCGAGTAACCGGCCTCGGCCGCGAGCCGGAACTGGTAGTCGGGGTCCTTGGAGGCGGGGTTGGGGAAGAAGTCACGCGGGCCGTGCTCGATCCCCTGGTCGATCGGCAGCAGCATCAGCGTTCCGTTGCCCGGCCCGAACTCGAACAGCAGGCGGTGCAGCCGGGCGCGTTTCCCCGGGGGCAGGGTCGCGAGCAGCGATTTCTGCTCGGTGAGGCTCTTCAACTCCACTGGATTCCTCCTCGGAAGACGGTTTCTCGCGGAGTATGCCACCGCAAAGGGGCGCGGGGGGCGGTCTCGGGGGGCTATCCTCGAACGATCATGAGTGAGACCGAGCTGAGCGTCATCTGCAAGAACTGCGGCTCAGAGGTCAGCCCTTATGTGACCGAGTGCCCCTATTGCGGCACTCGCCTGCGCAAGCGGGCGCCGAAACTGGAGCGCCGGGGCGACAACCTGGAGGCGCTGAAACCCCGCCGCAGGCGTCGCCCGCGCCTGCTGCCACGGGGAGCCGCCGCGGCGATCGCCGCCGACCGGCCCTACGCGACCGCGGGGGCGATCCTGATCTCGGCCGTGCTGCTGCTGGTCCAGAAGGCCAGCGGCGACCCGCTCGCGACCTTCGGCGGCCTGATCGTGCCGCTGCACGGCGAGTGGTGGCGCTTCCTCACCGCCCCCTTCGCCTACGTCGACGTCGGCTACCTGTTCGTCGTCGCGGTCGGCCTGGCGATCTTCTCGACCGGGGTCGAGCGCCGGCTCGGCAGCCTGCCGACGGCGGTGCTGCTTGTCGCCTGCGGCACGCTCGGCATGATCGCCGCCAGCGGCGTCGCCAGCGCCCAGGGCGAAATCACCGTGGTTGCCGGCGGCAACGGGATGGCCTTGGGCGCCGTCGCCGCCTGGTTCGCAATGCGCCGGGCCGAGGCGCAGGGGGCGATCGACGAGGAGTACGACGTGATCGGCGTCGTCGTTGCGGCCGTCGTCCTGATCGCCCTGCCGATCTTCGCCCCGACCGCGGACCTGGTCGCCGGCCTCATCGGCGGTGCCGTCGGCGGTCTCGCTGGGCTAGCAGCGACGGCGCTGCACACACACCAATAGGAGCGCCTACTAGGCTGGGCACGTGCCTGACGAGAGGGAGCTCGAGGTCGCGCTGGCGCGGCTGCGCGACCCGGAGCGGTTCGCCGCTGCCGAGAGCGTCGTCGCCAAGGCGGCGCCCCAGCTGCAGAAGGTGCTGGCTGCGGCGATGGCGGAGGGCGGCTGGTTCGGCGAGCCGCACGAGGCCGAGGCCTTGAAGGCCGCCACTGCTCCCGATCCCGAGGAGCGGCTCACCGCCGTTCGCGCCCTGCTGGCCGAGGAGGCACGGATGGGGATGATGGTTGGGGTGGCCGTCGGCTGGGCACTGAAAGAAGAGCTGAGCGAGACCGCGCCTGCCGCCGGCGGCGGGCCAGAGACCGAAGGAGAGCGTTGACGATGGAGATCAAGTTTCACGGGCAGTCCTGCTTCGAGCTGAGCGACGGGCAGGCGACGCTGCTGATCGATCCGTTCCTGGCGCCGAACAACCCGGTCGCGGTCCACAGCGGCGAGGAAGTCGAGCCGACCCACATCGCCCTCACTCACGGCCACGCCGATCACATGGCCGACGCGGTCCCGGTTGCCAAGCGCACCGGCGCCCACTGCGTGGCGATCGTCGAGCTCGCCGACTGGCTCGGCGGGCAGGGGGTCGAGCAGGTCAGCGACCCCAATCTCGGCGGCACTGTCAGCTTCGACTGGGGCTCGATCAAGCTGGTCCCGGCCTGGCACACGAGCACCATCCCCGGCTCCGAAGAGCGCCCGTTCAGCGCCGAGCACGGGGTCGCGATCGGGACCGCTACCGGTCTCGTGATCGAGATCGGCGGCAAGACGATCTACCACGCCGGCGACACCTGCCTGTTCGGCGACATGAAGCTGATCGGCGATCGCCACCCGATCGACGTCGCCCTGCTGCCGATCGGCGGCCACTACACGATGGACCGCCACGACGCGGTCGCCGCCGCCCAGTTCATCGGCGCCGAGACCGTGATCCCGATGCACTACGACACCTTCCCCCCGATCGAGACCGACGCCGAGGCCTTCAAGGCCGACGTCGAGGGCCAGACCTCCTCGAAGGTAGTGGTTCTGAAGCCCGGCGAGACGCACAGCGCGTAGAAAACTGGCTGGGCAGCCAGGCCGCTGCTAGTCTCGCTCGGACCGCTTGCAGCTACCGAGGAGGAGGGCTGAGGATGGAGGCCAAGGAGGCGTCGGGGACGCAGTCGCGGACCGAGCGAGCCGATTTCCAGGCGACCGCTGACCCCGCCCTGAACGCGGCGGCCGATCGCACCGCCGAGATCAAGCTGCTCACCTACGCGGAGCTCTACGACCTCTGGGAGCGCCAACAGTGGCAGACCCAGGAGCTCGACTTCAGCCGCGACCGCGAGGACTGGAACGAGCGGATGGACGAGGAAGAGCGCTTCCAGCGCATGTACGGGCTCTCGGCCTTCTTCATCGGCGAGCAGAAGGTGGCGGAGGAGCTGGGCCCGATCATGCGGGCGGCGCCGACCGAGGACCAGAAAGTTTTCCTCTGCACCCAGATCGCCGACGAGGCCCGCCACGTCCGCTTCTTCGAGCGCTTCTACCGCGAGGTCGGAGTGCTGGAGTCAGATGGGTTGAGCGAGATGCTGACCGAGACCTCCGCCCACCTGAACGAGAACTTCAGCCGGCTCTTCGACGAGATGCTGGGGCGGCGCACCGAGCGCCTCTCCAGCGAACCGGAGGACACCGAGGCCCTGGTCGAGGCGGTGACGCTCTACCACATGGTGATCGAGGGGATGCTGGCGCTGACGGGCCAGCACTTCATCATGGACTACAACGAACGCGAGGGAACGCTGCCGGCCTTCGTCGAGGGCTTCGGCAACGTCGCCCGCGACGAGCACCGCCACGTCGCCTTCGGCTCGGTCTTCCTGCGCGAGAAGGCGCGCGAGGACGAGCGCTACAAGCAGGCGATCCAGCGCACGCTGGAGGAAGCGCTGCCGGTCGCCGACGGGGTCCTGCAGCCTCCCTGGGCGCAGGGCGATCCCAACTTCGAACTGTTCGGCTACTCGCTGGAAGAGACGCGGCAATTCGCCGGCACCTGCCTGATGCGGCGCCTGAAAGTGATCGGCCTGCAGTAGGGGCTTAGAGGCCCGGTTCTTCGGCGGGCTCTTCGAGCGGCGCGCTCGAGGTTTCGCCGCCTTCGGGGGTGCCGCCGACCGGCGTTTCGGCGGGAGGCGCCGGTTCGGCCGGCGGTGCGGATTCGGCGGGCGGTGCGGCGACCGGCGGCGGGGTCGAGCCC
>JGI24740J21852_10000987_pt1 | contig 12709 bp, 10 predicted proteins | sample KBSCornC6_FD_21852 | JGI IMG/M metagenome (IMG submission 21852) | reverse complement strand
CTCGCCGATCGTTACCCGCCGCAACTGTCTGGCGGACAGCGTCAGCGTATTGCGCTGGCGCGCGCGCTGGCAGTGGAGCCGCGCGTGCTGCTGCTCGACGAGCCGTTCGGCGCGCTCGATGCCAAGGTGCGCAAGGAGCTGCGCCGCTGGCTGCGTCGCCTGCACGACGATCTGCATGTCACCAGCCTGTTCGTCACGCACGATCAGGAAGAAGCGCTGGAAGTGGCCGACAACGTGGTGCTCATGAATCGCGGGCAAGTGGAGCAGGTCGGCAGCCCGGATGCGGTCTACAACACGCCCGCCACGCCGTTCGTCTACGGCTTCCTCGGCAACGTGAACCTGTTCCACGGCCGCCTGGAAGAAGGCGAGGGCGGCAGCGTGCTGCATGTGGGCGATTCGTCGATTAGCGTGCCGTCGGGCGGTGTGGATTCATCGCGCGCAGACCAAGCCGTCGCGTTTGTACGCCCGCACGAGATTGATCTGGAACGCTATGCACCTGGCGCCGAAGGCATTCCAGTGACGCTGCGTCGCGCGCTGACGCTGGGTGCCATCGCGCAGCTCGAGTTGGAGCGCGAAGACACCGACGACATCATCGAAGTCTCCCTGCCCATCGAGCGCTTCCGTGCCGAGCGCTTCCGTGAAGGCGAAACGCTGGTGGTGCGTCCGCGTGCCATTCGCGTGTTCGCGCAGAACAAGCCATCTGCCGCCGCGCAGGCCACCGCATAACCTCACGCTCAGACGACAACCAATACGAGAGGACACGAGCCATGAATTTCCAGCAACTGCGTTCCATCCGCGAGGCGGTGCGCCGCCAGTTCAACCTGACCGAAGTCGCCAACGCGCTGTACACGTCGCAGCCCGGTGTGTCGCGGCAGATCCGTGAGCTGGAGGATGAGTTGGGTGTGGAGATTTTCGAGCGCTACGGCAAGCGCCTGACCGGTCTGACCGAGCCGGGCCGCGAGATCGTCCGCATTGTCGAGCGCCTGCTGCTCGAAGCCGAGAACCTGCGTCAGGCCGGCGAGGAATTCTCCGGTCGCCAGTCTGGCCGCCTGACGGTGGCGACCACGCACACGCAGGCACGTTATGCGCTGCCGAAAGTCGTGCAGTCGTTCCGCAAGGAGTACCCGCACGTCACGCTGGCACTGCAGGAGGCCTCGCCATCGCACATCGTCGAATTGCTGCTGACGGGGCAGGCCGATATCGGCATCGCTACCGAAGCTGTGGCCAACGAACCGGGACTGACCTCATTCGAGGCTTACCGCTGGCGACACGTGCTGGTGGTCAGTCCCGATCATCCGCTGACCAAGAACCCGCTGCCCACGCTGGAAGACGTGGCGCAGTATCCGCTCATTACCTACGACGCCGGCTTCACGGGCCGCCGCAACATCGACGCGGCGTTTGCCAGCGCTGGCCTGCACCCCGAGATCGTGCTGACCGCCATGGATGCCGACGTGATCAAGACCTACGTGGCGCTGGATGTGGGCGTGGGCATCATCGCCTCGATGGCGTATGACGGGCGCAAGGACGACAACCTCGTGTGCATCGGCGCGGATCACCTGTTCGAGCCGAATACCACGCGTGTGGCGGTGCGCCGAGGGGCATATCTGCGCGGCTATGCGCACGACTTCATCGGGATGTTCGCGCCGCATCTGTCCCGCGAGACGGTGGCGGAGGCGGTGGCGTCTACGGTGGTGACGCAATCGGTGCGGGAGGCGCTGGCGGCGTAAGCACCACGCCCTGCCGAGGCGGAATGACGGCTGTTCATCCCGCCAATCCCACCATTCGTCGCACCCCCATGGCGCCTGCCCAGGCGCCATTTCTATACTGCGGACATCCTCGGTTTCACCGGAGCGCACCATGTCCGCCATCCCCTACGCACACTCCACCGAATCCGACGATGCGCTCCTGCGCCGAGCACGCCACCGCGCCGGCGCACGCATGGGGTTCCGCATCCACCTGCTGTCATTTCTGGCCGTGAACGCGGTACTGGCGGCGATTGCGCTGTCGCGCGGGCAATTCTGGTTTGTCTGGCCGTTGCTCGGCTGGGGGATGGGGCTGGCCGCGCACGGCCTGAGCCTGGCGTGGAGCATGGGCAATGGCTATCAACGCATGGTCGATCAGGAATTGGCCCGTCTGCGGCAGCAGGCCGGCCGCCAGTAATGCGGGAAACCCCAAGCTTCAACGCCGCAGAGCCCTCCGGTAAGATCGCTCGCATGTTCGCCAATGTGTCGCTTCCTTCGCTTGCCGCTTGCCTGCGCATTGCCGCGCGGGCGGGGAAGACGTTTGCCGTCGTCGTCATCGTCAATACGCTGATCGCGGCGGTGCTGGCCTTCGGCATCCGGCCGGAAGAATCCTTCTGGAAAGATTTTGTCTTCAGCCAAGCGATTGGCCTGTCGATGATCGCGCTGATCGATATCCCGCGACACGTGCTGTGGGGCGACGGGCCGCCCAACAAGAAAGTCTTTCCGTGGATCGTGCTGGGTGCCGTGCTGATCGGTGTGCCGTTCGGGCAATGGGTGGCGCGCACCATCCTGTGCCTGAACAACGTCAACCCTGAACCGTGGCGAGCGGACAGCCTGCGCATGAGCTTCATCATCGCCATGCTGGCGGCGCTGGGCGCGACGTATTACTACTGGTCGCGCGGCAAGCTCGCAGCGCTGCAGCGCCAGGCCGCGCTCGACGCGCTCGACCGCGAAGAGGCCGAAAAGCAGGTGGTGCGTGCGCAGTTGATGGCGCTGCAGGCGCAGATCGAGCCGCACTTTCTGTTCAACGTGCTGGCCCACGTTGACGTGCTCATTGCGAAAGACCCGAACGGCGCGCGGCGTTTGCTGCAGCACCTGATCGGTTTCCTGCGCACATCGCTCTCGCACGCCCGGGCTGAGCAGTGCACGGTGGCGCAAGAATTCGCGCTGCTGCACGCGTATCTCGATATCCAGGCGCTGCGCTTCGGTAGCCGGCTGCGGTTCTCGCTGGCGCTGGATGACGCCATTGCCAACCTCGTTATCCCGCCGATGTTGATCCAGCCGCTGGTGGAAAACGCCGTCGTGCACGGCATTGAACCCGCGCGAGAAGGTGGCGAGATCGCGCTCTCGGCCCGGCTGAGTTCCCACGATGAAGGCGAGCGCCTCATCTTGGAAGTACGCGATACGGGCGTCGGTTTCGGCAACGATGGCGGTACGGGTTCGGGGCTGGGCCTCACCCATGTGCGCGAACGGCTCTCACGCCTGTTTGACGGTGACGCACGCCTGACCATCAGCGAAACCGCACCGCACGGTGTCACGGTCATCGTAGAGCTGCCGCTGGCGCACGAGGTGGCCGACCACGCCGACACTGCCGCCGGTGCGCCCGAATGGCGCTGCCGCTTTTCCCGCCCCGTTACCAACCCCGCGCTATCGTCCCGCGCGCCTGCCGGAACCTGATCGATGCCGTCATCCCCCCGCCTGCTGATTGCCGACGACGAGCCGGCGTTGGCTGAGAACCTCGTTGCGGAACTGTCTGCGCTCTGGCCCGAAGCCACGCTGCTGCCGCCGGTGCATGACGGGCAATCCGCGCTCGACGTGATCGACGATGCAGCGACCGGGCAGGGGCCTGATGTGGTGTTTCTCGACATCCGCATGCCGGGGCTGTCGGGCATCGACGTAGCGCGTGAACTGTCGGATCGGGAAGACCGCCCGCTCGTGGTGTTCGTGACCGCGTATGACCAGTTCGCCCTCGATGCCTTCGAGCAGGCCGCGGTGGACTACGTGCTCAAGCCCGTACAGACCGAGCGTCTGGCCGAAACCGTCAAGCGCCTGAAGGACCGGCTCGGCACCCGACTGAACGGTAACGGCGCCGCCGATCCCGCCCAGACGCTGGCCGAACTCGTCGAGCGTCTTGCGGGTTTGCAAGGCGCCGCGCAAACGCGTGTGACGCCGCAGGGCAGCTATCTACGTTTCATCAAGGCGCTGGTCGGGCAGGAGGTGCGCTTCATCCCCGTGGATGACGTGCTGTATCTGGAAGCCACCGACAAGTACGTCAACGTGGTGGCCAGCGGTGGCGAGTCGCTCATCCGCACCAGCCTGCGTGATCTGCTGACGCAACTCGACCCCGAGCATTTCTGGCAGGTGCATCGCGGTACGGTCGTCAACGTGGCGCATGTGTCGAGCGCCGTGCATCTGTCGCTGGGCCGCCTGGGCCTGAAGATTCGCGGGCGTACGGAGACGCTGCCCGTGGCGCGGCAGTACGCGCATCTGTTTCGGCAGATGTAGTTCCAACGGGGGCGTGTGCGCCCGGCGCGCCTTCCGCTATGATCCGTTGTGTCGTCAACGAATCAGAGCGAGACCAAGCCGCCATGGAGACCGTAGTCGCACGCAACACATCCACTGAAATGGCGCCGCGCCATGGTGGACAAATCCTCGTCGATGCACTCGTCGCCCACGGTGCGGACATCGCCTTCGGCGTACCGGGCGAGAGCTACCTGTCGGTGCTCGAAGGCTTCTACCAGCGCCGTGACCGCGCGCGCTTCATCATCTGCCGGCAAGAGGGCGGTGCCGCCACCATGGCCGATGCCTATGGCAAGCTGACCGGCCGCCCCGGCATCGTCTTCTGCACGCGCGGGCCCGGCGCCACCAACGCCAGCATTGGCGTGCACACCGCCTTCCAGGATTCCACGCCGATGATTCTGTTCATCGGCCAGGTCGGCCGCGATTTTGTTGACCGTGAGGCGTTCCAGGAAATCGACTACCGCCGCATGTTCGGCCAGATGGCCAAGTGGGTCGCGCAGATCGACAGCGTGGAGCGCATTCCCGAATACATCGCGCGGGCGTTCCAGACCGCCACGGCCGGCCGGCCCGGCCCGGTGGTGCTAGCGCTGCCCGAAGACATGCTGACCGAAGTGGCCACCGTGGCCGACGTGCCGCCCATGCCCCGCGCGATGGCGTGGCCCGGCCCGCATGATCTGGCGCAACTGAAGACACTCCTGCAGAACGCCGAGCGCCCAATGCTGCTGCTGGGCGGCTCCGGCTGGACGCCGCAGGCTGCCGCCCGCATGCAGGCGTTTGCCGAGCGCTGGAACTTGCCGGCCGGTTGCGTATTCCGCCGGCAGGATCTGTTCGACAACCGCCACCCGAATTACGCCGGCGATGTCGGCATCGCCATCAACCCGAAGCTGGCCGCGCGCGTGAAAGACGCCGACGTGGTGCTCGCCATCGGCCCGCGCTTGGGCGAGATGACGACCTCCGGCTACACGCTCTTCGACGTGCCGCGCCCGAAGCAGACGCTGATCCACGTGCATGCTGGTGCGGAAGAACTGGGCCGCGTCTACCAAGCCGATTTGATGATTCAAGCGTCGATGCCTGCGATTGCCGAGGCACTGGAAAGCGTGTCACCGGATATGCCGCCGCGCTGGTCCGCATGGACCGAAGCCGCGCATGCCGACTACCTCGCCAACATCGCGCCGCCGCCGTTCAACGGCCAGGGCATCGACATGGCCCGTGCGATGCAGTGGCTGCGGGAGCGCCTGCCGCACAACAGCATTCTGACCAACGGCGCGGGCAACTACGCCACGTGGCTGCATCGTTTTTACCAATATGGTGCGCTGGCGTCTGGCTCGCGCACGCAACTCGCGCCGACCAGCGGGGCGATGGGTTACGGCGCACCGGCTGCGGTGGCTGCCAAGATTGTCTGCCCCGACACGCCCGTCATCTGCATGGCCGGCGATGGCTGCTTCCTGATGAACGGCCAGGAGCTGGCAACGGCCATGCAGTACAACGCGCCGGTGATCTTCATCGTGGTCAACAACGGCATGTACGGCACCATCCGCATGCATCAGGAACGCGAATACCCGGCCCACGTGAGTGGCACCGAGCTGCGCAACCCGGACTTTGCCGCGCTGGCGCGTGCGTACGGTGCCGAGGGGCATACCGTGCGTTCGCTCGAAGGTTTCCAGTCTGCCGTGGAGGCGGCACTGGTGGCCCCGGTAGCCAGCATCATCGAAGTGCAGACCGATCCCAATGTCATCAGCCCGCGTGCGACGATCGATTCGCTGCGCGCCGGCCGCTGACCCTGCTTTCGCCAACGCTAATCTGACCCATTGCCATGACGATGATCCCCGTAACCGACTTGTGCGACATGCACGAAGACAAGCTCGTCTACGGAACCCTGCGTGTGCTCGCGCCGGTGTTCCGCAGCTTTGGCAAGCGCGCCGCGTTTGCCGGCCCGGCGGCGACGATCAAGGTGTTTGAAGACAACGGCCTGGTGCGCGCCACGCTGGAAGAGCAGGGCGCAGGCCGCGTGCTGGTGATCGATGGGGGTGGTTCACTGCGTTGCGCGCTGGTGGGCGGCAATCTCGGCAAGCTCGCAGAAGAGAACGGCTGGGAGGGCATTCTGCTCAATGGCTGCGTGCGTGACACGCGCGAGCTGGCGGAATGCAATGTGGGCATCCACGCCCTGGCAGTGCACCCGCGCAAGAGCATCAAGAAGAATGTCGGCCAACGCGATGTGGGCGTGCAGATGCCTGGCGCCTACATCCAGTCGGGCGAGTGGATCTATGCCGATGAGGACGGCGTGCTGGTTTCACAGGATGAGCTCGAATGAACCGCGCCAACGCCATCCACGTATTTGTCTACGGCACGTTGCGCGCCGGAGAGGCGAACGATTTGCGCGTTGCGGCGGCCAAGCGCGGCATTGCTGAACCGGAACTGTTGGGCACCGCCACCCTGCATGGCCGTCTGTACGACTTCGGCGCCTATCCCGGCCTGGTGCTGGACCCGACTGGCACCGCCGTACGCGGGGACGTGTACCGCATCGATGTCGCGCTCGTTCCCGTGCTGGATGAGATTGAAGAGGTCTATCCCGGCGGCGATGCGCTGTTTCTGCGTGAAAACCATGCCGTGATGCTGGGCAGCGAGCCGGTGGAATGCATCGTCTATCCGGTCAGCGCGCAGCACATCGCCGGGCGGACAGTCATTACGGGCGGGGATTGGGTGGCGCACCGGTTGGCGCGTGCCCCACGCTGATCAACGTGTTGAGTTGCAGGCTGCCGGGACGGTGCTCTAGCCGCCAGTCGCCTCGGTTTGCGGCACGCCATACGCCGCCATGAATACGGCCACCGCGCGCTCGATGATTTCGGAGATCCGCGCGGGGCTGATCTCCACTGGCACGCCGAACAGACATAGCTCGACGCATTCCGCCTCGTACAAGGCGTGCAGATGCGCGGCGGCGATCTCCGGGTTGCCGCGTTTGAGTTTGCCCGCTTCCATGGCGATGCCAAGAAACTCCGTCAGCATGCCCCAGCCGATCTTGGGGCCGCGCTCGTAGAAGGTGCGTCCGAGATCGGAGCGTTCCCCCTCGCCAATGGCGAGGCGACGGATCGCCAGCACCGATGGCCGCAGGATGGCATTCAGGTAGTGCTCACCAAACGCGGTCAGCGTCTCGACCATGGGGGCGGAGAGCTTCAACTGTGCGAAGGCGTCGCGGATCTCATTGGCGGCGGTGCCACTCATGATCTCCGCGAACATCTCTTCCTTTGAGCTGAAGTAGTTGTACAGCGTGGCTTTGGACGCGCCTGAGCGGGCGGCAATGTCCGACATCGAGGCCTGGTCGAACCCGACCTCCACGAACACGCGGAAAGCGGCGTCAATAATGGCTTGCCGCTTTTCTTCTGTCTTCTTGCGCATGCAGGACTTCCTGATCCGGCGCCGCACCAGCGCGGCGAAACGAGAGTGTATGCCATCGAAATACGCCGCAATGGCGCAAGCGCTGCTCAGCTGATGTGCCAGTGATCAACAGTGCTGCCTTGCCGGAGACGTGGTTCTACGCAGCGCGCGCGCGTGGCCACGTCCTGTCGCGCGGTGTCGTGAACATCGCGCTCGGAAAATACGCCGATGGCGGCCTCCCCAATCAGGCGCCGGCGCCTACCGGCGTGTTGGCCGCACCGGTGTTTTCCACCCAGCCGCCACCGAGTGTCTTATAGAAGGTCGCCAGGTTGGTGAAGCGCGACAGGCGCGTACTGATCAGATTCTGCTGCGCCGTGTACAGCGAGCGCTGCGCGTCGAGCACGTTCAGGTAACTGTCCACGCCCCGCTTGAAGCGTGCGGTGGCCAGCGCATAGCTGTCGGCCGTGGCATCGACGAGCGATTGCTGCGCTTCAAGCTGACGGCCCAGCGTGTTGCGTTGGGCCAGCGCGTCGGAGACCTCACGGAACGCCGTCTGGATGGCTTTCTCATACTGCGCCACGGCAATGTCGCGGCTGGTCTTGGCGATGTCCAGATTGGCACGGTTGGCGCCTCCGTCAAAGATCGGCAAGGAGATCTGCGGCCCGAAGCTCCATATGCCCGAGCCGCCCTTGAACAAGCCGGCCAGGCTGGCGCTCGATGTGCCGGCCGAGGCGGTCAGGCTGATGCTCGGGAAGAACGCTGCCCGTGCCGCGCCGATGTTGGCATTGGCGGCCTTCAGGTCATGCTCGGCCTGGAGGATATCGGGCCGCCGCTGGAGCAAGTCCGATGGCAGGCCGGGCGGAATGTTCGCCAGCACGTTGCTGTTTGCGACCGATGTGTCAGGTAGCGATTGGGGCAGCAACTCGGCAGGCAGATCGGCGCCCACCAGCAGCACCAGTGCGTTGCGGTCTTGCGCGACCTGCGCGGTATAGCGCTCGACGTCCACGCGCGCGCTGTCCACGCTGGTCTGCGACTGGCGCAACGTCAGCTTCGATGCCGTGCCGAGTTCGTAGCTGCGCTGGTTCAGCCGATAGGTATCGCTCTGGCTGGCGAGCGTGTCCTGCGCGAGCCTGAGCAGGTCCTGGTCTGCGGCGAGGGTGAGGTACGCCGTGGCCACTTCGGCAATCAGGCTGATCTGGCTGCTGCGGCGCGCCTCGGCGGTGGAGAGGTACTGCTCCAATGCCTGCGCACTGAGGCTGCGCACGCGGCCGAACAGGTCGAGCTCATAGGCGCTGAAGCCGAGCGTGGCGCTGTAGCTGTGTGCCACCAGCGGTTTCCCGGTGCCGGAGAGGTCTGCGGGCGTGCGGCTGGCGCTTTCATTGCCGCTGGCCTTGATGGACGGGAACAGCTCGGCGTCTTGCACGCGATACTGCGCACGGGCCTTCTCGATGTTCAGCACGGCCACGCGCAAGTCGCGGTTGTTCTCCAGCGCCATGTCGATCACGCGTTGCAATGGCGGATCGGTGAAGACCTCATGCCAGCCGATGTCGGCAACGGATGTGGCTGGAACGGGTGTGGCTGGCTCAGCGCTGGGCCGAGGCGCAGCAGTGGCGACTTCGGCAAAGGCCGCCGGCACTGGCGCGGCGGGCCGCTCGTAGGCGGGCATCAGCGTGCAGCCGGTCAACATGGCTGTCAGCGGGATCAGGGTCGAAGAAAACGGGAAGCGGATCATCTCGAAAATCCTCACGAAGCGGCGGCGTCTGCCGGTTGTGCAGTGGCTGCCTGCGTACGCGGCGTGCGCTCGAACAGCCCACGCACCAACACGAAGAACAGCGGCACGAAGAAGATGGCGAGCACCGTGCCGGACACCATGCCGCCAATGACGGCGACACCCAGCGCGTGCTGCGCGCCGGCGCCCGCGCCCGTGCCCGTCACCATCGGCACGACGCCGAGGATGAACGCCAGCGAGGTCATCAGAATGGGGCGCAGGCGCATGCGCACGGCTGCCATGGCGGCCTCGACGAGGCTCTTGCCGTGTTCGTTGAGTTCCTTGGCAAACTCGACGATCAGGATGGCGTTCTTGCACGCCAGGCCGATGGTGGTGAGCAGGCCGACCTGGAAATACACGTCGTTCATCTTCCAGGTCAGGATGGCGCCCAGCAGCGCGCCGAACACACCCAGCGGCACGACCATGATGACGGAGAACGGGATCGCCCAACTCTCGTACAGCGCGGCCAGACACAGGAACACGATGAGGATCGACAGCGTATAGAGCAGGGTGGTCTGACCGCTGGACGCCTTCTCCTGCAGCGACAGGCCCGTCCATGAATAACCGATGCCGGCCGGCAGCTTGGCGACGGCGTCTTCCACAATGGCCAGCGCTTCGCCGCTGGATGCACTGCCCGGCTTGGCCATGCCGAGGATTTCCATCGACGGCACGCCGTTGTAGCGCTCAAGGCGCGGGGAGCCGGAACTCCAGTCCACCTTGGCGAACGCGGTGAACGGCACCATGCTGCCAGCGGCATTGCGTACGTACCACGTGTCGATGTCGCCGGGGTTCATGCGGTATGGCGTGTCGGCCTGCAGCATGACCTTCTTGACGCGGCCCCGGTCGATGAAGTCGTTGACGTAGCTGCTGCCCCAGGCCGTAGCGAGCGTGTTGTTGATGTCGGAAATGGACACGCCCAGCGTTTCGGCCTTGTGTGCGTCGATCTTCAGCTGAAACTCGGGTGTGTCTTCCTGCCCGTTGGGCCGCACGGCCACCAGGCGTGGGTCTTTGGCGAGCATGCCGAGCAACTGGTTACGTGCCTGCATGAGCGCGTCATGGCCGAGGTTGGCGCGGTCTTGCAGCATCAGGTCAAAGCCCGTGGCGTTGCCAAGCTCCGCCACGGCCGGCGGCGCGAAGGCAAACACGCGCGCATCGCGGAGGGTGCCGAAAAAGCCGAAGGCCTTGGCTACCACGCCGGTCACGCTGAGCGCCTCGCCCTTGCGTTCATCCCACGGGCGCAGCTTGATGAAGGCGAAGCCCATGTTCTGGCCGCTGCCGGCAAAGCTGAAGCCCGCCACCGAGAACACGCCCGATACAGCCTCTTTCTGGTCGACCAGGAAGTGGTGTTCGACCTGGCGCAGCACTGCTTCTGTGCGTGCGTTGGTGGCGCCTGGCGGCAACTGGGCCAGCACGAACAGCGTGCCCTGATCCTCATCGGGCAGAAAACCCACGGGCAGCTTCATGAAGCCCACCACCACCAGCGCAAACAGCAGGCCATAGATGGCCATGTAGCGGCGTCCCTTGCCCAGCATATGGCGCACGATGCCCTGGTAACGGTGGTTGCCCCGGTCGAAGGTCCGGTTGAACCAGCCGAAGAAGCCGGTGGTGGCCTGCGCATGGCCCTTGTGCACGGGCTTGAGCAAGGTCGCGCACAGCGCGGGGGTGAGCACGAGCGCCACCAGCACCGACAACGTCATCGCCGAGACAATCGTGATCGAGAACTGGCGGTAGATCACGCCCGTGGAGCCCTTGAAGAACGCCATCGGCACAAACACTGCAGCCAGCACCAGCGCAACGCCCACTAGCGCACCGGTAATCTGTCCCATGGATTTGCGCGTGGCCTCCTTGGGCGAGAGGCCTTCTTCGCTCATCACGCGCTCGACGTTTTCCACCACGACGATGGCGTCGTCCACCAGCAGGCCGATCGCCAGCACCATGGCAAACATGGTGAGCGTGTTGATGGTGAAGCCGCACGCGGCCAGCACGCCGAACGTGCCGAGCAGCACCACCGGCACCGCGATGGTGGGAATGAGCGTGGCCCGGAAGTTCTGCAGGAACAGATACATCACCAGGAACACCAGCACGATGGCCTCCACCAGGGTGCGCACCACCTCTTCAATGGAGATGCGCACGAACGGCGTGGTGTCGTATGGCTTCTGCACCTTCATGCCGGGCGGGAAGAAGCGTTCCAGCTCGGCCACGCGGGCGTCGATGGCCTTGACGGTGTCGAGCGCGTTGGCGCCGGTCGCCAGCTTGATGGCCAGGCCGGCCGCGGGCTTGCCGTTGTAGCGGCCTACGGTGTTGTAGTTTTCGCTGCCGAGCTCGATGCGGGCCACGTCGCGCAGGCGCACCTGGGAGCCATCGGTCTGCGTGCGCAGCAGGATGTTGCCGAACTCCTCGGCGGTTTTCAGGCGCGTTTGCGAGGTGATGGTCGCGTTGATCTGCTGCCCAGCGGCGGCCGGCATCGCGCCCAGCTGGCCGGCTGATACCTGTGCGTTCTGCGCCTGGATGGCGGTCTTCACATCCAGTGGTGTCAGGCTGAAGTTGGAGAGCTTGTTCGGGTCCAGCCAGATGCGCATGGCGTACTGCGAGCCGAACAGCGTGGTATCGCCAACACCCTCTACGCGGCTGATGGCATCTTGCACATTGGCCGCCACGTAGTCGGACAGGTCGGAGCCGTTCATGCTGCCGTCTTCCGAGGTGAACGCGAGCACGTTCAAGAAGTTGGTGGCGGACTTGGCAACCTGTACGCCTTGTTGCTGCACCTCTTGTGGCAGCAAAGGTGTGGCCAGCGCGAGCTTGTTCTGCACCTGCACTTGCGCGGTGTCCGGGTCCGTGCCGTTTTCAAACGTCAGCGTAATGGTGACGCTGCCAGAAGACTCGCTGGTGGACGCCATGTAGCTCAGGTGGTCCAGTCCCTTCATCTTCTGTTCGATGATCTGGGTGACGGTGTCTTCCAGCGTCTTGGCCGATGCCCCGGGGTACGTGGCCGTGATGGCGACGGCCGGCGGCGCGATGCTCGGATACTGCGCGATCGGCAGTGTGGCAATGGACAGCGCGCCGGCCAGCATCACGATGATGGCCAGGACCCACGCAAAGATGGGGCGGTCGATAAAGAAGCGTGCCATAGTCGGATCCCGGTCAGTTGGCGGCCACGGTCGCCGGTTTGGTGGGCGACGGCGCGGGCGTCTTTGTCGTCCACGGCGTGGTTTTGACCTCGGCGCCCGGCACGGCGCGCGGCAAGCCATCAACAACGAGCTGATCGCCCGCGCGCAGGCCGGTGCGCACGAGCCATTGGTCGCCAACC
>JGI24740J21852_10000983_pt1 | contig 12738 bp, 13 predicted proteins | sample KBSCornC6_FD_21852 | JGI IMG/M metagenome (IMG submission 21852) | reverse complement strand
GCGCGCGTACTCGAGCGGCTCGGCTTCCACGAAACAGCGTCTTGCACGTATGCCGGCAAGGCGGCCCGCCGCTTCGAACTTGCCGCCGCCGAATGGGGCGCCGCAGAGGCGGCACCGGCCCGCGCCTGAGCGCTCAAAGCCGATGCACGATCCACCCCGGCGGCACCGGCGTGCTCGGCGCATCGCCGCGCAACGCGGCGCGCACCACCTCGTCGGGCGTGCTTTCCGGCTTGCGCCAGCGCTGCGCCAGGCGGCTGAGGATGTCGCGCGTATCGCGGGTGTAGGTGCCTTCCAGTTCGCCGCCGGCGTCGGAGCCGAGCTTGCCGGCGTAGAGCTCGCGCAGTTCCGGATTCAGGTCGAACAGCGCCAGCAGCTTGCGCACCGCATCGGCGTACAGCGCTTCCTCCAGCATCGGGCGCTGCGTCTGCTGGCAATGCCACACGGTGAGGTATTCGATCGGGCCGAGCAGGCGGCGGCGCGTGAGCGAACTCATGCCGTCGCCGCTGGAGCCACCCCAGGCGCTCAACGGCCCGCTCGGCAGGTCCATGCGCCGCGCGGCGGCCGCCAGCAGATCGGCCACCAGCTGCTTTGCCGCCGAGTCCTCGCTCTCGGCCACGATCAGCAGGACTTTCAGGAAGACCGGATAGGCCTCGTCGCCGAGCTGGCGCACCAGGCGCTTGGCCAAGGCAAGGCGCATCTCGACGGAAGGCTCATGCTGGAGCGCGCCGATCAGCCGCCGCGTGGTTTCCAGCAGCGGTGCAGCGAGAGGTTGCAGCTGGGCGCTCATGCGGGCGCTCGCGTGCCCGGCTCAGCCGAGNGGGGCCAGGATGTGGCTGACGACCTGGTCCAGTTGCGCGCCGCCGCCCGGCNGNGCCGCACCGGTACCGCCCAGCAGGCGNTCCGCCGCGCTGGTGCCGGCCCACACGTCCAGGCCCAGCAGCTGGTTGCCGTGGCTTGCCGGCAGGCGCTGCGCCAGTCCCTGGGCCGCCAGCGCATGCAGGGCGCCGACCTCGAGGGACGGCGCGAGCGGACGCGACTGGACTTCGGGAAGGTTCATGGCACCTGGAGGTATGGATTCGATGCGTGACATCAGTCTAGGTCTCGCTTGGGCGCTGAATCAGCTGGGGTAATCCCTAGGTGGCCGTCGGCCGCAAGCCTGTCCACACTGGCGCCCCGGTCACGGTGAAGGCCCAACGTCAGGCCGTAGCATCGGTTGACCGCAACGCGCGCGAGCGGACTCATGGCCGGGCAGAACAAGGACAGCGGTGACCGCACCGAAAAACCGACACCCAAGCGCTTGCGCGACGCCCGCAAGGAAGGCGACGTCCACAAGAGCCGCGAGCTGACCAGCACGGTCCTGGTGCTCGCCTGGCTGCTGATGGTGATGCTGGGCATGCCGCTGATCCGCGCTCGTCTCACCGGATTGTTCGATACCACCCTGGCGGGCCTCAATCAGCCATTTGGCCAGGCGCTGCACACGGTGGGACTGGCCACGCTGGAAGCTTTCCTGTGGCTCACCCTGCCCTTCCTGCTCGGCGCCGTGGCGGTGGGCGTGATGGTGGAATTCCTGCAGGTGGGGCCNGTGTTCGCGCCCAAGAAGCTCAAGCCCGACGCCAGCCGGCTCAATCCNGCCGAAGGCATCAAGCGGCTGTTCTCGCAGGAGAACCTGGTCGAGGTGATCAAGGCCATCGCCAAGAGCGGCCTGCTGATCGGCCTGTTCGCCTGGGTGCTGTTCGCTCTGATCGGCCAGTTTGCGCTACTGCCGCAGGCACCGCCGGAGATGCTGGGTGAGGCGCATTGGGTTGCGGTGAAGCGCCTGGCCACCGGGGTGATCTTCGTATTCTTTTTCGTCTCGGTGCTCGATGCGTTCTACCAGCGCTACGCCTTCACCAGGAAGATGAAAATGAGCCGCCGCGACATCAAGCAGGAGCTCAAGGACAACGAAGGCGACCCGATGGTGAAAGGCCGCCGCCGCCAGCTGCACCAGGAGTGGGCGCAACAGAACACGCTGGCCGGCGTGCGCAGCGCCAGCGTGGTGGTGACCAATCCCACGCACCTGGCGATCGCCATCCGCTACCAGCAGGGCGAGGACGACCTGCCGGTGATCGTGGCCAAGGGCGAGGACCACGAAGCCGCGCTGATCCGCCAGGCCGCCGAGGAAGCCGGCGTGCCGATCATGCGCAACGTCATGCTGGCGCGCGGCCTGTACGAGAAAGTGGAAGTGGACGAATTCCTGCCGTCCGATTTCTTCGAGGCGGTGGCCGAGCTGTTGCGCTGGGCCGAATCGATCCGCGATTCGCGCGATGGAAAATAGGCCAGTGGAAATAGGCCAATGGAAAATAGGCTTGAACAGGTAACTACAGGATCGACTGCAGCACCTTGAGCAAACCGCGGTTCTCGTACAGCTTGCGCATCACCACTTCGACCATCGCGCCCAGCGCCAGCAGCAGCACCCAGGTCGACATCCACGCCTTGATCGGCATCGCCAGCGCGAACACATTAAGCTGCTGCGCGTAGCGGTTGACCAGGCCCAGCGCGATATCCACCAGCGACATCACCACCAGCGCCGGCGCCGACAGCACCAGCACGGCGGTCATCAGGTAGTTGAACTGGCCGATGAAGAAATCCATGCCGCCGGCCTTCAGCGGCGGCAGCACGCTGGCAACCGGCCACAGCGCGTAGCTGGACATCAGCAGGTCCAGGAACACGGTGAATGCGCCGCTGACCATGAACAGCCACGTCGCCACCTGCATCAGGAATACGCTGGTCAGCGTGCTCTGCTGGCCGGCGATCGGGTCCATGTCCATCGACATCGACGAGCCGGCCTTGGTATCGATCACCGCGCCGGCCGCGCCCAGCGCCCAGAACACCAGGCCGAAGCAGAAGCCGATCAACAGACCCAGGAAGACTTCCTTGCCCAGCACCGCGATCCAGTTGGCGCCGGTCATCACCGTCATGCTCGGGCTGGCCGCCGCGGCGAGCGGATAGGCCAGGATCGCCAGGCTCACGTAGAAGCTGTTGCGCACCAGNGNCGGCACCGTCTCCGAGCTCATCAGCGGCAGCACCAGGAANGCCGCGACGATGCGCGGCAAGGTCAGCGCCACGCCGGTGAGCTGGTCGCCCAGGTANTGCACGGAAAACGCATCGGTCATGGCGCGCTCAATGCAGCATGCCGGGGAAGCCGCTGAACAGGCGGTCGGCGAACTTGAACAGCGTGCCGCCCAGCATCGCCGCGGTACCTAGCAGCGCCACCACCACCACCACGAATTTCACCGCGTAGGGAAAGGTCTGCTCCTGGATCTGCGTGGCCGCCTGCAGGAAAGCCACCAGCAGGCCGGCGATGGCCGCGGCGAGGATCGGCGGCGCGGACAGCACCAGCACCAGCCACAGGGCTTCGCGGGCAAGCTGGATTTCCTGATCGAACATGCNCGCCTCCTATTGGTAGGTCATCACCAGGCCATGGATCAGCTTGGCCCAGCCGCTGAGCAGCACGAACAGCAANANCTTGAACGGCAGCGACACCATGGTCGGCGACAGCATCATCATGCCCATCGCCANCAGGATGTTGGACACCACCAGGTCGATCACCAGGAACGGCAGGAAGATCAGGAAGCCGATCTGGAANGCCTGGGTCAGCTCGCTCACCGTGAACGCCGGCACGATCACCAGNTANTCCTCGTTNGTGATGTCGGCCTGGCGATCCGGCGGCAGCAGGCGCTTGGCGCTGGCCAGGAAGAAGCCGCGCTCGCCTTCGTTGCTGTGCTTGATCAGGAAGCGCCGCAGCGGCTCCTTGCCGGACTGCACCAGCTGGCCGAGCTTTTCCATGGTCATCGGCCCTGGCGCCTGCGTGCTCATCTGCGTCTGCACGTCGCGGTAGCTGTCGCCGATCACCGGATTCATCACGTAGATCGACAGGATGATCGCCAGGCCGTTGATCACCACGTTCGGCGGCACCTGCTGCAATCCCAGCGCGTTGCGCAGCAGGCTCAGCACCACCACGATCTTGGTGAACGAGGTGACCATCACCGCGACGAACGGCGCCATCGCCAGCGCCACCACCATGGTGATGACCAGCGCCGGCGAGAAGCTGTTGAAATCCATGCTCAGTCCTTTTGCGCAATGCGTACGCCCAGCCAGTCGCCCAGCCGCACCACCGTGCCTTCGCCGTAGCGCCGGCCGCCGAGCATGATCCCGACGGTGGCGCCGACCAGTGCACCGTCGACCTGGAGCAGGCTGCCGGGACGCAGCTGGCCCAGGTCGTCCAGGCCCATGCTCAGCCGGGTCAGCAGGAACAGCGGACGCGCCGTCTCGCCGCCCGCCGTCAGCAGCGGGCGCTGCGAGATCTGCCATTCGCCTTGGCGGCGCTGCACGGGCCAGCCTTCGGGCAGGCCGAAAATGTGGCGCGCGCTTTCGTCGTCCGGCTGCAGGCGCGCCTCGAAGTCCGCTTCCTGGCCGATCACCAGCACGTCGCCGGGCGCGAGTGCGGCGGCGGCCGCGGCATCCAGCACATGGCCCGGCACGACCAGGCGCAGCGACAGTGAGCTGACGTCGCCGATCAGCGCGGGCCGCGCCGGATCCTGCCGCCATTCGGAACGTGCGGCGAGCATGCGCAGGTCCGCTTCGCCGAAGCCGACCCAGCCGCCGCTGCTGCCGCCGTCGTGTTCCTGCCAGAGCAGGTTCAGCCAGAGCTTGTCGCGCTCGCCGCCGATCGGCAGGAAGGCGGCGGGCAGCAGCTCTTGTCCGAGCAGTGCGCCCAGCTCCGCGACCATGGCTTCGTGCGCGAGCGACCACGCCAGCAGGCGCGCCTCGCCGTCGTAGTCCTGCCAGCGCGCGTCGCCCAGCGGGCTTTCGCCGTGCTCCTGCTCCAGCGCGAGCCAGCACGAGCCGCCGGCATGATCCAGGCGCACGCACGGCAAGCCGGCGGCATGGCGCTGGCCGCGACCGGCCAGCAGGGTGAGCACGCCGACGGCGTCCGCCTGCGCCAGCACATTGCCGCGCGACAGCAGCGCACGGGCGGCGGCGAGCAGGCCCTCGCCGGGCGGGAGCATGGCCGGGACGGCCTCGATGGCGACCATGCTCAAGCCTGGCCCAGCACGGCGCGGGTCAGTTCGACCACGTTGTGCGCGCCAAGCTTGGCCATCAGGTTGGCGCGGTGCAGCTCGACGGTCTTGGGGCTGATCTTCAGATCGTCGGCGATCACCTTGTTGAGCTTGCCGCTCATGATCCCGTCCAGCACCTGCCGCTCGCGCCGGGTCAGGTTGGCCAGCGCGCCGGAGGCCGCCTGCGGNGCGTGCGCGGACANCGCCGACTGGATCGCCTCGATCAGCAGCGGCGCATCGAACGGCTTCTCGATGAAATTGGCGGCGCCATGGCGCATCGCATCCACCGCCAGCGGCACGTCGCCATGGCCGGTGACGAAGATCAGCGGCAGTGCCAGTCCGCGATGGGCCAGTTCGCTCTGCAGCTCCAGCCCGCTCATGCCGGGCATGCGGATGTCGCTCACTACGCAGCTGCGCGCCGGCGGCGGATGGCGGGTGATTTCCTTCAGCAGGGCTTCGGCGCTGGGAAAGGCCTGCACCTCGAAGCCGGTCTGCTCGAGNATCCACACACAGGAGTCGCGGAACTCCTGGTGGTCGTCGACCAGGTAGATGCGGGTGCCGTGATGGGTGGATGTCATGCAGCGTTCCCTCGTGGCACGGTGAACGCCATGGCGCAGCCGCCGTGCCCTTCCGGGTTCGGTTCGGCGAACAGGCGTCCCTCGTGGTACTCGACGATCGAGCGGCAGATGGCCAGGCCGATCCCCAGTCCGTCGGGCTTGGTGGTGTACAGCGGCGTGAACAGCCGCTGCATGTCGGCGGCGCCGAGGCCGCAGCCCTGGTCGACCACGCGGATCTCCACCATGCCGTCGTAGTCCACCCGCGCGGTGACGCGGATGCCGCGGCGTGCGGGCGGCGTTTCGCGCATCGCCTCGATCGCGTTCTTGATCAAGTTGAGCAGCACCTGCTCGATCATCACGCGGTCGGCGAAGACCGGCGGCAGGTCGGCCGGCAGCGCGTCCACGATGGCGACCTGGAACTGCTCGGCCTCCAGTCGCAGCAGCTCGATCACACCGTGCACCAGTGCGTGCGCATCCAGGTTTTGCCGGTGCGGCTCGCGGCTGCGCACGAATTCGCGGATGCTGCCGATGATCTGCGCGGCGCGCTCGGCCTGGCGCTTGGCCAGGCGGATGCCCTGCAGCAGGTGGCCGGCCTCCGGCGCCTCGCCGGCCAGCTGTTCGCAGCCGCTCAGGTAATTCACCGCCGCGGCCAGCGGCTGGTTGAGTTCATGCGCCAGCGTGGTAGCCATCTCGCCCACGCTCATCATGCGCGAGGTGGACAGCAGCTGCTCGTGCTGCGCCTGGTGGCGGCGCAACAGGTCGATGCACTCGCTGATATTGGTGATGAACAGCGCCTCGGCCGGCGCGCCAGTGCGCGGCGGGCTGTTCTCGATGCGGTACCAGCGCCGCGTCTGCGCGGCGTAGTAGATCGGCTTGCCGCCCTGGCCGCCGGTGCGCTCGAACGCGGCGTCGAACTGTTCGCGCGAGGGTGCGGCGTCGAACTGGGGGAATTCCTGGCGGAAGGCCTCGTTGTGCGCCAGGGCGGTGCCGTCGCGTCGGTCGAACGCGATGCAGGGCCACGGCACCGCGTCGATCCATGCATATCCCTGTGCTGCGTCGACGGCCGCGTTCCGTGCGGGCGTCGGCTTGCGGTGAATCCGGGTCACAGGCATCGTGACGATCCTTGATCGAGCAGGTGTGTCGCGCGTTCGCCCCCCATGACGAATGACACAGTGGCCAAGTTTATTTGTCTTTTTTGGAATGGGAATAATGCCATGAAGAGATTACTTAGCAACGTCATGGCCGGATTAACTTGGCCGTCCGTCGCATTGGCCGCCGATAGCCCCGAGGGCGGCAGCCTCTGGTTAGGCCTTTTATTACCGTTGATAGCGGTCTGCGCGGCCCTGCTGGCATGGCTGTGGTGGCTGCGCAAGGGCCAGACGCTGCGCGGCCCCGGCGGGCCGCTCAAAGTGGTGCAGGCCGTGGCTGTAGGCGCCCGCGAGCGCGTAGTAGTGGTGGATGCGGCCGAGCGCCGGCTGGTGCTGGGGGTGACCGCGCANCGGGTGGAGCTGATCGCCGAATTACGGCGTGATGACAATGCGAAATAGCGTGATCAATATCACGCAAATAGCGTGATTGAAGCGTTGGTTTGGATTATCTCCCGGGTGTGAATTTCATTTTCACGAAAGTGAATCATAAAACCTAGGGTTTTCCCTAGGTACCGATTTTCAGGGGCGCTGTGTAGGTTGCCACTTCACCGAGCGCCGACAGGGGGCGTCAGGCTGAAGCGGATCGCGCCTTCATGTGCGCGGCGTCATCGGCAACGGCAGTGGGAAAGGGCGTTTCCATTCGCTCAATGGACGAGTGTGTCCGGTTGCCGGAGTGGTGTGCGTGGTCAGCGTGGCGAGACCTACAAGGTGGCAAGTCGCCGGTGTTCGCGTCGCGATGAGCGGCGCCGATCGCGCGATGCGCCGCACGCGGATGCGCCATGGCGCTTGAAGCGATCTTCTCGCGGCTGGCGCCCGGCGCCGGCGGTTCGCGCAGCTATAGCGACCTGGTGCTGGTCGCCGGCGTGGTGGCGATCATCGGCCTGATGATCCTGCCGCTGCCGATGGTGGCGATCGACGCCCTGGTGGCGCTCAACATGCTCATAGGCGTCGGCCTGCTGCTGATCGCCATCTATATCCCCACGCCCGTCGCCTTCTCCAGCTTCCCCAGCGTGCTGCTGCTGACCACGCTGTTCCGCCTGGCGCTGTCGATCGCCATCACCCGCTCGATCCTGCTCAATGCCGATGGCGGCCACATCATCGACACCTTCGGCAACATGGTGGTGGGCGGCAACCTGATCGTGGGCCTGGTGGTGTTCCTGATCATCACGGTGGTGCAGTTCATCGTGGTGGCCAAGGGCGCCGAGCGCGTCGCCGAAGTCGCCGCGCGCTTCTCGCTGGACGCCATGCCCGGCAAGCAGCTGTCGATCGACTCGGACCTGCGCTCGGGCCTGCTCGAGAAGGACGAGGCGCGCCGCCGCCGCCGCCTGCTGGAGATCGAAAGCCAGCTGCACGGCTCGCTCGACGGCGCCATGAAATTCGTCAAGGGCGACGCCATTGCCGGCATCGTGATCATCATGATCAACCTGCTCGGTGGCCTGGGTGTGGGCGTGATGATGCACGACATGAGCGTGGGCGACGCCGTGCATACCTATAGCGTGCTCACCATCGGCGACGGCCTGGTCGCGCAGATCCCGGCCCTGCTCGCCTCGATCTCCGCCGGCCTGATCGTCACCCGCACCGCGGGCGACGAGGAGGACCGCAACCTCGGCGCGATCATCGCGCGCCAGATCTCCGGCGAGCCGCGGGTGACCATGATCATCGGCTGCATCGCGCTGGGCATGATGCTGGTGCCGGGCTTTCCGATCGTGGTGTTCCTGCCGCTGGGCGTGATCCTGGTCGGCATCGCCTCCTGGCGCATGCGCGAGCGCGTGGGCTTCCTGCGTCGCCTGTTCAAGGTGCCGGAAAGCCAGGCCGAGCTGCTGCCGCCGGATGTCGCCGACAGCGACGTGCTGCTGCCCTCGGCGCCGCTGTTGCTGGAAGTGCACATGACCGCGCTGCAGGCGCTGGGCAGCAACCAGGTGCGCAACCTGCTGCGCCAGGTGGTGGGCGGCCTGCGCGAGGACTACGGCGTGCCGCTGCCCAAGCCGGCCTTGCGCGCCGGCCTGCAGCTGCCCGAACAAGGCTACGCGCTGTATGCCTACGGCGTGCGCATCGCGCATGGCGCATTGCGTCCGGGCCAGCTGTTCCTGCCCGGTCGCGCCGCGCTTCCGCCGGCGCCTTCCACAGAGACCGGGGCACTGGCGCCGGAAGGCGTGAGCGGCTTCCCCGGCCGCTGGATCCCGCGCGACGGTGCGCGCCAGGCCCAGGCGCTGGATGCGCAGCAGGTGCTGCACGAACACATCCGCATGGCGCTGGAGCGGCATTTGTCGCTGTTCGTCGGCATCCAGGAAACCTCCAATCTCTCCAACGGCCTCAGCCGCGACTACCCCGACCTGGTGCGCGAGATGCTGCGCGTGGTGTCGCCGCAGCGCGTGGCCGAAGTGCTCAAGCGCCTGGTCGAGGAACGCGTGCCGATCCGCCAGCTGCGCGACGTGTTCGAAGCGATCACCGACGCCGCCAGCCGCGAGAAGGACATCGTGCTGGTCGCCGAATACGTGCGCATGGCGCTGCGCCGCCACCTCAGCTACCGCTACGCCGACGACAACCACGTGCTGCGCGTGCTGGTCGCGCGCCCGGANCTGGAAGAGCGCCTGCGCCGCTCGGTCCACACCGGCCCGGCCGGCACCCAGCTGGCGGTGGANCCGGACCTGGCCGCGCGCCTGCTGGCNCAGATCGGCGAACACGCACGCGGCGAGCACGGCAGCGCGATGGTGCTGCTCAGCTCGATGGACGTGCGCCGCCACCTGCGCAAGCTCACCGAGGCCGAGTACGCCGACATCCCGGTGCTTTCGTATCAGGAACTGGTGCCCGACCTGCGTCTGGTGCCGGTGGGACAACTGGCCGTCTGACGGCCGCGACATTCTAAGGCCAAGGAATCCGTGACGATGGGTGATGACAGGGGCAGGAAGATGGGCATGAGCACCCGGCGGGCGCTGGCCTGCGTGGCCGTGCTCGGCCTGATGCTGTACGCCGCGCTGGCGCAGGCGGCCGCGATACCGTTCAAGAAAAGCACCACCGAGATCCAGACCGACAAGACGCTGCGCGAGATCCTGCCGGACTTCTTCCACGACCAGGGCCTGGAAGTGGTGCTGAGCCCGCAGGTCGCCGCGCGCAACGGCACCATCAACGGCGCCTTCAAGGGGACTTATGCCCAGGTGTGGCGCCGCATCGCCGACACCAACGGCCTGCTGGCGTACTGGGACGGCTCGGCCGTCTACGTCTACCTCGATGCGGAGCGCGTCACCGACTACACCAGCGTGCCGCTGCCGCTGGAGCCGCAGTTCGTCTCGGCCATGGGCAGCGTGAACTGGGCCGATGCCGCCACCGGCAACGTGTGGAAGATGGAGCCGAGCACCGGCCTGGTCAGCATCACCGGCACCAAGCGCTTCGTCGAGCAGGTCAAGCAGATGTCGCTGACCATCGCCGGCCTGGGCCAGCACGAGACCACGCGCTTCAAGTTCTACCCGCTGAAGTACGCCTGGGCCTCGGACACCAGCATGAACCTGGGCAACCGCCAGGTGACCGTGCCGGGCGTGGCCAGCGTGCTGCGTGCGCTGGTCAGCGACCAGGCCAGCTACGGCCAGTTCAACGGCGCCAGCGAGCGGCTGGCCTCCGCACGCCAGCGCGGCCTGCGCGGCCAGGGCCTGGCCGGCCAGGGCAACAGCCGCCGCCGCCACTGGGCAACTACACAGTGCCGCCGCAGCAGGACGACGACGGCCTCGCTCCGCCGGCAGCCCAGCTGGCGCCGACCGCGCAGCGCGGCGGCGTGGAAGCGATCGCCGGCAGCGGCGACACGCGCATCGTCGCCGACAGCTTCCGCAACGCGATCATCGTGCGCGACACGCCCGACCGCCTGCCGATGTACGACGAGCTGATCCGCCAGCTCGACGTGGCGCCGCAGATGGTGGAGATCGAAGCCACCATCATCGACGTCAACAAGACCAAGGCGCGCCAGCTCGGCATCAACTGGTTCTACCGCAACCACCGCACCACGGTGGGTTTCCTCAGCGGCAACCAGACGACGGCCGACGCGCTCTACAACAAGGGACTGCTGCTGGCCGCGCTGGGCCTGGGCGATACCAGCGGCCTGCCGCCGCTGTTCAACAACGGTTTCCAGATCGGCACCATCCTGGGCAATCCCGCCAAGTTCGTGGCGAACATCAATGCGCTGGAGGACGACGGCGTCGCCCACGTGGTCACCCGCCCGCAGGTGATCACCATGAACGACGCCGAGGCGGTGATCCAGAGCAACCAGTCGGTCTACGTGCCGGTGTCCGGCGCCTACAACTCCGATCTCTACAACGTCACCGCCGGCACCACGCTGCGCGTGACGCCGCACCTGGTGATGGAAGACGGCGCGCCGCGCATCCGCATGATGGTGCAGATCGAGGACGGCAACATCACCTATTCGGCCAAGGATGCGCAGGACATCTCCTATCCGATCGTCAGCCAGAACGCGGTCAACACGCAGGCGGTGATCCAGGACGGCCAGGGCCTGCTGCTCGGCGGCCTGGTGCAGGACCAGTCACAGAACAACGAGCACAAGATTCCGTTGCTCGGCGACATCCCGCTGCTGGGTTACCTGTTCAAGACCGTGCAGAAGCAGCGCGCGCATACCGAGCGCCTGTTCCTGATCACGCCGCGCCTGGTGATGCTCAACCACATCAACGGCCAGCAGACGCCCAGCTCGCCGCAGGTGAGCATGGAAAGCCAGGAGCAGCTGGACAAGCAGGAAGCCGACCGCAACGCCTGGTGGAACCACAAGAAGAGCCAGGTCACGCAGCCGGCGCCTTTGCCGGTGATCGTGCAGCAACCGCCGCAGGCGGCACCGGCTCCCACGCCCCAGAAGCGTCCCCCGGAGTAATGCCATGAGCGCCCTGCCCGCCACCCGCCAACGCCCCAGCCAGCCGCCCAAGGTGCAGCTGGCCTTGCGTGTGTTCAGCGGGCTGCATGCGGGTGCGGAGATGCGCCTGCCGCCGCGGGGCATCCTGATGATCGGGCAGGCCGACGACTGCGATCTGATCCTCAACGACGCCGGCATCGCCAATCACCATTGCGTGCTGACCGTGGTCGGCGACCAGGTGCTGCTGCGCGCGATGGACGGCGAAGTGGAAACCCACGACGGCCGCATCGCGATCGGCGAGAACGTCAGCCTGGAGCACTTCGCCCTGGTGCGCCTGGGTGAGGTGCAGTTCGCGGTCGGCCCGCATTGGAGCGAGCGCTGGCAAAGCCTGGGCGACGTCGGCGACGACACGCTGCCCGCGCTCACCGACCGCCAGCTGGCCGGCCGCCGCCGCGGCGTGCTGGCGCTGGCCGGCCTGCTGCTGGCGGTAGCGGCGCTGGTGCTGGCCGGCAGCTGGAAGGTCACCCATCCGGCGGTGGCGGTGCGTGCGACGAGCATGTCCGACCAGCTCGAGCGCGCGCGCGCGATCCTCAACGGATTGTCGCTGCGCCACGTCAGCGCCCTCGCCGGCGAAGGCGGCCACGTGGTGCTGCGCGGGCTGGTGGGCAATGCGGCGCAGCTGCCGCAGCTCAAGCGCAAGCTGTCCGACGCGGGGCTGACCACCGAGCTGACCGTGCGCGACTGGCCCAGCGTGGCCAAGCAGGTCACCGACATCTTCGCCATGCATGGCTACACCGTACAGACCCAGCTGCTCGACCAGGGCGGCATCGAAGTCGTCGGCCATTTCGGCGACATCGCCAAGGCCGAGAAGGTCAAGAAGGACGTGCTCGGCTCGACCGACATGCAGGATCTCAACGCCGACGCCCTGGGCCTGGCTCTGGCGCTGAAGAACTACGACGAACACGCGCCGGAACAGGTCAAGCCCGATCCGGGCAAGCGCATCCGCCACATCGTGGGCGGGCGCGAGCCGTACCTCGTGACGCGCGACGAGTCGCGTTACTACGTGGGCAACAAGCTGCCGCAGGGCGGCG
>JGI24740J21852_10000980_pt1 | contig 12751 bp, 5 predicted proteins | sample KBSCornC6_FD_21852 | JGI IMG/M metagenome (IMG submission 21852) | reverse complement strand
CGATCGGTTCCTCCACCAGCCCTGGCGCAGTCAGGATCAACGGGCAGCTCCTGGGCGCGAGCAACGTCTCGATTACCGGATCTGCCGTCGGCGGCAACATCATCGCGGCCGGTGTCGATTTTGCGGCGATGGACCAATCGGGAGCCGGCAACGTCATTCTAGGCCAGGGCGGCAATCTCACACTCGCAGCCACCGCAGGCGACATCTCTTTCAACAGCCTCCTTGCTGCCGGGACGATTACGGCCAATGCTGCCAACAATATCAGCACCAATGCCGTCGCCCATGGCGATCTAGCCCTGGCCGCGGGTAACGCCATCACGCTCACCGGCCAATCGCTGGGGACCGGCAATATCAATCTCACCGCCCGGTCGATCTCGATCGATACACTGGTTTCCGGCGTCGACTTTGCCGCCACCAACGCATCAGGCAACCGCAGTCTGATGCTGCGCCGCGCCGGTACGATGACGCTTGCCGCCTCAAACGGCAGTATCAGCGCCAACTCGTTGCTTTCGGGCGGCAATCTTTCCGCCACGGCGACGCAAAATATCAGCTACAACAGCCTGCAAAGCCTGGGGAACGCCGCGCTCACAAGCCCCGGCGCTATCGCCTATACCAGCACCACCCGCGTTGGAGGCAGCCTGACCCTTAATACCGGGGCGCTGGATCTTTCGGGCAGCAGGGGCAGCCGGATTGCCGCGGGCGGCACGCTGATCGTCAATGCTGCATCCGCCAATCTCTCGGGAAGCAATCTCGTCTTCGGCGGCCTGAGCCTCAATCTCTCCGGCGGTGCCGATCTTTCCAATGCGCAGGTCAGCACCGTCGCCAATGCCGGCGGTTCCGGTGACATCGCCATTTCCGCCGCAGGCCTTGCCACCACCGCCGGTACCTCCCTGCTCGCCGCGCATGACCTGACGCTGAACCTGCCGTCGCTCGGCAACACCGGCCAATTGGCGGCCGGCAACAATCTGGCCTTCAACGTTGCTGGCGATTTCTACAACAGCCCATCCGGTCTCGTCTTTGCCGGCAACAACGCCAACCTCTTCGTCGGCGGCACGCTCACCAACGACCAGGGAGCTATCCTGTCCGGCAACGGCCTTGCCATAGCCGGACCGGGCGGCGGTCAGCGCAACGGCGCCGTCGTCAACTCTGCCGGTCTCATTCAGTCCGGCGGCTTCATGTCGATCCTGACCAATGGCCTGAGCAACGTCACGACCTCGGCACCGGCTATCCAGCGCAATGTGCAGATTTCCAATGCCATTCTCAGCGCCTATGACGTAATCACCAGGACTTACCGCTGCGCGACCCGCTGCAACGGCTCGGGCGATCATGACCCTCCGACATATACATGGGTACAAGCAGTCGATCATCTGGTCAGCCAGATCGTTTCGCAGGATCAGTTGATCAGCGGCGCCGGCGCCTCAGCACAGATCCGCGCTGGTGGAGATCTGACTGTCAATGCGATCAATCTCTGGAATGGCTACAGCTCGATCAAGTCCGACGGCAACATGCTTCTTACCGTGGCGGGCACGCTCACCAACGACGGCGCGACGCTGAACCGTGTCACCCAGACGATCTGCGACAGCAGCACTCCATGCCAATATTACCCAGACGTCGTCTCCTCCGACCCGACGCAAGGCGGGTTGGATTGCAGCGGCCCCAATCGCCCCTGCATCGGCGGCAGTGACCCGGCACTCGACTATACGCCGAACCCGAACGGGCAGCGCGATCCGTCGCGCGATCTGAACCCGGGTACCACAGTCAACGTGCAGGTGGTCGGCGCTATTTCCGGTGTGATCCAGGCGCGCGGCGCCCTTGCCATCAATGGCGGCGGCGCCGTCAACAATGTCGCCTCCAATGGCTCGATCGCCGGTCAGGTTGCGATCGACGCTCCGGCGACTGCGAACAATCCGCTCGGCGCCCTCAACAGCATGACCGCCGGTGGGGCATTGTTCAATGTCAGTGCGGCGCTTTCAAACGTCGCAGCCAATGGCGGCGCCAATGCCGGCAGCGGTCCATCGCTTGCAGCCAGCGGTCCGACGATCGGTTCGGGACCCGCGATCGGCAGCGGTAATCTGCGAGCAAGCGGCGGCACTTCGATCAACAACGGCACTCTGACGGCAAATAGCGACGTCGCGGTAAGCAACCGTCGCGTGACCACTGCCGACGGTCCCTTGGTCGGCGGCAGTAACCTGGCCGTGGCCAACGGTGTTGCGGTCAGCAGCACTGCCGTGACAACGACGGCTGGTACCTCGATAGTCAATACCGGCGTGACTGCAGCGGCAGGACCCGCAATCAGCGGCAACACCCTGACGGCTGCTGGCGCTTCGGTCAGTCCGAACAGCCTGATGGGCAAGCTTACCGCCGCGATCGGCAATAGCGGTAATCTCACCCAGATCCTGCAGACAAACGGCACGCAGCTCGCAGCTCTCGCCAAGCCGCAGTCCGGCGGGGTCGGCGGCACGGTTCCAGGCCAGGTTTTCCTGTTCGAGACGCGGGCTGCTTTCCTTGACGTCTCCAAGTTCTACGGTTCGGCCTATTTTATAGATCGGGTTGGCTACACGCCCGAGACGAAGGTTCCCTTCCTGGGCGATGCCTATTTCGACAATCAGCTCATCGACGAGCAGATGCGGCAACTGGTCGGCAATGGTCTTGGCGCGGGATCCTTTGTACCAGGCGATAACGCCACCGACCAGATGAAGTCACTGCTCGACAACGGTGTCGCCTACGCGGAGGCGAACGGGCTTGGCCTCGGGCAGGCGTTGACGCTACAGCAGGCGGCGTCGCTGACGCAATCGATGGTCATCTACCAGACTGAGATCGTCGATGGCGCGCCGGTGCTGGTGCCGGTCGTCTATCTTTCGGCCGCCGATCGCGCCAAAACCACGTCCGCTGCCATGATCGCCGGCAACACGGTCAGCATCGATGCCAGCTCAGTCGACAATTCCGGCGCGATTGCCGCGGCAGACGGCATGACCATCAATGCGGGAAGCATCAAGGCCAATGGCGGGGCGTTCCTCGCCGGCGGCAATATGAATCTCAATGCCGAGAACGGCATCACGCTCGCCGCCCAGACCATGAACATCGGCGGGCAGACCATCGTTGCCGCCAATGGCGGCGTTACGGCCGGCGGCAACCTTAAGATGGATGCCGGGGCGGGTAGCCTAACACTGAGCGGGACGAAGGTGGCCGCCGGCGGCAGCGCGCAGCTTTCCGGCCAGACCGTCACGATCGGCGCCGTCAAACAGGACAATGGCGGCATCCAGACGCTGGTCGGGACCACGGTGACATCAGGCGGCAATCTCAGCATTGCTGGCACCAACGGCGTTAACATCATCGCGAGCTCCGCCAAAGTCGGCGGCGATCTCTCTATCGCCTCCGCGAACGGTTCGGTCAGCATCATCTCGGCCGGCGTCGACAATACCGTTCTCGGCAAGGATCGCCTGAACCTTTCACAGGGCGGCACGATCACGACCACGACCAGTCAGATCCAGCAAGGTTCGTCGCTCATTGCCGGCGGCGGCATGCTGGTGTCGGGCAGTCAGGGCGTGCTAATCGGCGGCTCGTCGCTTATGGCCGGCGGCAATCTTGGCATCGTTTCGACGAATGGCAATATCGCCATCACTGCGTCCGAGGATCAGACCAGCAGTCAGTCTAAGACAGTCGCCGGTGCTGCCACCGGCTACAAGGGTGGTCAGTCGTCCTCGACCGCAGTCACCAGCAACGGTTCGTCGATCACCTCGCAGAATGGCAACGTCACCGTTCAGGCTGACAAGGGCAACATCAGCGTCATCGGCTCCGATGTCGATGCCAAGGGCGGTACCGCCAACCTCGCCGCCAAGGGTGACATCGTCATTGGTGAAGCAACGGACAGTGCATCATCGTCCAGCAAGTCCGGCTCGAAAAAGGCAAGCGAAGCCGCGACCACGGCGAACGGTTCGTCTATCTCGGGCCAGACTGGCATCGGCATCGCCTCTAGCGGTGGCAACGTTACAATTTCGGCCTCTGATGTCACAGCAGGGGATGCGGCTCATACGGCGAATGCCAATATCCAGGCGGCCAACAACGTCGTCATTGCGTCCGGCAAGGACACGAAGGAAACGACCGCCGACAGCAAGTCCAGCGGGTTCCTATCCTCGTCGAAGACCCATACCCATAGCTACGACGAAAACACGGTCGGTTCCTCAATTTCCGCATCCGGCAATATCACCGTTAACGCCGGTGGCGAGGCTGTCGTCTCGGGTTCGGAAATGGCAGCGGGCAATGATCTCAGCCTCTCCGGCTCCACTGTCACTGTCATGGGGGCTCAGGAGGAACACGAGAGCGATAAGCAGACCAAGAAGTCGGGCATCGGCGTCGGTTCCGGCGGTGGGTTTATCTCAATCTATGGCAGCCGTGACAAGACGATCAGCGAAAGTTCGAGCGACAATATCGGCTCGACGCTTTCTGCCGCCAACGGCAACATTACGCTCAATGCCACTAAGGGCGACCTTAATATAATCGGTTCGTCGATCTCGGCGACAAACGGTGATGTCACGGGCAATGCGACCGGCGATATCAACATTTTGCCGGGTCATGAGAGCGACGACACATCGAAGAGCGACAAGCGCTCCGGCTTCGGTATCCAGGTCTCGACCAATGGCGGCGGCGCCTCGATCGGCATCGGCGTCGGGCGTTTTACCGATCAAGTCAACCAAAGCGCCGATACCAATGCGGTATCGACGATCAAGGCGGGCGGAGACATCACGCTTAAGGCCGGCGACACCTTCAACGATCAGGCGGGACAGATTGCCGCTGGCGGTGGCGTCACCATCGTCGGGAAAAATGGCGTCAATATTCTCTCAGGCAATGACATTACCAATTTCGACGAGGTGGCGACCAGCTTCTTTGCCGGCGTCAGCGTCGGCGTCTCCTCCAGCTTCGTCGGCGCCGGCCAGAGCATCGAGAACCTTGCTTCGAAGCTTGGCAAGGTCACGGACGGCTATTCGGGCGCCAACGTCGCCTTCGCCGGTATGCAAGCCTACGATGCGCTCTCCAGCCTCAAGGATGGTATCAACGCCGGCAATCTCGCGTCGGTCTCTTTGACTGCCGGTTTCAGCTATTCCAAGAACGAGACATCGGTTTCGACCTCGACACCGGTTCTGCCGACGATTTCGGGCAGCTCGGTCGATATCTCCACGAATGGAGACTTCACCAGCCGTGGCCTGCAGATTTCCGCAACCGCCAACCCGGATCATGCCGACAATCCCATGAATGGCAGCGTGCTGATCTCCGCCAACAACATCGACATGGCCGGCGCTCAGGCGACGTCGAATGCCTCGTCGCGCAGCCAATCGGCTGGCGCCAGCATCGGTGTTTCGGTTGGCGTCGGCATGGGTGGGGCCACCGGTATCACTCCGACGGCCAGTGTTTCGGCTGGTCAGTCGAAATCCTCGAGCTCTTCGACCACACAGGTGATCTCGACCGTTAGCGCGACGAACAACATCACCTTCGTTTCCAAGGGCGACACGACGCTCAACAATACCGTGTTCTCCGCCGATACGATTAAAGGAGACGTCGGCGGCAATCTCAATATCGTCTCGACGCCGAACACCGGCAGTCAGTCGAACAGCTCGGCGTCGCTCGGCTTCTCCTTTACCGGCCCGACCATCGGCAGTACGCCCGGACAGGATCTGCTGACATCAGGCAATGTCGGCACGGCGCTTGGCGGTCTGACGCTCGGCGGCGTGCAGCCGGGCTTCGGCTCCGGCAAGGGCTCGACCAACTGGATCGACACGCCCGCCGGTCTTTATTCCACCGGCGACCAGAACATCACAGTCGGCGGTAATACCAATCTCGCGGCATCCGGCCTGATTTCGAGCGATGGCCAGGTCAATCTCGATACCGGCACGCTGACCTGGTCCGACTTCGTCGGTACGCAGAAATACCAGGGCTATCAGGTCAATGCCGATATCGACCTCTATGGTGGCAAGGATGCCAACGGCAAGACGCAGAACAATTCGAGCGCCGAAGGCAAATACCAGCTTGACGATGTCGAGCAATCGGTCAAAGCAACGATCAGCGGCAGCGGCGCCCCCGGCAACATTACCATCCGCAACCCTGACCAGCAGGCTGCCCTCGAACAGAGCGGGCAGACAAGACCGGTCGATCAAATCAACGCCAATCCGGCGCAGCAGAACGTCATCACCAAGGACAAGCATATCGATCTCGAGCCGTATGTCTCAGTCGAGAGCCTTAGTGCAGCGGTTAGCGCCGGCAAGACGGTCCTGCAGGCGATCGGCGACGCACTCGATAAGATGGTTGCCGATCGACAGATGTCGTCGGGCGATGGTCAAACGGCGCGCAACGTCCTGTTAAACCTGAAGGACAAGCAGCTACGTGCGGCGCTGATCAGCTGCGCGCAGCAAGGCGCCGGCACCGCTTGCTCGGGTGTGGACGCTGCATACGGCGCTGTTTCGTCCGATCTTGCACAAAAGATTCTTGGCATCGTCGGACCCGCATCCAAGATCGTTGTTACCACGGATGAAGACAAAGTCTTGGTCAGTGAGATGGGCCAGACGGCTGCGGAAGATGACCCCGATGGTGAATACCAGAAACATACGCAGTTCGGAAAAGGCGGAATCCTCGCCGATACGCCGGCACAGGAAGGCGTAGATATTTTTGGTCGACTAAAGCCAGGAGCTGGTCGCGCGCCAGACACTGAAAGCCCAGCTCTCACCGATAGTCCATACAGCCCCTCGATTGTCGAAAGTCGCGTTAATCCACCGTACAAGGCCAACGCAGCGCATGATGTGGGCAGTTCGTTGTATAATCCTGCGAAGACTCCAGAACCCGTCGACGCGCAAAGCGTCTATGAAGCTGGGGCAGTTCGCGGCGGTTTCGGGACCTGGTATGGAAAAGGCGAAGGTGGTTACTATAGGTACTTCTCGGATAACGCCGGCACCGTGCATTTCAGTGGGACGGTATCTGAAGCAAAGGTTCCGAATGAAGTACTGAAACTCTTAGGAAATTGAGCATGGATTTCGGGAATAGAACCAGTTTCGGGATAACGTTAGAGCTGGATGAGAATTACGGCGGATCATGGTTGTTCGGCCGATTTTGTTATTGGATCGGCGGATACGCCGTCGGAAATTATGATGACGGTACATCATTGGCCGATTTAGTAGTCAACATGAAGTATATTATAGGTGATTGTGGCAAGAGGTTTTGTCCTCCACTTCTTGATATGCCCACAGACAGAGCTTTCCAGATAATTCGTAATTCTCTGGATAGCACGAGCGATGAGATTTTTCGATACGTACCTCAAGATTTTTTGCCCGCAAGATTCGATGTATGCATTCCCGTGGATGTATTTGATTCTTGGAAAATATTCTTGGTTGATGGGGTAAATGTGTCAAAATTGTTCTTTTTCGATATTGATGCCTCACAATTAAGTGCAGTGACCCTGGCAGTAGGCAAGGCTGATGACGTGTTTAGGGCAGCATATTCATATCTCGACAGCTTCTATGAAAGTGTCGTGAATAGCGCACCGGACGCTGAGAGTTAGGCCTGTCTACCGACATGGTCAGGTCGAACGAACTTCAATGTCGTCTCGACGCCGAATACCGGTAGCCAGCCAAGTAGTTCGTCTTCACTCGGCTTCTCCTTTACCGGTCCGACGATCGGCAGGAGTGACGATGGCTCGCCGCTCCTGACCACCGCCAACGCTAGCTCTGCGCTTGGAGGGCTGACACTCGGCGGGGTGCAGCCGGGCTTCGGCTCCGGCAAGGGTTCGACGAGCTGGATCAATACGCCAGCTGGGCTCTATTCCACTGGCGATCAAGACATCACCGTTGGCAAGAACACCAACCTGACGGCTGTCGGCCTGATCTCCACCGATGGCCAGGTTAGCCTGGACACTGGCACGCTGACCTGGTCCGACTTTGTCGGCACGCAGAAATACCACGGCTACCAGATCGATGCCAACATCGACCTCTACAATGGTGTCGACGCTAACGGCAAAACGCAAAACAACAGCAGTGCGCAGGGCAAGTATCAACATCGATGATGTCGAGCAGTCCGTGAAAGCGACGATTAGCGGTGGTGGAAGCCCCGGCAACATCATCATCCGCAATCCCGGTCAGCAGGCTGCCCTTGAGCAGAGTGGCCGAACGGGTACTCCCGCTCAGATTAACACCGATCCGACCAAACAAAACGTCGTCACCAAGGACAAGCATATCGATCTCGAGCCGTATGTATCGGTCCAGAGCCTCAGTGCGGCTGTTAGCGCCGGCAGGACCGTCCTGCAGGCGATCGGCGACGCATTCGATAAGATGGTCGCGGATCGACAGATGTCGTCGGGCGACGGCCAGACGGCGCGCACCGTCCTGTTAAACCTGAAGGACAAGCAGCTACGTGCGGCGATGATCAGCTGCGCGCAGCAAGGCGCCGGCACCGCTTGCTCGGGTGTGGACTCAGCATACGGCACTGTTTCCTCCGATCTTGCACGCACGCTAATTGGCATCGTCACCGTCACCAGGTCCGAGAACAAAACGACTGTCCGTGAGACCGGGCAGGCGGTCGAAGGTGAGGGCGAAATTCCCGAATCCTGGGAAGAGTTCGAGAAAGAGATTGAAGCTGAAAACGGCCCCGTCCTGCGTACACCGATCACGTCTCCCAGCCAGGTGACATTACCCCAAAGCCTCTCGTGGCTTAACGAGAGCGACGGTATCGCGATCAGCGGCTCAGGCAACCTGTTCCGTAGTGCCGGTACTACAGAAAACGGGAGCGAGCCCGTCTACGAGGAACTCGGCCCCAGCGGTGAAACAACTGGCAAATACGTGACGCTCGACAGCGGCGGAAATCCAATGGCTGTTGGCGGAAATAGCGGGATCAATCTCTTCAGCAATGCGAACCCCGGCTCGTCTACAGGCCAACTTGAGCTCACTCCTGACGCAAATGAGTTTGTTGACATTCTCTCGCCCGACACGCGGCAACACATTTTATATGGTGACGGGCCGACAAGTGGCGGTCACTACCCTCCGGGTAACATTGGAAAGACACTATTCCCATCAACATTGACCCCTGACGAGGTTATTCATGACATCGGCGATATCGCGACATCGCCGAGTACGCAGTGGTATGCGCAAACCGGCACTGGCGGGCAGTACACAAATGCAGGAACGCCCGCGAAATGGGTAGCATGGGAAACACGGAATGGCGTACAAATTCGTGTTGTTTATCAACCGGCGACGGGTAAGGTGATCACGGCATTTCCGGACGCCGGAGGTCCTCCAAAAGGGCTCAAGCAAATCAAATGAAAACAGCCGATATCGAAAAGAAAATAAGACAACTCGCTCAGTCTATTAATGGAAAAGTTGAGCATTGGAAAATTGATTTTGCCATAGAATATATCGATCATGGCGAAAATAGAATTGCTTTTGAAACGTTGTGTGAATATATCTGTGAAGTAGACGCAAATATAAATCTTGAAGATTTCAAGCTTATATCATCAATATCCCATTCTGGGATCGAACTTGATCCCTTGTTATTGATATACTTGGCAAAGCTGGTCCGAGACGCGCCAGATTCTCCTCCTGCGTAACACCTTCACAGCTGGCTCGGTCATGACAACATGGAATCAAATTGGCTCTGTCGCAAACTCGAAGTTGAGTGGCGGAAATGCTCCGTCACCGTCATCGCGGGTGACACGCTGACCCTGGCCGGTGGCGTTCTTTCCGGCAACACCGTCAACGCGGCTTTGATGATGTAGACGCCCGCGACGGTCCCAGTGTGTGGCAAGGTGAGTTTGTTTGAAGCCACCATTGGAGGATGGGCATCATGATTGAAGTTCGTACGATTGGTCTGGATCTGGCCAAGACGGTATTTCAGGTCCATGGCGCGGATGCATCTGGGGTAACTGTGCTTCGCAAGCAGTTGCGGCGCGGACAGGTTTTGAAATTCTTTGGTGGCCTGCCACGGTGCCTGGTTGCGATGGAAGCCTGCGGAAGTTCTCATTTCTGGGCTCGCGAGATCGGCCGTCTGGGACACGAGGTCCGGATGATCCCTCCGGCCTACGTGAAGCCGTTTGTGAAGCGTCAAAAGAACGACATGGCCGATGCCGAGGCGATCTGCGAGGCAGCGCAACGACCAACGATGCGCTTTGTTGCCGTGAAGAGCGAAGAGACACAAGGAACAGCAGTGGTATTACGCACCCGCGATCTGCTGATTCGGCAACGAACGCAGACCATCAATGCGCTGCGTGGCCATCTGGCAGAATTCGGCGAGGTGGCACCGCAGGGCTTGGGCTACGGTCCGAAACTGTTCGCGATGGTCGAGGATCCGCAAACAGCGCTTCCGGAAACGGCACGGACTGCTCTGCGGTTTCTGACGGCGACCTTGTCTCAATTGAATGACCAGATCCGGGCGCTGGATGCGCAGATCGTGCGCCGGGCCCGTGAAGATGAGACAGCGCGTCGGTTGATGACAATTCCCGGAATTGGGCCGCTGATTGCCAGCGCACTGGTGGCGCTTGCACCATCGCCGGAAACTTTCAAACGTGGACGGGACTTTGCCGCATGGCTTGGGCTCGTGCCGCTATTTTCCATTCCTTTCAAGGATTAAACAAATGGTATGCAATATAGATAGAAGTAACGGCTCCATTTTTTTTGAAGAGAATCGTGTGATTACTCGGAGCACGAACCTTCATCGGGTTCTTAGTATGGGTTTTACAGTGTGGAACGATTGGGAGGTAAATACTGGCTGGCGGCATGTTTCGATTAAGGATATTTTCATGCTGGGGAAACCAGCTTCAGCAATGCTGAGCTTTTTCCACGAGGAGCTGAAGAAAGTTTTTTTTGTATTGCTGGATCAGGATCGTACTGATCCCGAAAAAGTTCGACAGCATCATGATAGAGCATTGATCGCTGCGTTCGGTCCTCCACACTCCAGCAACATTCATGGGTTTATAAAATGTTCGTTTGCATGGGGTACTATCGAATCTTCCTACGATCCACGTGCTGTTGAGTCGAACATCATTCTAACTTGGACATAAGTCGCGCTAAAAGCCGCTCAGGCGCTCAGGTGATGCGAACCCAGGATTACTCGCGCTGACCTGTGACGACGCTCTAATCGCAGCCGGATGAAAATTCTGTGGCAGGTCAGGTTGGCCAAAATCCCAACTTTGGGTCACCGGGACCGAAATGTGGGAGAGGGGGCAGGAAACTAAATCTGTTAGAGGCCAATTATTTCAATCATCCGGCAGGCTGGTGTTCAAATGCAATCTTTCAGCACACTGGCACCCAAATGATGAACGATCCATATCAAGAGGTTAGGTCGATCAGGGATTCTCTCGACAGAGTTGGGCAGCATGAATACGCCGAGCAGATCCGACGCGCTCTTATCGAAGGTTCGGCCGGAACGGAGATCTACATGATTTTGCGTTCGCGATTGACAAATATAGCCGGTGACCCGGCTATCGCCATGGACATTAGAACTCGAGTACAATTTCTCCGCGACTATCTTAATCGAGCATTGGCTTCGTAGTTTTGCTTGTCGCGGATGCCATAACCTCGATCGTGATTGGCCAAAGTAACGCGGCCGCTCCCTAAGGTGGGTTGGTAAGTGGGGCAACCAAATGGGTTACGGCAAACATGGGCGCTTGCGGGGCGTGCTGACCAGCCTGACGAGCATGGCCTCAACGATAACGCCATTGGCGATCAGCGAGATCAATTTTGCCTCAAGGCATATCTCTCCCGGGTTGGTCTGGATGCTCAGCGTTTCGTCTTACTCCTGTGCGTGCCAGTCCTATTTACAAACCGGCCTTAGGCAGATCGACCGAGTGAAGGAGCAGCGGACAGGCAAGGGGAGCGCTGGTGAGCGGCAGCCACGGGGCTGCGCGAAGGGTGCAAGCGAGCAAGAGCCACCTATGCGGAGCGCCCGGTAAGAGCCGCCCGCTTGTCCACGATCAGTTTACGGAATCGTCCGGATCGGGGTCCTTGACCTTGGTGAAGAGGCTCTTCAGCGCACTGGTCTTTACCTTCGCCGCCTTGTTGGCTTTGATCGCCCGCGTGGCAGCCTTGGCCTGTTCCAGCATCATCTCGATCTGGATCTGCTGGATCTCGGTCAGGCGCTCCCATTGGCGATTGAGGAGGTGGTCGACCTTTTCATGCAGGTGGCGGATTTCCAGTTCGGCCTTCAGGTTGACCTTGTAGTCGTTGAGGGCGCGCAGGCGATCCTTCTCTTCCTGGCGGCGCTGGCTCATCATGATGATCGGCGCCTGGAGTGCTGCGATGGTCGACAGAACCAAGTTCAGCAGGATGAACGGATAGGCGTCGAAGGCCTGCTTTTCGCCAATGATGAGATTGATCATCATCCAGACGGCGAGAAACAGACAGAAGGAGATGATGAAGGTCCAACTGCCGCCGAAGGACGCGACGCCATCCGCCATCCGGTCGCCGATCGAGCGGTGGTCTTCGTAATCCTCTTCGATGTTTTCGGCCAGCGTATCATGCGTTTTCAGGCTTTCCACGACCTCGTCCTCGAGGGTGGAAAGCTCGCCGCGCTCGACCGTCAGCAACTCGGCGATATATTGGGCGCGATAATCGTCCATCACCTTGCGGCTGATATAGTCGTCGGCACGAAGCTCGGGATGCTTCAGCCGCATGAAATCCGCTAGCGAGGGGCGGAGGTCATCGACATGGACGGCATCTTTTTTCTTGAGCACCTGACCGGTGATGGCGTCGATCAGCTTGACGGACTTGGCCTTCGCCTGCGC
>JGI24740J21852_10000979_pt1 | contig 12754 bp, 10 predicted proteins | sample KBSCornC6_FD_21852 | JGI IMG/M metagenome (IMG submission 21852) | reverse complement strand
CTACGGCGAACCGCGCATGTACGGCGCTAGCCTGACCTATCATTTCGGCGATCGATAGTCCGATCGGTTGTCAGGGTCAGTTAACAGAGCGAGTTACGTCATGACCGGTCTGCGCCCCATCCCAGAAGGCAGCTATCTGTATCTGACCACGAAGCGCGGTCTGACGCTGCACTATCACGAATATGGCTACTTCACGCGTTGTTGCTCTTCGCTGAACCTGCTCCGCTTCATTCCGTCCGACTCCTTCGCGTCTGACTCTACTCAAAATCGGTCGCATTTCAGGGGAGCACGTCGGGGTGATTGAGTTACGCGGCATAACGATCCAGGTGTCCGACGGTGTCAGCGCCAGCCATATCGAATTGATATCCATCTGATTCCGTCCCTGCTGGAGATCTCTGCAGGGGCACGATTGCCCAGGAGCGTGGTCAGGACGACGTCGACGAGATTAAATCGTCGCCCGTTAAGAAGCTGATTGTGTCTGCGGGAACGGCGCAAGCCTTGGGCGAGCGAGGCGAGCGATGCCACGATCAGGCGCAATAAAAGCCTGAGCCACGCGAGGATCAGCCGGAAGTTGTAGCCGACGGCGGAGAGGACGGCATTGGCGTGGTCGCCAGCATAGCCTTTGAGGAAGTTTCGGCCAAGATGGCCGTCGTTCTTAAGGTGCCCGATCACGGGCTCGACGGCTGAGCGTCGCCTGAGTTCGTGCTTGATGACGCCGACGACGCCGCGCTTCTGGCCCGAGATGAAGACGCGGCGAGGATTGGGCGTGGTGTGGCCGCGATACCCTTGTCGATATAGGCGCGTTCGACCGCACGCCCGGTCAGCGCTTCGGTCTCGGCGATGACCTCGGCGAGCGTGTGAACCGCTCTGCCGTGTCTTCCTGGGTCGCGTCGGAACCTCCCCGATACGGCCATTGAATCACAAAATCAGCCGTTTGGGACTCCCCAAAATGCGAAGCCAAATCGCAAGCTTTGCTGGATCGCACCCCCGCTTTCTTGCAAACCCCATTACTTCGCGCGCTCGGAAAATCCCACCGTATCAACAAGATCGGCGTTCTTCACGGTCGACTAAATCCATTCCCTCAAATAGGCTTCCGGAAGTCAAGATGCTCTAATTGTTCACTCAAGGAGCGTTCGACTTGACCCATGCAGCACCTTTTGGGCTATGAAAGAACGCCTTTGTCTTAAAATATACGTCCGTCCAGTTTATTAGCGGATAGACATTATTTTCTTTGGCCCGCAGATCGAACAAGGCTTTCAGCTCCTTCAGCTTGGCTGGATAGCGGGCGGCAAGATTGTTTCGTTCGTTGAAGTCTGTATTGAGATTATAGAGTTCCCAGACTTCTTTGCCCGCGTTATCAGCGATTTTCGTCGGAATCGGCCAGGACCGATAAAGATCCCAGAAATCGGGATGATAGGAGAAACTTGCTTTCCATCCATCCTTCACCATGGCGCCATTGCCGAACAAGAAGTAATATTGCTCCAGATGCCGGCTTGGCGCCGCAGAATCCTTGAACGAATAGGCGAGGCTGATGCCTTCAAGCGGATCCTGTCTGACGCCGTTGATGCTCTGCGGCATCGTGGCCTTGGCGAGTTCGAGCGCGGTCGGCAGCATATCGATGACGTGCCCATACTGGGTCCGGAATTCTCCTTTTGCCAGCTTGTTTTGCCAATAGACGATCATGCCGTTGCGGGTTCCACCCTCGGCATCGGCGTCGGACTTCAATTTTCGGAAAGGTGTGTCCGCCGCTTGCGCCCACCCGGTCGGATAGTTGCTGTAAGCGGTCCCAGTCCCTATTTCGTCGTAGTGTGCAAGTAGATATTTGATCTGGCCCTTGTTATCGCCAATTAGGGATTGCATCTCGCCGATGAGAGTACCGTTTCTGCCGCCTTCCTTGCTCGCACCATTGTCACCGACGATGACGAATATGACGGTATTGTCGATGAGCTTCGTCTGCCTGAGATGATCGATCAGACGCCCAATCTCGCTGTCGGTATAATCGAGAAATCCGGCATATGCCTCCATAAAACGTGCAAAGACTTTCTTCTCATCGGCGTTGAGGCTGCTCCACGGAGGAATGCGAGGATCGCTGGTGGGGAGCTGTGCATTGGCCGGAATGATTCCCATTTTCTTCTGCCGTGTCAGGATCCGCTGGCGGAACACATCCCAACCATCATCGAACTTGTGCTTATATTTGTCGATCCACGATCGATCGACCTGGATCGGCGCGTGCGTTGCTCCGGGGGCGATATACATGAAGAATGGTTTCGCCGGATCGAACTGCTCTTGATGATCGATATAGGTGATTGCCTTGTCGAAGAGTTGCGCATTGAGCTGGCGGCCGTCGGCTTTGACGTCGAGGGTATCCTCGACAAGATGCGGCTTAAATTGATCAGTTGCGCCACCTAGAAATCCGAAGAAATGATCGAAGCCCATGTGCGTCGGCCAGCGGTCGAACGGTCCTACCGGTGTTTGTTCGCCGTCAGGTGTGAGATGCCATTTCCCGATCGCATAAGTGCTGTAACCGGCCTTGTGGAGATAATCGGCGACAGTTCCGTCCTTCTGTTCGATGCGGCCCGTGTAACCGGGAAATTCCGCCGACATGAACGGAAGCGGAAACATCCCCATGCCGACCTCGTGGTGATTGCGGCCAGTGAGCAGGGCTGCACGCGTTGGCGAGCATATGCCCGTCGTGTGGAAGTTGGTATAACGCAGGCCGCCGGCGGCGAGGCTATCGAGCGTGGGTGTCGGCACCAGCCCACCAAAGGCGCTGCTCGCGGCGAAGCCGACATCATCCAGCATGATCCAGATGATGTTGGGCGCGCCCACGGCGATGATCGGGCTCGGGGGCGTGCCTTCCCTCGATGCCTCATAGGTTTTGGCGATGACCGGTGGCGTAGTGGGGCTGCCGGCAGCATGAGCGCCAACACTCGCCCACGCGCAGGCGCCCGCGATCAGCGGGCTGAGCAGCCGGCCCGATCGCGGCCAGCGTGATGCGGTTCGGGCGCTCGATGTCGCGAATGATTTAGCCGAATGCGCCGACGCGAGGGCTTCCCATGTCATTGCGGGCCCTTTCCTGTAAGGCCGTCGTTGTTGTCGGCTCGCCCCAGCGGCGAAGGTCGCGCTCGTCTCCGGACGGACCGGATTCGATCCACGGCTGTGATAGCGCATGGCCTCACTGCCGCTGACGAAACGTCCTTTGCCACAAGGGATGTCCCTACCTGCTTACCTCGGCTTTGCAGAAGACCCTTGCCGTCATTTTCTGCGGACTTGGTCCGTGATACACCGGGCGGCCTCATTCGGTCACGCGCCGAGCGTAGGCAGCGAAGTTGGCGGCTTGCTCTAGTTGGCGCTGCAACGCCGAAACATGGATCATGCCCGGCATGTCGGCGAGGTCAGAAAGCTTCACGACGCGAAAGTCCCGCACCGCGTCATCAGTGGAGAAGCCCGGAGGAGCATCCTGCCATCGCAGGATCGCATAGCCGTCGTGAAGACCAGCGGTGTCGACCCAATTCGCGACGCCCGGATCCTTCGGGCCGATCACATAGGTGTAAGTGCCGTCCGAGTTCGGTCTGGCCTGCGTCGGGTTCAGGCTGATCTGATAGTGGCGCGAATCTGCGGTGATCTCCCACGGATCGCTGACATGCACGGAGAAGTAGCGCGCGTTGCCCGACGAGAGGGTCAATAAGATCGCTTGGTCTGCGCCGAGCTGGAAGCGCAGCTTGCCTGCGTAGCCAAAGCCGCCTGCGCGCGCGACTGGCTTCTTATAAGTGTTTGGGGCGAAGCCGCCCATGTTCACGACGTGCCAGTTGCTCCAGAACCGGATATAGGGTGCGAGCCCTGCCAGCACCCTTTTCTTGAGCTCGTCGTAGGAAGGCGGCTTCGGCGCGGCCCCACCGACCCGGCGGATGTGCAACTCGGAGGGGCGCTGGTTCCAGTCGGTCAGATTTTCGCGCACCATCACGGTCAGGTCGCCCGGCGCGGTCGCAAGATAGTTGGAAGAGAGGCCGGGGCCGCCGAGCATGATGCGGAAACTCCCATCGGGAGCGATCGTCATCTTGCGGTCCGTTATCGAGCTTACGAAATTGCCCATATCGGCATTCTTCTTGATGGTGTCGTTTAGCGGCGTTGGGCCGATTTTGCCCCGCATCACCTCGAAGATCAGGATCGCCGGACGGTTCGCGAGGTCGATCCGTCCCGTGATCTCATATTGGCCGCTGCCGTCCAGCGTGACGCGCCTATAGATATTGTCGGGCAGATCGCTGCCGATGCCGGTACCCCAGACCGTCTGCCCGGCCAACATATGCGGCGCATCTTCCCACCAGAAGAATGCGGGCTCTGCCCGGTGCGAGGTGATCTCGCCAACGATATCGGAGGAGGTCCACTGCCAGACTGCACGATCGAGCATCGCGGCGCCGTCCGTCGTCTGTCCGGTGGGTGTCGCTGCCAACTCCGCCGCCATCGCGCGTCGAGCGGCGGCGATGTCGGGATCACCCAGCAGGCGGGTAAGTAGTTGCTCTATTGCAATCTGCTCGGGCGTGCCGAGCACCGGACGGCGAATGGGCACCGCCTGCTCATCAGGCACCGGCGACGCGGTGCTGCGAGCCATCGCTGACGGCGCTGCAATCGAAAGCAGCGCGATCACCCATCCCTTAGACCAGATGCGAACCTTCTTCATCACAATCCTCGCCAAAAACCCATGCCACGATCCATCGATTCCGATCCGGCGCGCGACGTTCGGCGCGCGCTCGTGGTGACCTGACGGTCCACCGGGAATCCGGAAACTTTGTCACCTCCACCTGTCAGGCCTCAGAACTTGACGCTTGCGGTGAGGCCGTAGGTGCGTGGATCCCCCCACCGGCACGCCGCGTAACCAATGCTGTTGAGATTGTTCGAGCAGTAGAGCCTGTAGGCTTTGTTGCCGATGTTCGCGGCCCATACCGCCAGCGCGAAGGGCGAGCCGAACAGCTCATCGAAGGAAAGGCGGCCGCCGAAGGTGCCGAAGCCGGGGGTCGGGAAGACGCCTTGCACAGCAAGCCCCTTGCTCTTGCTGCGATAGAAATAGTTGAGGCTGAACGTCGTCTTGGCGAAGCTCTCGGGGACGAATTCCATGTCGAGAGTGCCCGACAGGTTGAGTGTTGTGCGCGGTACGCCCGCGAACTCCGCGCCGGTCAGATCGACGCCACCGTTGAGATTGATCGGGTTGGAATTGGCGATCGGCAATGTCGGATTCGCCGCCTGGGGAACGATCGAACCCTTCCCGTACCGCCCGACCTGATAAGAGTAGCCGGCATTCAGCTCGAGCTGGCGGAACGGCTTGATCGAAGCATCGAGCTCAATGCCCTTGATCGTCGCCTGGCCGACGTTGAGGATGATCGAGTCGGTGAAGGTGCCGCAGGCAGGGCCGTTCGCCGGATTGGCCGCCGGGTTGGAGCAGAACTGGAGGATGTCCGGGGTCTGGATGTCCTTGTAAAGACCGATGAAGCCGGCGGCGTTGATGCGATAGGCGACGCCGCCGATCATGCCCTGATGCTTCAGGCCAAGCTCGAAGTCAGTGATTCGCTCCGCTCCGAACAGATTATATTGCAACAATCGCGTCGAAGGATTGGGGCTGCCTGCTTTGAAGCCGCGGCGCGTTGCGAAATAGGCAAGCGTATTGCGCGTCGCCTGATATTCCAGCGAGGCGGTCCACGTGAGCGCGCGGTAGGTGCGGTTGCCGCCGAGCTGACATTGCGTGCCGTTATTGATCGCCACGACGCTGCCGAACGTGCCGTTAAGCTGGGCACATGCCGCCTGCGGACGGCTCGTGTTCCAGCTTTGCAGCTGAGCCGTGCTCGGCGTATAGAAGTTCTCGATGAGGTCCTTCTTCCTGTTGTCGGTGTAGCGCAGGCCGGCAGTCAAGCGCACCCCGTCAAGCCCAAGGCTGCTGAAATCATAGATACCCTGTGCGAAGATGGCCTTCGATTCGTTGGTGTCGTTCATCTGACCATGCCGGGTTGGGTACGGCCGGTAGAAGGACTGCGGGCCGACTACGAACGAGGAGTTAACAGAATATCGGTGCTTACTATAGGAATAGAACCCGCCAGCAATGAATTTCAGTGCTCCAACATTGCCAATGATCTGGAACTCGTCGGATATAGCCTTGTAGCGGTTGTAATAGTATGTATCGTTATTGGTCGCGTATCCGCTGATTGGACCACCAAGTAAGCCCGAGAAATCGAGGATGAAGCCGGAAATGGCGGAAGGGTCCTGATCGTCAAGTGCTTTTTCATAGCGGACGCCGAGAATGTTCTTCAGTGTTATGGTGTCACTAAGCTCGTAGGATGTCGTGTTGGCCAGACCATAGACCGTGGATCGTGCGCCGTAGCCGCTGAGCACCTGCGGTGAGCCACTGGTTTGCACGCCATTGACGAAATAATATCCGGGCAGCGTGGGTCCGATGCCCGTGAACGCGGGTGAAACGAATGGGTTGCCGCGCCGCACCAACAGGCCACGAGTCGTGTCGGTGAAAGGTGTCGCCCCGCCTAGCGCGCTCTGCTGCGTCACTTCCTGTTGGGTAACTCCCCTCAAGAAGTTTCCACTGAGNGGCGCCGCTTCGACGATCCACGGGGTCGGAATCTCGTCACGATGAATATAGTCGAAGGTGGTGACGTTTTCGAGCCGGTCGGTGGGCTTGAGCAGCAGTGTCACGCGCCCGCTCTCGTTGTGGCGGTTGTTAAGATCCTTCTGGCCTGGCGTGACGTTCTTGAAGAAGCCGCGCTGCCGCTCGATCTGGCCGGCGAAGCGGATCGCCACCTTGTCGTCGATCAACGGCACGTTGAGGATGCCGGTGAACTGGCGCCGGTCGAAGTTGCCAAGCTCGACGGAGAGCTGCCCTTCCGGCTTGAAGGTGGGCCGCCTGGTGGTGAACACCATCGCGCCGCCGAGCGAATTCTTGCCGAACAGCGTGCCCTGTGGGCCCTTTAGCACCTGCACGCTGTCGAGGTCATATAGGGTGAGGCCACGCGTGCTCTGCGGTACGCCATTGACGTAGGTGACGACGTTCTCGTCGGTGAGATTCACCTGCCGCTGACCACGGATGATGAACTCCGGACGAGACGGTTGGATGTTGCTGGGTTTGATTTGAAGATTGGGAACGTTGAACTGGATATCGTTGACGGCGTTGATGTTGCGGCGCTCGATCGCCGACGGCGTCAGCGTCGTCACTGCCACCGGTACCCTCTGCTGGTTCTCCTCGACGCGACGCGCGGTGACGATGATTTCCTCGAGGCCCCTCCCGGGTGTGGCCGTCTGGGCGGGCGGCGGCGCCTCCTGCGCCATCGCGCTGGTAGCGCAGGCGAGCGCGAGGGCGGTTCCACAAAGATGGATCGATCTGAGTTTCATGGCGTTCCCCTCCGTCATTAAATTTTATAATCGAACCTTCCGACTAGCCCCAAGGACGCTAGCGTTCCAGCGCTATGTCAAAGGCCCGCAAATAATCACCCGTAAGCCGATCTATCTCGGCCTCGCTCATCCCAATGTCTGCCAAAGAATATTGATGGTGTTTTTGAGAGGCGCGTTCGACATTGTCCGCTTCCAACCAACCGCTCATCTTTGCCGCGCGCTGTGTGGAGAATGATAGGCCAAGTCGCTTGTAGATTATCGCCACGGTCCCTATAGGGTCCGCGCGGAAGTCAGAGAAATGAATATCGACAAAGCGCCCTGCCATTCCGGGCTTCTGGCGGAACTTGATCGCATTCTGCCAGCTGCCGTCATAATCACCGATTACTGTCCGGCTAGCCGGCCGCACATTGGCAAATTTACTGTGAAGTATCTCGGCGAGACTGGCAACCGAAGGATATATCTTTGCGGTATCGCGATGACAATGGACGAAAGACGCGTCAGGAAACACATCAAGGATTTCGTCCAAAAAACGGACATGAATCGGAGACTTAAGAATCCAGCGCCCTTTAGGGCCCCGATGTTGCATATATCGGAGAAAATCCCGGTGCTCTAGATAAATCGGTTTAAAATCCTGCCGGTAAAGAAATTCTTGATAATTCGGCATTTCAGCCCTTGGGGGGAAGTTCATAGATAGAAATAGAAGCTCCCAGAAGAATAGACATTCCTCAGCTCGATCGGCTCCCATTGGATGAACGCCGAGCCAATCTTCATCCAGCAAGCCGAGGTCGGCCAGGAATTCCTGGCAATATTTTACTTTCAGTTCCCGCGTAAAGGTATCAGAAGGCTGCGGTGCCGGGCAATGCAACTCGAAGAGGCGCAAAGTGCGGCTTTCGGGGTCGGAGCCCATCAGATTATGCAGAAAAGTGGTTCCAGCGCGAGGCATTCCGAGGATGAAAATCGGAGCATTGATCACCTCGTCACGCCATTGTGGGTGGCGCTTGCGATCCGCGACATACTTGAGACGGGCGATGAGCGCTTCGATGAGCAAGCGATAAAACCGCGCTTCGCCCTTTGAATGAAGACCCGCGTGGCGATTCAAATCACCAACCATTATGTCAAGAGCCTCTTCAGGCGTTCCGACGTGATCCAGAGTCCAGTCAGAGAGACTGGTCTCCATCTCGGCCGTGCGCATCAACTCTTGTACGTTTGGTATGCTCATCGACCTTCTCCGGTTACGTTGGCGGACTAATGGTTGGACCAGAGGCGGCTAGCTCCCAATGCTATGCGATGAGTCTTGGGATCTTTGCTCGCGCCCTGCGAATTAGATCACGACACGATTTGGATAGGCGGCAATTGGTAGCTTCGATCAAGCACTTCCGGCCGAGGCAGGTACATTCGCAGCGCCACCGAGAATTCATCGCGGGGTGCGGGTAGCCAGTTCACGTCCGGATCGGCAGGGGGATCCGCCTGGATAGCCAGATCCAGAGATCCATCGGAACGAGTGCGCAGCCCTGCGCTACTTGACAGCATGTAGCGCTCTAGCGGATTGGGAAACAGGAAATAGTTGCGGTCCTGCAACGTCAAAGACCAGAAGGCGAATACCGGCGGCGCTTTGTCGGCATGAAAGTGAATTCTGTAATTCTTATTCCTTGCGTTAAGCCTCTGACCGTCCGCTCCCGTAAACGCGTAAAAATACAGCGCCTCTTCGGCTACATTGGTCCCGGGCCCAAGATAGCCGGCTCCCGCGCGAGTAGGGGGGTCCTGGAAAAATGCGGGAACATACCTGGTTCGCCATCCGTTCGTCTCGATAGTGTCGTTTTGAAAGCGTTCAGCAATCAACGCATGGGCTTCGATAACCGCCTCAGCCAAGATTGGATCAAGTGACGAAGGACGAACCGTGCGCGACCCCAATCCCAAGGGAGCAAATCGAGCAAGATGGGGCATGTCCCCCGGCAGCGGCGGAAATTTTTTGGCAAGAACAGCCAACTTCTCGAAGAATGCTGCACCTTCCTTGGAGAAGTCGGGAGTCGGGCAGATGATGGCTTTGTCCTTGGCTTCTCCATCGCGAAGCCCCGTCGGCCAATCCGCCAGCGATCCCATTTGGTACGACGCATGCACCCCACGCGCGGCGGCGAGGTCTTCCCGAGATTGAATATGTGTTCGAAAGAACGCGATGAATTGCGTGGTCGTCGCGCTAATTTGAGCTACCCCATCGGGCAGTTTTCCCTTCCAGCTAGGGGGCGTAATGGCGAAGGCCCCGGCGCTGGTCCCGGTCGTGCGCTTGCCTATATATCCAAAGGTGTTCTGGTAGACGTCATTCATCTGAATGGAAAAATAGCGGTCGTGCGTCGCGGGAACGGCAATGACTTGAGGGCCGTCGGCGAGATCGACGCATGCTATGCCATAAAGCACGTCCACGTTAGGCGCGGGAAGACCCATCTCCGGGGAGGCAACATTAAAGTTCAGATATATTTTGTTGGTACTGCGTCCCGCTTTAATTGCCATGTCAAGCATACGCCCCATGAACACAAGCGGAGAGCCCCAGATCACGGCATCTTTCGCCAACGCCTTTATTTCCGTCATCGACATTTCTCCTGCGAAGCTTTTCGTGAATGGTATTGGCCCAAGCGCTGCAGCGGATGCCGATGCGGACACAAATAATCGGCGGGAAAATAGCGGGCCCATCATTTCCCTCTCGAATATTGACCTATTTGTACGTGAGGCAGCCTAAATAACGATTTTGTCGACTAACGTACGTTACGCGGTCATAGTCATCCGTAACCTGAATCAATCTAACTGAGAACGGATCTATCCTTGAGCAGTTCTTCACTCATCGCACCCGTTGCTGCACCCATTTCCATCATTTTCTTTACCGCTTCCTGCCGGGGGAGGGAGCGCAACAGCATCATAAAATCGGGCGAAGCGCCCCCATGTAGGGCCGGTCCGTTCTGCAGATTCCCGAGAACCTGATCTGCGATCGCGAATGGATCTTCGGGCTGAACGGCTGAATCGAGACGAAAGCCCAATCTCTCCATCGCCGGCGTCTTTACGAAGGGAAGTATCGCGCAGAGCACGTCGATTCCGAGTTGCCCGAACTCATGCCAGACCGCTTCAGAAAACAGATCCAGAAAGGCCTTTGCGCCGGAATAAACGGCCGCGCCGGGGGTTCCTGCGATCGCCGCGACGGAACTCGAAAACACAATTCCTCCTCTTCCGCGTTTCGCCATTTTCGGGGCGAAATGATAGGCCAGCCGCATAGGTGTCAGGACGTTGAGCGCGATGAGTTGCTCGGCGTTCGAAAGCGCCCGATCTAGGAACGGTAGCATGGGTCCATCCGCGCCAGCATTATAGATGACGAGCCCAACGTCGCAGTCCTCGGTCGCCCCCACGATACGGGGCACGGCGTCTTCCCCAGTCAGATCGATTGGTAGCGATCGGACTTCCGTTCCGAAACGCTTACGAACGTAGGAAGCTGCCTCTTCCAATGGACCCGCTTTGCGAGCGAGTAGAAGTAGCTTAAAACCCTGCGCCGCCAGTCGCTCTGCATATGCCGGACCAATGCCTTCCGATCCGCCGGCGATAATCGCCCAGGGGCCATAGCGATCGATCAGCCCGTCCATTACCCTCTCCCAGTCTTGTAACCACTAGGTCACTATCGATTACATCAGCCGTCCTATTTATGTCAATCGTCCTATTTCTTAATGCAAGCCTGTAGGCCGATTTGACGCTCCACCTCAATGGGAGGATGAAACGATGAGATGGTGAGCATTGCCTTGGCCATAACGATCGACCTACCGCAGCTACGGATTAAAAGGCATGGTCCGGCCGCGAGATTCCAGCATGGGCAGGCTAGCTGGTGAAGAACCGTTTTTTTAAACTGACCCTCGTGGCCCACCTAGGGAAATCTTTCCAATACTGGTGCAGTCCAACCCAGCGTATGATGGGCCAGTGCAAACCCAGGATTGCTATTCTTCAGTACAAGGGGCCTGGAGTGCGCCGATTGCCATATCTAAGAAGGAAGCCAAATTGTATTCCCGTTGCGGCGCTCCCTCTCGCTTTTGTGCATTATCATGCTCAACGACGCTCGAAAGAAACATTAGAGACAGCGATTCAATTCTATTTTGAAAAACACTTTCCGTTAAGTTTTTGCAGCGTGATTGGATCTGCTTAACCAACGATACAAGCCCATTGGGCTGCAGGCCAAAATTCATTCTGTTTCTGTCTTCTGCGCCCCAGATGTAGGCTGGATGATGCGATATTCCAGACCAAAGAGAGTATTGCAGCAAAAACCGCGCAAATACATGGGTGTTATCTCGGCACTTAATTGTTAATATTGGATAGAGAAGGGCATATAGAAGAGATCGTAGGTCTGCATGTTCGATTTTAGATAGTTTATCACTCATCGGCAGGCGCAGTTTCTCCATCTGTTTGACGCGATTGATTAGGATCGCATCGATAAGGTCCTGTTTACCTCTAAAGTGATACTGAACGGCATTGTTATTCGATTGTCCAATTTGCCTTGCAATCTCACGAAGAGACACGAAATTAATACCAAGCTCGCCAAAAAGCTTTTCGGAGACCTCGATAATCGCTGCCTTCGTATCGATGCGCTTGGTGCGCACTGCTGACTTAACGTTTTCAGGATCGCTTAGATCGCGCCAATCAGGCACAAGACGAGGCTTAGACATTTGGAGTCCTCCATGGGAAGCAACCCCTTCGACTCCGAGGGTAGAGGCTATGGGCTACAGCAGCGGTTGTCACACAACATTTCATCATCGCTACCATCTGGCCTGGGCACCGAAATATCGGTTCAAGGTACTCCAGGCGAGGTGCGCTTGCGGGAGATCATCCGGCAGGTCTGCGCCAAAATGGGCGTGACTATCGTCCACGGCGTACTCTCGCGCGACCACGTTCATATGTTCGTCGAAATTCCACCGCATGTCTTGGTCAGTGACTTTGTCCCGCCGTGCCAAGGGCCGGTCATCGCGCAAAATCCAGCAGGAGTTCGAACATATCCGCAAGCGCTACCGGGGCCAACGCTTCTGGCAACGCGGATACTTTTCGACCACCTCCGCCAACATCACCGATGACACCATCCTGCGGTATCTCGACAGGCATGGCCACAAAAACGGCTTCAGCTACTCCGCATGATCCTACCGGCATCAGCCAGTCAGTCATTCAGCATCCTATAAACTATAACGATGTATTTATATCAAAAATATGCCATTTCAACTAGATTTGAAGCAATGGTGCTACAATCGGCCATCGCCGCCATCTCGGCCGAGGGATCAGCCCGGCCTCAGGCGATCTGTGTATCGGACGATCCGTGGCTCAACATGATGCTGACGCCCTTTACTGGCGTGCCGGCATC
>JGI24740J21852_10000975_pt1 | contig 12770 bp, 15 predicted proteins | sample KBSCornC6_FD_21852 | JGI IMG/M metagenome (IMG submission 21852) | reverse complement strand
GATCCACCCGTGGATTGACTGGCGCGTCAGGTCAGTGATCTCGAACTGGACCGGTCGCTTGGTCTTCTGCTGCATGACCACGGCTCGCGGTGCGACTTGGCACCGTGGGCTACATCGAGAACGCGAAGCTTCACCAGATACAGGCGCGGAGCTTGGAATCGATGGCCAGGTTGAACAGCGCCAAATCGCGAGTGCTCTGCCGCAATTGCAGGCGAATGCGAATCGCCCAGATATCACGCAGCTTGAGGGGAGCCTTCTGGCCAACGAGCTTGCCCTTGTTCCAAGGTTGTCGTTGCTGGGGTCCCGTCGAAATCTCCAGTTGGGACTTCGATGGTGCGCCAAGGCCAGATAAGAAGGCGCCAACACATCAGTGGCATCGATGATTCCGGGCTGGCGCAGTGCAACCCGTTCCGGCCAGTCACGACTGGCCGCTTTCGGGGGTCTTGGTGCGCGATTGGGGTTTCCATCGGACCAAGCCGTCCACTACACGGGTTCGGCTTAAAGGGCTTAGGCGCGAACATCTACTTTCCTGGCAGCACCGTGTCGCTTGACAACGCAACAAATAGTTTTATATTTTCCAAATTATGAAACAGACAATGGCCGTCGAGGCCCTGAAAGCACTGGCCCATGACACCCGGCTGGCAACCTACCGCCTGCTGGTGCAGGCCGGTCCCGAAGGGCTGGCCGTCGGTGAAATCGGCGACCGACTCAAGCTGCCGGCGCCCACGCTCACCAGCCATCTCAATGTCCTGCGCCACGCTGGACTCGTGCGCGATGTACGCGAAGGCCGCTCGATCCGTTGTCGTGCCGATTACACGCGCATGAACGCGTTGCTCGGTTTCCTCACCGAAAAGTGCTGCGGCGATGAGACCGCTTCCTGCGCACCCGTGTGTGCACCCAACCCCAAACGGAGATCATCTTGATGAAACGTTTTCACGTTCACGTCAATGTCAACGATCTGGATGCCAGCATCCGCTTCTATTCCATCTTGTTCGGCAGTGCGCCAACCGTGCACAAGCCCGATTACGCCAAATGGATGCTGGACGACCCCCGCGTCAATTTCGCCATCTCGCAGCGGGATCGTGCCGCGGGCGTGGACCATCTTGGCTTGCAGGCGGAGGACGGGGCGGAGCTGGAAGCCATCGGCGAACGGCTGGTCGCCGCGGATGCGGTCGCCCTGTCCGAACGGGGCACCACCTGCTGTTACGCACATTCCGACAAGTATTGGGCCGAGGACCCGCANGGCGTGCGCTGGGANACCTTCCACACCCACGGTGAGGCCACNACCTATTCGGNGCNNGTCGCGCAGTCCGAGTCCACCAAGTCGGANGCGTGTTGTGGTCCTCAATCCTCCTGCTGCGGGNGGCGAAATCGCAGGCTGCATGACGCCAACACATGACGTACCCGCATCTGTACCGCGTGCTGTTCCTGTGCACCGGCAATTCGGCCCGCAGCATCATGGCCGAGGCGTTGTTGAACGTGCTCGGCCATGGCCGCTTCGAAACATTCAGCGCAGGCAGCCGCGCCACGGGACGGGTACAGCCGATGGCGGCTGCGTTTGCGACGAGCCTCGGCTACCCCGCCGAGCGTCTGCGCAGCAAATCATGGGATGAGTTTGCCAGAGAAGGCGCGCCGACCATGGACTTCGTGATCACCGTTTGCGACAACGCCGCGGGCGAAACCTGCCCGGTTTGGTTCGGATCGCCGGTCACGGCGCACTGGGGCGTGCCTGATCCGGCCATCGTCGCTGGCGATGAATCGCAGCGCCGCGCGGCGTATCGCGATGCGGCGGAACTGCTGCGTAAGCGCGTCGAAGCGATGGTGGCGCTTCCCGACGAGCAGCTTGCCGGCCCGAAAGCGCGAGACTCCCTGCAGGAAATCGGCCGCATGGGTATGGAGCCCCGCGCATGAATGTACCGATGGTCGGCACCCCTGCTGCCGCGGAAGCCGCGCCACCCATTGCATCGATTGGCATCTTCGAGCGTTATCTGACAGTTTGGGTGCTGGCGTGCATCGCCGTCGGCACATTGCTCGGCCATCTGTTCCCCGGCACCTTCGCGACACTGGGCGGCGTGGAAGCAGCCCAGGTCAACCTGCCGGTTGCCGTGCTGATCTGGCTGATGATCGTGCCGATGTTGCTCAAGATCGATTTCCATGCACTGGCAGGCGTGCGCCAACACTGGAANGGCATCGGCATCACGCTGTTCATCAACTGGGCCGTCAAGCCGTTTTCGATGGCGCTGCTGGGTTGGATCTTCATCCGCCACGTGTTTGCGGCGTATCTGCCGGCGGCACAACTCGACTCCTATATTGCCGGATTGATCCTGCTGGCCGCCGCACCGTGCACGGCGATGGTGTTCGTGTGGAGCAACCTCTGTAATGGTGAGCCGCACTTCACGTTGAGCCAGGTGGCGTTGAACGACGCCATCATGGTGTTCGCCTTCGCGCCGATCGTTGCTCTGCTGCTGGGCATTTCATCGATCAGCGTACCGTGGGATACGTTGCTCCTCTCGGTACTGCTGTACATCGTGGTGCCGGTCATCTTCAGCCTGGGGTTGCGACGCTGGTTGCTGTCGCGGGGTGGCGCTTTGCGGTTGCAGGCCGTGCTGAAGCGTCTGGGGCCGGTATCGCTGGCGGCGTTGCTGGCGACATTGGTGCTCCTGTTCGGCTTCCAGGGCACGCAGATCGTGGCCCAGCCCGCCGTGATCGGCATGCCCAGCCCGCCGTGATCGGCATGCTCGCGGTGCCGATCCTGATCCAGGTCTACTTCAACTCCGGTCTGGCCTATTGGCTCAACCGCAGGCTGGGTGTGCCGTATTGTGTTGCCGGGCCTTCCGCACTGATCGGCGCCAGCAACTTCTTTGAACTGGCAGTGGCAACCGCAGTGGGGCTGTTTGGCGTGCACTCGGGCGCAGCGTTGGCGACCGTGGTGGGTGTTTTGATCGAAGTACCGGTCATGCTGTCGGTGGTGCGGGTCGTCAACCGCTCGCGCAAGTGGTACGAAGCGCGTGCGTAACCGTACGCCGAAAGCGGCAGGACAGAGGCCCACAAACGGACTTCCGACCTCACGGTGACAACCACGCTGGCGGCCCGCATCAAAACGCGAGTTGCGCGCGCAGCGCAAAGATGCGGGGATCGATGTCCAGGTCGCCACAATCGCTGAAGGCGCGGATGTAGTTGGCCTGCAACTTGAAGTGCTTGCCGAGNTACCAGTTCAGGCCCAGTGTCCAGTCGTGTTCGCGGCCGCCGGTGACGCTGCCGCTGTCGAGGTCCAGGGTGGAAAAGCGCAGCGCCAGTTCCACCGCGCCCCAGGCATGTGCCGGCACCGGATTGGCGAACCCGCTGCCCTTGTAACCGTGCGCTTCGCCGGTCAACAGCCATGCCGCCGTGACATAACCGCCTTGGCTGGTGAAGTCCGACATCGCCGGGCGATGCGCGCGCAAGCTCAGGTATTCACCCTGCAGCAACAGCGGACCGCGCAGCCAGCCGGCCTCCACCCCCACGCGGTCGACGTGATCGACGCCTTGCAAGGTGCCCGTGTCGACCAGCCGCACCGGCGTCAGTGCCACTTCGGGCCGCACCCGCACGCGTGCGGTCCCGTCATCTCTTTCCTCGCGCGACGCTGACACGCCCAGGTGCACGACGGCATCGGTGCTACGCACCGGCGTGAATACCGCGCGACCTGCGATGGTGGTGCCGTCGGCGTCGGCGTTGAGGTCGCCGCGTGCGAACCACACCGCCTGCAGCAGCCACTTCGAAGTGATGCCCCGTTGCCACTCCAGGCCGACGCGGCGTCCCTCGTGCACCGCCTGTTCCGGCAGCGCACGTTCGAGGAACAACGTCGCACCTGTCGACGTGTTGCCGTCCTCCCAACCGACCGGCGTCTTGAACTGTCCGGCCCGAAAACGCCCGGCCGGCGTTTCCACGGCGAGGTAGTTGTCCACCCACGCGCGCGCCTGGAAATCGTAGCCCGCATTGATTTCGAACACGCCGCTTTTGTTCACGTAGAGATTGAATTCCTTGCGCCGCCAGTCATGCGCATCGTCGAAAACGTGCATGCCACCCGGCAGCCGATCGTTGCCGAAATCATTGCTGTCGTACTGCAGCAGCCCCTTGAGGCCGACGTCGACGCCATTCCCGAACGCATAGTGCGTGGGCCAGTCGTCGCTGGCGCGCGCGGTGATCGCGATCGGCGACAGCAGCAGTACCAACCAGATTCTCGACTTGCGCACGGTTCTCCCCATGGGGTCGATCACGGCCCGGNGGCCACGGGNTGCGTGGCTGGCGCAACGANCCGGGGTTCGCGNGTCAGCGCAGCCGCCGGCCCGATTCCATCGGGGAAGACGGTGACATGGCGCGGACGTATCCGCAAGCAAGCGCCATGATGCCATGCGCCGTGCGGCCGCTCGCCATCGAAGACATCCATTTCCAGGACCTGGCCAAGCGCCGCCGCATCCAGTGTCAGATGCACCGTGCCACCCGCGCGAAATGCATGGCGCACACATACCGGCCAACTTTCGCCCTCGTCCGGCTCGGCAACGACGAATTGTTCGGGGCGAATGTAAACAATGGCCGAGTCGTGGCGTCCATCCCAGGGATCGGCACCGAGTACCAGGCCTCCGGCCACGAGCTTTCCGCCTTCGCAACGCGCGGCGATCCGGTTGGCCTTGCCGATGAACTCGCAGACGAACGGTGTGGCCGGATCGTGGTAGATCGCCTCGGGGGTGCCGATCTGTTCGATCCGGCCGCGATTCATCACCACGACACGATCGGCCAACTCCAATGCCTCTTCCTGGTCGTGGGTGACGAACACGGTGGTCAGGCCGAACTCGTCGTGCAGCTCGCGCAGCCAGCGGCGCAGGCTCACCCGTACCTGGGCGTCGAGCGCACCGAACGGTTCGTCGAGCAGCAACAGATCGGGTTCAACCGCCAGTGCACGCGCCAACGCGACGCGCTGGCGCTGGCCGCCGGAAAGCTGCGCGGGATAACGCGTGGCCATGTCCTGCAGTTGCACACGTCGCAGCAGGCGCTCGACGCGCGCCGCGATGTCGGCGCGCTTCGGACGCGTTCGCCAGGGCCGCACGCGCAATCCGAATGCCACGTTGTCGGCGACGGTCAGGTGCCGGAACAAGGCATAGTGCTGGAACACCAGTCCCACCTTGCGACGGCGGGCGTCGAGCGCCAGCAGGTCGCGGCCTTCCCGACGCACGCTGCCGGATTCGGGGTAATCGAGTCCCGCGAGGATGCGCAGCAGCGTGGTCTTTCCGGAGCCGGACGGCCCGAGCAGCGCAAGGAATTCGCCGGGCGGAATTTCCAGGCTGACATCGTCCAGCGCCGGATAATCCGTGAAACGGCGGGTGAGATGCGAAAGTTCGAGCGTCATGCGCGTGCGCCTCAATGTCCGCCCGGCGCGTGGGCGGCGAGGTCATCACCGTACCGCCATTCCAGCGCCGTCTTGATCGCCAGCGTCAGCAACGCCAGCAACGCCAGCAGCGAGGCCACGGCAAACGCGCCGGCGTAGTCGTATTCGTTGTAGCGCATCTCCACCTCCAGCGGCATCGTGGTGGTGAGCCCGCGGATGTGGCCGGACACCACCGATACCGCTCCGAATTCGCCCATCGCACGGGCGTTGCACAACAGCACGCCGTACAACAACGCCCAACGGATGTTCGGCAGCGTCACGCGGAAGAACATCTGCCACCCATTGGCACCGAGCACCCGCGCCGCTTCCTCGTCCTCACTGCCTTGCGCCTGCATCAGCGGGATCAGTTCGCGCGCGACGAACGGCAGGGTGACGAACACCGACGCCAGCACCAGGCCGGGCACGGCGAAGATGATCCGGATGCCGTGCGCGTTCAGCCACGGACCGAACCACCCCTGCGCGCCGAACAGCAGCACGTAAATCAAGCCCGCGATCACCGGCGATACCGAAAAGGGCAAGTCGATCAGTGCGCCGAGCAAAGCTTTGCCACGGAACTCGAAACGCGCCACGGCCCACGCTGCGGCGATGCCGAACACGATGTTCATCGGCACCACCATCGCGGCAACCAGCAGGGTCAGGCGGATCGACGACCGTGCTTCAGGCTGCGTGATCGCTACGAAAAATGTTTGCACGCCCTTGGCCAGCGCTTCGGTGAACACCACCGCCAGCGGCAACAGCAGGAACACCAGCATGAAGGCGACGGCGATCAGGATCAGCAGCGTGCGCTGCCACCGCCGCGGCCAGATCGAGGTACGTGGCAGGACCACGGCATTCATGGCGTGGCCTCCGCCCAGCGCCGATTCCAGCGCTGCAGCAACGACAGCGCCACCAGCATCACGAAAGAAAAGCCCAGCATCACCACGCCCAATGCCGCCGCGCCCGCGTAGTCGAACTGTTCCAGTTTCTGCACGATCAACAGCGGCGCGATCTCGGTACGCATCGGCATGTTGCCGGCGATGAAGATCACCGAGCCATACTCGCCCACCGCGCGCGCCAGCGCCAACGCGAAACCGGTGAGCAACGCCGGAACCAGTACCGGCAGGATCACGCGGGCGAAGACTTGTGAACGACGCGCGCCCAGGCTCTCGGCGGCTTCCTCCATGTCGCGGTCCAGCGACTCCAGCACTGGTTGCAGCGTGCGCACCACGAACGGGAATCCGACGAACACCATCGCGATGCCGACGCCGAGCTGCGTGTACGCAACCTGCATGCCGAACGCGTCGAATGCGTGCCCCAGCCAGCCGTTCGGCGCGTACAACGCGGTCAGCGCGATGCCCGCGACCGCGGTCGGCAAGGCGAACGGCAGGTCGACCAATGCATCCAGCAGGCGCCGTCCGGGGAAGCGGTAGCGCACCAGCACCCACGCCACCAGCAATCCGAATACCGCATTGATCGACGAAGCTGCGAGGGCGCCGCCGAAGCTGAGCTTCAACGCCGCTTGCGTGCGTGGTGCGGCGAGCAGTTGCAGCAGGCCGGCAATGCCGATTCCTGAAGCCTTCCAGGCCAGCGCCGCCAACGGCAGCAACACGATCAATCCGAGGTACGCAAGCGTGAAACCCGTGCTCAGGCCGAATCCCGGCAACACACGATGATGTTTCGCGAGAGCCATCACGACACCTCGTCGGGCAGGGTTTCAGCGGGCCGGCTGCGAGCCCGGACCGATCTGGTCGAACACGCCGCCGTCGGCGAAGAACTTCGCCTGAGCCTTGCGCCAGTCGCCGAACAGTTGCGCGATGGTGAAAGTCTTCACCGCAGGAAACTGGCTCGCATATTTCTGCGCCACCGCGGCGAGGCGCGGGCGATAGAAATGCCGCGCCTCGATGTCCTGTGCCTGTGGCGTGTAGAGGAACTTCAGGTAAGCTTCGGCCACCGCGCGATTGCCGTCCTTCGCCACGTGGGCGTCCACCACCGCCACCGGCGGTTCGGCCAGGATCGTCATCGAAGGCACGACGATGTCGAACTTGTCCTTGCCCAACTCGCGCTGCGCGAGGAAGGCCTCGTTTTCCCACGCCAGCAATACGTCACCGATCCCGCGCTGGACGAACGTGTTGGTGGCGCCGCGCGCGCCGGTATCGAGCACCGGCACGTGCTGGAACAGGGCGTGCACGAACGCACGCGCCTTGGCTTCATTGCCGTCGGGCCGTTGCAGCGCGTAACCCCACGCGGCAAGAAAATTCCAGCGCGCGCCACCGGAGGTTTTCGGGTTCGGCGTGATCACCTGCACGCCCGGTTTGATCAGGTCGGGCCAATCCTCGATGTGTTTCGGATTGCCCTTGCGTACCAGGAACACGATCGTCGAGGTGTAAGGCGACGCATTGTCCGGCAAACGCTGCTGCCAGTTTTTTTCAACCAGACCNTGATCCGCGAGTGCGTCGATGTCGGAGGCCAGCGCCAATGTGACGACGTCGGCCGGCAGCCCGTCCACCACCGAACGNGCCTGCGTGCCGGAGCCGCCGTGCGACATCCGGATCGCGAGGTTGTCGCCGTGCTGCGCCTTCCATTGCGCCGCGAACGCGCGATTGATGTCCTGATATAGCTCGCGAGTCGGATCGTAGGACACGTTGAGCAGCGTGATGTCCCTGGCCCACGCAGGGCCCGCGGCGAGCATGAGCAGCGCCAGCAGCAACAGGATTGTCTTGTTCTTCTTCATGCCCGCCTCCGCGTGTCATGGATGTAAACGTGCAAACCAGACGCATGCCGATGTTCGATGGAGCGGAACAAACGCCAACCGACGCGTTGATGCATCGATCCGACGGTCCGCGCCTTCCAGGAATCGAATCACTCATCGCGACTTTCTGCAGGGGACAGACACCCGTCGCCGGCGCGCCACGGGCGCGTCGGATGCACAAACAAAGTGATCAGGTGCGCCGGTGGCGCGAGGTGCTCAACGACGGGGCTGAGACGCCGGGCGAGAAAATCCCGGGAATGTGGCGAACCATGGGCATGGCGCACGCCGCAAGCAATCTTGCAACGGCGGGTGGGTTCCGCATCGGGATTTTGCAGGCATCGCGCATGTTTCACCCGGCAAGCGTCGGAGTGTCGGATGCGATGCAACCACTGTCGTCGTTAAGCAAATGCTAGCCAAATGTAGGTTGTAAATTCGCCCGCAATTCGGCCGAAACATGTACGGAATTGCGCCATCCCGCACGTTGATCACGCAACCCGATGAAACAATTCCGGTTGTGCCTCGAAGCTCTCGCGGTCGACGAAGCCTGCGACGCCGACGCCCACCAGCCGGTATCGCGTGCGCGTCGGCAGATTCACGCGTTCGCGCAATGCACAGGCGATTTCAGTCAGCTCATGCGCGGAGGACGGCCGTTCCGATGGCGTCACGGTGCGTGTCAGGATGCGGAAGTCGGAGGTCTTGAGTTTCAGCACCACGCTGCGCGCGACGCGTCCGTGCGCGCCCGAAGCCTCGCGCTGGTGCGCGGCCCAGGTTTTTTCGGCGAGCCGCTCGATATGGGGCGCGAGTTCGTCGAGCGTGAGGTCATGCTCGAAAGTGTCTTCGGATGAAATCTGCAGCGTCGGTCGATCCGGTGTGACCGGTCGTTCGTCGATCCCCAGTGACAACTCATGGAGGCGCCTCCCATAGCGACCGAAACGGCGCTCCAGCTCGCCCGCATCGAACCGGCGCAGATCGGCGACCGTCCCGATTGCGAGATCAGCCAGTTTGCGCTGCATCACCTTGCCGACGCCGGGCAGGCGCTCGACGGGCAGCGGTGCGAGGAACGCGAGCACGTCGCGCGGACGTACCACGAACAAACCGTCCGGCTTGCGAAAATCCGACGCGATCTTGGCAAGGAACTTGTTCGGCGCGACACCGGCCGATGCGGTGAGATGGGTTTCCTCGCGAATTGCCGCGCGGATCGTTTCGGCCACGGCGGTTGCCGAAGCCAAGCGGGACTTCGGTTCGGTGACATCGAGATACGCCTCGTCCAGCGACAGCGGCTCGATCAGATCCGTATGCCGCGCGAAGATTTCCCGCACCTGCCGCGACACCGCCTTGTAGCGCACGAAATCCGGTGGCACGAACACCGCATGCGGACACAGTCTTTCAGCGCGCATGGCCGGCATCGCCGAATGCACGCCGAACTTGCGGGCTTCGTAGCTGGCCGCGCACACCACCGAACGCACACCCTTCCACGCCACCACCACGGGTCGCCCGCGCAGTGCTGGAGCGTCGCGCTGTTCGACCGATGCGTAAAACGCATCCATGTCGACATGCACGATTTTGCGTAGTGCTGCGGTCACCATGCGCCACAACGAGTCGGGAAGAATCAGTACGACTGTTCCGCCGNGTCGNGCGCGGGNCTGGGTTTCACCAGGAAGCGCACCGCGACCAAGCCAAGCTCGTACAGGATCACCATCGGNATCAACAGCAACAGCATCGANGTGATGTCGGGCGGCGTGATGATTGCCGCGATCGCGGCGCAGACGACAATCGCATAGCGTCGCCAGCTTTTCAACTTCTGCAGGTTGACCACGCCGACCGCTGCAAGGATCACCTGGATCACCGGGATCTCGAAGCACAGCCCGAACGCGAAGAACACCAGCATCACGAAATCGAGATAGTGCGTGATGTCGGTCATCATCTCGACGCCAGCGGGCGTGACCGCGGTGAGAAACCGGAACGCCGCCGGCAGCACCAGGAAGTACGCGAACGCGCAGCCGCAGTAGAACAGGAATACCGACGCAACCAGCAGCGGGCGCGCCAGGCGCTTTTCGTGGCGATACAGACCGGGGCTGACGAACGCCCACAGCTGGTAGACGATCACCGGCATGCTGACGAACAGCGCGATGTAGAACACCAGCTTCAACGGCGTGATGAAAGGGCTGGCAACCTGCGTGGCGATAAGATGCGCGCCGTGCGGCAGGCGCTTCACCAGCGGCTCGGCCAGCCACGTATAAAGCCGGTTGGCGAACGGAATCAAACACACCAGCACGATCACCACGCAGGCGATCGCCTTGATCAGGCGCGAACGCAACTCGAGGAGATGCGAGAAGATGCCCTGCTCGAGGTCGAAACCGGAATCCTTGTCGGGATCGTGCTCAGGCGTCGCCATCGTGCGACTCCTTNGGGATGGCGGGCGTCCCGCCCGGCGGCGTGTCGGCCGTGTTCGCGACTTCCGCGATGGTTCGGTTCACGGACGCATGTGCCNCATGNATTTCGGTGTCGGCGGCCTTGCGCATCGCGTCGGCACGATCGGCGGNTTCCTTCGCGGCACGCCGGATCTCTTCGATCTCGAGCTCGCGTTCAACCTCGCTGCGCACGCTTTCCCAGCCGAGCCGCAACCGGCGCAGCATCGCGCCGGCCATGCGGGCGGCCTTGGGCAGCTTTTCCGGCCCCAACACCACCAGCGCAATCATGGCCAACAGCAGCAGCTTCGAAAAGCTGAGCTCGATCATCGCGGCGCACCGCCCCGGCTACTCAGCGTGCTTCGACCCGGTCGAGTCGCGCTGTTCCTGTTGTGCAGTCCCGGCCGCGGGCGGCGGATCGGCCTGCAGCTTTTCACTGGACGCGGCGGCCTTCTTTTCATCCTCTTCGCCGCCCAGTGCCTTTTTGAATCCGCGCACCGCGTTGCCGAGGTCGGGACCGATCTTCGTCAACTTGCTGGTACCGAATAGCACCAGCACGATCACGAGCAGGATCAGCCAATGCCAGATGCTGTCAAAACCCATAAGAACCTCGTGCGAAATCATGCCCACCGCCGCAAGATGCGGCGCGGGCTTTCCGCTTCTGCCCAGTGTACCGCAGCCCGCTGCCGCATGGCCGCCGGCCGGCGCCGCCGCGCTGTGGCAGACTGCGCAGATTCGCACCTTCGCCTCGGACGAACTGGAATTCGCCGCATGTCCCGTTATCTCGGTTTTCCGGATCAGCCCGACGCCCATGCGCGTACGGCGGTATTGCTGCTGAACCTGGGTACGCCCGCCGCGCCCACTGCCGACGCCGTCGGCGATTATCTTGCCGAATTCCTGTCCGATCCGCGCATCGTGGAGTCGCCGCGCTGGCTGTGGTGGCCTGTGCTGCACGGCTACATCCTGCGCACGCGACCCCGTCGGTCGGCCGAGGCGTACGCCAAGGTCTGGCGGAACGACGGTTCGCCACTGCTGGTATTCAGCGATCGGCTGGCGCAAGCCGTGGGAACGGAAATTTCGCGGCGTACGGGCGGCAAGGTACTCACCGCGCTGGCGATGACCTACGGGGAACCATCCATCCGCGGGACGGTGGTCGAGTTGACGCGTACGGGCGTACGCCGCGTACTGGTGTTGCCGCTGTTTCCGCAGTATTCGGCGACTTCCACGGGCGCCGCGCTGGATGCCGTGAACCGGGTAATGCAAACCTTGCGTTGGCCGCCCGAGCTGCGCACCATCAATGACTATCACGCGGATGCCGGATATCTCGCGGCGTTGGCCAGCAGCGTGCGCAGCCATTGGGTGGAACAAGGACGCGGCGACAAGTTGCTGCTGAGCTTCCATGGCATCCCCGAGAAATATGCCGCGGCCGGCGATCCCTATCCCGACCAGTGCCGCGAAACCGCGCGCCGGCTTGGCGACGTACTCGGGATCGAGGATGACGACCTGCTGGTGACGTTCCAGTCGCGCCTGGGCCGGCAGCCGTGGCTCCGCCCTTACACCGACGAGATGCTCGAGCAGCTCGCTCGCCAAGACCTCGGCACCCTCGATGTGGCATGTCCGGGTTTCGCCGTGGATTGCCTCGAAACCCTCGAAGAAGTGGCGCTGCGCTACCGTGCGACTTTCCTTACCCATGGCGGTCGCCGCTTTCGGTACATCCCGGCGCTCAATGACGGCTCGGCGCATGCCGACGCGTTGGCATCGATCGCGCTCGGACAGTTGTCCGGCTGGATTTGAGAAGATCGTTTGCTGCACCTTGCGCCTGCGGCGGGTCGGAAATGCGACTGCCTTCACGCTTTCGCGATGATCGCGACAGCTTTCGCACGGCCATGACCGGGCAACCGCAGGCCTATTGCTGGGTACAATTGGAGCAATGCTGCGAGGCAATCGGCGGTTGCACGAATGGCGTCGCCGCCGGCAAGCCGCCCATCGTCGAATGAGGGTGCAACCCGCGGCTGTCCACGGACGTCCCATGCGACAAAAAAACCCCCGTCTTTCGACGGGGGTTTTCGTTTGAAGCCCCTGGCAGTGTCCTACTCTTGCATGGCGAATGCCAAACTACCATCGGCGCTGGTGCGTTTCACTTCCGAGTTCGGGATGGGATCGGGTGGGACCACACCGCTATGGCCGCCAGGGAATCGGTGCGATGCGCGCA
>JGI24740J21852_10000968_pt1 | contig 12786 bp, 10 predicted proteins | sample KBSCornC6_FD_21852 | JGI IMG/M metagenome (IMG submission 21852) | reverse complement strand
GCAACGGTATAACCATTTTTAGTGAATAATAGGTAACTTTGTTGCTCTTAAAGAAAGGAGTTAGCGATGCAAGAACAAACCGTATGTGGAACACCGGCGGCAGCCCCCAGGACCAAAAAACCAGACTGGCTGCGTGTGAAATTACCGATAGGAGAGAGCTACAAACAGGTGCGTAACCTGGTTGATACCCATAAATTACATACTATTTGCGAAAGCGGTAACTGTCCTAACATGGGAGAATGTTGGGGCTCAGGCACCGCTACCTTTATGATACTGGGCAACATTTGCACCCGTAGCTGCGGCTTTTGCGCCGTAGCCACCGGCCGTCCTGAGGCAGTTGACTGGGATGAGCCCCAGCGTGTGGCAGAAGCCATTTATTTAATGAAGGTGAAACATGCCGTGTTAACCTCTGTAGACAGGGATGAGCTGAAAGATGGCGGCTCCATCATCTGGGCCAATACCATTAAAGCTATCCGTGCCCTGAACCCTGATACCACCCTGGAAACCCTGATCCCCGATTTCAGAGGCCAGTGGGAAAATCTGCAGCGCATTATAGAAGTAGCGCCGGAAGTAGTGTCCCATAACCTGGAAACAGTGGAAAGGCTCACCAAGCAGGTACGTATCCAGGCCAAGTACCATCGCAGCCTGGAAGTCATCCGCCGGTTAAAAGAAGGCGGCATGCGTACCAAAAGCGGCATTATGCTGGGCCTGGGCGAAACCAGGGAAGAAGTGATACAGGCTATGCAGGACCTGTACGATAATGGAGTTGATGTAATAACCCTGGGCCAGTACCTGCAGCCCACCCCCAAACATTTACCGGTAGTACGCTTTGTACACCCTGATGAGTTTGCAGAATATCGTGAAATTGGCTACGCCATGGGCATTGATTATGTTGAATCAGGCCCGTTGGTACGCTCCTCTTACCATGCGGAGAAACATATTCATAGCGGACGTAATAAATAATGCATGGTTAAATAGGTATTTAACCACTTAACCAGATATCCATACAAATTTGGATTGCATTGCTATCTTTGCGTAGCATTTAACACCTAAAACCTACCTGATACGCGGTTGGGACATCGCCCAACGGCTTAGCAACCTTAATAGCGGGCTATTAGCGGATTTAATATTCCGTTGATACAAGTTTTTGTAATAATTGAATAGATTATTACAGTAGCGTATTTATAACCATTTACGGGTGCCCGTTGTTATATTCTGATTGGTATAAGATGAATTGATCGTTAAATATGAAAAAAACACTTTTCCTGGCGGTGGTAATAGGTATGGCTTTCCATACCAGTTATACATACGCACAGCAATTACCTGATTCATTATTGCCCGATGCCAATTTACGTGATTGTATCAAGTATGCATTATCTCATCAGCCATTAGTAAGGCAATACATGATAGATGAAGCAATTACGGAAGCTACGATCAAAAGTAAGCTGGCAGACTGGTATCCGCAGATTAACCTGGATTATAATATTCAGCATTACCTGCAGGTGCCTACCAGCTACTTTAACGGCAGCCCTATTAGGGCAGGGGTGGAAAACAATTCCACAATTGGCTTTTCCCTGAATCAAAACCTCTTTAACCGCGATGTACTATTAGCCAGCCGCACGGCAAGGGATGTACGTAACCAGGCTAAGCAAAACACTGCCAGCAGCCAGATCGATGTGATCACCAATGTAAGCAAGGCCTATTATAATGTGCTGCTCACCAAACGGCAGATCTCCGTGCTGGAAGAGGACATTATTCGCCTGGAGCGCAGCCAGAAAGATGCATATAACCAATACCAGGGCGGTATTGTAGATAAAACAGATTACAAGCGCGCCAACATTTCCCTGAACAATGCCAAAGGGCAGCGCAAAACCGCGCAGGAACAGCTGAACAGTGCCTATGCACAGCTGCGCCAGCTAATGGGCTACCCCAATACCGGCGACCTGAAGCTGATAGATGATACGCTGCAAATGGAAAGCGAAGTATCGCTGGATACAAGCGTTACCGTTACTTACGAGAACCGTATAGAATACCAGCTGCTGCAAACACAGCAACGTTTACTACAGGCAGAGCTGACCTATAATAAATGGAGCTTTTTACCCACCGTATCGGCCTTTGCCAACTATAACGCCGCATACCTGAATAATGAGTTCTCCAAACTGTACAACAATAATTTCCCTAACTCTTACTTTGGGTTAAAATTGTCTGTACCTATTTTCCAGGGCACCAAACGTACGCAGAACATTCGCGCAGCAGAGCTGCAGCTGAAACGTACCGACTGGGATTTTGCATCGCTGAGAAGCCAGATCAGTACTGAATATACGCAGGCCATGGCCGCTTATAAAAGTAACTACTACAACTATACGTTGCAGCGGCAAAATATGCAGGAAGCCAAAGAGGTGTATGACCTGATTGCCATGCAATATAAAGAAGGTGTAAAAACCTACCTGGAAGTGATCACCTCAGAAACAGACCTGCGCAGCGCACAGTTGAATTATTTTAATTCACTGTACGAAGTACTGTCCAGCAAAATAGATCTGCAAAGATCATTAGGAACGTTAACAGCTAATAATTAAAAAAGATAACCTGTCCGGATGGGCCTTCACACAGCTTTTCCGGCCAATGCAAGACAAACGATTATCAGATGAAAAATGAATTCGTAGTTATTATTTGCGCTTTCGGCATACTTTCCTGGACCGCCTGTAAAGGTCCGGCTCAAAAAGGAGCCCCTGTTATGCCGCCTACCCCCGTGAATACAGTGGAGGCACAAGAGGCGCCTGCCATTTATTATGATAAATATCCTGCCACGGTGGTAGCTGTGAACAGTGTGGAGCTGCGTGCGCAGGTATCCGGTTTTATTACCGGCATCTACTTCAAAGAAGGGGATGTAGTACAAAAGGGTAAAGCCCTGTATGAAATTGACCGCCGTAAATATGAGGCTGCGGTTCGCCAGGCAGAAGCCAATATCCTGAGCGCCAAAGCTAATTTTATCAGGGCCCAGAAAGATATGGACCGTTACCAGCGCCTGGCAGAGCAGGACGCCATTGCCCGCCAAACGCTGGACAATGCTACGGCCACGCTGGAAGCTAACCGTAGCCAGGTAGCAGCCGGCGAAGCCAGCCTGCTCTCTGCCCGTACAGACCTGGATTATTCCATCATCAAAGCCCCTTTCACCGGCCGCATTGGTATATCACAGGTAAAGCTGGGCGCACAGGTAAGCCCCGGCACTACGCTGCTGAACACTATTTCCAGTGAAAACCCCATTATGGTGGATTTTGTGGTGAATGAAACGGAGATAGGCCGTTTTGCAAATATGCGTGGTAAAACCATTAACCCGGCAGACAGCACCTTCCGCCTGCAGCTGCCCGGCGGTGGTATTTATAAACATACCGGCCGTATCACCACTATTGACCGCGGAGTAGATAACCAAACCGGTACCATTAAAGTAAGGATAGAGTTTGAGAACCCGGACGATGAGCTGAAAGACGGTATGAGCTGCGTACTGAACGTACTCAATGACCTTTCCGGCCAAAGGCTGATCATTCCTTACAAAGCAGTAATAGAGCAAATGGGCGAGTTCTTTGTGTATGTAGCTAAAGATTCTATTGCCCTGCAACGCAAAGTGCACCTGGGCCCCAAGCTGAAAGACCAGATCGTGATCATGGATGGGGTACAGGCCGGTGATAAAGTGATCACAGAAGGTTTCCAGCGTTTACGCGATAGCGGTAAAATACAATTAGGCGCACCCCCGCAACAGGGCGGCAAGCCATAATGTGAAAGGTGAAAGTGAAGTAAAACAGATTGAATCAATAGAAGACAACGATCATGATTGCAGATACTTTTATACGCAGACCAGTTACCGCTATAGTAATTGCTATTGTATTGGTGCTGGTGGGCTTACTGGCAATGACCACCCTGCCGGTAGGGCAGTACCCGGATATTACACCACCAACGGTGCAGATCACCGGTACCTATACCGGCGCTGACGCACAAACGGTGGAACAAACCGTGGCCACACCGGTAGAAGTACAGGTGAATGGTACACCGGGCATGACCTACCTGCAAAGTAACAGTACCAGTAACGGCGCAGTAAGCTTAACAGCTAACTTTGAAGTAGGAACAGACATTAATATTGCAGCGCTGGACGTGCAGAACCGTGTAGGTATTGCACAACCCACCCTGCCACAGGAAGTACAACGTTTAGGCCTGATCGTGAGAAAGCGTAACCCCAGCATTTTGATGCTGGTGGCCCTGTACTCACCCAAAGGCTCGCATGACATTACTTTCCTGGATAACTATACCAACGTATTTGCAAAAGACGCATTGCTGCGTGCAAAAGGGGTAGGTGATATCTTTACCCGTGCAGATGATTTTAGTATGCGTGTATGGCTGAAGCCTGATAAGCTGGCCGAAATGGGCGTTACAGCCAATGAGGTAAGAGCCGCCATCACAGAACAAAATGCGCAGATCACTGCAGGTACCGTAGGCGCCCCGCCTGCACAAGCCGGCCAAACATTTGAATATACCATACAGGTAAAAGGCCGTTTGGTTACCACGGAAGAATTTGGCAACATCATTGTTAAAACCCGGCCGGATAACGGTAACCTGGTATATCTGAAAGATGTAGCCCGTATAGAGCTGGGTAAGTTCAACTACTCCAATAACTCTTATGTGGATGGCAAACGCGCATCCTACCTGCTGGTATACCAGGCGCCGGGTAGTAACGCTATTGAAACTGCCAAGAATGTGTATGCCACCATGGAGCAGCTGAAGAAAAGTTTTCCAGCTGATGTGGATTATGTGGTACCATTTGAATCTGTTACCGTAATACAGGTATCCATACACGAAGTAGTAGAAACCCTGCTGGAAGCCCTGGCGCTGGTGGTAGTGGTGGTGTTCCTGTTCTTACAGAGCTGGCGCGCTACTTTGATCCCCGTGCTGGCTATCCCCGTATCTATTATTGCAACATTCATCTTCTTTATACCATTAGGTTTTACCATTAATACCCTTACCCTGTTCGGGTTTGTGCTGGCCATTGGTATTGTGGTGGATGATGCCATTGTGGTGGTGGAAGCGGTGCAGCATAATATTGACCACGGGCATATGACGCCTAAAGAAGCAACAACGCAGGCCATGAAGGAAATATCCGGGCCTGTAATTGCCATTGCATTAATATTGGCGGCGGTGTTTGTACCGGTAGGTTTTATACCGGGCATCGTAGGCCGTTTGTATCAGCAGTTTGCCATCACCATCGCCATCTCTGTACTGATCTCCGCCTTTGTGGCCTTATCACTTACACCGGCGCTGTGTATTTTGATCTTGCGTCCCATGCACCTGGATAAGGATTCCAAAGGTTTGAACCAGTTCTTCTTCCGGTTTAACCGCTGGTTTGGGCATACTACTTCCCGCTACTCTGTAGGGGTGAAGAAAAGTATCCGCTGGTCGCGGTATGTAATGATCCTGCTGCTGTGCATATGCATAGGCGCTGTATTGCTGTTCAGGAGCAAGCCTACCGGCTTTATTCCTACAGAAGATGATGGCCGTGTATACATTACATTCGATCTGCCGGAATCTTCTTCAACGGAACGTACTGTAACAGTAATGAGCCAGATGATGAAGATACTGGATAGTGTGCCTGCCATTGGCCACTACGCTGCATTGGGCGGTTTGAACGTAGTGAACTTTGCTACCAAATCAAACAGTGCCACCATCTTCTGCCAGCTGAAACCCTGGGATCTGCGTAAGAAAAAATCTGACCAGATCTTTGGCCTGGTAGCACAGCTGCAACAAAAATTATCCCGTTTCAAGGAAGCCAACGTGGTGGTAATTCCGCCGCCGGCTATTCCCGGTCTGGGTCAAACAGCCGGTTTCTCTTTCATTTTACAGCAAAGGAGTGGTACGGATATTAAACAGTTTGAAGGGGTGCTGCAGAAATTCACTGCCGCTATTAACCAGCGGCCGGAAATACTCCGCGCCTTCTCTTTCTTCACAGCGCGCACACCCGGTTACCTGCTGGAAATAGACCGTGAAAAAACCAAGAAGCTGGGCGTACAGGTATCAGACGTAGCTACTGCGCTGCAAACCTATATGGGTAGCGCTTATATCAATGACTTTACGGTATACGGGCGTAACTTCCGTGTGGTAACGCAGGCAGATTCCATATACCGCGGCGATATTAAGAACCTGGGACAGTACTATGTACGTAACCAGGCCGGTGGTATGGTGCCATTAAGCACCTTAACCAGCTATAAGGTAATAGAAAGCGCACCGGTAATTTCCCACTACAACCTGTTCCGCTCTGCGGAAATAAACGGTAGCCCGGCGCCGGGTTACAGTAGCGGCGATGCTATTAAGGCGCTGCAGGAAGTAGCGGCACAGGTGCTGCCGGATGGGTATGGGTACGAGTTCTCCGGCTTAAGCCGCGAGGAGCTATTATCCGGTTCCAAAACCGTATATATATTCGCGTTATCCATCATTTTCGTGTTCCTGTTCCTGGCTGCTTTGTATGAAAGCTGGGCCGTACCATTCTCCGTACTGCTGGCAGTGCCGATAGGTATGTTTGGCGCCATCCTGGTGCTCACTTTCCTGCCCAATTTAAGTAACAACGTATATGCACAGATAGGTATGATCACGCTGATAGGTTTGGCGGCCAAGAACGCCATCCTGATTGTGGAATATGCCAAAGAGCGTGTGGACAGGGGCATGGAGCTGGTAACCGCCAGCGTGGAGGCAGCCAAGCTGCGCTTACGCCCCATTATCATGACATCCCTGGCGTTCCTGCTGGGTATATTGCCACTGGTGCTGTCTTCCGGCGCAGGTGCAGAGGCACGTAAAACCATGGGTTGGACGGTATTGGGCGGTATGTTCACCGCTACCTTCCTGGCCATCTTTATTGTACCGGTGCTGTTTGTGTTAATTACACGGCTGGCTTATGGTAAAGCCAAGCTGGAAAAAATGAGAGAGAATTATACAACCATCCCTGATCACGATGTACAGGGTGGCTAAACTCGATAGATTTAAGTACAGTGTTTTAAGTAAGGGCGCTCCATTTTGGGGCGCCTTTTTTTGTGGGGTTATTCCTGTTTGGTATCAGTAGGTTCACGCTTATTGCCTTCTTCGTCAAACTCCTGTCCCAGCATCCATTCCGTATAACCCACCATGTATAAGGCACCAATTACCACCGGGCTAATGGTTACATAAAAGAAAAGTTCTGTTTGCTTTTCAAAGAACAGCGCGCTGGCAATACCAAATACAAACAGCAATATGCCTATGCGGAGGGAGATATGCGATGCATAGGTATTGGCGGCACGCCAGGTTTCAATATTCTGGGTGGAGTAAAAACTGCGGTAGCCATACCAGGTTTTTAAACTTTTGGGAGGGTACCGGCGTATGAAATAACCCATGAAGAGGAACAGCAAACCTGCCAGCAGACTGGCATTGCAATAGGTGCTATGCAGCAATGTTGTCATGAACGTGGCATTTAAGGTTAGTATAAGGTACGAAAAAAAACCGTCCCGGTGCTTGGCCGGGACGGTGAGTATATTTACACGCGATAACAGTGATTATTGCTCTTTTTTCTTTTTAAGCAGGCCATTCAGTGTATTCTTTAAAGTTTGCTCTGCCTGTTTGCCTGCATTTTGCGCGGGTTGTTTGTTAGCGGTATCTTTTTGCCCGCTCAGCTGTTTTGCCAGCTGGTCTTTGAGGGCATTGGTGGCATTGTTCTTTATCTGGTTCAGTGAATCTTTTACAGTGTTCTTTACCGTATCTACTTTGTTCTTCACCAAAGTAGCGGCCTGGTCTTTCAGGCCGGCAGCCATGCTGGAAGCAGTTTCCTGCAGGTCTGTTTTATAAGTGGGTTTGGTAATGTTACCACCCAGCAGTACCTGCAGATGTACACTATCACTCACGTTAACGGGTACACCCTTATTGGCTGCCTGTGTAACCAGGTTATTAATAAGTGAATTAGCCTGTGCGCCCATAACACTGCGGGGCAGGGCCAGCTGCAGCGTATAGTCCAGCGACTGATCAAAGCCGTGGGAGCCGGCTATGGCCATATTAATGTTGCTTACTTTTATTTTGAACGGATTTACTTTTACGCGGCCGTTCTCAAATGCAAAATAGGTTTTAACATCACGCAGGGAAACATCTTTCAGCTGGCTTACATTTAATTGATTGGCCAGCTGATCTACCGGTGCAAATTTTTTCAGGAAACCTTCTATCAGCAGCAGGTTGCCATCGCCGTTCAGGGAGCTTAATTCCGGCATCATATCCTTACCCAGCTTGCCGGCCAGCTTTAGCTGGCTGGTGATCTTACCGGACAGGAACTGCCCGATGGGCATTAGTTTTTGTACAGTATTAAACGCATTAAAGGTTTGCTGTACATCCAGGTCCTGTACATTATAAGCCAGGTTAATGTCCGGGTTTTGCTTACTGTTTTTGGTGCTGTAGCTGCCATTTACTTCCATGCTGCCCTGTAAGGCATTACCTTTTATTTGTTGCAGGGTTACCGTTTCATCTTTTATCTGCAGGCTGCCGGTTAAGTTGGTCATGTCCAGCTTATCGTAATGCACTTTACCTACCTGTGCCTGTAAATTCAGATCAAGGTTGCCGGGTACGGCAAAAGGCGCTGTGGCGGCGGTATCTGCGGTAGTGGTGGTAGTGGCTGCGGTAGTGCCCATCCATTTGTCAAGGTCTACCTGGTCTGCTTTCATATTCAGCTTACCATCCAGCGGGGCATTTTTAAACATATAGGCCAGCAGGTTATTTACCTCGCCATTTGCCTGGAAGTTGGTGCCCATATACTGCCCGTCGAACTTTTCCACGGTTACATTACGCGGGTTAAATTTCAGGGAAAGGTTGTTCACCTTTACGCCATCCGGGTAATCTTTACTGCGGTACAGCAGGTTATTTACCAGCAGGGTGCCGGCTGCATAAAAACGGTCGTACTGCTGTTTTTCAATAGCGCTCATGTTGCCTTTGGCGCTGATGTCTGCATCCAGCAAACCGGTAAGCTGTGTGCCGGATTCCAGTTTTACGAACTGGGTTACCTTGGAAAGGTCTAAGCGGCCTTTCGCGGCGCCATCCACATACATGTCAGATACCGGTGTTTTTACCAGCAGGCGCAGGTCCAGCGGGGTGTTATCCATTTCAAGATGTGCGGAGGGCATGTCTACCACAGTATGGTCAGGCACCCCATCCGGGTTGCTCACGTTAACGGATAATTGAATATTTTTCACCGGTTTAGGCAGGTCCGGGTATTGGAAGAAACCATTCTTCACAGCCAGGTGCAAGCCAAAGGCCGGCATTTGTGTGCTGCTGTAAGTACCCTTTACAAAGCCGTCAAATGCGGCCGTACCTTCTGTTTTGATCTTATTAAAATCCTGCTGGTACATAATGGGCACCAGGGATAACAGGTCTTTGAAGTTGGTGGAGGGTGCTTTAAAGCTCAGGTCCATACCATAGGTACTATCATTCACCAGCCTGAAAAAGCCCTGCACGGCCACTTTCAGGTTATTGAGCAATACATTGCCATCCTTGAAAGTATAGGTGCTGGTTTTGTTATCTACCGTAATATCTGCATCTATTTTAGCGGCTGTATTGGAGAGGTAAGGCACCAGGCCGTAGCGGTAGGTTACTGCCTGCGCGGTGGTGCTGGTTTCCAGGGTAAACAGGTCCTGGGTAAAATCGCCTTTACCTTCATGGTCCAGGTGTTCTATAATGGCCTGCATGTTACCCTGCTGATCATCATAATTCACATAGGCATCTGAGATCTTATAGCTTTGCAGGCTCATGGAAAACTTGCTGGCAGCCGTATCTGCGCTGGCCTGCGCAGTATCCGGTTTGGTAATGTTCCAGTTCACATCCCCGTTACTGTGCACAATGGCATGTATGCGGGGCTGATCCAGCGTTACGTTATAGATCTCCATTTTACCGCCCTTTATTACGCTCATGAGGTTCAGGGCGGCATCAATCTTTTTTACGGATACCAGCGTATCGCCCTCAAAAGGGGCTACGTTAATAACCTGCAGCTCTTCTAAACCCACGGCCAGGCGCGGGAAATGGCGGAACAGGCTAATATCCACATCCTTAAAATCTACCTTGGCTACCAGGTTTTTGTTCAGCTCTGTTTTTACCAGGGCCATGATCTTATCCTTAAAGAAATAAGGGATGGCAAAAGCTGCTACAATGAGCACCAGTAGTAATACGAGTACGATCTTGAGTACTTTTTTGAACATAGGAATGACTTGTTTATATATAACGTGAAGATAAGGAGGTAATTGTAATTACCAAATGGAAGAAAGATGGGATATTGTGGTAATGCCCTTTCTCCCGGTAAGCGGTTACTTTATGCTTGCTAACCAGCAGTTTAGCGTGAAGGGGAGGGGGAACCTTATGGAAGTACCGATGCCTTTTGGCCTAAAATATACCTGATCCTGTTCAGGCTGTCTGCCGGAGGGGCTGGCGCAAGTGCAGCGCCTTCATATTGGCGGTAGGTGGCTGTTGTGTCGTTGCCGTTTGCTACTGTTGTATTTACCAGCTCCAGTGTTTGCAGCTTGTCGGGTATGCTGGCGCCGTACCAGCGTTTATCTTCCTGCTGTTTCCAGGTTACCAGCGCTAAAGCTGCACCGGGCGGGTAGCTGCCGGAGGCGCCGGTGGTGGCGTATTTGAAGGCTACCTCATTTCCATAGAGGGTAGACATAGTAGCCTGCTGCCGGTTAATAAAAGAGGTGATCACCTTCCAGCCCTGCTTATTAAAGTTAAAGGCTGCCGGCAGCGATGCGGTTTTATTAAGCGTTCCTGCATCTTTCATTTTGTTGCTGCAGCTAACTATAAAGAGTGCAGCCAGTAAGATATATGCGTACTTCATTGTTGACAGGGTTTTAGAATTTAACAGGCATGGTAAAAACAAAGTCATTGTCTTTTACGGGGCGGTGGCAATTGATACATTCCATGGTGAACATTTTATCTTTCCCGTAAGGTTTCAGTTCCGGTGTTTTCCAGCGCGCCCAGCCCCAGCCTTTGGTATCAGCATATTTTTTATCGTCTTTGATCATGTATTCCACCTGTTTAAACGCGCCGGTGCGCACATTACCATCTGCATCCTGCAGCTGATCCCAGGCTACTTTGGCAAAGATGGTACCGTTGGGCCAGGGGTTAATATGGTTTTCCTGTATGGCTTTAATGGCTACATCGTTACCGTATATCACACGCATGGTGCCGTTATCAAAACGGTCTGTAGTGCTTACTACCTGCCAGTTCTTATAATCGGGCAAATAGTCAATGCCGTTGGGCGTGGGCTGTACTTTACTGTTTGCAGCTGCAGCTGTTTTCCATTTATTGTACTGTTTATCCGCTGCGTTTATCAGGGCAGTATCCGCTGGTTTAATGGATACCATGCCGGCTACATAGTTTTTTAGAATAGCCACATCATTTTCAGAGAGCACAGCCTCCGGGTGTACAAATGCATAATCCTTTAGCGGCATGGCGCCTGCCTGCACCTGGTTAAAGGATTCAAACAGCTTGCCTTTCTGATCTGCGGGGGACAGGTTTTGCCATTCGGAAAAGTTTAATCCCTTTCTGCCATCTTTTATATGTTGGGCCACCCGCCAGTAGGCCGGTGCAATCCGGTCGTACCAGCGCAGCTGCGTTTGGTTAGAGTGGCAGTCATAACAAGCTCTTTGCAGTATGCTTTTAACTTCCGGAGGGGCCTGCAGGTCGCCGGTAACCGGTGGGTGCGGCAGCTCCGGTCTTATGAACTGCAGCAGTATAAATACAGCGCCCAGCAATACGATGACCTTCAGGATCTTTTTTCGGTTAGTTGTTTGCATGGTGTCAACTTTTATTGTACAAAGAAAGGCTATACTCCCTTACCTGTAAAGATGCCTGCCGTGAATAAGGCATAATAGCAGGTGAACCAGGCATAAATGCAGGTGGAAGTAAGAACCGTGGCTTTGTAAATGAGGCAGCTTCTGTTTATTTTTACTTTATGTTCAACCAGTTAGATGTATCTGTAGCCCGTTTCATTCAATTAACAGCCGAAGAGCTGGAACTGTTCCATTCTTTGCTGCAATTTAAAAAAGTAAAGAAAAAGCAGTTCCTGTTGCAGGAAGGAGAGGTGTGCGATTTTGAGGCTTACCTGTTAAAAGGCTGCTGCCGTTCCTATTACCTGGATAAAGAAGGTACGGAAACTATTTTGCTGTTTGCGGTGGAGGACTGGTGGGTGAGCGACCTGTCCAGCTTTTCAGAGCAAACGCCTTCCAACATGTTTATAGAAACGGTAGAAGATTGTGAGATGCTGCTCATCAACTACACCAATAAAATGCAGCTGTTTGAGCAGGTGCCCAAGTTTGAAAAATTCTACCGCCTGCTGGTGCAGCGCTCTTTGGGGGTGCTGCAGAAACGCTTTTATGCATCTGTTTCTCAAACGGCAGAGGAGCGCTACCTGGCCTTTATGGAAAAGTACCCGCATATTGTACAGCGGGTGCCGCAGCACCAGATAGCGCGGTATATAGGCGTATCACCGGAGTTTTTGAGTAAGGTGAGGAGTAATATGTATAAGAAGTAATACACGCGTAAACCCCGCGGTATTTATTACTTTTGCTGCCAGCAAAACCGGATTATGACACCTGAACGCAGGGAACGATTAACAGGCGTGCTAAACAAGCGCCAGCCCGACCTTACTGTTGTACTGGAAAATGTACAGGACCCGCATAACATTTCTGCCGTAATGCGTACCTGCGATGCTGTGGGCATACAGGAAATATATGTGCTTACGAATAAGATACC
>JGI24740J21852_10000965_pt1 | contig 12798 bp, 6 predicted proteins | sample KBSCornC6_FD_21852 | JGI IMG/M metagenome (IMG submission 21852) | reverse complement strand
GGTCTGGTTCGGCAGCGGCGAGGACGATGTCAAACCACTTGTCGCGGACTCTCTCGCGCAAGCCGAAAAGGCGCTCGCGTTGCAGCCGAGGCTGGTCGCTGGTTATCTGGCGCTCGGCTACAACGCCTATTGGGGCAGGCAGGACTATCCGGCCGCGCTCAAGGCGTTTGCGGCGGCGCTGAAACTGCGCCCCAACGACGCCGACGCGCTTGCCGCGACGGGTTACGTGCTGCGCCGGCAGGGGCGCTTCGATGAAGCCATCGCGGCCATGCGGCGAGCGCTTGTCCTCGATCCGCGCGACTCGGACGTCGCCGACAATCTGGGCGAGACCTGCGCGGCTGTCGGTCGCACCGCCGAGGCCGCACAGTTCTATGAGCGTGCCATGGCCCTCGATCCGGACAACTACCAGGCGAGGTGGGATTACTCCGGCCTCATTCTGGCCAGCAGTGGCGACGTGGCGCGCGCACTGAAGATGGCGCAAGGCGACGCACCGCTGTTGCAGTTGGAACGCGTGCAGCTGCTGACGTATCAGCGCAAGTATCGCGACGCGCTCGCGTTGCTCGCCGATATTCCGGATGCCGCGAATGCATTCAATTACCAGTCCGGCCCGAAGGCGTTATGGCAAGCGAATTTGCATCGGCTGATGGGCGATGATGCGCAGGCCCGACCGCTGTATGCGCGGGCGCTTTCGGAATCGCGCGCCAGGATCGCCAGATTGACCGGCAATGCGGACAAGCTGGGCTTTGTCTGGAATCATGTCGGTGCGGCCGAGCTGGGCTTGGGCAAGCTGGATGATGCGTTGGCCGCGGCAGCCAAATCGCAGGCGTTGTCCACCCAATCCGGCGATCGTTTCTTTGCGCTGGGAGTAACCCAGCTCAATGCCGCGCTGTACGCGCAGGCCGGGCGCGCAGACCTGGCCTTACCGCTGCTTGCCAAGGCACTTGCCAGCCCCGGTATCGGAACCACGGCCAGCGTTCCACCACGCTTTTATTCGCCCGTTACGCTCGGGTTCGATCCCGCATGGGACCCGCTTCGCCACGATCCGCGCTTCCAGGCGCTGTTGAAAAAGTACGCCAGATACAAACCCGCGGCGGTGGACGCCATCGCGCCGAGTGCAGCAGACCCCGCGACGCCAGCTTCAGCAGCTGCGAACGAGGCCGCGCATGACTGAATTCTTGATCCGCCTGAAGCAGCGCAAGCTGGTGCAGTGGGCACTGGCTTATGTCGCGTTCGCGTTCGCATTGATCCAGGTGCTGGATGTGGTGGCTGACAGCTACGACTGGCCGCACAGCGCGATGCATGTCGTGTTCGGGTTGTTGGCGCTGGGACTCGCGATCGCGCTGGTGCTGGCGTGGTACCACGGCGAGAAAGGACGGCAACGTGTCTCCGGCGCGGAGCTGCTGCTGATCGCATTGGTGCTGGCGATCGGCGGCGGGTTGTTGTGGCGGTTCGGGCGGTCGGAATCGCCGTCGGCGACATCACGGGTTGCCGAAGCAACCAGCCCGGATGCAGCGGTGCGGAAGCCGGGGAGCGCCATTCCGATCCCCGCGAAATCCATCGCCGTGCTGCCGTTCGAGAACCTCAGCTCGGACAAGGACAACGCCTACTTCTCCGACGGCATGCAGGACCTGATCCTGACCAAGCTGGCCGACATCGGCCAGCTCAAAGTGATCTCGCGCACTTCCACCATGAAGTACGCCAGCCATCCGGATGACCTCAAGACCATCGCGCAACAACTCGGCGTAGCCACCGTCCTCGAAGGCAGCGTGCAGAAGGCCGGCGACCAGGTGCTGATCAACGTGCAGTTGATTGATGCGAAGACCGACGCGCACCTCTGGGCGCAGAGCTACACGCGCACGCTGGACAACGTGTTCGGTGTCGAGGGCGAGGTCGCCGGACAGATCGCCATGGCACTCAAGGCGAAGCTGTCGCCCGCGGAAACCCAACGTCTGGCCACGGGACTCAGCAATGACCCAGTCGCCAACGATCTGTTCCTGCATGCCGAGTACCTTTTCAACCAGGGCAAAATGAATTTCGACGGCGCGTTGATGAAGCAGGCGGTCCCCCTGTATCGCCAGGCCATTGCGAAGGCGCCGGACTTCGCCTTGGCGCGGGCACGCCTGGCCTTTGCGGAGAGTCTTCTTGTCTTCGGCGCTGGTGCTGGCGAGGATGTCCAGCAACTCAAGACCGATGCTCGCGCCCAGGCCGAGCAGGCGCTTGCGCTGGCACCGGATCTGGTTGATGCGCAACTCGCCATGGGTTACTGCGACTATTACATCCGTGGCGAATACGCCGCTGCGCTCACGATCTTCGACGCGGTGCTCAAGACACACCCCAACAACGTCGAGGCGCTCACCGTGACGGGCTATTTGCTGACCCGCCTGGGCCGCGTCGAAGCCGCCATCGCCATGCTGCAGCAGGCGTTCGCACACGATCCGCGCAGTTCAACGACGGCCTCTGCATTGGGCCTCGAGTACTTGGGCGCAAGCCGCTACAGCGAGGCCAAGGCAGCGTACCAGCGTGCCTTGGCGCTCGATCCGAACAACTTCAATGCAAGGGCCCGATACTCCCAATCCATCCTGCTCGCCAACGGCGACGTGACCGCCGCTCTGGCTGCGGTTCCGGAGGGTGACGCGCTATGGCAGTGGCGTCTCCAATTGTTGACGTACCAGCGCAAGTACCAAGATGCGCTTGCGCTGCTCGCAGGCATTCCCGATACGCAGGCCAACTTTGGATCTGGTGGCAAAGCGGTGGCTCAGGCCGACCTCCACCGTCTGGCGGGCGATGCGGCGCACGCCAAGGCGCTGTTCGAGCAGGCGCTGCCGCTCCTCCGCGCTCAGCTCACGGCGCAGGCTGGCAACGACATGAATGACGCCAATGTCTGGATAAATATCGCCGACGCCGAACTGGGCCTTGGCCACACTGCCGCTGGTCTGGCCGCCATCGTCCGAGCACAGGCGCTGGTGGCTCGCACCAACGATCATATAAACAGTGCGAGCGCGGTGCCAGCTTTTGCCAGCCTGTACGCCGAGGCCGGCCGCCCCGACCTCGCCGTGCCGTTGCTCGAAAAGGCACTGGCCATGCCCGTCATCGGCTCCTTTTACTCGCCCGTGATGCTGTGGATTGACCCCGCCTGGGATCCGATCCGCCATGATCCGCGGTTCCAGGCGTTGCTGAATCAATACGCCAAATACAAACCGGCACTTGCGGTGGTCTCCGGCGGAGCGAGCGATGACTGAGTGCGCGCGCAAATTTTTTTGCTCGTCATTCCCGCGCAGGCGGGAATCCAGTGTCTTTGCTGCCGCAGGACAAAGTCACTGGATTCCGGGTTCCGTTCCCAAAAGCCGGAACGGCCCCGGAATGACGATGCTGAAAGAGTCCATCCATGACTGAATTCATCGCACGCCTCAAGCAGCGCAAGCTGGTGCAGTGGGCGCTGGCCTATATTGCCTTTGCGTTCGCGATGATCCAGGTGCTCGATGTCGTTGCGCAGCGCTTCGCGTGGCCGGATCAACTCGAACGCATTTTGATTCTCGCGCTTGCGGTCGGTTTTCTGGTCGTATTGGTGCTGGCCTGGTATCACGGCGAGCGCGGCGCGCAGAAGGTCAGCAGTACCGAGATCGTGATCCTCGCGCTCTTGCTCGCGATCGGCGGCGGGTTGCTGTGGCGATATGAGCGCATAACTCCATCAGCGGGTAGTCCGCGTGCAGCAATAAGCAGCCCGAATGGAGCGCGGCGCAGTCCGGGAACGACCGTCCCGGATTTCGCCGCCGGCGCGGCTGCATCCGGGCAATGGGCTCCATCCGGACGTCGGGCAGTCTTCAATCCACCGAAGGATTCGCTGGCGGTGCTGCCGTTCACCAATCTGAGCGGCGACGCGAAGCAGCAGTATTTCAGCGACGGCATCACCGAGGAACTGACCGATGCACTGGGCCAAAATCCCGCACTGCGTGTGATCGCTTGGGAGACGGCTTCCAATTATCGCGATCCGAAGCTGAGCGTGAATGAGATCGGCCAGCGTTTGCACGTGGCCGACATCCTTCATGGCAGCATCGCGCGCGAGGGCGACGAGGTACGCGTCACGGCGGAATTGGTCAACGCAAGTACGGGCTATCAGCTCTGGTCTGCGCACTACGACGAACCCTTCAAGGACATCTTCGCAGTGCAGGATGCGGTGACCAGGGCCATCGCCGGGGCATTGCAGGTCAAGTTCGCCCAGGCCGATTTGCCGCCGGGCGGCGCCATCAATCCCGAGGCCCATGATCTTGTGCTCAAGGGCCGCGCGTTGGCGGACAAGGAGAATGCGGCGAGCCTTGAGGGCGCACGCCAGGATTTCGAGCGGGCGATCAAGCTCGATCCGAACTATGCCGACGCCCATGCGTTGTTGTCGCGCCTGCTGCTTACGTTGATCGAACGTTCCAGCCTGCCGCTCGCGCAAGTGATGTCCGAAACCCGCATCGAGGCGAAGCGGGCGCTTGCGCTCGACCCGCGCAATTCGGATGCCTGGGAGGCGCTTGGCGACGCGGATGCGAGCGCGGACCCGCCAGACTTCGCCAAGGCGCGCGAAGAATTCAGGAAGGCGCTGACGCTCGATCCCAGCAACGCATACGCCCATCTCGATTACGGCAACGTCCTGCCCCTCGAGCAGAGTCTTGCCGAGGAGCGGGAGGCGGCGCGGCTCGATCCAGATTACGCCACTGCATGGGCCAATTTGGCGGAGTATTCCCAGGATGCCGGCGACTGGGTCGGTGAGGCCAAGGCAAGTGAAACCCTGATCGGGATCGATCCCGCCGACGTGGATGGCGCGTTCTATCTTGCTTATGCCCGCCGGCAGTTACGGCAAGATGACGCGGCGGTCAAGGCTTTCGACACTGCGAGCCCCGCGAGCACGATCGACAGGGAACAGGTCAAGGCCGGCAAACTCGTGTACCAGTCGCTGCAAAACCTCCGGTTGCGCCCGCAGGCGATGGTTGTGGTTCGGGAACTCGAGGTTCATTCGTCCAATCAGGACGTGGCCGGCAACCTGCTGTACCTCTACGCCGCACTGGGCGAACGCGCTGACGCACTGAAACTGCTGCAACGCTACTGCCTGTCCAATCCATTCGGTTGTTTTGACATTGCCCTAAATCCGCTCTATCTGCCACTGCACGATGACCCTGCATTCCAGAAACTCGCAAGGAAGTATTCCGCCATCACGCGTGATGGCCAGCCGGCGATGGCGAGGGGCGGGACGGCGCATGGCTGAATTTCTCGCCCGCCTGAAGCAGCGCAAGCTGGTGCAGTGGTCGCTCGCCTACGTGGCCGCGGCGTTCGCGCTGATCCAGGTGCTGGATGTGGTGGCACATCAATTCGGGTGGCCCGATGACCTGCAGCGCGGTAGCACGCTGGTGCTCGTCGTCGGATTTTTCGTTGCGATCGTGCTGGCGTGGTACCACGGCGAGCGCGGTGCGCAGAAGGTCAGCAGTACCGAGATCGTGATCCTCGCGCTCTTGCTCGCGATCGGCGGCGGGTTGCTGTGGCGATATGAGCGCATAACTCCATCAGCGGGTAGTCCGCATGCAGCAATAAGCATCCCGGATGCAGCGCAGCGGAATCCGGGCGCAACTCCGTCAGCGATTCCAATTGCAGCGATTCCCGCCAAATCCATCGCCGTGCTGCCGTTCGAGAACCTGAGCGGCGACAAGGACAACGCCTATTTCGCGGACGGCATGCAGGACCTGATCCTGACCAAGCTGGCCGACATCGGCGACCTGAAAGTGATCTCCCGCACATCCACCGCGAAATACCAAAGCCATCCCGACAACCTGAAAATCATTGCGCAGCAACTGGGCGTAGCGGCGATCCTGGAAGGCAGCGTGCAGAAGGCCGGCAACCAGGTATTGATCAACGTGCAGTTGATCAACGCAAGCAGTGACAGCCATGTCTGGGCGCAGAGCTACCAACGCACGCTGGACAACGTATTCGGCGTAGAAGGTGAGGTCGCACAGAAGGTGGCCGATGCGTTGCAGGCCAAATTGACGCCGACCGAAACGGCGCAGCTTGCCACTGCGATGAGCGGCGATGCGGCGGCGAATGATTTGTTCATGCGCGCCGAATATTTCGTCAGCCAAGGCCAAGCCAACTACGACCCTGCGGCATTCCGGCGGGCGATTCCGCTGTATCAACAGGCGCTGACGAAGGATTCCGGCTTCGCACTGGCGCGGGCACGGCTTTCCTTTGCGGAAAGTGGCGCCGCATGGTTCGGTAGCGGGGAGAGCGATCTCCGTCAGCTCTTGACTGACGCCAGGACGCAGGCCGAGCAGGCGCTGGCGCAGCGGCCGCGTCTGGTTGCCGCGCAAGTGGCGCTCGGTTACAGCGCTTACTGGGGACAGGGCGACTTCGCTGGGGCGCTCAAGGCCTTCGACGCCGCGCTTGCCGTGCGTCCCAATGATGCCGAGGCATTGGGCGCGAAAGGTTTTGTCCTGCGTCGGCAGGGACATTTGGCGGCGATTGATGCCTTGACGCAGGCACTGGTGCTGGACCCGCGCAACATAAGCCTGCTCAATGGACTTGGCGAAACCCGCACGGCGGTGGCGCAGTACGCGCAGGCCGCGCAGTTGTTTCAGCGAGCGCTCGACCTCGACCCCGAAAACGTGCAAACGAAGCTCGACAACTCCACGAATATCCTGATGAGCAGTGGCGATGCGGCGCGCGCGCTGGACGCAGCGCAGGGCGACCAGCCGCAATTGCTCGTGTGGCGTGCGCAGTTGCTGACGTATCAGCGCAAGTATCGGCAGGCGCTGGCGCTGATCGCGAGCATCCCGGAGACGCCGGCGGCCTTCAATTATCAGGTCGGCCCCAAGGCTCTGGTGCAAGCCAATCTCTACCACCTCGCGGGCGATGCGGCGCAGGCGCGTGCGCTTTTTGCGCAAGCCTTGTCGCAATCGCGCGCGCGTTTGTCCGCGCTGGCTGGTCCGACGGTCAAGCAGGGTTTTGTCTGGAATCACATTGCCGCGGCCGAACTGGGTTTGGGCCAGACCCATGCCGCATTCGCCGCCATCGCCCATTCGCAGTCCGTGGCCAGCCGGTCCGGCGATCGGTTCTTCACACCCGGCATCGTCGTGAGCAACGCCCAGCTGTATGCCGAGGCGGGACGTGCGGACCTGGCCGTGCCGCTGCTCGCCCAGACATTCACGACCTCCGGCAGCTGGATCTACAGCTCGCCCGCATTGTTGTGGCTCGATCCGTCATGGGATCCGATCCGCCACGATCCGCGGTTCCAGGCGTTGCTGAATCAATACGCCAAATACAAACCGGCGGTGATTCCGGTTGCGGTGCCGGTATCGAGCAGTAGCGCCGCAGAAGGAACGGCGCATGACTGAATTCATCGCGCGCCTGAAACAACGCAAGCTGGTGCAGTGGGCGCTGGCGTATGTCGCCGCATCTTTTGCACTGATCCAGGTGCTCGATGTCGTTGCGCAGCGCTTCGCGTGGCCGGATCAACTCGAACGCATTTTGATTCTCGCGCTCGCGGTTGGTTTTCTGGTGGTATTGGTGCTGGCCTGGTATCACGGCGAGCGCGGCGCGCAGCGCATCAGCAGCACGGAAATCGTGATCCTCGCGCTGCTGCTCGCGGTCGGCGGCGGGCTGTTGTGGCGGTTCGAGCGTGCACCGAACGCGTTGGCTGTAGCTGCTCAGACGCGTAGCCCGGATGCAGCGCAGCGAAATCCGGGAATCACGACCAGGGATGCGTCCGCGCACGCGATCGAGATTCCGGCCAAATCGGTGGCCGTCCTGCCGCTCAACAATGAAAGCGGCGAAAAAGACCAGCAGTATTTTTCGGATGGTCTGTCAGAAGACCTGATCAATGCCCTCTCGCAGTTTGCCGGGCTGAAGGTCATCAGCCGCAATTCCTCGTTCCAGTTCCGCGATTCGAAGCAACCCAGCGCTGCGATCGGTCGGGCCCTGGGCGTCGCGCACCTGCTCGAAGGCAGTGTGCAGAAGCTGGGCAATGAAGTGCGGATCAGCGCGGAACTGGTGAACGCTGCCGACGGCAGCACGCTCTGGTCACAGCACTACGACAGGCCATACAAGGATCTGTTCGCACTGCAGGACGACATCACGAGTGCGGTGGCGGATGCCCTGAAAGCCAAATTGCTTGACGGCGGCGGCGCGGTGGCGCAAAGCGACCGCCCGCCGAGTGGCAATCAGGATGCCTGGAACGCCTATTCGCGCGGCCGGTTTTATGGTCTCTTGATTGATCCGGAGGATGCCCGCAAGGCGATCGGTTTTTACGAGCAGGCGATCGCGTTGGATCCGCGCTATGCGCGTGCCTACGCCAGCTTGTCTTATGCCCAGACTACCCTCGCTGCAACGTTCCTGGCCGGCGAGGCGCAACGACAGGCGTATGCCAAGGGCCGCGCTGCGGCCAACCGGGCCTTGCAACTGGATCCGGAAATGGCGAGAGCGCATGTCGCGCGAGGCTTGTTGCTGGCTTCGGCGGATTTCGATTGGAGCGGAGCAGAAGCCGAATATGGGCGAGCGGTGATGCTCTCCCCCAACGATGGCCAGGCAAAATTCGAATTGGGCAATTTGCTCAGCACGCTCGGTCATCCCAACCAGGCGATCCCGTTGATCCGGCAGTCCATCGCCATCGATCCGCGCAACAGCGGCAATCGTTACTGGCTGGCTTGGGATCTGGCCGCGGTCGGCCAGCCTGAAGCAGCCGAACAATCCGCGCGCAAAGCCATTGAACTGACGCCGGGCAAATCCTTCCTGCCCACCGGGCTCGCCATCATCCAAATCCAGCGCGGCCAGATCAAGGCCGCGCTGGCCACTGCGCAGCAGGAGCCGCCCGGCCCGTGGCACGAGTTCGCACTGACGCTCACGCTGCAAGTCGGCGGTGATCGTGGCGCAGCCGACGCGGCATTGAAGACCTTGATTGCCGGGAATGCCGAAGGAATGGCTTATCAGATTGCAGAGGTGTATGGCTTGCGCAAGCAGCCGGACGACGTGTTCGCATGGCTGGACCGCGCTTGGGCAAATCGCGATCCCGGCATTGACAGGCTACTCACCGATCCCTTCATCCTGCCGTACAAGAGCGATCCGCGCTTCGCGGCGTTCTGCAGGAAAGTCGGATTGCCGACCACCACCGACGCCAGGGCGATGCCGTGAGCGAAGCCACGGCCGGATTCTTCGCACGCCTGAAGCAGCGCAAGCTGGTGCAGTGGGCGCTTGCGTACGTGGCGTTTGCGTTCGCGTTGTTGCAGGGCGTGGATATCGTCGCGCAGCGCTTCGCCTGGCCGGATCAACTCGAACGCATTTTGATTCTCGCGCTTGCGGTCGGTTTTCTGGTCGTATTGGTGCTGGCCTGGTATCACGGCGAACGCGGCGCGCAGCGCGTCAGCAGCACGGAAATCGTGATCCTCGCCTTGCTGCTCGCGATTGGCGGCGGATTGCTGTGGCGGTTCCAGCGCGCGGCGCCATCCTCGAGTGGTCCGGATGCCGTGAGTAGCCCAGATGCAGCGCAGCGGAATCCGGGAAAGACCACTCCGGATTCCATCGCTGGCGCGACTTCATCCGGGCTACGCGCTGCGTCGGCCACGCCCATTCCCGCCAAATCCATCGCGGTGCTGCCGTTCGTCAACATGAGCGGTGATCCGAAGAACGATTACTTCAGCGACGGCATCACCGAGGAAATCCTCGACGCGCTGGCCCAGGTGCCGAACCTGAAAGTCGCGGCGCGCACCTCGGCGTTTGCGTTCAAGGGCAAGGCCGAGGACCTGCGCAAGGTCGGCGAGGTGCTGGACGTCGCAACCGTGCTGGAAGGCAGCGTGCAGAAATCCGGCGACGAGGTGCGCATCACCGCGCAGTTGATTGACACCCGCAGCGGCTATCACTTGTGGTCGGAAAAATACGACCGCAAGCTGACCAACATCTTCGCGGTCGAGGACGAAATCTCCAAGGCCATCGCTGACAAGCTCAAGGTGCAAATGGCCGGTGCCGGCGGTCAGTCGCTGGTGGCGAAAAAAGCCATTGATCCGCTTGCACATGACTTCTACTTGCGCGGACTCACCCTGCTCGCTGCCCGCTCGGTAAAGGAGGCAGCAGAAGCATTTCAGCAGGCAGTGACGATCGATCCCGGCTATGCCCAGGGCTGGGCGGCGCTGGCGGAAGCCGAGGCGTTGCTGCCGGCCTACACGCTCACTCCCGCGTCAGCCAGCTACGCCCGCTCGCTGGATGCTGCGCGGCACGCACTCGCACTTGATCCCGATACTGCCTCGGCTTACGTTGCCCGCGGCATGGTCTATGGCAATCAGATGCGTTGGGCCGATGCAGACTCGGCATTTCNGCGNGCNCTGGCGCTGGCGCCCGGCGACGCCGAAGCGATGGATCAATACGCGCAATTCCTGTTCGCCGTCGGACAACTCGAGCCCGCNTTGGCGGAAATTGACCGTGCACTGNAACGCGACCCGTTGTCTGGCGTCAGTGGATCGGTCCGTGCCCAACTCCTGCTCGCACTGCACCACGATGATGCAGCCTTGCAACAGATCGAGAGCACGCTGACCGCTCATCCAGACGGGGTGTTCATACATCGCAGTGCCCTGTGGGTATATCTCGTCTTGCACCGTTATTCCGAAGCAGAACGACAGGCTCGCATGGCGAGCAAGCTCAACGGCGAAGACCAGGATGCGTCTGGTTTGCTGATCCGCGGTATTGCCGATCCACCCGTGCGCAAACGTGCGATTCAGATCCTGGATACGTCGCCGGCGATGAGCGGCATCCGCAAGGACGCATTCGTGCATGCCTCGTTCTTGCTGTTGCTCGGGGAACGCGAACGCGCCCTCGTCGTGCTGGCGGACTTTGTGCCAAACGGCGAAAGCAACACGGTCCAATTCTTGTGGAGCCCGGCACTCGATCCGATTCGCACCGATCCGCGCTTCAAGGCGGTGTTGAAGAAGATCGGCTTGCCATACAAGCCCGCCGCAGGTACCACGCCATGAACTTCCTGGAAGAGTTGAAGCGGCGGCATGTATACCGCGTCGCGGCAGCCTACGCGGTGGTCGGCTGGCTGCTGATCCAGGTGGCAACGCAGGTATTTCCGGTGTTCCATTTGCCGGATTGGATCGACCAAGCCGTGGTACTGCTGATCCTGATCGGGTTTCCGATTGCACTGGTGCTGGCGTGGGCATTCGACACGACGTCGCATGGGATCGTGGCGACCGATGCGCAGGAGGCCGAAACGAATCCACGCGTGCGGCGGCGTTCGCGTCGCGCGGGCATGGCGGTCGGTGCGATCGGCGTGCTGATCGCCTTGATTGCCGGAGGCGCATATTGGCACTTCGGGCGACCCGCGACGCCGTCGGTTGCAAAGGTCGCCGACACTGCTCATGGGGCAACGGACCGCCGGGATTCCGCTGCGGTCGCGGCTTCATCCGGGTTGCGTGTCGCATCCGTACCTGCCAGTGCGCAAACGGTCGCGCTCCCCGCCAAATCCATCGCGGTGCTGCCGTTCGTCAACATGAGCGGCGACCCGAAGAACGATTACTTCAGCGACGGCATCACCGAGGAAATCCTCGACGCGCTGGCCCAGGTGCCGAACCTCAAAGTCGCGGCACGCACCTCGGCGTTCGCGTTCAAGGGCAAGGCAGAGGACCTGCGCAAGGTCGGCGAGGTGCTGGATGTCGCGACGGTGCTGGAAGGCAGCGTGCAGAAATCCGGCGACGAGGTGCGCATCACCGCACAATTGATCGACACCCGCAGCGGTTATCACCTGTGGTCGGAGAAGTACGACCGCAAGCTCACCAGCATCTTCGCGGTCGAGGATGAGATCTCCAAGGCGATCGCCGACAAGCTCAAAGTACAACTTGCCGGCGGCGGTGGATCAACGCTGGTTGCGCAGAAGGCCATTGATCCGCGCGCGCATGATTTTTACTTGCGCGGTCTGCCGCTGATCGCGGCGCGCGGGCCCGCGTTGCGCGAGGCAGTTTCCGATTTCCAGCAGGCCGTGGCGATTAATCCGGATTACGCACAGGCCTGGGCGGCATTGGCGGAGGCGCAATTGCTGCTGCCTCACTATTTTCTCGAACCGCAAGTGACGGCTGCGCCCGCCGGCGAAGCGGCCGCCCACCGCGCGCTCGAAATAGACCCGGACACAGCCACCGCTTACGTCGCGCTCGCCATGCACTACCGCGTGTTGTGGAAATGGGCGGAAGCGGACGCGGCGTTCCGGAAGGCCTTGAAGATCGCGCCCGGGGATGCCGAGGGCGCCGACCAATATGGCCAGTACCTGCTCGCGGCGGGGCGTCTGCAGGACGCGCTGGCGGATCGACCGTGCGCAGAAGCTCGATCCGCTGTCGGGCATCATCGGCGCCACGCGCACGAATGTGCTCACTGCCTTGCATCGCTTCGACGACGCGCAGACGCAAATCGGACGCGTGACCAGCCTCCATCCTGACTATGCGCTGGGTCATTTCATCGCAGCGGACGTAGCGATCTACCGCCACGATTACGTGGAAGCGAAAGCGCAATTGGACATGGGCGCGCGGTTGGCGGGAGAAAATCCGGAAATCTATTCGCGGCTGGTGGACGGCATTGCCGATGCGGCGCAGCGCGCCGGCGCCGTACGCGCGGTACTCGCGGCATCCAGCGACACGCATGAGCGACTGACCGCGCCCGCGCGGATCAAATGGCTGATGTTGCTCGGCGACCGGGATGACGCCTTGAATGGCTTGCAGCGGCTCGGCCATGAGGTGATGTTCGGGCAGGACAACGTCTGGCAGCCTGCATTCGATCCGGCGCGCGACGATCCGCGTTTCC
>JGI24740J21852_10000964_pt1 | contig 12808 bp, 9 predicted proteins | sample KBSCornC6_FD_21852 | JGI IMG/M metagenome (IMG submission 21852) | reverse complement strand
AACTGGCCGATCTTCGCCAGGTCGCGCGGGCGCAAGGCCAAGTGCCCACCCGTATCCGTTTGTCGATGCTGATCAAAGTCGGCCCAGCGCGCATTCGATATACCCAAGGGGCCGAACAACACCTCGTTGGCAAAGGCGGGGACGGGCTGTTTGCTGGCTTCGACCACCACCCTGCCCAGAGCAACCACGCCGCCGGTGCAATAGTGCGCTGCGGTTCCGGCCGGGGCGGCGACGGGCAGCTCCAGAAAGTACCGAACCCAGTCGCGCTCCTGGTACATGCGGTCTTCTTGCCCTGGCGAAGCGGGGTCGCGGTCGTCACACGCCAGGCCGCTACGCATCGTCAGCAGATGCTCCAACGTGATGCCGTGTGCAAGCGCGGGGGCATGCGGGTATGCCGCCTCGAGGTATGTGCCCAGCGGCTCATTCACCCCTTTGACGATGTGTTTGTCGATGGCGATGCCTACCAGCAAAGCGGTGATGCTCTTCGTGGCGGAGCGCAAGTCCTGCTGGGCATCCTGGTCGTAGCCATTCCAGTACACCTCCTGCACCAGCTTTCCGTGTCGCACGACAAGCATGCTGTGCAAGCCATGCTCGGCGGGCAGCGGCAAGGTTGCAACTGCCTGCTGCAGCAGGGCGCCGTCCATCGAAACTTCAGCGGGCGTGGCTGTCACCCAGGGTTGCGTGTCTGGGCCAGACACGTGAGCGACGGGCTTTGGTGCGGAGCACCCGCACAAGAGATAGACCAATAACAGCGGAACCCAGCGCTTGAACATGCGTTGCCCGAAGGTGAGGAAGACCACCGGCAGCATAAGCCATGGTGCTCGCCAAAAACCGTTGACCTTGTCACGGTGACAAGGTGTCCACTGCCGGGTGAGGAGGCGTTCATGACCCATCACACATTGACCCAAGCGCTGGCGCACCCGGATGCTTCGCGGCGCCTTTCTGCTGCGCTGAGTGCCGGCATGGCGCCCGATCCGGGCAAGATTGCGCCGCTGGTGGAGCGTTGCCGCGCCGAGCCGGATTTCTTCGTTCGCGACATGCTCACCTGGGCCCTCACCCGGCATGCGCAGGACCTGACCGTGCCGTTGCTGCTGGACGAGCTGCACTCACCGCTGGCGCAAGCGCGTAGCCAGGCGCTGCACACGCTCTCCAAAATTGGCGACCCGGCAACGTGGCCGGCGCTCACCAGCGCGCATCTGCATGACCCCGACGCGGAAGTCGCGCGCACGGCGTGGCGTACCGCAGCAGGGCTGGTGCCGATCGGGCAACGCACGGCGTTGGCACACGAGCTGGCGCGCGAGCTGGGCCGCGGCGACAAACACCTCCAGCGGAGTCTGAGCCGAGCGTTGCTCATGCTCGGCGACGACGCCGTGGCCCCGCTCGAAGCGGCCGCGGCTCACCACACGGACCCAGCGGTTCGCATCCACGCCTGCGCCAGCCTCCGGCTGATCGCCGACCCGGAGGGCGCGTTTGTGCTCGATCCGGCCGATGCGGAGCGCGCAGGTACACCGTTGCCAGAGGCCGTTGCATCGGCAGGTTGCCCACCACCGCTTTGATAGAATTTTTTCGGCACCCAGACGACACCGGAGACACGTCATGCGCATCAGCGAGTTGGCCAAGCGCTCCGGCGTGAGCGCGCGCATGCTACGGCACTACGACAGGAGCGGACTGGTCAGCCCATCCGGACGCACAGAAGCGGGATACCGCGCGTATTCGGAAACCGATGCCTGGCGCCTGTTCCAAGTGGAAAGCCTGCGTGCACTGGGCCTTGGCCTTGCCGAGGTGCGCGAGGCACTCAGCCAGCAAGCCCCTCGCCCCGATGTGCTCATTGATGCGTTGATGGCACGCAGCCGCGAACGGTTGGCCGCAGAGCAAGCGTTGCTTTCCCGGCTGGCCGCCGTGTCCGCCGCATCCCCCGAGGATTGGCCCGCCGTGCTTGACGTCGTACAACTGCTGAAAGGACTCGACTCCACGCATGCACCTGAGCGGCAGCGCGCTGCGTTTGACGCCGCATCCAGCGATGCCCCACTGGCAGAACTCATCGCCCACGCACTGCTGCAGGAGCAAGAGCCGAATGTCGCGGGCGCGTTGCACTGGGCGTTAGGAAGAACCGAAGGCAGCGGCGCCAGCGTACTCGGTGCGGCGCTTCAACAGCCGGATCCGGCCATGCGCGAACGGGCCGTGCTCGCGCTGGCGAAACTCGGCGGCGCCGACGCAGTGGAGATGTTGCGTGGCGCCTTGCGCGACCCCACAGAGCGCGTGCGGTACCGCGCTGCCCGAGTGCTCGGCGAATGGGGCGTACGCGACGCCATTCCCCTGCTGATCGAGCAGGTTGTGGTTGGGGCGCACGATGTTGAGGCGGCCGATGCGCTGGTCGACCTGGCGGAAGACCCCGTGATCGCGCAGCAGATTGTGGAGCGTTTCGACGCCGCGATCTCGGACGGGCATGCCGATGCCCTGGCCCGTGTGCGCATTTGTCAGGCGCTTGCGGAGATCAACGAAGCGGCATCGGCGCTACTTGCGCAGTTGGCCACTGATGCGGACCCAGCGGTGGTGCGCACCGCGCGTTATGTGATGGGGATTCGCGGCGGCGTGCTGAAGGGTTGATCTGGCAATCTCAGCGATGCTCTGACACCACAGTCAGCTGGCATTGCAGACCCTATGTCGTGCAACAACGCGTCTGCTGTATCCACACCGGTTGGCAACCGAGGTGATGCCGGCAGACCCAACGCGCCATTTCCTCAACAATTCTCAGAATTGCTGCAGGCTCGCCCGGACTGATGGCACCGTAACCCTATTGATCTCCGCCTCGCCTAAGACGACGCGGGGCTTACGCGGTTTATGGAGCCACCTTGGACAAACACTCCCCATCACACACAGATTCGCTCATGCTGAAATGGCCCGAAGGCGAGGGTATTTCCCGCCGTTCCATGCTGCTTAGCATGCTCGCACTTGGCTTGTCGGCTTGCGTCGGTTCCGGTGACGGTGGCGTGGGCGGCGCCTCTGCCGGTGGCAGTGTCCCGGCCGGTGGCAGCACCGGTGGCGGTGGCAGTGCCCCGGCCGATGGCGGTACCGGTGGCAGTGGCGCCCCGGCAAATCCGGTGCGTACGTTTGTGCATCCGGGGGGATTTCACACCGAAGCCGACTTTGCCCGCATGAAGGAAAAAGTGGCTGCCAAGGCATCGCCCTGGATCGATAGCTGGAACTTATTAATCGCCGACGGACGTTCCCAGCTTGGTTACACCCCCAACCCGCAAGTCGTCGTGCACCGCGGCGACCCGCCTTATGGCGACAACGTCTATGCGTTGTGTAGCGATATCGCTGCCGCTTACGCCTGTGCCCTGCGCTGGAAGATTGCGGGCGATCAGCACTATGCCGACAAGGCCGTGCAGATCATGAATGCCTGGTCCTCGACGCTGACCAAGATCGGCTGGAGCGACGGCCACTACGACGGCTTTCTCGCGGCGGGATTGCAGGGATACCAGTTTGCCAATGTGGGCGAGATGATGCGCGACTACCCGGGCTGGGCGGCGGCGGATTTTGCGCGCTTCCAGACCATGATGCGCAACGTGTTCTATTCTTCGATGCTCTCTGGCCTGCTGACCAATCCGAGTAGCCTGTCGGTCTTTTCCAGCTGGGATCTGTGCACGATAGCAGCCATCCTGTCCATCGCCATCTTGTGCGACGACCGCGCGGTATTCGACGCCGCGATCAACTACTTCAAAACGGGTCTCGGCAACGGCGGCGTGTTCAACACCGTGAACTACATCCACCCCGGCTATCTTGGGCAAACGCAGGAATCCGGGCGCGATCAAGGCCACAACACGCTCAGCGTGGCGCTGCTCGCGACCATCTGCGAAGTTGCCTGGAATCAGGGCGAAGACTTATACGGATTCGCCAACAACCGCGTGCTGGCCGGTGTCGAATATGTTTCCAAGGGCAACCTGACCGACCCCGCAACGGGGGCGTTGTATGCGGTGCCGTTCGCCCCCTACACCAACGGCGGCGCGCCCGACACCGCGTTTGCCGTCGGCACGCAGGGCGCGCGGCGCATCGGCTGGGCTTCGCTCTATCACCACTACGTCAACCGCAAGGGGCTGTCCGCGCCCTACACGGGCCAATACATGCTGGCGACCCAGCCGGAAGGCGCTTCGGTAGGCGACGAGCTCGGCTACGGTACGCTGACCTTCACACGCGACCCGATCGCCTCCGGCGTGCCGCCCAGCGGCCTGACAGCCTACGTCACCGGCGGCAGCGTGGTGCTGTCATGGTGGGGCACGGCCTATGCGACGAGCTACACCGTCAAGCGCAGCACCACCCAGGGCGGCCCCTACACCACGGTCGCCACCGGCATCGTCGATCCGCGAACGTATACCGATCCTTCTCCCGCGGCAGGAACGTACTACTACGTCGTAACCGCGACGACGCCCACCGGCGAGACGGCGATCTCCAACGAAGCGAAAGCGATCACCGCCGTGCAACTGCACACCCACCTCACCTTCGATGAGGGCAGCGGAACGCAGGCGGCGGACAGCAGCGGCAACCTGCACAACGCCGTGCTGGTGAACGGCGCATGGGGCGCAGGCAAAACCGGCAGCGCCGTGTCGCTGAACGGCAGCAATGCCTATGTCAGCCTGCCCGACGACCTGGTGACTGACCTGGCCGATTGCACCATCGCGGCCTGGGTGTACTGGAACGGCGGCAATGCCTGGCAGCGCATCTTCGATTTCGGCGCGAGCATGGGGCGCTACATGTACCTCACGCCGGGCACCAACACCGGCTCCCTGCGCTTCGCCATCACCACCAACAACGGCGTGGGGGAACAAGGCTTCACCACGTCCACGGGGCTGCCCGTCAAACAATGGGTGCATGTTGCGGTGACGCTGGCCGGAGCGACCGCCACGCTCTACGTCAATGGCGTCGCCATCGGCAGCAACACCACGATGACCACCGCCCCGTTCCGCATGGGCCCCACCAACCAGAACTGGCTCGGCCGATCGCGATACCCGAACGACCCGTATTTCAACGGCCTGATCGACGATTTCCGCATCTATCACGGTGTGCTGACGCAGGCGGAAATTGCTGTGCTTTAGCGTGCGCCCAGCATCTAGGGTGCATGCGTTCGTAGTGATGGGCGATGACTCTGCTTGCGTGGGCTGCAGCACAACAAGTGTCCGAGACGTGATTTGCTGCGGTGTCTTTTGTGGCCTCCCCGCCCGGTATTCCGGCTGGCGCGAAGCGGTTGGCGAGATGACCACTTTCTGAATCCCCCACTCTGGAAATTGGCGTTCGCCCTGGGGGCTGCGGCTTGTATGACAATCTGGCCGCACTCCCCCGACAACAACCGCCGTGCAACACGGCCGCGCCATGCCCCATCTCACACTGGAATACTCCGCAAACCTCCACGCCTTTGACGCCCAAGCGACCTTGCTTGCCGTGAATACGGCCCTTGCCGCCACCGGGCATTTTGTTGAGGCGGACATCAAAAGCCGAAGCCACCGGTGCGACACGTTTGCCGTGGGCACCTCCAGCGCGCCGCGCGCATTCGTACACGCGGACCTCGCGATCTTGAGCGGGCGACCACTCGAGACCAAGCGCGAACTGTCGGCCGCTGTGTTGGCGGTCTTGCAAGCGCAGTGCAGCGCGCCGGCGGGCGTGCACCTTCAGCTTTCTGTGCAAGTGCTTGAGATTGAGCGCGAGTCGTATGCGAAGGTGAGCATCGAAGCGCACGCTTGATAGACAAGGCCTCATTTTGATGAGGCGCTTGCAAAGCATCCTTCCGGGATCGCTTCAGGGGAATATTGCCGGATGCGCCGCAGGTCCTTGGGGACATTCGGCTTGATGACCTTTGGCGTTAGCTGTTGGTTTCGTCATTGCGCGTGCAGAAGGCATCCGTCAGGAATCGCACTAGGTGCGTAAGGGCGAATGCTGCGTAAGTCTTTTGGCACGTTAGGACGCGCAATCTTAGGCATGGTCAACATAACGATGCCACCGCCAACGCACGTCATGGCAAACGTCCAGGATCCCGTCACCATTGCGCCCACAATTCCCACTGGGACGAGCGCCAGCGACGTGAATCGGATTGCCGGGTATGCCCAGAAAATCCATTTCAGCACGTTCCAGCGCACGCCACATATGAACTTCACATTCGCGGCGAGCCCCCGCTCAATCAAGACACGATGCAATGACCTGACCCAGTTGTTGTACGTAGCGATCTGATCGGCATCTGCAGAGCCCGACGGACCAGCGACCCTGACGAGCGCGTGCATGCCGTGAGTTTTTCTGTTGAAGACGACGTACATTTCGGTGCCGTGGTTTGCCAAGGGGGGCGTCAACTGGATCTCTCTGATGGAGTCATACGGTTCCAGTTCGGTCGCGTTCGTATAGGCAACGGAGATACCGACATCTGTCAGCGTGTAGGTGATGCTGCCGTTTCCTCTTGGGGAGAACCATTGGTATATCGGGCTCACAAGCCAGTCACCCTGCGTTTACTGGGGTTGCGGTAGCAAGACACTCGTCCGGAATGGCCGCTGGGTCGTACGGCCCAATCCGTCGCAAGCGCTTAGGCAGGACTGGGCGCTTGACCTTGGGTGTAGTTAGCAAAACAACCGCCCCACCAACACACGTGAGCGCGAAAGTGAAATTGCCGGTTATCACGGCGCCCACCAAACCAAGCGGAGCAAGAATTAACGCGAGGGTTCGAATGGCGGGAGTGACATAGAAAAGCAGTCCCCACGTATTCATGGCGGCGCCGCATTTGAATTCGATTTTGTTGGACAGACCCAACTCGATCAGCCTGCGATGTAGAGCTAGTACCCAGCGATTGAACGCATCGGCTTCCGCCGTAACAACCGGCGGCCGCGGCCCATAGATGATGTCGGACACATACATACCGTAGAGCTTTCTGGGGTACCGGATGATGATGCCGACGCCCTCACTCCCCGCTGCGGGCATAAGCTGCACGTGGGTTATCGTGTCGTAAGGCTCGCCCCTTCGCTCATCTGGCGACACAAACTCGATGCCATTCGCTCTCAACGTAGCGCTCATGGGGAGGGCCCCGTTACGCGAGGTCCAACTGTAGGTTTCCTTCACAGCGCTCGCTTTCCTATAAAGCCGCTTCGGGCGCACGTGCACGGGCGAAGCAACCATTGGGGATCGCGTCAGGGGAGTACGGCCGGATGCGCCGAAGATCCTTGGGAACATCCGGTTTCGGAACCTTTGGCATGGAGAACATGACAAGGCCACCGCCAACGCAAGCGGCCACAATTCCCCATGACTGCATCATGATGCCCCCGACAATCCCTACAGGCGCAAGCGCGAGCGCCAGACCGCGGATGAACGGATAGCCATAGATCAACCACCCAACGATGTTCATGGCAACGCCGCATTTGAAAGTAATTCGCTCGCTGAGGCCGCGATCCAACAAATTCTGGTGCAGCGTTCGAACCCACACGTTGTAACTCTCATGCTGCGACGCAGGCGCCGAAGCGACTGGCCCCCAGATCGTAAAGAGCGCATGGAACCCGAATTCCTTGCGCCTGAAAGTGACGTAGGTGATTGGCTCTCGCTCACTAACTGGTGGAGTCAACTGGACTTCCAGAATGTTCTCGTATGTGTCGAATCGGCGCCCCTGGGAGGTCTCAATCGCAATACCATCGGGTTCCAAGCGCGCAATAGTGGCGGTCGATGCCTCCCTCGGAACCCATGAATATGTAACAGGGGACATCCCTTTTTCCGCCGACTTTGGACTTTTGAATGTCATCAGTTCTTTTTCACTCGCAACGTGTCACTACTTAAGCTAGCGCGTTCAGTCTTCTCGTACAGCTTATAGGTGAACTCCGCGTGAGCGGCATTCTCGTAGCCCTTGCCATCCAATGGCAGGGCAACCTCCAGCACATCACGTCCACTGTCCTTATCAGTGCGCAGCGAGACATCACGTTCCGACGCGCTGGCCAGCGCCGTCCCCGCCTGATCTTTGACTGAAATCGACCAAGCAACTCGACGCTCAGCACCGTGAGACAAGCTCTCCAACTTGGCTTTCACAACATGCCCGCGCGCCATATACCGATAGCCCGCTATGGCCGGTCCGACAACCGGAATAACCACCTCAGAAAGAGAGGGGCCACCCTCCCTTGCCCATTCCACCGTCACCTTGATTCCAAGCGTTAGGCCCGCGAACGCCTGCATTTCCTCGTCCATCCCGGTCTCGACCCACGCAACCACACGAGAGGCGTCTTTTAGCGGGGGCTTGGGATCGCCAAAGGAGGATACCGGCTGATCTCCTATGCCCCAGTAGCTTCTTTTCAGGAACGTATCGTTGAGATCATCTTCCATGTAGAGCGCGTAGAGCGACCACCCGAAGCCGACGATCCCAAGAACGATTCCAATACCAGTCAGAGATGCGCCGACAATTTCCGCCGTCGCCGCAATACCTAAGCGCTTCAGGATATTTTCTGCCAGCACGGTTGCAGCTGTCGCTGCTTCCCGGCGCGCCAACTGCGCTGCAAATTGGGTAGCCGCCCCCAACGCCAACGCCCCCGCCGACCCAGCAAACATCAACCCCGCCCGGAAATACTCGTTCGCCGCCTGCGCGTCGCCGCTGTCCTTGCGCGCCGCGTACTTCGCAAAGGCGCCGACTGCATCGAACGCGGAACCAGCGGCTGCGGTCAGCCCGCTGGCCAGGCGCAGCGACGACAGACTCACCCCTGCACGCGGCACCAGTTGGAGCGTGGCACCGGCGGTACGCGCCTTGACGACCGTCATGGAGACAGACAACCCGCCGCCCACCAAGCCTGACACGCAGCTGAACACACTCATCAGGGCGTCTACGTATTCATAGCCCTGCGCGTTTTTGAGCGACTTCAGCGACGTGATGAGCGCCCACACCTGGAACACCGCCATCACGCGCACGACATGCGCTTCTTTATCCAGCAGGGCATCCAACGTGGCGCGCCCTGCGCTCGCCTGTTCACCGATCAGTTTGGTCGCGAGTGACTTGGGCAGCTTGAATGGTTGTTTGAGACCGCCCAGCACGTCATCCGCAACCACCTCGACCAGCTCCTCCCCTGTGCGGGCGGCCTGTTTCTGAATGCGCGCGAGTGCGTCTTGGGTGAGCATGACAGGGTAGCTTTCTGGCACGTTCAGCCCCGGCCTGCCCGATAGTTTGCGTAGCGAACGCCCGGTCTCGCGCCGTTCTGCACGTGTGGTGGCGGACTTGTTGACCATGCTCGCTTCGAGCTGCCCTTTGCTGAGGGCATCAGCCACTGCGTCGAGCGCGTCGCCTTGTGGAATCTTGAATCGGACCGTCACGTACGGTTGCTTGACGTCGGGGTGCGTCACCTGCTCCATCAGCACGCGTGTGCGGATGTGGAAGCGGTAGTAGTTCTCCAGCTTGGCAGGGTCCGTTTTGGGAATACCCGCGACTTTGGCTTTGGCCGGGTCCAGTGCAGCCGTGGCCAGATTCAATGCCTGTTCTTTTGTGGCAGCAATGCTCTGCGCCGCCTGGTTGAGCGTGTGCTGGTGCGGCTTCAACGACTCGCGCACGATGGCAGAGACTTCCAGCACACCGGCCAATTTTTCAAGGCCGTCCTTGCGCTTGCCTGGGTCGGACATGATGGCGTCCACGGCATCAAACGGCACCACCAGCGCGCGGTCTGCCCAGTTCTTTGGATCCGTCAGCGGTTGATCCAACATGGCAACGAAGAACTTGGCCGCGGGCTCGCCTAGCGCACCGCCGCCGCAAGCCTTGTCTACCGCCACCCATCTTGCGACGACATCCAACACTTGCTGTGCCACCGTGCCAGGAGACTGCACAATCTTTGCGAGATTGATCTTCCAGTCGAAGTCGTTCTGCATCACCAGCTCGAGCGCGGGGCTCTTCAGCCAGGTGATGTAGTCGGTCTCCCGTTTGGCGATGTAGTCGTTGTCCCAACGGTCGCTTGCTTTCTTGTAAACGTCGCGCCAGTCCGTCAGCTCCTTAAAACGCAACTTCTCGCGATAGCGGTCACGTCGGCCGGTGGCGGTCTGTCCGCCGTAGTGGCGGTCGGCCACAGCTTTGACATCGGCAGACGGCACGCGCGGATACCCCAGTGCGGTTTGCTGGCCAGGGTGGTCGCGCGAGGGAATGGTCTGCGGTACCGGACGCCCTTCGCCATCCAGGCGCTCCGTACTCTTGGGCAACTCGCCTTTCAAGATGCGCCCGTAGTCCACATCTCGGAACGGAATCGGCTCAAACGTCGTGCCGGCCGGCAGCTTGCCGCTCGCCCGCTGCTTGTTGAATTCCTCCTCCGTCATGGGCGGGATGTTGCGGTTCATCTCGCGCGTGATGTTGCGGCGGACCTCTTCGCGTGCTTGCGCAATCGCCCAACCTTCGATGGTCTCAGCATGCAGGCTGGAGCGCAGCTTCCAAGCGCGCTGCGGATCGGCATCCCCACCCTTGTAATCGGCTGCGCCAGCTGCCCATGCCTTCTTCGCCTCCAGCGCCATGAGCCGAATGTGGTTATGTTCGGCCGCCACCCCGATCGGGTCGGGCAGCATCAGGATCAGCGCCTTGTCCTTGGACTTCGGGCCCGCCGTCTTTTCGATGTCACGGACGGCTTGAGTCATCGCCTGAGCCTTGCCGAGGCGGGCTGTCGTGAGAGGAACAAGCGCGTTTTCGAACGCGGGCAAGATCAAAGCCTGATCAGCGCCCGCCTTTGGTATGGCGTTGTTGAACTCGATCACGTTGTGCTGTAAGGCATCCGTGTTCAAGAGCATCGCGCCTTTGCTAGGCAGAGTGCCGCCTTCGAGCCACGCTTTTGCCTTGAATTCCGTCATGCGCTCAGCCCGCTTACCGTGGCTGTTCGAGGTGTAGTCGCGCAGCACCTGGGGTGCCCACAGGTGGGGCGTGTAAGCGAACCAGATTTCGGATTGCGTGTTTGGCCCGACGAGCGTGATCAGCCCCGCCGGCAAGTTGGATGCGCCCCGCGCGCAGACCGAGCCCTTAGCGTCGTCCTTCAGGCCATCCGTCATCTTGGCGTATTCATCGGGTGTGACCTGCTCCAACAGCTTCTTGAGCGTGCCGTCGTTGTAGCTACGCCAGAGATCCCACTTGCCGCGATCCTTGTAGAGCACGAGCACAAAGCCCTCTGCCAGCAAGCGCACCGCGGGCACCGTCCCTTCGCGCTTGAGATCACAGAACTCCGAGTCCAAGCTGGAGGCATAGACGTAGTCGGACTCCTTCAGGATGCCCCGATACCGCATGTCCACAACAGTGGGCCGCACGAGTAGCAGCGGAAAATAGATGCGTCCGCATTGCTGGCAGTCCGCCCCGTGCATGTGAGCCGGTTTGCCCCCTGGGGATGAGGTTGCTGAATTCCCTGCCATGTCTCTTTCCTTTAAACCTTGATCGCTACACCTGTTCAAACCCGCGCGGCGGCATAACGTTCCCAGAACGTAGCTGGCAGCGCGTTGGCGTGGTCCTCAAACGTGCCGGGCGCGTCAGTGGCTGCGTGAATGGCGTCACGCCAATGCGGGTCTTGCTCAAAGCCCGTCTTCAATTCGACGGCCAGCAGTACGTAGGTTTGTGCGTCACGCCCGTCGAGGCCTTGGGCCGACGCCTGGGCCGCATACCGATGCAAGATGTTGATGGCATCCTCGGGCAGCGTCTGGCCCGCTTCATGCAACCGCATGCGCCACACGTCGAGCAAACGGTTGACCATGCCAACGTGGTGTAGCCGGGTCCATTGCGCCGCATCCGGTGGGGCGGGCTTCCGCTGGGCGGCGACGGTCTCGTCGGCCTGGGCATCGAACACTGTCACCCGCCCGACAGCATCAACCGCTACCCATGCCAACTCCGCCCCCAGCAGCGCGGTGCGTTGGGCGGCAGAAAGCTGCTGCCACAGGTGCGATAGCACACGCGGATCATGCCAGCGCAGATGCACCCTTCTGTTACGTGCGGCATCGAACTGATGCGCGGCCTGCCCCAGGCGTCTGGCGATCGCGCTGGCGCTCTCGGGGCCCGCCAGCCAGCCGCAGACCGCGTAAGCACTCTCATCACTCCCATCGAGCCCCTTGGCGGCCAACGCAATGCTTGCCTCCAACAACGGATCGTCCAGGGCAGCATCTGTTTCCAACAGGTAGGCCGCGACCTTGCGGCAATCGAGAGCGATGACGTGGGGAAGAAATGCGTCGTCGACATCGCCTTGCAGCACGTCACGCGCAATAGCCTGCACGCGTGCGTGCCCATTCCGCAGTTGAAGGGAATCTTCCTGGCTCGGGACGTACAGCAGATAGAGGCCGCCGTCGGGCCAGCGTGCCCGCAAGGCGGTCAGGTGTTGCAACACCTCTTGTCGGAAGGCAGCGTTGTGCATAGGGCTCCATCTCCATCTGAGCGTTGACGGACTTCGCAGCAGAAACTGACCATGGGCCAAGATGCTAGAAGAAGTGAGCCGGCTGTGATCGCGCAAGACGTTAAAAATGGCCCGGCAGGTGTTGAGGTGTTTTTACATCTCACCATCGGGATATTTAATTCTTGGGCAGCGGGCCCAGCCGTCGGCGGAGTGACGCGATAACAGGCATCCCCGCCCGTCACATCGGGGAACCGTGTTGCTGTTGTTATTGGCTTTCGCCAGCCCGCTCTATGGCGGTCAGCACTTCCCACGTTTCAGGGTTGATCTGACAGCCCTCCAACACCATCGATACGAAGGCGCCGATGCCATCCAGAAAGCCCGCCCGATATTCCGGCGCGTGGATGCTGGTGTGGGCCAGCGCCAAGCGCAAGGTGTCGGGGCGGAGTTCACGATGGATACGCAGATCGGCTTGCGTGCGG
>JGI24740J21852_10000962_pt1 | contig 12811 bp, 12 predicted proteins | sample KBSCornC6_FD_21852 | JGI IMG/M metagenome (IMG submission 21852) | reverse complement strand
ACACTTCCTCCGGCCGCCAGAGCGGGCGTAGCTCAGGGGTAGAGCACAACCTTGCCAAGGTTGGGGTCGAGGGTTCGAATCCCTTCGCCCGCTCCAGATTTTCTAGTTATTTCATCATTTTAAGCCGGCACAATCCTCTAGCGGGTTGGGCTGGCATTTAGGGGCTACCACCGGGCTACCACCCAACGAAAATTGTTCGCTCGCGTCCAGCTACGCTCGTTGGGGTTCACGGGACCATGGCTAAACAGCGCCCTGGCAAGCGCTTGGGGTATATTACCAGCCCCTGCCGGCCCCCACCCGCCGCACCAAGCTGCCTAATCTTCTATATATTTTACATAGTGTTATGGGCGCATAGCGATGGTTTTGCATCGACCATGGCGATGTTAACACGACCACGCTACACGGTTGCCAATAGGCGGCGCGCTAAACCCGCTAAAGCTGCTAACGCCTATCATCCGGCGTGGCCGTTTACCGATCGCCCATTGCCACACGAGCGCAATATGTCTGAACGTTGCGCGCGAAGTCAGGATCGCCACTTTTCAAGGCTTCGACCTCCGCCTTGGGGCAATCTCCGGCTTGAAGGGCTTCCGTTGCTCTGGCGCGCGCTTTCCGCTCACCAATGGAACGGATGAAGCCGATCATGCCACCACCTTGGTCTGCGGGCTGAGAAGCGGAAGGGCGTTGCGCGCCGCCCATGGTTTGGCAATTGAGCGTCGGGCCGACAGCATTGCATGTCGTGTATGATCCATCCGGACCATTGCAATGTAGGAACGGGCCATTGGCAACGCAGTTGGATAGCTGAGCAAGTGCGGGGTTCGCGGCCATCAACAAGCCTACAGCAAGCGCTTTGCGCCCATACCTCAGCAACGCGCCGAACTTCATCGGGCTGGTTCCGGCTAAAAATTTCACGGTAATCCTCCTTTAGGTCGCCGATTGCCAGATACCGCCCAATTATTAATATGATGGATATATCCCGTGGTTTAATGCCCCCTTAAAAGAAAACGTCCGGTCATGCGTGGACGAATTCTTGTCGGGCAAAACATTCGCCACATCCGGGTCACTCAGGGAGTTTCTCAAGAGCGGCTGGCCTACGATTCCGGCGTAGATCGGTCTTACCTCGGTGGCGTTGAGCGGGGGGAAGAGAATCCCACGGTCGATGTGCTTGATCGTCTTGCAACAGCGCTAGCTGTTCACCTCAGCGAGCTATTTGTTGAGCACCCTGGCGACTCCGCACCACGAGCATTGCGGCCGGGGAGAAAGCCGAAACAATAGGAGGAAGGGCTAGCGTAGCAGCCTTTAGGTCGGTTGCGGACAGTCGACTTACGGCTCCCCAATTAGGAAAGCAGACGTTCGCTTGGCATCGCTACGGAACGAAAGTGAGCCGCTTATCGACCGAGGGGTTTAAAAGACCAACCTAGGAAAGCAGGCCCAGCGCTAAACCCTGCGCGAGTTAAATGCGGGGGAGATTTACCCCTCAACAAGCATTTTCTGCACATCTTCAGGAACAAATATATCTCGGATGGAGCCATCGTCGATGAGAATATTCTCCGGATTTCCGAGCTGGATATAACGGATTGCCTCGGAGCGCGCGATGATCGAGTTGGCGCGCCCTAATACAGCTTCCATCGATTCATTCCGATGCTTGGCAATAGTCTCAAGAAGCCATTCGAACCATTCGGGGTCGCCGGTGTTGATATGCATATTGGCTTCGCTCTGGATTTTCGCTCTCGGCGAAGGCGGTCTTTCTAAGGGGCCGACGAGCCCATCGAGGATCTCCGATGCTAGCAGCATCCTTTGCATTCCTGAGATGATTTCGGTCCAGTTCAACACCCGCTTATTTGCTTTGAGGGCCGCAGGTATGAAATCGGCTAAGCGATAGATCAGGCGGGCAACAAAAGATGCCGAAGCCATCCCGCCGACGGGCAACATGGTTGCGAGCACAGTCTGTGCGCCGGCTGCGAGAAAGCCGGTTCCGACGGTCGCATGAGAACTGGCATCAATCCCGTGGGTATCGCATGCGCTCAAAATTACGATTGGAGGAATCCGCGCCTCTCCGCGCAAGTGCCACACATCAACATTCTCGTCCCCGATCCGGAGCGTGGCGACGCCTGTTTCGCTGTTTCCTCTCCCATGGCCGTCAAAAATAAGGATCGGCGCATCTGAACGATTCAAGGCGTCCACAAATTCTGCCCTTGACGAGACCCGTTGGGTTTTGACCTCCACTTTCCCGAGCCACTGTTGGGAAATTGCGTTCAGCGCACCAACAAGGAGATTTCGTAACGGGTCGTCGTCTTTGAAGGATGAAATGACCAAGACGCGGCGAATCTCATCTGGAGAGATAGTGACCGGCTCGCTCATTGCGAGCTGGGCCAAGAGTACGTTTCCTGGGGTTGAACAAATCCTGGAACAGTCAAGCCGGAGCATTAGTGGTAAACCGTCAATCGGAAGCCATTCGATAGGTGCGTCACTGATGATTTTTATGGGACCTCCGATCTCTGCAATCAGTTTAAGCCGATCTTGACTCACCGCATCGGCAAGCTGCTTTTGCAGCAGGTGGAAAAGGCGCGGGGTCTTGAGTCGACCCGCATTGCCCGCGCGAATGTTACGCGCATAATTGCCAAGCAACGGAAATACGTGGTTTACTCCGGGTGACAGTCGCATCACGGCTGAACACGTTTGAGCAGCTTTCAGTCCTATCGCGGCGGTGAAAATATTCAGGTCCTGTTGCCGAATGGCTAGGACGTGCTGAGCGGCGGCTGAATTCAAAAGACCTTTAACGACCTTAGCGTCTGTCTCGATAAATAAGGTGCGCTGAGTTTGCATGAGCCGCAGCACCGCTCCAGTCTCACGATCGACTGGGGTAGCGGGTCTGAATCTGGAATATGCGTGCCGATAGAACGCAGGTTCGACGAGATAAAGGGATGGATGGATTAACGACATCCGATGAAAACCCCTATAGCCCACCTCTTCCCGCACGGCCTCGACGGCTTTCACGCTATCTAAGATGACCTTGGTATATTCGTCTTCGGATTTCCCGTGGAAAGACTCTGGATCCCGTGCTTCCAGATGCGCGCGGGCCAGAACCATGTGATTTGGAAGAGTGATGTTGTGACTCCACGCTTTCAAATCAATTGGCTTCGTCTCAAGGTTATTCCAGTTATCCAACGCGGATTTTACGGCTTCCCTGCGAGCTTGAGACAGCTCCTGGCCACGCTCTTCTAATACCTTCCGACAGTATGCTCTAAGAACATCTGGTGAGAACGCGCTGGCCTCGGTCGATCCTTTGGAGGCGTCCAACGGTACATGAAGCATGGACGTAGGCTGCATCGCCATCCACGCGGACACCCGCTCAGTCACGTCCGGATTTGACGACAGCAGGACCACGAAGAAGCCGAGTTCCTTACTTTCAGACCGCTCAAGGGGAGATATGCTCAGGGGAGACCAAAGAAGCTGCCTCATCCCGCCCATACGCTGAGCAATCACGCCCTCGATGGAATGTGACGGTTCAAGCACATCTGCCGGAAGCTGAGCGAGAAGCTCGAAGGCCCAAATCAGGTTCGGCCAACTCGGGCCAAAACCCTGAAATGGGGAGGCATCCTCTAGGGCATCGTCAGCCAAGACGACTAAATAATGTATCCTGAGCGGGTCTGGAAACATGGCCGTTTTCCTACACACCTTCGCGAGCAGACCGGGGAAGACTGGTGCATTCCTTTGCTCGTGATTGGCCAATAATCCCAATTACCCACGGAATTCTTTCCTCTGGAACACGCATACGGGCATGAAACAATGCATTGTACAACGCATCCGAAAGTCCCGGACTACCAAGCTTTTCGATCACCCTTTGATGGGCGAAGATGTCGAGCGTCGAGCAGGGCTTGAGCGTCGCAAACCTTTCGCGGCAAATTGCCAAACCTTTTTTCTCGTCAATTACCGGTACGCCCATATTGGCGGCGGCCCAGGCAATCGTCGCGGCCTCGCCGTCATCGAGGGTTGTCTGGCCCGGACCTGCAACCAGTCCGAGAAAAGCTTCTTCGCATTCGACAGTGAGGGCCACTCGTTCAGCAAGTCCGGATGCGAGCAGATGATCCACAATACTGGCATCAGTACGGCCTTTGGCTCGCCCGGACTCCAATTCCCCTATCACTACGTCGGTGATCACGATCTTGTTAGTAAGCGCCTCAAGTATTTGGATGGCACATCCAGTCGCGTTGAGATTGATTAAAACGCTGGCATCAGGAACGAGCAACGCAGAGGGATCAAATAAGCAATCTGGGAGCCCCATTGGCCTCGCTCCCTTCATTGCCTAAGCCATCAAGAAGCGCACGCAAATCGAGGCGATCCAGGCGAAGAAGCTTGGCAAGTTGCCCTTCGCTGAGCAGCCCCCGCCGCCATACTTCGTCGGCCATGATGCTCATGCGGAGCGAAACCGGACGATCGGCATCGTCTTTTTGCTCGTCGCGCGAGATATGACCAAGTACCTGCCTTATCTGCTCCATCGTGATCCCGCCGTTTAGCTGAAAATATTCCCAGCTATCTCGTTTTACGAGTCCTAGTTCTTCGAGGCGCCGAACAAGCGCTTCGCGAGAAACCCCAAAATAATTGGCAAGCACAATAATGTGACGTCGCGTCAGTTCGCCCGCCCCCGCAGTGATGTCCTGAAATTTCTGCTTAACCGCACGTGCGGGCATCAAAAGGGCTCGACCGAATGCGTTGGCGTATCGCTCCTCGCGCGCGCCCTCCAACGTGGCGTCATCAAGAATATCGGCTGCGCGCCGAGTTGAAATGAAATGCCCGGTTTCATGCCCTGCGGTGTTCGCACGCCTATCCCGTGGGTGATTGGCATTCAATAGAATGCAAGGACCGACTGCGTCATCGAACGCAAAAAGACCGGAAATTTTGGTCGGCAGGCGTCTAACATATACTCGAGCACCGAGCTGCAATTCCAAAACGCTGACAATGTCGGTTAGGGGATTAAGGCCAAGCCCTAACCATTGCCTCAAATCGGTTGCGTCCTGTTCGGCTTGCGCTTTCACATCACCGGGCAGGATCGGACTTTCGGGCGGATAGTTTGCTACGCGGGTGATCCCCAGCAGCGCTTCAAGTTCTACTTCGGCCCTCACGAGATCGTTCAGGAGCGCCGCCGCGTCGCTGACATCGCTATCTTCCGTATTCGTTAGCCTCCTAAATTGAGGTAGCAAGTTGACCTGTACAGCCTCTTGCCGAAGCAATTCATTGATGGAAGTTTTGTAAAGCTTCGCGAACTCCTGCAATTCAATAAGCCTGGCACGCCGCTGGCCTTGCTCAATGGCTACCAAGGTCGTCCGCGCCATGCCAAGCGAAGCGGCGGCTGCGGCCTGCGTCAGCTTCACGTCTTCACGCGCCAAACGAAGTTTTTCGCCCAATTCCTGCGGGGAAATAGAGTCCAGTATCGACGTCATTGAAGATTGGCCGTCCATTGGCGGATAAACGAATTTGGTCCGAGCGAGCCGACGAAGGCGCACCATTCGTCGCGGTGACGGCGAAGGAGGTCGGCAAGTTTCACTTCGGCTTCTTCGTTGGAAATGCCTAGCGCCTGGGCGAGTTGCAACGCATTGCGCCGGACCGTTGGCGCGTGGCGTTGCGAGTCTGCCATGCCGGCCAGATGGTCCATATGCATCGTTCCAGCAATGGCATATTGCCTCAGCGCGTCGGTATGCTTGGCAAAATCCGGGGAAGCTCCCTGTTCGAAACTGTCCGCGCTTAGATTTTCCCAGACGTATCGATCGTTCGGCTCTGAAAGGCCTGCCGCGTGCACGCTCGTTCTGCGCAGCATACAGGCGGCGCAAATACCACATTGCCGCTTACTGCCCTCAACTGGCACATGTCGATTTTGCTGCCAACACGAAACCGTAGAATCCCAGCTATCGCGCTCGTCGGATTCGGTCACAAAGGCTTTAAGCGTTTCGCCCTTGGTGAACCACAGTCTCGGGAACGTATAAGCGACCTGATGCCCAAGGAGGGCGGCAAAAAGCCGCTCCATTCGGTCGGTGAAAAGGGGATGGTTCCGATAGTCTGGATAGGCGTGAACGACCGGGATCAACACAGGACCTAGTGCGCCCTGGCCGCTCTCAGGAACGACGATCGTGTCAACTTTTGATAGATACGCCGCGATGCCGGAAATCATCGCGAATTTGAAGCCACGAGAGCGGTTGCTCGCCTCCGGAAAGCGCCCGGCGCTTGGACGCACTTTGTAGGGAATGTTAGTGAACGGAAGGCGACTACGGCCTTTGCACGGCTGATCGTGCTTCTTGGTCCCTAGGCGTACACGAACCACACCAGACCCGTATAAGTTTGCGGACAACGCGGCGACCGCACGAGAGTCCATGCCGTCACTGAATGCCACTATCGCCCGCGCACCTGAAGGCAGGTTCAAACTCGACTGAGTGCGAGGCGATTCATTCGTTTTGCGAGCCGTGAAATTGAAGACCCACTTGTCCCCCGTGAGGAAGCTCACCGCTGAAATGAGTGCACTTTTAACTTCGGGAGCGTCCCATCGGGCCTTATCGTGAACGGCGATTTCCAGTTCAAACTCCCGACTCCAGTGGAGCGCAGGTCGGCGTTTTAAGCGGTCGCAAAATTCAACGGCGGCAGCGACTACCAGCATATCAAAGATGATCGGCTGCCAGTCTGCGAAGCAGTAGGAGAGAAGGCTATGCTCCTTAAACGTGATATGTTCGCCGATGACGCACGTAATTGCCTTACCCTTGGCCCCGCGCTTCTCGCTCACTTTGACCCTAGTTTTGGGATGCGTTGAAGGGAGAACGGCGGTCATCGCAGGCTCACTCCCTGGTCAAGCCCCGTGCGTTTTTGAGGAGCCTTGATGATCATCGCCTTGCCGCCTGCGACAAGGCGATGCGTCACCTGTGGAAGGGAATGGCTATTTTGCATTTCGCCGACGCGCGACTTAAATTCAGAAGCGCGCACCGCTCCGGTTTTCCGCTGATAGTGTTCGTCCATGCCGCGACAATGCCGATCCATCCATTCTTGCGAAGCGTCGCTGAGAGTCGAGGCCAGAGCGGCTTCACCGACTTTGCCAGACAATACCGCCCCGATCGCACAATCCACAATGAGGCTACCGAGCGGCGACCCATCGGTTAGCACACGGAGATTCTCAATCTCGGCATTACTGGCTGCAAACAAACTGCCCTGATCTGGATCGCACAAGACGCGCCGCAGTGCGGCCAGTACAATTTCTGGTACTGCCCTGAAGTCAGAAAGAAGTGCGGCGTCAACGCGTGCGCATACCTCTTCGATCGGGACTGAACCGTTATCGAGACATTCTGCTACTTTCTTCCAGCGTCTGCCCAACGGCAAACTGCGATGCGGACCATCACTCATCGGGAGCTCCTATCCTCCCAATTTCTCACCGATTCTCTGAAATGTCAAGTTTTCTATAAAAGTTTCCGACAATGTCAGATTCGGCAGGAAAATTGCTTGTTATCCGTGAGCGGTCCAGCCCCTAATTTTCCGAACGGAGCGGCGAGGATCGGGCAAGGATGGCTGGCAAATATCCCGCAGATCACTGCAACGACTCAAGGTCTTCACCGAAACCCCGGCGGATCGACACGCAGTCGTCGCAAAGGCGCAGTGACGGAACGCCCGGCATCGCTTCAGCCGCGTTGATGATCCGGTAGTCCTGGCCCGGATCGCCGCACGATGAGCAAACATCGACCGAGTGCTCGTTGGATATGGCTATGCGAGCCATTGCGCCGAGGCTGGGCTCAACGCGATCGACGATATGGAACCATAGATCGGTATGCGGCTGTATTCGCTCCATATGCTCTGCCACATCATCGGGGTGATGATGCAGGAGCCACGACCGCGCGGTTTCACGCCGCTCCTGATCGTTGCGAACGAGCGTTTCGTACAGGGTCATCAATAGCCCTAGCGTTTCCCGCTCATTCGCTTTTTGCATGGTTTCATAATGCGCGAGATTGACGGAAAACCGGATGCCACCGGAATAAGCCTCGCGGATGGTTTCGATGCAGTAGATACGCAAATCCTCGCGCATCGCCGGATCGGAGATGCTTTCCATCAAAGCCAGGTCATAACGATACGGATGGGCTTGAAGTTCGTGCTTCCACAGATCGAGATAGCCCGACTCCCGATACGCCTGCGCGATAGCCGCATCGTGGTCGGGATGCTCGCGCACGAAGCGGTCGAGATCATTGAAGTTTTCAACGCTCTCGTCGAGCTCGCGGGCGACGGCCAGTACCGCGTTGTGTGAATCGCGCATCCGCTGGAGCGGGTTGGGCCGACGGTCCAAAGCCTCGATTTCTTCCGGCGTCACCGTCTCGGTGAGATCGCGCAGCTCTTCGAGCAACGGGCTTACCCGCAGGTCTTCCGGCGTGCAGTAATCCTCATCGGGCACGAGCGCGATGCCGACGCTCGCATAGGCGCGTGCGACAAGGCGAGAGCAAAACTGCTTTGCGGTTCGCGGCTTGGATCCGCCCAGCACAGATCGAACGGCCTCCGGTTTTGAATATCGCGCGCCGATCTCGGATCGGGCGAAATCCACGATCCGAGCTATCGTGGCTGGCGGCTGGGGTTCGCGCGACCGGAAGCCAAAAACCTCCTCGTCGTCTTCAAACAATTCGCGCTGCAGATTCCAAGCCTGCACGCCAGCCGCCGTAGAATCGATGATCGATCCATGCTGAACACAAATCATGGCATGGGAGACGATGCCCCCTGTCGAGGCCCGAATGACCTTTCCCATTTTTGTAGTGCTGGCCGTCAGGATGATATCTCCCGGCTCCAACCTGTCGATTTTAATTCGCTTCACGATCCCGCCGATTCTCGATGCCCGTCGAAGTTCTATCATGATCTTTGGCGATCCGCATTTTCAACGCGGCCGGGCTTTAGCCGCGCATCGCGCCACGATGTCAGCCGTCGGTAACAATCCCTATTGCAGGTCTGAGGGAGCTTCCCCTTGGCGCGCCCGCAAGACCTATCCTTCGGGTTATGGCTGGTATCCCCTCCTTCGCTTTGTGCAGGATTGTGTGGTCCCCTCCGGGGCTCTGTCAAAGCAATTTGGCAGTGGCGATAGTGCGCTACTAGCCGGCAGCGATTCCCACAAATCCAGAGCCTCGGAAAGCTTCAGCTATTCTCGCTGACCGCACCCAAAGTCGCTGGCGCGAAAGTTTGCAATTTTCGGTCGCTCAGACCGCCGCTCGGTGCTGTGCGCTTGAATGGCAGCTTAGGATCGCGCCGACGACAATGGGGCGCAAAGAAGGCGTTCAGTCCGGGCGGGCGATTTCCCAAACCTCTCGGTAGCGCTGGCCTTCGACTTTCGCGCCGCCCTCTATAGGCCTGACCCAATGATGGTGTTCGAGTATGGACATCGCTTCTCGCGCCCTACCTGCGTCGCGAATGGAGTTTGGCCCCAACTGATAGATGTGGGTTAGCGCGACGGTCGGATGACCCCAACCACTGCGTAGCCATTGCAGAAGCTTTTCTGCTCGCTGGAGTTCGGTTGAGCTAGCCCCCTGCTCGAACAGCCGCAAGGCTTCGCCGGCATAATAGCGAGCGATGATGATCGCTCGTTCCATCGTTGAGGCGGCGATGGCCGTAGCATCCAAATTTTCCACCAGTTCCAACACAGCTACAATGCGAAGCGCATGTTCGGCGAGCTTGTTTGCAAACCCTCTGATAGGTTCAAGACGTTGGCCATCCCCCAATTCTTTTTCACATTCATCAGCAAATTTACGCCACAAGGCCTGCGCGCCAGAGGAGAGCCGGATTTCTCGCGGTCTAAGTTCGGGATTAGACGGCGATGCCCTTCGTTGCGGGCGCTTGAGCGCGTTAAGCAATATCGCGTTATATTTCTTCAACGCGGGTTCCGTTGTCGCCTTGGGTTTCCTTTGCATGCGTTGCCCCGCGATACTGGGAGGAGCCGAAACCAATATGCGAGAAAGCAGCCCCTGTTGCGACAACGTAGGATCAGCAAGAAGACCATCCGCTATCCCGGGCTGGACCATCAAGTGCATAGACAGCCGTCGGCCCCGGAGCAGCGTTACGCCATCGCCCCCTCTCGTCCGCCTGATATCCTTTGCGTCCCAGAAGTCTGACAGGCCCGCGCCCGTGCGGAGACGGATTTCTTCCGACATTCCATAACCGCCGATAAAGGTACCAGCCTCGTCGCTAAATAGGCCCAGCGATGGCTCACCCTCCGCCATAAGGCGGTGGAGGCCTTCCAGCGTCGGTTCGTTGACTGTCAGGAGAGGAATCAACGGCGGCGAGGGCGGAGGACCCAACTGCTCCAGGGCTGATTTTCTCTCGCTGACGTCTTTTGATTTGAGTGCGGCTTCACGAGATCGATTGTAGGCATCTCTCGCATTCAGGTAGGATTGGCGCTCACGTTCATTGCGATCATACAACTCTGCTTCCCTGAGTCGGATGGGCTCCAGCGCGATCTTGTCCGCCGCAGTTTTTCGCTCACCCGATGAGGCGACAGTTACAAAGTAAAGGGAAATAGGTCCCTTTGTCCCGAGAGCGGGGTGCACGACGTCAGCATGTGCCTGCACTGCCAATGCTGCTGCGGATAAAACTGATTGTGCGGCGAGTGCTTCTGGACACTGCACTTTGTCTGTTACGGCCTTTACAGCATCTCCCAGCGGTTTTCCGAGAGCGTCTATCGGGTAAGGTTTGGCGCCGACCGTGGCACGCCGCAGTGGAAGAGGTGCGAGTTTCTCAATGGTCTCGGCCGCAGCATATTGCTGTCTGATTTTACGAGGCACGGGTGATCCCCCTGAGTTCGTCGTTGAAATCCTTGAACCGTTCGCTGGGTGTCATGATTCTGACTTGCCGATTGCCAATGTTGTGGTTGTCGGCTGCGCGGTCCGCCGCCAGTGCGCCAGCCGCATCGTTGTCCGCGGCGATGGTAAGCAGCCGAATGCGGTCCGGGATCGCCATGGTGGCCATCAGCCCAGCGCCACCAGCTACCCATACGGGCTGACCATCAAGGCCCTGATGAAGTGTTAGGCCATCTTCCAGGCCTTCACAGATGATGAGTTCATCGTCAGGTTCGCCAAGCCATACCGCACAACCGGCGATGTCGCCGAGGGACAGGCGCGCGGGCTCGACATCGAGCTTGGTGCCGTTGGGCTGTAAAAAGGTACGCTGTATGCCGCTCAGATCGCCGTCGAGCGTCTTAAAGGGCGCTACAAGAGTGGGGTGCCACCCCCGCCCTGGGTAACGAAGCGTAGATGATCTGAGGGCATCCCAGGCCTCTGAAGGCTGCAAGCCCCGGCTTCGCAGATATGCTTCGGCAGTCGTGCCTTCGATTTCTGACCCGTTGCAATAAATTCGCTGCGCTTGCGCCGCGCCGTTACCTTTAGCAAGTTTAGCGGTATTAGCGGTAGGGCGGCCCACGGCTCCCGTCGTAAGGGCTGCGCGGACGATAGGATCGGACCGCAAGCGTTTCGCGGCCCTCCCGTAGTCACCGTTCATGCGCACGTATGCAAAAAGTGAAACGGGATCAGACCCGCCTATAGCAATCGCGTGATCTCTCCATCGGCCGGAATCTACGTCGATCACGAACGAGCCGAGGTTTTGGTCGTTTCGGTTCGGGTTGAGGGCTACATACTGACGACCCCGGAACTCGCCTATCGGCAACCATTGCATCACTAGGCGAGGAAGGGCGGCCAGAATCGCGCGCTTAAATCGCGTGTCCGGTCCCTTCTCTCCGGTCACGAGTTTTCGCCCAAAAGACGGCGGAGCGATTCCACTTTTATGAGACGTCGGCGGCCGATTTTGACCGTCTCGAGCCTCCCTTCATTGATTAGCAAATAGATTGACGTGCGGCCCAAGCTGAGTGCCTTGGCGGCTTCTGTAACGGATGCTGCGATTGCCTGCATCATAACCTCCTGAGATGTCACCGGCATTCACCGGCGAAAGGAGGTATGGCTGAAATGAATGGTTCTATCGGCTACCTTGGGCAACCAAACTATTTGCCTAAATCGCCCTTTTCTATTTCGCTGACAAACTTAGCTGCGGCCATCCTGGCATGATCGCGTATCATCCGATTGCTAGGCTCGCGGCCCCAAACCTCATTGCACCAAGCCGCCATTTGCTCTTCCAAACGAGCAAGATTCCAGTCGCCTAGAAAGCTGCCGTGATCTCTCATTATCTCGACGGCACGATCATGAAATTGAGGCCAATTGTATTTCGTCTGTCGGCGGGGCTTGATCTCAACAGCATCGATGGCTGATCGCAGCTGTGAGGGGAAAAATTGATCGGTGTCGTATATGTTCTCGTCAGCCAGCCAGCGCAAAGCCTGCTGTTGGAGAACAATAACCGGACTATTTTCGAACGGTTTGGAGAACATATGGCCTGTTCTAATTTCGAAAAGCCTTCCCCTTAGAGACGTTTCGGCTGAATCCTCCGACCAATATTCCTTCGGTATGCGGTGAAGCTGGCCCGATGCTTCCACATAGGCATGAGCAATCAGATCGCCATTTACCAAATTCTTTATAAGAATTCTCTCTATTGCGATTACGCAATTCTGTACTCTGTTGAAATCTGGGGTGCCGGGTCTTGCTGGACGATCTATCCACCACCTTCCGCCGATCCGCTTGCTCACCGCAGAGGTTAACAACTCCGCAATGCCAATCGTCCTGAATTCTGTCGCGGGTCGTTCTGGGGTGAGGTGATATTTCGCCATACGACCATGCCCAAAATGATTCTGGTTCCAAAGCGGGTATGGTACCTACATTTGCGTGATCGGCCATCACCTAAACCCCCCCCCCCCCCCTGCGTGAACGCGGCGTACACT